>Ga0315291_10003471_pt1 | contig 20377 bp, 32 predicted proteins | sample YL17G12_20_MG_FD_203070 | JGI IMG/M metagenome (GOLD analysis project Ga0315291, IMG submission 203070) | Sediment microbial communities from Yellowstone Lake, YNP, Wyoming, USA - YL17G12_20 | ecosystem: Environmental > Aquatic > Freshwater > Lake > Sediment | place: USA: Wyoming | collected...
TATATCATTTCCTGAACAAATTACTGTAACTGGGTCTGTTGGAATCACTAATGCAATCTCTGTCAATAGTTTACCTAACATAACAGGATCTGTCAACGTAACAAATACTTTGATTAATGTAACAGGATCTGTCAGATTAACTGAACCAATCACAGGATCTGTCAACGTAACAAACACCTTGTTTAATGTAACAGGATCTGTCAGATTATCTGAACCAATCACAGGATCTGTCAACGTAACAAACACCTTGTTTAATGTAACAGGATCTGTCAACGTAACAAACACTTTGTTTAATGTAACAGGATCTGTTGGGATCACAAATACAATTGGTATTACAACAACTGGTTCATTGGGATTACAAGTCGCAAATAATCCCGCTTCGCCATTATTCACAATGTTATCAAGTTCTATAGGAACGTTAGCAAACGTCGCATCATCAGCCTCCAGCGTAACATTATTATCTGCAAATACGGCTCGACGTGGGGCAACAATATTCAATGATTCTACACAATTATTATATGTAAAATTTGGAACAACGGCCAGCACCACCAGTTTTACAATTAGAATGGCGAGTTTGTCATATTATGAAGTTCCATTTGGTTATACAGGAAGAATTGACGGAATATGGACAGTGGCAAATGGTAACGCGAGAGTGACAGAGGTAACATAATATGGGCTATTTTGAAACGTCTAAGGATGAACAACGTGCGATTAAGGCAGCAAATCAAACAATATCAACTGTCGGATTGACACCATGTACAGATCTTTCTTTTACGTTGAAATCATCAACAAGTTATTTGTATAGTTTCGTTTTATATTATGCGCCTGCCGCAACAACAACAGGTCTTAAACTTGGTGTTTCGTTTTCAGGATCAATATCAAATATCAAATATGGCGCGGACATACCTTTGACTGTATCAACAGCCAACCGTGCAGCATCAACTACTTCGGGTGGCGCGATAACTGTAACTGATTCAACACTTGCAACAAATATAGCAAATTTATATGGATCAATAACGACAACAACAGTTGGAACATTACAATTACAAATTGCTAGCGATGTAGTTGCAAGCATGACAGTATCTTCTGGATCATATGGTACATTATTTGAGGTTTAATGAGTTTACAACAATTACGAAATGTTAATTTTGGTATGTCATATTCAAACTTGACGGGATCTCTTGGCGTAGGTTATACATTATTAGATTTTTCCGGAGTTACATCTACACCTCGAACGTTTTCGGGTGTATATCAATTGTTGTCAGGAAGTGGTCTTTATGCCGCGTACATTTCTTTTTCTGATGATTTTCGTGGTCAAATTCTATGGGACACAGGAACAATTTTATCATCAACAATATATGCCACAGAACAATATAATTACGAAGAGAATAATCCTAAAATTGACAACATTTATACATCAATAAATACAATAACGTCATCTATACAATTCCTAGTTGACGCCGAAGGTGGACGATGGAAAATAGTTTCAAATCAGATGATTTTTTATCGTAGTGATAACACAACAGAAATTATGAGATTTAACTTGTTTGACGGTGCGGGTTCACCAAGTTCTGATGAGGTATTTGAAAGAGTCAGAGTTTAATGCGAAGTCATAATACGATTGTGACAAAAGGATTAGGTCGTCATAATAATCTTGTTGCAAGAGGATTTGTTCGTGGGTTCATTGAAACAATCATTGCCGGCACACAACATATTGTACGAGTCGGTCGTTCAGGCGCTAAGCGCATAATAAAAGAAGTTGAAAGCATAATGATATATGCAAAACTTATTGATGTGAATGACTTTCAACCAAAAGTAAAAATTGAAGGAGTAATCAAAGTTGATTTTTTTATAAAAAATTACGCTGTTTCATTGGTTGAAAGTATAAAACATCGTATAAAATCAAAATATAATGAAATTAAAATTTCTATTGAACGACTTAGATAATTATATTGTAAACGAATATACTTAAAGATATGGAACAATCACTTGAAACAATTGACTTAGATATTGAAGAGTCAAATGAATTATCATTTAAAATAAAAGTCGAAGGTGCACCACAATCACCGGCAAAAGTTAGGTTGGTGTGCGAAGCACCAGAAGTAACTTATATGTTTAATGGTTGTGGAACAAATGAAGATGGCGTTGTTCAGTTTACACTGCCACCAATGATAGGAAAGATATCTGAAGGCTCCTATCAATCAAAAGTCGAAGTTTTAATAGACAACAAATATTTCTCACCTGTGACATTCAACATTAATTTCAAAAAGGCAATGACGGTTGTTGTTGAGTCAATGCAGGCATCTAAAAAAATTGAAAAAAACTCAGATTTAAAAGTTTCAATTGAAAAAATTATTTCCAAACTTTCTATCGCACCACCAGCGTCTAAACTTCAAATTGAACAACCTCGACTTGTTGAAGCAAAAAAACCCGAACAAAAAAATATAACGCTTAAAGATCGTTATGAATCTAAGCATAAAATTAAGTGATAAATCACCCACAACTTGGGGGTTTTTGACAGCAACGCTTTAAATGAAAACTAAATAGATTCAATTTCAACAGGAACAATTTGAAGTCTAGTTTGTTGATAACGCAACCAATCTTGTTTTAGTTGTTCAAGTTGCTCAAATGTTAAATCTTTATCATCAGATGTATCAGGTGCTGGTGCGATTACCAAACTATCGTCTTCTTCGTCATCAAGAACACTTATTGTTATCATAATTCACTCCTGATTTCCAAAATAAATATGGCCCATATCCGCCCTCTCAAATATTATTTTATATTGGACTAAGTTGCCTGTCCAATTTTTATTAAAATCAAATCAAGGGTACTTGGTGATAGTTTCTCAGCCTTTGCTTGGGCTTCTACCCAAGCCGGAATTGAAATGGCTTTGCCATCCAACACATTAAAATGAGGAGCAGACCAGTCACCTGAAGCAATCACTTTTTCAGCAAAAGTCTTTCGCGAACCGTTTGAAAGTTTCTTCCATTCAAGAAAATTTGCATCAAGTTTGATGAAGTATTCTCGCGCTGCCTTTTGTATTTCAATCAACTTATCTGCAATGTCTTTTTCTAATAAAGGTAGAACATCATCAATTGATCCTTGTAAAATTGCCTCGAGCGCACTTCTACGAGAAACAGTAAGAAGATCTTTTGCCCGTGAAGATAAAACCCATGCCTTATTTTTTACTTTGATACGATTAAAATTCGAATCACAAACAACCGCACCTTCAAGTTTTGCAGGATCTGAACTGTTTACTAGTTCGACCAATGAAGAAACGTTATTAAGTGACCAAACTTTTGGCACATCTAAATTGATGTGTTTTGGTAAATTATTAATATTAAGTTCAACACCGGTGTGAGTGTCTCTAACGGCCAAAAGCGTAACATTACATACGTCATATTTGACAACAATACGATTGTATGGTGACGTAAGTTCAAATACATATGTTAAGTTTTTTGATAAATGTATCGTTTTCCATTCACGAAGTGTGAAAAACGTATTGCCATTACGTGATCGATGATCCATTATGGATTTCCAAAACAAACCATCAAATGTCATATCACCAATTTCGAGATGATCTTTTCGAATTGGAAGATCGGCCTCTGGAACTGAACGGGTGGCAACACACCATTTAGTACAATCTTTATCCCAATAAAGAATGCACATGGTGCCATCAAGTTTTTCATAAACTTTAAGATTGTCGTCTGACCAATTGACAGGTGAACAGTTAATATCTCCGTAATTGTAAAAACGATTTAATGGCCAAGCTAAAACATCACAATCTCCTACGATTTGTGTTGACCAATTTTCTACATTAAAAATTTTGTCTGTTGGCTTAATAACAAGACCACGACATTCATTTGAAATTGGATCACCATTTTTGACCAAGATCATATCATAGTTGATTGAAAATTTTCTAAAATTTGAACTTGGCCGAGCACAAATCCCATGCTCAAGTTCGAGTTGTTCGAATGAGTGTGACTTTAGATATTCAATGACAAAAGGTTTCATAATAAATTCTTTTAAAGATCATCAGGATTATACGCACCAAGCATTTCTAACGTCAACCATGAATAATCCTTTGATTTAATCATACCTTAATTTATATCACTTATTCACTTTTTGTTGCTAATGTTGTGGCTATAACATCATTAAATAATTTTGGAAAATCTAATCTGTGATCATCAAGTTTATCAGCAAATAATTTTGTTACAATGACATCATCTCCATGATTTCTCCAAGGAAACGCTTGAGATGTTGTCCAACCGCTACTTATAATTACACGTAATCCACCGCTATTTTGTGTTTTTGACGCCTTTGCAATCCTCATATAATTTAAACACAAACTTCCATTTAGATCTTTTTCATCAACGAATTCACACCCGAGCCATTCGGCTTCTATAAATTCATCTTTTGAAATTTCTACAACACTGGCATTAATTGGATCCAAACTAACGACGTCGTCTTTTAACCAAACGTAAAGTGCATCAGCACTATCAAACAGTGTATAACGTTTGTTTGGTGCGTTTTGTTGAAGTTCAATTCTAATTTTTTTCATATTATTAACTTGAATATTTTTTAATATCTTCTTCGTCATCAACGTTTGTTACAATTAATTTTGTTGTTTCAATTAAATCAAGAAGTTCTCTAATTTTTTTAGAATGTTCAATATCATTCCATGCTAAAATATCTTTAACACTTTTTTGATCATTAGGTAAATTTTTCTCATCAAGTTTTTGATATTCAATAATTGTTTGAGCACAACATTTATCGCAATATTTTCCTCGCAAGGCTCGATGTTCCATTGTAAAAGGAGTTGTTTTACATTCAGAACACTTTTCTAAAATATCAAATAAAAAATACGAATGATTAACAACCATTTTTGATAAAAGCCCAATCACAACTGTATTTTTTTGAATAATTTTAACTAATTGTTCTGGCGTCATGATGAATTTTCTTATTATAAGTGATTTAATTAATATATGTTTAAATTTATTTTGGTGCGCAATGAGGGATTCGAACCCACGATAATCCTGATTGGAAATCAGGCGCAATAACCACTATGCGAATTGCGCAAACATAAATTACAGTGACAAAGGAAATGTAATTTGCATCGGAGTGGGATTTGCTTTAGTGTTAAAAATCACAAATCCAATTTGTTCTTTTTCTATAATTTCAACCTTGAATTGATCAATAATATTATCGCGCTTAAGCACTTCACAACCTCTTTTAATATGTTTTTCTAATTCAGAAGGATTCTTGTTTGCTTTAAGTCCTGCAAGAATAATTTCAACAATTTTCTCACCCTCTGGCGTCATTTCCTGAACGTCATCTTCACTAAATTGCATATGTAATTTTTTTCTCATTATTGCTTTTTCCTCTTTTGGGTTTGAACCTTATAAAATATTATAACTCTATTGCTAAGTTGTATTACTCTTCTTTTAGTTACGAGTGATATAACTTAAAACTGGCGGAAGTTAGAGGATTCGAACCCCTGGGACTTTTTTACGGTCCGACACATTAGCAATGTGTTGTCATAATCCTCTCGACCAAACTTCCAATTATTTTTTGTTGATGAAGTGTTTTTCAGATGAATGATCTGCATAACAATGTTTACATATCTGCGCCTCACAAAATAAACATAACCAAACATCATTACCCGAAGGCCCTCTTCTTGGCGTCGCAGAAATTACAATTTCACGTCTACAAGTTTTGCATTCAGCATTCATATACATTTTTGTTAAACGATGATAGTGATTATCACTACAACAGTTTCAATCCCCCGGTGATCTTATCAATAACATCAATTTCATCTGGACCAAAGGCGGCACATGTTAAAGTCGGAACACCTTTGAATTCAGTTCTTCCGGCATCTGTAATTGTATGTGTCTCAACATCTGCTAGTTTTGCTTTAAAAACAAGATCATTTAATTCTTTTTCAGAACCGACGCCAACGACGATTTTTGTAGTTCCTTCACGGAGCCACACAATTTCTTTTTCTGATAATTTGGTATTAATTTCGCCCCCCCGATCAGATTCATTATTTTCAAAAATGAATTCCATGGCCGCATGTGCAGCCTGCGCACACATCTTTCCTTTTCTCATTCCAAGATCAGTTCTCATGACAATGACCATTTTAACATCATTCATAATACGTTTACCTTTCATGATAAAATTTATGATCTGTTACTTTGATTCACTCGCACGTCGATCTTTTGCTCGAAGTTTTTCTTTTTGCACTTGGCTTTCAAGTTTGGTTTCTTCCTTAGGTACCGACGGTCCTGGGTTCTTGGACGCCCTTGCAATCAAACTCGCAATTCGCTTACGTTGTTTCGTCGCTCCCAAACCAACACCAAACAATTTATCCAGTTCTTTTAACTGATCGCTAAGTGACTTTGATTGCCATGCCTCAAGTCTTTGTTTCGCCTCAAGGCGTTTTAGATCATTACGATCTGCCCTGGGACCTGGACCAGAAAACTTACGTGACACATTTTTACCGCTCATATTCATATCTTCACCTTAACTTTAAGTTAATCAGACAATATCATTTATGTACCATACAAAAAATGACAAATTTTATTAGTTCACATTATTTTTATTCAGAATTCCCAGAATCATCGTTTGTATATTGAATGGGAATTTTAAACGTTTTTGCAAATTCATCATGACAGTGTTCACAAAGATCAAAACTTGTTGTTATCATATCTTTATGAGATCCATAACCCCATTTATTTGAAACTGTAACACCGTTAAGTCCATAATTAACTTGATCACCACATTTATTACAAGAAACGCTTTCAACTGTTTCTTCTCGACGTTTTACAACTTTGTAAGTATATTTTTTCATAATCTTGGCACCCCCGGAGAGACTCGAACTCCCATCGATCCAATTACGGTGCTCAGAGGTAGAAACTCTGTCCGATACGAGGGTATATTAAATTAATTTAACTGTCTACATAATCACTAATTGATCCATCACACTCATCACAATGACAATACTGAGAATGTTTTGGCGAATTTTCAAAATCAATGTTGCAATAATATTGTGCAAAATTAAACACGCAATTATAATTCGACAAAAGTATACCAAACAATAAACCAGTAGTTTTTCCTGTATAAAGTTTCATAATATCTTCTTTCTTCAGTGCCCCCGGCGAGACTTGAACTCGCATGCTGTTCGCGGAAGTTTTTGAAACTTCTGTGTATGCCATTCCACCACGAAGGCTAAATTTATGCGATTTTTACGCCCAAATCAATAAGTTTTGAAATCGCCAATTTCATATTATCAGAATCGTTTAAATCAAAATCATTTAGTACTAATCCAATTTGAAGTCTTGTTATTGGTTTTGATGCATTATCAAGATACGTTTCCAATAATTGTTCTATGATTTCGTCCAATGTATTAGCCTTTGGTATGTTAATACCATATCATGGTTCATAAACAATATACACTTTTAAATAAATTTATTCAGAATTTTCTTCATTATGTATATTGTCACGTTCTTCCATGAGTATTTTTCCTAACCAATTTTCGCCTTTTCCTCGACAAACACCCCAAAAACAATCATTCCAAAAGTTTACTTCAATGAGTTCAACGTCTTCAGTCGCAAGTAACAATGGTCGCAAAAATGGATTTTCAAATTTCTTCTTAATAAACTCTCGCATTAGATCAAGTTTAACATCATTCCAGTCATTTCGAAGTTGAACAGATTTTCCAAGTTTTTTTGCAATTCCCGGACTTTTAGCATTTCTTATAACATCTTGTTCAGACGCAACAAGAGTTTTTGAAGCCTGATATGCATGTTCAACGCTGGAATACGACTTTCCATTAATTACAATTGTTGATGGGTAAAAATTTGACAAGAAATAAAATTCATTTATAAATCGATCAATTATCATATTATGGCCTCGTAGACAGGACTCGAACCTGCATTAAGTTTTCACTTGCTCCTTCGTAGGGAGGTGCCTAATCCAATTAGACTACTACGAGAAAATTATTTTAGTGTGTGATATGGGATTCGAACCCATAACAAGTTGCTTATGAAACAACCGCGTCGCCACTCCGCCTATCACACAAACAAGACCGATTACATAATATACATATTCACATATTCTAATTTTTGGCGGACACGCAGTCAACTCAAAAACGAGACATCTTATTGTCACTGTTACTAACAATTTTATGCTATAAAGGTCTTAGTACCCGCAGAGGGAATTGAACCCCCACTCTACTTTATTCAAACCTGATCTTAAATCAAGCGCGTCTGCCAATTCCGCCATGCGGGCAAATATTACGTTGTTTCTAATTCCTTGTCGGCAATTCGCTTTGCCAACCGTAGTGCCTTTTCTCTTACATGTTTATTTTTATGTTGTAAATAAATTGCTAACCTAGGATCTTTTCCATGTGTTAAATCATATTCGGCTCTTGCACGAGTTAGTTTGTCTTTTATATCTGTGATTTTTGGTTTAAGTGTCGCCATTTTAATATCTCGTTTTTAAATATTAGTCTGAATCTTATCATTTGTAAACTTTGTTACAAGATTTGTGCTAGATTGTATTTTAACTGTGCCACCAATTCCTGTGATTAATGCACAATTAATTTTTTCGCATGTTTTAAGTTCAGGAATATCTTCCCTCGAAACATCGCCCCCACCCTTTGCAAAGATATTTGGCTTAATAAGTTCAAGTGCTCCTGAAACAGTTTGAGTTCCATCATCCCAAGGAACAACATAATCAACGCCTTGTTGTGATGATAGCATCATCATTCTTTCTTCAAGCGACATAAAAACATAACCATTTTTTCGTTTCAAAAATCCATCGCCATTAACAATAACAATAAAAAGACCGTTAGTTCCTTTTAGCATCACGGCGGTTTCAATGTATTGTAAGTGTCCTATGTGTAATGGATCAAATCCTCCCGAAATAGTAACAATTGGTGAATGTCCAACATCACTATAGTGTTCTTTACAAAATAATGAAACTGCAAACGCTGTTGTGATAATACCTTTTTTTATTGTCATGGTACCCTCGATGGGAATTGAACCCACGTTATCAGAGTGAAAGTCTGGCGTCCTAAACCATTAGACGACAAGGGCAAGTGGTGGAGATGTGTGGGCTTGCACCACATAAATACGTTGAGCTAATGAAACTTCCATTTCTCTTCATCCCCGTATGGGATGTCTAACGGGACTTGCACCCGCCCTAACAAATTCACAATTTGTTGTGCTAACTTCTACACCATAGACATCATAATTTTATTCACTATCAGAAGTACCATGATCGTGTCCATCACAACCACCTGATTGCGCTTCACTCTTTTCACTCTTATTCTTGAAATATTTATAAACAACATATCCACCGACAACTACGCCGGTCACGATGACGACTAATTTTGCTTTTCGAATTAATGTATCTAACATAATTAATACCATATTTCCTTTTTATAAAATGTTCACTAATTATAAATAAAGAGTATTTCACATTTGTTAGGCAGGATTTTACCTGCATATCGCGTAACGCGATGTTGACTTTAGGTCAACTATGTTTATTCCATCACTACACTTAATAGTTACTTTATCTCTTTTCTTTAGTACCCGCGAAGGGACTTGAACCCTTAATCCTCTCGGCAATGGCTTCTAAGACCATCGTGTATGCCATTCCACCACACGGGCAAATATTCACTTTTCATCAACGACTTTAGAGGAGAGTGAGGGATTCGAACCCCCGGTGGCTGTAACCCCACTTCTGCTTTCAAAACAGATGTAATCGTCCGCTCTACCAACTCTCCATAAATCAAACTTCTTATGAAGCCAGTTTTATAATAAAACTAAAACGATCTATTCGTCTTACATAACAATTTTGTTTATAAAATTCTGGCATTAGTTTTCGCACCCGCCGCCCAACATTAGATTGCATTGTGGGATCATTTAGTTTAAGTGCCAATTTAGACACCCATCCAAATTTAGCATAATTAATTTCATTTGATCTATATGTCTGATTTACAACATCGATAAATAATTTTTCATATATAATTTGTTCTTGATTTTTTTCATTCTTTTTATTTTTTATAAAAAGTTCGTACCCCTTGTTTCCTTTTCTAATTCTTGTTGATGACTTTCCATTGATTCGTTTTCTACCCCAGTTTCTAAAATTGGGCGTTAACGCATGACAATTAGGACAAAGAACTCTTAAATTATTACGTAAATTATTTTTATGATTACCATCAATGTGATCAATTTCTAATACACAATTTCCTGCTATTCGTTGTTTACTAAATCCACATTGTGGGCAGGTATAATTACACTCTTTAAAAAGACGTTCTCGACGCTTTTGATATCCAAGTTTTTCAAAAGAAATTAAATCCCAATTAGTATTTGAATATTGATTTTTTGTCATTTGGAGCCTCCGGAGAGATTCGAACTCTCGACCTACGCCTTACAAGAGCGTTGCTCTACCACTGAGCTAAAGAGGCACATATAACAATTATACAACATAATTGCATAATATTTCACAATTACAATAAAATAAATATTGGAGCTCTCGACAGGACTTGCACCCGCAACATCCTACATACGAAATAGGCGTTCTTCATTGAACTACGAAAGCAATGGTGAATGATAAAATGGTGGAGTTGATATCGAGAATTGCACTCAAGATTCATCATTGGCATCGAGGTGGTTATATACTAGTACTATATCAACATTATCCTGAGGCCCTGAGTGGGCCTATGATTTATATTATACTGGTGAAATTTTCTTTTTAATATCGCCAAGTGTATTAGTAGTGTTCATCAAATCTGTTAAACACGCTTGTAAATCATCATGTGCCGCATGGCCGGATTTATCTAATTGAGATTCAATTTTATTAATTCCACGTTTTAGAGAGTGATAAGCATCCTGCACAGCATTGGTGATGTCTGTAATCATACCAAGCGCTTCACTGGAAGGTTGTGAATGCCCGTAAATTTCATCACTCGTCATAGGACCGTCAGATTCCTCGTGAAGTTTCTCATCTTTTCCAAACCCAGAATAATCGCCCTTTTTCCAAGCCTGAAGTTCTTCTTGGGTGATTGATTGAAACGCTTCTTTGATAATATTTCTACCTAGATTTCTCTTTGCTTCTTCCCTGCGCACCGGACTAATTTTTTCATCACTAAAAAAGCCTGAATCTTTTTCATCTTCTTCATGTGGGTGTTCTTCTTTTTCTTCTTCTTCTTCATCAAAGAAACCGGGAAATGGTTCATTGTCTTCTGATAACGTTTCAGAAACGAGTCGACGTAATTGCACACTAGATAGTTTAATTGTTTTGGCCATGTTGAAACTAAATATTCATGAAATTTCACTTAATTCACTTAATTTTTTAACCAATAATTTTCTGTCATGTTTGACGTTGTCTTCGTCCCAACCTAATTTATAAACATCGTCAAATTTTTCACCTCTTGAAAAGTGATAATGTTTAACATAAGCATGTTCACATCGTATTGATTGTTTTAATTTTGAACATTTTGCCCATAAAAGATTATCAACACCTACATGGTAGAATTCTGTATCAAATATTTCATTATCAATAAGTGGCAAAAAGTTTTTTCGAATAATGAAATGTTCACAAATATTTCCCAAATCTTCACCCAGATCACCAGTGTTAAACGATGCCAAGGCTTTATTTTTATGTGTCATTTCAATGAACGCAAGAATTAAACTATCTGGAGAAAATTCAATATCATTGGATGCAAAAACTATGAATTCACCCGTTGATTTATCAACCCCTTCGGCCACTCGTTTTGGAACACCAACCCTAGGTTCATCTTCAATGACGATTAATTCAATTTTTTCTTGTGGATAATTTAAATGTTTAATTGAACTAAGACATCGTTGTAGAGACTCTTGTCTTCCTAACGTTGGTAACACAATTGATATTTTTGGTAAGTCATAATAAAAACGATAATCATGTAAATATTTTGAATTTAAGGGTTGATATGAATGCGCTTTATCAAAGTGATATTTGCTCGCTTCATGATCCCCAGTATTCCACTGTGCCCAATACATTAGTTCATGTGGGTGATTAGAATAATCATATTGATTGTTGGCATAAAAAAATCCATTTTGTATTTGGAGTGCAGCCCCACAATAACATGCAGTTTTTTGTGCATCATTTCTTTTGTAAAAAAATTGTGCTAATCGCAAAAGTGATTCTCGTCTTGATGAATCAATTAAGAATGCTCGACTCCAGGCATCAATTGCATTATCATATTCACCTAATTTTTCATAACAGTCACCAATAAAAATAACGCTTTGTGCCTGCTCGGCTTTAAAATTATTACTTGTTGGAATATTTGTATGACGTGTTAATTCTTTAATTGCAGATTTATATCTTCCCGACCAAAATAATTCCCGACCAAAATAATGACTATTTCTATCACTTACATGATCATAAAAACAATCCAATGCAAGACCTTTTATGTATCCTGATCTATTTGTTTCATGATTTTGAAAATGTTCAAGTTTAATTACTGTTTCATCCAAATATAATCGATGTGCATCGCCTGACAAAATCTCATGTATAATTCTAACCCAACTTAATTTTTTACGATTATAAAATTTTGAATGCATAAACTTTACAAGTTCATTTCCAAATTGATCATGAGAGAAAACAAAATTATATTCTAATTGCTCGGCACCTTGGTCAATTACTTTTGTGATTTTATCAAGATCAAGTTTTGTATATATCTCATCACAATCAGGCATTGCTATCATATCATTGGTTGCCAAAGTTGCTGCATAATTTCTTGCTTTTGAAAAATCAAAAATTCGATCACCGTCTAATAAGATTTTTTGTTCATCATTGATACAAAACAAATCATTGATCTGTGATGCAACTGCACTATCAATTTTATGAACAAAACGATCACCAACTTCATGAACTATACAACCATATGAATTAGCAACTTCTACAGTTTTATCCGTAGATCCTGTATCAAGTAAAATAATTTCTCCATTTTTTTGTCGAAATTCATCTAATGATTTTAACAACCGAGGCAACGTCTTTGCTTCATTTTTAGCAATTAATACAACCGAAAAATTTATCATATTAAAATATAATAATTTAATTTGTAACGTAAATTTGGTCCACACAGTCGGTATCGACCCGACGACCTTGTGCGCTTCAAGCACTCGCTCTACGACTGAGCTATGTGTGGATATGGTAGGGAATGAGGGATTTGAACCCCCGATATTTCGGATGTAAACCGAACGCCTTAGGCCTCTGGGCGAATTCCCCATGGACGGATGAGTGGGAATTGAACACCACGTCTCCGGGACTACAATGCCGCGGGCTCTAACGTTGAGCTATCATCCGATATAAAAACATATATTCAATTTTCAAAAAACTATGACGTCACCATCATCGTGGTCTAGGCAGAGGGATTTGAACCCCCGATCTCTCGGTTCCAGACCGAGCGCGATAGCCAGGCTTCGCTATGCCTAGATAAGTATCAGTATCTTTTCTTCCGGCCCTCCCCGGTTCTTTGTTGATTACCCATTAGGGGAGCAACTGTCGAAGCGGGCCAAAAACGGGCGTTGGGGTCGATGGCATAAATACACTATGACGTGTTTCGCCGACCCTCTCACAACTACCTGTAAATAACTTGTTCATAACGCTTCTTTGTAGACTATACTATATAACGTAAAATGATGATAATACACAAATAATTAAATTATTAATCGTCTAAGACTTATTGATCTTTTGTAATTTTTAAACGCCCGTTTGTAAAAATGGTGTCATTAAATTCAGATAATCGATGATATAATTTTTCTTTTTCTTTTGTAATATCTTCCGACTTGGCATGTTTCATAATTTTTGAGGCAACTTTATCCCAAGCACCCATAAGCGAATTAACAATATCGGCTTTATGATCATCGGATTTTTTAAGTTGTAAACCATCCCAAATTAATTTTTCTCGTTCATCAGATAAATTTTTAATAATTTTCTCAAGAATTGATTTAGCTTCTCGCCAATTTTCAACATAAGAAACGCCAGTCTTTGTGTTTTTAATAACTTTGGTTTCGTATTTTGCGTTTGCCACGTTTTCAAACTTAATTAATAACTTTTCTAATTTGTCATAAGAGTCAATAATCACAGTAAAAATTTTCTTATTCTCGGTCATTTTTCTTTATTCCTTAGAAGGTAACCCTCACCATGTCTTTTAAGAATAACACGGCCTATTGTTGAGTCGTAACGTTCAACAATTGGTCTTACAACAAATCCCTCGCGTACATTTTTGCCATTTGGAATTTGTGTCAAACCTTCAGCGTGTTCATCACTCAACGTAGTTCTCCATTGACCCTCATATAAAACAGGAACCCATTGTAAACCACAACTTTTTGTCATCCACCAGGCATCATTAAAATCAAGATATTTCATTTTTTTGATATCGTAAACATCAAAAATTCTTAAATCACAATCACTTCCAAGACCATATTTTAAATCTTGAACGCCACCATAGACTTCACCAAAAAATACATACATAGGTACCTTTGAAAGCTTATATTCAAGATTAGTCTTGTTGGCAATCCTCCACCAAATTCCACGTTCTTTTTTTGATTCTTCTTCTTGTCGTTTAATTTGTGTATGAGAACCAACCCATAGTCGATTTCCATCGTGAACAAATCTTGCATTTGCCCCGTGAATTTTTTCTGTTAAAACAACACTTTCGCCTTCAACAAGAACGTTGGGATGTCGTCTTAATGCCTCAAGGTCTGTATAGGTAGGAAATGACCATTCTAATGGCCCCTGTTCACTCTCTCCTCCCATGATAAAATCTGGAGGTGGTTCATACTTGGTGATATTCATGATATCTCGTACGTCCTCACCCACCAATAATTCTTTATTTGAAATGGGACATTGTGACAACAATCCCATTGAAAAAATGCCGCGTAGTCGTTTTGCTTTAATTCGTCGATGTCCAGCCAAAAAGGCCCATTGTTCTGTGTCGGGGACAACACTATCAACGGGAATATAAACGGCCAAATCTCCTTCTTTATATTCGCCTTTACGAACAATTACGGGATAATCAAAAACGCGTGTAAGTTCAAGTGCATCGGCATTTGGATGCGCTTCAATTTTACCAACACGAATAATATTAATATGAAACTCACTCATGTATTACTTTCTAAAACTCTATCTTCATATCCTAAAAAATTCACGACAAGACTTTAATTGTTCTTCAAACATTTTCATAATTTATTTTATAATAATTCAAATTCAAATAGTGTATTTTTTGAATTATTAATAGTGATTGTTTTTATACCATCATAATCAATAAACATTAATTGTCTTAATTCGTCTGCCCATTCTGGCGATCCTTTTATTGAAGAAAAATTACGTACATCAATCATGGTTTTAGAAAGTGAAAACGACGTTGAAATCGACAAAATTAAAATAACGTTATATAAAACAGCTCCAGTTAATTCTGAGTAAGTAAAAGAACTTGGTTTATTGTTTGAATATTTTATATCATACTTTACGATTCTTCTTTTCAGAAGAGCGCCCGGAGTGATGTGATCCCAATGATCATTATAGTTTGTGTACATCAGAAACTTCTTTACACAAACATTGTCTGTTACGCACGTTAATACCATTAGGCAATGCCAAATTAATATACGCCCAAGCTGTCGAATCGGTGTGTAAATCAGGTTTATTATTCACCGAACCAATCATACATAAATCAATAAGTTTTTTGATATATGGGAGCGTTGCATTTGTAAGTGCTAGTGTGCTTGTTTGTGGCACTGCCCCGGGCATATTTGCAACACAATAATGAATTACGTTATTAACTTTAAATGTTGGGTTTTCATGTGTTGTCGGCACGCACGTTTCAATACATCCACCTTGATCAACGGCTACGTCAATAACAACAGATCCTTCTTCCATTTCATAAATCATTTCTTTAGTGATCAACGTTGGTGCTTTTGCTCCTGGAATTAGAACGGCACCTATAATAACATCAACATTTCGTAATTGTTGTTTGATATTTTTCTCTGTTGAATGCAATAAATCAACTGAGTTTCCAAATACGTCGTGAAGATGAGATAAAACTTTTTGATTAATATCTAAAATTGTGACCCGGGCTCCCATTCCAACCGCAACTTGAGCCGCATGTTTTCCAACAATTCCACCTCCCAAAATCATAACGTTTGCACGTCTCACCCCGGGAATTCCACCCATTAAAATTCCTTTTCCCCCGTGCGATTTTTCAAGTAAACTTGCGGCGACTTGTGTGGCCATTCGTCCTGCAATTGCACTCATTGGTTGTAATAATGGAAGTTCACCATTACTAGTAACTGTTTCATATGCGATTGCACATACACCTGTTTCTATAAGTTTTAGTGTAAGTTCTAAATTTCCTGGCGCTGCGAGATGAAGGTATGTAAATAAAATCAAATCCTTTTTGAAAAATTGATATTCGCATGGAATGGGTTCCTTGACTTTGACAACAACTTGAACATTCCAAACTTCATCAGGTGTTGCAACGATCCACGCCCCCGCCGCACTATAATCGCTATTGACAAATCCTGACCCATCTCCTGCATGACTCTCAACAAGAACATCATGTCCTAATTTTACTAGATCTGAAACGCCTTGTGGCGTCATTGCTACACGATATTCATTTGTTTTAATTTCTTTTGGAATTCCAATTTTCATATATCATCCTATTGATTTCAATATACAACAACGTGCCAGGGCTTTTACACTCGCCTCAAATCTTCTCTTTCTGATAAAACCCTGATCAACGTCTCTTGGTACTTTGGATCAAAATCAAAACCAAACATTTCACCTAAGAACCCTGGATCAATTCTTTTTGCAACTTCCTCACGAACACAATAATTTTTATCGTTCATCATCATTGGAAGATGTTCGACCCCAATTCTTTTTGCAACTTGCCAACGAACCCAATAATCTTTATCATTCATCATCTCTGGAAGACGTTCGACCCCAATTCTTTTTGCAACTTCTCGACGAACATACCAATCTTTATCATTCATCATTTTTGGAAGATGTTCGACCCCAATTCTTTCTGCAACTGCCCGACGAACATGGGGATCTTCATCATTCATCATCTTTGGAAGATGTTCGATGGCGAAGGCTCCACCTTCGCTTCCAATTCTTTCTGCAACTGCCCGACGAACATCAAAATCTTTATCCTTCATCATCTTTGGAAGATATTCGATATTAATTCTTCTTGCAACTTGAAAACGAACATCCCAGTTTTTATCATTAATTAATTCAAGATCAGATTTCATTACACTCGCCTCAAATCTTCTCTTTCGGCCAAAACCTTGATTAGTCCCTTTTGGTATTCAGGATCAAAGTCAAAACCAAACATTTCACCTAAGAACTTTGGATCAATTCTTTTTGCAACTTCATAACGAATATGAAAATTTTCATCATTCATCATTTTTGGAAGATGTTCGTTGGCGAAGGCTCCACCTTCGCTTCCAATTCTTTTTGCAACTTCATAACGAACACCAGATTCTTCATCCTTCATCATCTTTGGAAGATATTTTGGATCAATTCTTTTTGCAACTTCATAACGAACATAATAATCTCTATCATTCATTAATTCAAGATCAGGTTTCATTACACTCGCCTCAAATCTTCTCTTTCGGCCAAAACCTTGATTAGTCCCTTTTGGTACTTTGGATCAAAATCAAAACCAAACATTTCACCTAAGAACTTTGGATCAATTCTTTTTGCAACTTCATAACGAATATAATAATTTTCATCATTCATCATCTTTGGAAGATGATTGGGATCAATTCTGCTTGCAACTTCAAGACGAACAGAATAATTTTCATCATTCATCATTTTTGGAAGATGTTCGTCGGCGAAGGCTCCGCCTACGCTTCCAACTCTTGCTGCAACTTCCCAACGAATAATATAATCTTCATCATTCATCATTTTTGGAAGATGTTCGGGATCAATTCTTTCTGCAACTTTCAAACGAACTACCAAATTTTCATCATTCATCATTTTTGGAAGATGTTTGGGATCAATTCTTCTTGCAACTTGATAACGAATAATATAATCTTTATCATTCATTAATTCAAGATCAGGTTTCATTATTTATATTATAATTAATTTTGTACGAATAAATGATCAAAAATGGAAATCCAGTCGAAATCAATGTTTGGAAGTTATTTCTTCTTTTACATCAATTCCGACTGGATCAATCAACATTCATGTTATGAAGGCTTGAGTAATTATTACTCTTTGCTGTAGGAAATTTCACCCTTTTCGAAAAGACCAGCTTTTCCAAGACCAAGAATCATGGTCTTGCCCGCGCAACCGAACCTATTCTTTGTTACACCCAAGAGACGTTCTCCGTACGTTTCAGACTTTTTGTCTTCATCGATGAAAAGTTGCACATGGGTATCGATGGCGTGCTTCACAGTGTTCTTTCCGACAAACTCGCCCGACTTCGAAACGTGATTGATAAACATCACGATTCCGTAATTGTCTTTTGCCCAATTCACGAGCTTTTCACACACTCGAATTGGCGTCCCGCCGGTTGTTCCACCATCTTTGTAAAATCCGTCATTGAGAGTGGGAAGTGAATCCTGAAGGACGAACACTTGCTTTGTGGGATTTGCCTTGCGCATCGCATCGGCCTTCGTCAAGAGATCATCAACGAACACATCCTGACCGCAAATGAAACCCTTCGTGATTTTCAGACGCTCAGCAACCATCGCCGTCTGGTAAAGCGATTCCTCGCCCGTGTTGAAAAGGCAAATGTGCCCCTGTCTCGTAATGCTATCCGCAAGTTGCATGACCATCGTGGTCTTTCCAGCACCCGGGGTACCAGTGAGCATGGTGACCTGTGAAGGCACAAAACCACCTCCACCAAGCGCCGTATCGAAAAAGTCGATGCCGGTGAGCTTCCGCTCCTTGAGCTTTGCGGGAACCTTGATGTCAAGGATATTGGTGTTATCCTTAAGATTCTTCACGCCAACTTTGATATTCATTTGTGCCATGTGAGTTTCAGTCTTTCAGTTTTCGTTGTCTTGTAACTTTGGTTACCGTGGCAACCAGTGGTATATATCTTACCAAATTTGGGGGCAGTTTTGCACCACTTATTTACTTTTCTTGTAACACAACATATAAAAAACAGTTTCATTATCTTTTGATACACAAACCTGACTATTATATGTTTTCGGCATGTCTAATCATACCTCATTTTGAAGGTCTTTTACACTTGTCTCGAGCTTTCGTGGCAATTACTTTAATGAAATGGGGTATCATACCTTTGTTAAAAGGTCCGGGCGCTCGAGCCCGCGAGGGGGCCACAAACAACCATTGCAGGATGGCCAGGGAGATGAGGCGACGGGAGGATAAATTTAAATGCTGCATTGGTGCATAAGGCCCATAATATATGGTAGATTGATTATCAATGGTTACCGAAGCAAGAAAGAAATTTATGACACAGAAAATGAATCAAAGCGTTGAATGTTATTGTGATGTTTGTGATGAATTCACTGGTATGACTGGAGAAGAACGTATCAGTTGTGACTGTGACGTCAAATGTGACCTCAATAAGTCTGACACCGGCGACGAACTCGATCCCACGATGCGCCTCATTGTCAATGATCTTGGCCGAAAGAATGGCATTGAATTTGATCCGAACGCAACGGTGAAAGAGATGACGCTTGAAGTCTTGAAGAAGATGCTCAACTTGTGAAAAGTAATCACATAACCTGATATTATTAAATCATCACCAACGATTGGTAGGCTAAGTAAAATGAATCTTTTTGCTCCAAATCCATTTGCCACGAAACCAGTGCAACTCAAGCCTGGTCAGCTGGTAACAATTTTCAAAACTTCGATTATGGTGAAAGTTTTTTCCATTGATGCCAACGTTGTCACCGCGGAATTGATTAATGATTTCGTTGATCCTCTCCCGGGAGGCAAGTTTTATCCCAAAGGCTTCCAGACAAAATTGTTGCCCAATGAAGTTGTCTTGGTGAATTAATGTTCAAACCAAACGTAAAAGCCCAAGTTGAAAACAAGGCCAAAGTGTTTTATGGTCGAAACGCAAAGATCATCGTAAGTGGTCGGCGACCGTCAAGTGATGAGTGCAAAAAACTTTTCATTCCTGAGGGGAATTATTTTGTTGAGCTTTTCATTAACGAAAAGCATATTGCGTCTTGCACCGCCCGAGACTGGCGAATTGCATATAAGCGGTTGAAACTTGCCTTGGAAAAAAATTACGAAAATTTTGGTTTAAACGGTGAATTAGTCACTAATACTAAGGTATAATGATACATACCGCAAAATACTAAGACGGTGAGAAACAACAATGACTACACAACACGTTAGAACT
>Ga0315291_10003472_pt1 | contig 20375 bp, 10 predicted proteins | sample YL17G12_20_MG_FD_203070 | JGI IMG/M metagenome (GOLD analysis project Ga0315291, IMG submission 203070) | Sediment microbial communities from Yellowstone Lake, YNP, Wyoming, USA - YL17G12_20 | ecosystem: Environmental > Aquatic > Freshwater > Lake > Sediment | place: USA: Wyoming | collected...
CAGGTTTTCCTGTTGCGATCACGGCAAAGCTCATACTGGAAGGCGCGATCAAGGAAAAAGGGATAGTTCCTCCCGAGGACTGCATAAAGGGCAGGCTCTACGCCAGGTTCATGAAGGAGCTGGAAAAAAGGAACATAAACATACTGGAAGAAGTGCAGACGGTGAAATAGCGGAAGCTTTAACAACACCCGCTCCTCTGAGCTATGCTTTGAGCTGTGGTCCGAGGCAGATCTGAGCCGTTCTCTGGGCCATTGACAGTGTGGAACCCAAGGAGATCGAGGGAGATTGGTATATGGGCCTCATCAGTTGGATTATCTTTGGACTTCTGGCTGGCTGGGTGGCCAGCAAGATCACAGGCAAACACCTGGGCTGTTTCCTCAATATCGTGGTAGGCGTCGTCGGCGCCTTCCTTGGCGGGTTGATCATGGAGTTGATGACCGGGCGAGGCTTCAGCTTTCGCTTTAGCCCGTCCAGCTTTGCGGTCGCGGTCATTGGCTCCATAATTCTCCTGGCAATCGCCGGATTGGCCACTCGCGGCAGGGATTGATCCTGTCGAGGGAATGGCCACGCGCAGTCGGGACTGTGCATAGATCTCACGCCAGGCCTCACCGGCTTTCTAGAGCTGGCGCGTCTGACAGCCGCCGCGCCTGATAGCGCCCGCGCGGGCTGAAAGGAGCCCCAATATGTCCTCACCTGCCAAGAACTCGTTTCTCTTCCCTTTCTCACTTCTCGTACCTCTTGTCCTTTTCATCCTTCTTTCGGCTTCCTTCCTATCGTCGTCAGCCCTGGATTCGACTGCGCCTACAGATGAGCCCAAAACCGCTTCTCAGGGCGCCGTCGCAGATCTAAAGGCGATCCGATTTGGAAAGCTGTGGGACGGCACTGGCCGAGTGATAGCCGACGCCGTAGTAGTTGTGGAAAAGGACCGCATTATCAGCGTAGGCAGCGGTGCGGCTACCATTCGATCTGGTGCCCAAGTGATTGACTTGAGTCGCTACACAGGAATTCCCGGATTGATCGACGTTCACACTCATATGACATACTACTGGGACCAGACGCCTGGCACGAGGCCGTGGAGTCAAGTAGAAACCATGTCACCCGCCATGACTGTGGTTCTTGCACAAGAGAACGCACGCAGAACCCTTCAGGCTGGCGTGACAACTGTGCGCGACCTTGGCGCATTTGACCCCGATGGCTGTGTCAATGTTGACATCGCGATGCGTGATCTCATCAACACAGGTGCGATCGTGGGACCGCGTATGTTCGTGGCCGGCTACGGTCTCATCGCAACGTACGCACCTTCGCGCCCCGGCGTTACCTCTCCCAACTGGGGACGCTGCGATGGAGTACCTGAAGTGGCGCGCATGGTCAGACAGCAAATCGCAGCGGGTGTTGATTGGGTGAAGATGTTTGCATCAACTGGTACCGGGGACGACGTCACGGGCTACCAGACTTTCACTACGGATGAGATCAGAGCCGCGGTTGAAATTGCGCACAACATGGGAAAGCCAATTGCGGTTCACTCCTACGGGCCAAGCGCGGCCCGCGACGCGGTGCTAGCAGGAGCCAATTCAATTGAACATGCAACCGACATGGATGACGAGACGATCAGGGAGATGGCGCGCCGCGGCATTTTTTATGTTCCCACCATAGACCACAATCGTTACTACGCCGAATACAGGGAGGATTTTGGCTACACCCTAGAGGCAGCAGAGCGACTTCGGGCCTTTATTCAACGCAACCTTGAAACGGCGCGTCGAGCGCACAAGGCCGGCGTTCGGATTGCCATGGGCTCAGACGCAGTCTTCACGATGTTTGGCCAGAACACCCGCGAACTGGCCTGGTTTGTCAAAGCGGGCATGACCCCTGAGGAGGCTCTCAAGACCGCCACAACAAACGCGGCCGCCCTTTTGGCAAAGGAAAAGGAACTGGGCGCGGTCGCACCCGGGTATTATGCAGACATCGTAGCTGTTGAGGGCGATCCTTTGAAAGATATCAGCGCAGTCATCAACGACGTCCGCTGGGTGATGAAAGGCGGGACGGTCGTTGTCGATAGCACAAAAAGGGCGGAGACAGAGTGAGTCTGACTGGGCCAGGCCGGTAAAATCCACGGACCTTGTTGACTTTGAATCAGTCCTCAATCTCACTCTGGGTGGGTTTGTGGACCCGTTTGTCTCCGGCAGAGACGTACAAACTGAAGTGATGCTAGGGCGAACGGAGTGCCTCCAAAAGCGCCCTCGCCTCTTTCAAGTCTGATGTGTCGAATCCTTCCGTGAACCAATCATAAGTCTCTTTTAGCAACCGGCGGGCCTCGTCATGCTTGCCCTGCTTTTTCCACAGACGACTCAGGTTCATGGCAGTCCTCAGCTCCCATGATTTGGCTTTCTGTTTTCGAGAAACCTCAAGGGCCTGGAGAAAACACTCCTCAGCCTCGGCGTCAGCACCGGCTTTGGCCTCAGGCTCGGTCTCAGCTCGATTCTCAGCCGCAGCTCCAGCATGTCCCTCGGTTTGACCTCGAACTGATTCACCTCCAACTGATTTTCCCCGCACTGCCCTACCTCGCATCAACAGGAGCTCTCCATTTAGCCGATAGATCTCTGCTTCCATATAACGTTCATCAAATCTTTGCATCAATTCAATCGCCTCGGTTATTGCGGCAACCGCCTCTTCTACCTCGCCTGCTCTCATGCATGCATCAGCCATCCTGGCTAAGAGGCGCGTGAGACAAGTCTGTGTCCCCGTGGCCCGCATCATGGCAAGCCCTCGGCGCATCTCTGCTATCCCCTCCTTGACCTGCCCCTCCAGAGTCCATCTCTCCCCGCGATAGAAAATGCCATGTCCTTCCCAGTATACGAACCCTTTCTCAGCAGAGAGAGGGATCAGCTCGTCTGTATATTTGTTCACCGTCGCGAAGTCACTTAGGAACCGGTGCACCTCACAACCCCCGAGCAGCGCGAATCCCAGAGTAAAGGGGTGACCCAGCTTTCGAGCAACGCTGATTGACTGCTGATTCCAGGCGAGAGCACGATCAGGATAGCCAAGAATCCACTGGACCCAACTGCCAAATCCCAAGGCCATAACTCCGTAGTCATACCCATACAGGTAGGCCCAGTGACCGTGCTTCTCTGGACTGTAGGATTCAACCATACGCGCAGCATGGTCTCGAGCCCTTACGAGCTCTCCGACGTTGAGCAATGGCCAGACCTGAGTATATTGCACGGCCGCCATCAAGATAGGATCATCAGCCTGCTTGGCCGTAGCGATCAACTGCTCTCCTAATTCTAACGCCATCCTGTATTCCGGCAGTGTTGAGTAGTAGGTGGCCAATTGGAGAAGCGCTTGAAAAGACTGCAGCGTGCCGCCTAGCAGTTGACACAACTCACGAGCCCTCACCGCGGCTCGCTCAAGTTCAGGGGCGGCAAAGCCCTTTGTCGCCTGTAGGGGAGGAACAAGGGCTAGCTGGAGAGTGAGCTCCTGCTGTGCGCGTTCAGGGGTCTCGGGCGTTGTGCGAAGAAGCTCGAGTGCCTTCCTGAAGTGCGCAATTGCCTCGTGGTTGGCAGAGACCCTCGTTGCCCTCTTCCCCGCGACAAACAAATAATCTATTGCCTTTGTCGCTATTCCCGCCTCCTGGAAGTGCCGGGCGAGACGGATGGCAATCTCCTCAGTTTGCTCGCCGTAAAGTGATTCGAGCGTGGTGCCGACCTGCTCATGAAGGTGCGAACGCTCAACCTCGTCAAGGCTGTTGTAGAGATATCTCTGGAACAAGATATGCTGGAACTGATAGAGAGAGAGTCGCTGTTGACCCACTCGTTTGATACCCCTGGCGCTAACCAGATGATGATGTCTATCCAGCTCGCTGCTTAACAGATGAACCAACTCCCCAATATCACTTTTATGTATGGTGGCGACCACCTCCGCAGCGAACTCTTCACCTTCCACGCTGGCCAGGATCAAGATATCCCGTAGTTTTTCAGAAAGGCGACCCACGCGCTCTTCAATTACCGCATCAACGCGCGCTGGCAGAGACTCCCAATTCAACTGGGGCCCTTCTACCCAGCGCCCCTGGTCGTCACTGATCAACATGGTCTGCTCCTGCATACCACGTAGCAATTCGATAGTGAAAAGTGGATGTCCCTTTGTATGCCGGAAAAGCGTCTCGCGGAAGGCGGCGTCCAAGCGGTTTGGCTGACTGTCAAGATAGGCGTCCACGAAATGCCGATCTTCGGCCCGTTCAAGCTGCACTTCAGATTCACCGAAGGCACGCTTTAATTCGTTGACCACAGAAATTAGTTGATGTTTTTCTCGACCGAGCGTCTGCGTTAGCTCTGCTGGCCGATACGCGCCAATCACCAAAATGCGGTTGCCGTTTATTCGCCTGCCCAGGTGAAACAGCAGACTAATGGACCCTGCGTCTGCCCACTGTAGGTCATCCAAAACGAGAAGCAGAGGGTTCCTCCTGGCAAGTATCTGCAGCATTTTGGTGTACTGCTCGAACAGGTTTCCCTGTTGGAGGGTGGAATCAGCTGGAACGGATGTCTTGCGTTCAACGAGTTTCTTCAATCGGGGTAACCACGCTGCTCTACCAGAAGAAAAAGCTCCAGCTCGCGAAGCAAGCCCCGCGCCAGACACGAAGGTGTCAATAAGGTCAGGACACGTGTCCACAACCGCCTGAACAGAAACCGGCAGAATATTCCACAATCTGGTGGCATGCTCCCTGGTAATCGATCCCGCAGCCCATCTTGCTTCCACCTCTCCTGTAAGGAGACCGAGTATTTCGCGAAACGGCAAATATGGATCACCAATGCCAGTATGGGCATTGCAGTTCCCATTTGCGAAAACTAAATCGCCATTAGCCGCCTGCGCGCGCCGGGCAAACTCGGCGATCAGGGTCGTCTTCCCACTCCCGGCTTCTCCCGTAACAAAAGCCACCCTGCCCTGTCCACAAAGCACTGCATCAAGCGTCTTTCCTAGCTTTTCTAGCTCACGCTCTCTGGCCACAAAGACAAGTCTGTCTTTTCCAACCAGTTCTTCTGGGCGCCCGGGCGGTGCAAATGGCTGCTCGGCAAGCAAAGCCTGAGCGTCCGCGGCGAAGGGAGGATGCGCAGCAATGGGCACTTGCGTTTCCGCTGAAAGAAACGCCTGGGCTCCCGCTGCGAAAGGAAACTGCGAAACAGAAGTGATTTGCCCAGTGGCCTCAGATTCGAGTTCTCTGCTGACCGTCCTCAGATCCGCGAGCATCTCATCGGCGCTCTGGTACCGCTCGTCTAGATTCTTGGCCATCGCTCTGGCAACTATCTGCTCTAGCGTCCACTGCACCTCGGCCCGCAGGCTCGTGACCGGTCGCGGGTCTTCGTTCAAGATGGAGTAAACCAGTGCCTGTTCGTATTCACTTACAAACGGACGTTCGCCAGTCAGCATCTCGTAAAGCGCGATACCAAGAGACCAGATATCTGTGCGGTGATCCACCGGATCTCCACGTGCTTGTTCGGGAGAGATATACGCCACGGTGCCCAGAGTACTGCCAGTCTTCGTCAATACCGTGCGCCCTGCGAGCTTCGCGAGACCAAAATCCAGAATCTTGACGATCCCATCGCTTGTCACCATGATATTGCCGGGCTTGATGTCCCTGTGAACGATGCCCTTCGCATGGGCCTTGGCCAGCCCCTGAGCAACTTGCGCGGCCAAATCGACGGCTTCATCTAAAGTCAGCGGGCCGCGCTGGATCTTGTTTTTCAGCGCTTCGCCTTCGCAGCAGGCCATCACAATAAACATCTGGCCGTCCTCGGCAGCGTCGATTTCGTGGACGGTGCAGATGTTGGGGTGGTCTAGGGAAGAGGCCGCCTGAGCTTCGTGGACAAAGCGCTCTCTGGCTTCCGGGTCGCGGGTCAGCCCAGACGGCAGAAACTTTAGGGCAACGGTGCGCTTGAGCTTGGTGTCTTCTGCCTTGTAGACGACACCCATCCCGCCTTCGCCGAGCTTTTCGATGATTCTATAGTGAGAGATGGTCTTCCCTATCATCCTCAAACCTCAAAATGCTCCCACTCGTATTTGACTCGTTCCAACAGTCTCTTGAAACGCTCCTCACCGCGAATGTTGTCAAAATAGGGATTCCGCTCTAGCTCCGGGTAATTAATGAACCCTCTATTGACCGCATTCGCCAGCCAATCCAGCGACTCCTCTCTTGCATCGTTCAAAGCAAGCATGATTGCGACGAAATATGACCATTGATGATCCCTTCTGCATGTTTTCTGGAAATCAGGAGTTATTTCCCGGAGCGCTTTTTCTCTGTCATTAAGTAACCCGTATTTCAACAAAAGGCCGAACTTGGTGCACGCATTATCAGGAGTCACTTTTGCACCCTGGTCAATAATGGAAAAAGCTTCGTCGAGCTGTTTGTTGTAAGTCAGAGTCCAGGCATAAAAGAATTGAGTAATGGGACCCTCAGGATCTGCTTGATACCATTGGCGGATTTGCTCGAGCGCAAGCTCGTAATTAGCATCATAGAAATATAGCGCTCCCTGGAGCCAGTAGTTCAACGGATCCAGCGGATTAACTTGCTTGAATCTCTGCACCAGCGGAATTGCAGCGGCTGGCTTCCCGACTGAGATGACATAGCAGCTCGGGAGAAACATCAGAGCATTAGAATCATTCGGATTCACAGCCAGGGCCATCTTGAGCTGGCGTATACCCTCTCGTACGTTTCCGTAGAAGGCACCGTTGATCATTCCGATAACATCATGGGCCTGAGGAGAATCTGGATCCAGGGCCAGAGCCTTTTGAGCATATTCTTCTGCCTTCGCTATATGATCCTCTTGTGCGACGCCGATATTCACATATTGCCAATAGACTAATGCCATGGCCGAGTAGAGAAGCGCATTATCTCCCAATATATCGAGACCTTTCTGGAGATGGAGGCGGGCAGCACCGAGAGAACTCTCGCTGAAGCGCAAGATCTCAGCGTTTGCTCTGAGATAGCATTGATAGGCCGCAGCATTGTCAATGGGCCGTTCCGCGATTCTCTGGCTCTCTTCGGGTGTGAGCTTGAGCTTCAGGGCGTCGACAATCGAGCGAGACACCTTCTCCTGAATGGCGAAGACATCATCGAGGATGCCGCTGTACTTCTCAGCCCAGAGATGATCATCCGCTGCGGCATCGATTAACTGCGCCGTGATTCTTAGACTATTCCCTGCCTTTCTGACACTACCCTCCAACACATACTGCACGTCGAGCTCTCGGGCAATCTCAGGCACCTTTTTCTTAGTCCCTTTGAACGTCATCGCGGAGCTCCGGGAGATCACACGGAGCGCATGAACTTTCGAGAGGTCAGAGATCACTTCCTCCGTCAAACCATCGCTGAAATACTCCTGGTCAGGATCCGGGCTCAAATTTTCAAACGGCAAAACCACAATCGACTTCTCCTGCCGCGACAACTCAACGCCCAGAGCCGTGCCTGGCGCCATGCCTGAGGCAGTGCCATGGACCGTAACCTTCTTCAAGTCACTAATCAGCTCCTCTGCAGTCTGATATCGCAACCCTCGATCCTTCTGCAACGCTCTGGAAATGGCCGATAAAACGGGCCCGGGTATGCCCGGCCTCAGTGACGAAAGCGCCCGCGGATCCTCGTGCACAATCGAATAGAGTAGAGCTGCCTCGTGCTCTCCCTTGAACGGCAACCGTCCTGTCAGCATCTCGTACAGTACTACCCCTAACGACCAGATGTCAGTCCGGTGATCAACTTCCTCTCCCTGTACCTGCTCCGGGGACATATAAGCCACCGTGCCCACTGTCGAACCTATCACCGTGAGCTTTGCCTGTCCTGCCAACTTGGCCAGACCAAAATCCACGATCTTCACGTCGCCACGATTCGTTATCATGATGTTTGCGGGTTTTATGTCACGATGAACGATCCCCGCCTCGTGCGCCCGTCCCAAACCCTGTGCAACATGGATCGCGATATCCAGAGCATCGTCAACCTTAAGAGGCCCACGCTCAATCTTCTTCTTGAGCGTTTCACCTTCATAGAATGCGGTTGCGATGAAAATCTGCCCATCTTCTGTCTCACCAATTTCGTAGACCACGCAAATGTTGCTGTGGTCGAGCGAAGAAGCCGCTCTCGCTTCGTGGGTGAACCGTTCTTTTGCCTGGGGATCCCTCGTGAGGTCTGAAGGTAGAAATTTTAACGCAACGTGTCTCTCGAGTTTCGTGTCTTGGGCCTTGTACACAATTCCCATCCCGCCTTCACCGAGCTTCTCGATGACTCTATAGTGAGAGATGGTCTTCCCTATCATCCGCAGTTCCTTGGAAGGATGTGCTGATTCCTACGGCAGTATGAACAGCACCTGGCCCCTATCGATTCTGAGCATCGGTCCCTACTCAAAGAGATTCTCAATGAGCACAAGCCTCGCGTCTGTCCGGCTCTTTTCGTATACGACACTTTTATCATCAAAACTCATCTGAATACCAAGGGCAAACGGATTTGTCTGGTCGAATATCGCTGGTAAACGTTCTCGCTTCCCCTCGGGAACGGACATGCGCCACAGCTCCCCGCTTGGCTCCTGATAAAGGAGATATCGAAGGCTCACGCTGGCTCTAGCATAGTACACGTATTCGGAGGACAGAATCTGCTTCAGAGCCTCTTGTTCTCCATTCCCTGCGGTCTCTAGCCACCACCCTTCGTGACCTTGTCTCAAGTCCCAAAGGAGTACGTGCTTACCGTCACGCAGAGGGAATTGACAAGTTGAGTCCTGGGCAACTTCTATTGGTCCACTCGCTTTCACAGAATATAGAGTGCTATACGGATGCTGCAGGCCAGTATTAGTGACAAACCTCTCGTCATCGATCCAAAACGTGCGCGTACCTCTGCCTACGAGCCTCGGCGTTCCCGGATTCAACGCCTCGATGAGATAGACTCGAGAGGAGTCAGAAGGCTCGTCGATTCGCATCGAAACGTAAGTCATATACTTCCCATCCGGAGACCAGGCGGCGCAAGAATACAAATCGTCTCCATGCGTCAACCGAGTCCTATTAGTGCCGTCACTTTGCATTATGAAAATGTGGGCACCGGGTCTCAGGGCGTCAGAGGAATATACCGTGTATGAGATTTGTTTCTTGTCGGGCGAAAACATGGATTCACCCAGATACTGGGTGTCGAACGTCAACTGGCGCGCGCTACTCCCATCAATGCCGGCAGTCCATAGGTCTGTGATTCTACGCTGTTCGAGAAACAACAATCGCTTTGCATCGGCGGAGACTCGGACGACGAAATCTGGTCCGCTCCCCTTTGTAACATGTATTGCTTCGCCTCCCTTTGCCGGAATCATCCATACATTCGTGTTTCCGCTCCTACTCGACGTAAAAAATACCTGATCGTTTGACGCCCAAGCGATCTCGGTTATCGGTTTCTTGTGATCTGTCAGTTGACGTTCTTTCCCCGACTTTAGATCGCGGATAAAGATTTCTCCATAGCCGGGGAACGACCTGAGCCAGGCAATGCGGTTCCCTTGGGGGGACCAGTCAAAACAGTAATTCGCCCAGCGGTAGCATAGGCTATCGACGAACACGAGGCGGTTCTCGCTGCCGTCAGGCTTTATTGTCCAGAACTCAAACTTCCCGGACTGGCTTGGAGCTGCCGGGCTTCCGTCCCTGATGTAACCAATAAGTTGCCCGTCCGGTCGCCACCTCCCGCCAATCCCAGGCTCAGCGATTTTCCTGCTAGTGCCGCCCTGAGACGAAACCGCATAAATGGCGGAAACAAGCCCCTTCCCGGGCCTGCGTGCGCCGAAGAGAACCTCGCTGTTGTCGGGAGAGATCTCAGTATAGTCAAACCCCGCATACGATTCTGTGACTAGCCGCCTGGGCTCGCCCTTGGCAACGTTCATAAAATAGAGTGACCATTCCTTCTTGGCATCGCGGGCACTGAACGCAACCCAGCTCCCATCCAGCGACAAGCCAGTAAAATCGATTTCGGCAAATGGAACGTCGAGCGTGCGAAATGACATATTGGGATTGAGTTTCGGCGGATGCTTCTGTAGAGAGATAAATACAGCAATTGCCGCAACCACGATGATGAGGCCAGCGAGCCCAACCCATAGGAAAGCTCTCCTACTGGTTCGTCTCTTAGAGGAGGTCGGTGTCCCCTCTCCCACCGGCGCTCTTTGCCCTTCCAGAACAGTCGGACGCCCTTCTTCCGCAGTTGGCGGCGCGATGGAAGGCCGAGACACCCGCGACGTCTCTTTCTTCGCTCTTCGTAGGTCAATCACCATCTCACGAACTGTCTGGTATCTATCCTCTGGATCTTTCTCCAGAGCACGATTGATAATGTGCAGTAGCTCCGAGGACAACTCAGGTTTGTACTTTTGTATTGGCTGAGGGCTCTCGTTGAGGATGGAGTACATCATCGCCGCTTCGTGCTCTCCCACAAAAGGCAGGTGCCCCGTCAACATCTCATACAGCACGACGCCAAAAGAGAATATGTCCGATCGTGCATCCACTTCCCCGCCCTGTATCTGCTCAGGCGCCATGTAGGCCAGCGTCCCGACGGTGCTCGACGTCTTCGTAAGCTTTAGCGAACCTCTGAGCTTCGCCAACCCAAAATCCATCACCTTGACCTGGTTCGTGACATTGACCATGATGTTCTCTGCCTTTATGTCACGGTGAACCACCCCCTTACCGTGAGCCGCCTCGAGTGCCTCACCGATCTGGACGGCATAGCCCAGGGCGTCCTGCACCTTCTGTATCGGCACCATCTGTCTCAACGTCTTGCCTTCAACGTATTCCATCACGATGAATTGCTGACCGTCGTGCTCTGCGATGTCATGGATAACGCAAACGTTGGCGTGCGACACGGCAGAGGCAGCCCTGGCCTCTTGTAGGAAGCGAGCCTTGTCTTCAGCACTCAAGCTGATTTCGTGCGGCAGGAACTTGAGAGCGACAAAGCGGTCGAGCTTGGTGTCATGGGCCTTGTAGACCACACCCATGCCGCCTTCGCCGAGCTTCTCGATAATTTTGTAATGGGCTATGGTGTTCCCGATCATGCGCAACTCCCCTGGAGGCGTTCTGATTTACCAAAATAGCAGACTCAGCACCCAAAATTTAGGACGACAACCTATGTGAGTCAACAAGTATTCCGAGGTGCTGCCGGGGGGAACGGTGGACGCCCGACGTCAGGCCAATCATTCTTCCAGGCCCACTTTCTTCACGAGCGCGTGGAATCGAGGGTCGTCACGAACGTAGTCGCAGAAGTGAGGTATGGGACCTGCGAGAAGAAATGGCATCTGGGGGTTGCGTTCCTCGTAGGCCTTTTCCAGATCCTCGAATACTCTGGCAGTATCGCCCAGAGCGCAGTGAGTCATGGCGAAGGACATGGCAGACACATGCGTTCGCTTCGACCGTCTTGTCAGCTCTTCGAGTGCCTCGCGTGCCTTGGCGCGCTGCCCGGAAACCGCGTAGGCAAAGCAGAGGGCGTCGAGTGAAGTGCTATCTCCGTCGGCAATTGCGCTCTGCAGGCGCGAGATCGCCTCTTTATACATTCCCGTGGCGATCTGGATTAGGGTCAGCCAAAAGTTCGCAGAGGCGTTGGTGCTATCAATGCTGAGCGCCTCATTGACATAGGTGAGCGCACTGTCAAACTGCGCTGTGAAAACATACACCGCGGCAAGACCTGAAAGAGCGGTGCCCGATAGAGGGTCAAGCTTTCTACCAATCTGTGCTTCCTTAATGGCGTCATCGAACTTACCCTGGCTGACGAGGTAATTGGCATACCACGAGTGAGCCATCGCGCTATTGGGATTCAACTCAAGAGCGCGCTTGAAATACTCCTCCGCACCCTTGAAATCCCAGTCGTAGGTCAACTTCGTGTCGGCGATGAGTATGTATGCTTCGGGCAGCGTTTCATCAAGGCTGAGCGCCTTTGCAGAAAATGCCTTCACTTTGGGCCAGGCTTCGCCAGCCGGCAGCACCGACATGCTCGCCAGAATATCGTACGCCATCCCGAGCCCTGCGTAAGCCAATGCGTATGTCGAATCCATCTCAATAGCACGTTCAAAGTAGCCAATGCTCTTGAAGACATCTGGAGGCGAGAACTTGTTGGCGTAAAACATTCCCCTCAGGTACGCCTCGTGCGCCTCAGGATTGACCGTGCGCACCTTCGCCAATCGCGTAAGCTCTTCGGGCGTTACCGTGATCTTTATCTCTCGCGCGATCGCCTGTGCCACCTCGCTCTGAAGCTCGAGGATATTCGCCAGATTCCTCGTGAAGTCGTCGGCCCAGAGGTGCTTCTCAGGCCGCGCAGCTACGAGCTGAGCCGTAATTCGAACATCATTGCCAACCCGCTGCACACTACCTTCCACTACTGCATCAACGCCAAGTTCGCTTGCGATTTGAGGCAGAGACTTGTCAGTCTTCTTGTAGCGCATGATCGACGTCCGCGAGATCACCCGGAGCGCCTTTATCTTTGAAAGCTCGCCGATCAGGGCCTCTGTCATTCCGTCGGAAAAATACTCCTGCTCAGGATCGGCGGAGAGGTTCTGGAACGGCAGAACTGCGAGAGAGGTTATGGCTTTTTCATGCGGAGCAAATAGGTACACTCGCCCGATAATAATCACCGCCACAAGCGCAGCGCATCCGGTAAGCACATACGGCAAGAGCTTCTTCAATCGCGTAGGCCTGCCCACCCCTGAGGAAGCCTTTGCATCTTCGAGCTTCTTCTCGCATGACCTCAGGTCAGATATCATCTCGCTCATGAGCTCGTAACGTTTGCCCGGATCCTTCGCGAGGGCTTTCTCGAGAATGGTCACGATCTCCTTTGGCAGTCCGGAATGACCGGACACAAGCGGCAATGGCTCCTCATTCAGAATGGAGTACATCATTGCCTGCTCGTGTTCACCTCTGAATGGCAGCCGGCCAGCGATCATCTCGTAGAGCACGACACCCAGCGACCAGATATCGGTGCGGTGATCGATTTCTCTGCCGCTGGCCTGCTCGGGCGACATATAGGCAACCGTCCCGAGGGTCGAGGGCGTTTTTGTGAGTCTCACCTGTCCCGCCAGCATAGCAAGACCAAAGTCGAGAATCTTTGCTACATTATCATCCGTAATCATTACGTTCGCTGGCTTGATGTCTCGATGCACGATCCCCCGGCCGTGAGCCTTCGCGAGCCCTTCGCCAACCTGGACTGCAACTTTAATGGCTTCATGAGGGTCCATCGGCCCGCGCTCAATCTTCTTCTTTAGGGTCTCACCCTCATAGCACGCCATGGCGATGAACATCTGGCCGTCTTCGGTTTCACCGATTTCATGTATCGTGCAGATGTTTGGATGATCAAGCGCTGAGGCAGCGCGCGCTTCATGCTTGAAACGTTCCTTCGCGGCAGGATCACGCGTCAGTTCAGGTGGAAGGAATTTGAGGGCAACCGTGCGGCCAAGCGTAAGGTCCTCGGCCTTGTAGACGAGACCCATACCGCCTTCGCCGAGCTTCTCGAGGACACGGTAGTGAGAGACTGTTTTCCCGATCACGCGCAACTCCTTTGGAGTCGTTCTCATCTACTAGGGCAGTAAAGTCAGCACCCGGAATCTAGGACGAGAGCCTGTGTGAGTCAACAAGGATTCCGACGTACTGCCGGGAGGAAAACACTCGACACTCCAGGCTGGGTGGAGGGCCCGATATCATTCCTTCTCAATCTCTTCAACAGTCGGAACAGAGGCGCAGGACATCTATTTCACTTAAGCCAAGAGCCCGATGTCATTCCTTCTCCATCTCTTCGACCCGTTTTCGCATTTCGTCAACTTTGGCTTTTACGTCTGCAATCATCTGTTTGAATTTCTCATCGCCACGAAGATTCTCCAAAAGCGGATCTACGGCGACCCATCGGTAGTCCCTCCCGCCGGCGTCGATGCTCTTTTGCAGCCACTTGTACGCTTCTGCTTTGTTGCCTTGAATAGCGTAAATCTCCGCCAAATCAAAGGGGATGTAGGAATACTCATTGCCTTGCGCCAATTCCTTCTCGTCACGTTCTAGATTCTGCGCAAACACCTTTCGTGCTTCAGCCTGTCTTCCGGTTTTCAAGTAGACATAACCCAGGGCAACGCTGTTCCCGTACACTGGATCAATGGCACGGGCTTTTGCAAAGTACTCTTCCGCACGCGAATAATCGCCCGACATGAGTTCTGCATAGCCGATGGCGGTGAGACCCCCGAGGTTATTGGGATCAGAAGAAAGAATCTTCCGGGCTTGTTCGATGCATTGCTGGTACTTCCCTTCTACCATATACACCATACCCAGAAGCGCCTGCGCATCGACGAGATCCGGTTGGAGAGCGAGCGCCTTGTTGAACCACTCCACCGCTCTTGCATCATCGCCCAGGTCCAGGTAGACACTTCCTACACCGCCATAACTGTAAGGGAGCATTGGATTCAAAGCCAACGCCCTCTTCTGCCATCGCAACGCTTCATCAAACTTCCCGAGGGACGCATTGAGATAGCCGATGTTTGCAGCAGCCGGATGGTAGTTCGGGTTGAGCTCAACCGCCTTATGGTATGCCTCCAGGCTCCGTTTCATCCACCCCTTTCCTCCGTATGCTAGTCCGAGCGCCTTGTACCCTTCGGCGAGAGTCGGGTCTATGGAGATCGCCTTCTTGCTCACCGCAATCGATGAATCAGACCACGCCGGCGGGAAACCGAACTTCTCTGTTTGCTGCCCGTAGGCATCGCCCAGGCCGGCGTATGCAAGGGCATAGTTGGGGTCGAGCTCGAGGGCTTTTTTGAAGAGCTCTATAGCATTGTTATTATCTTGTCTGCTGTAACGGTAGTAATATTCACGACCCTTGAGGTAGTAGGCGTACGCATCAAGATTCCCTGTCGGTTTCTTTCCGAGCTGTTCTTTTTCCCTCGGCGAGAGCCTCGCTTTGAGAGCCGATGCGATCTGCTGGGCCACGTCGCTCTGGATGGCGAAGATCTGTGTCAGTTCCTTGTCGTAGGTTTGAGCCCAGAGGTGCTCGTCGTTCGTTGCGTCGATCAACTGAGCGACGATCCGCACCTGATTGCCGGCCCGGCGGACGCTTCCTTCGAGCACGGTGGCGACATTGAGCTCCTTGGCGATGTCCCGGAGGTTCTTGCTCGTGTTCTTGTATTGCATGACCGACGTCCGGGAAATGACCTTGAGTTCAGCGATATTCGAGAGCTGGGCAATGATATCTTCGGTGATGCCGTCGCTGAAGTAATCATCCTCCTTGTTGCCGCTTATATTGGTGAACGGGAGAACGGCAACCGATTTGTGATCAGCAGCGGCCGTATTCCTGAGGTTGATCTGGAAGTCGAACGGATTTAAGAGGACGATGAGAACAACCGCGGCAGTGATCAGCACAGTTGGGATGAGAATTCGCAAGGTATTCCTTCTTGGCTTCGGGGCTGTAGCAGGCTCCCGCTCGGGCGCTGGCTCTTGCACTCGTTCTTGCGCTCGCTCTCGCGCTGGCTCTTGCACCGGCAACCGAGGGATCCTCACCGAACTCGCTCTGGAATATTCGAGACTCTTCCTTTGCCTCCTCAAGTCGGCCAGCATATCGTCGACGTGCTGGTACCGTTCTTCGCGATCCTTCGCCAGGGCTTTGTCGACAATCCGCTGGAGCTCATCTCCCACTTTCTCGTTGAACCGGGCGATGGGCTGCGGCTCTTCGTTGACGATTGAATACATCAATCCAGCATGATGCTCGGCTCTGAACGGCAGCTTGCCCGTGAGAAGCTCGTAGAGCACCACACCGAACGAGAAGATGTCGGAACGATGATCCACTTCCTCGCCCTGCGCCTGTTCCGGGGACATGTACGCAGCGGTTCCCAGCGTTGTGCCCTCCCTGGTCAACCGCGTGACGCCTTTCACCTTTGCCAGGCCAAAATCCATGATCTTGGCTTGACCTTTCGGTGTCACCATCACGTTCTCGCTCTTGATATCCCGGTGAACGATACCCTTCTCGTGAGCAGCGGCTAGTCCGTCGCTTACCTGGATGGCGATATCGAGAACTCTCTTGATCGACGGAGGCTCGGGTTCAAGGAGCTGCTTCAGCGTTTTCCCCTCCACAAACTCCATGGCAATGAAGAGCTGTCCCTCGTGTTCGTCGATCTCGTAAACGGTCGTGATGTTCGGATGATTGAGCGCAGAAGCCGCACGTGCCTCATGGTAGAAGCGTTCCTTTTCGGTTGAATCGCTCGTGAGATCGCGCGGTAGGAACTTCAGCGCAACGTGCCTGTCGAGTTTCGTGTCGTGGGCCTTGTAGACGACACCCATCCCGCCTTCGCCGAGTTTTTGGATGATGCGGTAATGGGAGACCACCTTGCCGATCATGCGTAGCTCCTTGGAAGGGTGTGTTCGGTATCACAATAGCCGAGACAACACCTAGAATGTAAGACTACAAGTCACGCGGGTCAAGCAGTTTTGCGCCGGAGAAGGTTGGGCGGGTCTCGTGCATCCGTCAGCTACTTGAAGAGATTCTCACTCAGCACAAGTCTTGAGTCCAGTTGTCCCTTCAAATATACGGCCTGTTTATCGTCATAACTCAATCGAATATCCAAATTGAATGGATCTAGGTGATCGAAAATCTCAGGAAGTCGTACCCTCTTTCCATCCGGAAGGGAAATTCGCCACATCTCTCCGTTTGCCTGCATGGAAAGCAGATAACGAAGACTGGCAGTAGGCAAAGAGGAATTGTAGTCCTCAATAGGCACAATCTGCTTTGGCACCACGCTCTGTGCCGTCCCTACAGTCCTTAACCACCACCCCTCTTGACCCTTCCTCATATCCCAGAAGAGTGTGTGTTTACCATCGGGAAGAGGAATCTCCGAGGTGGAGTCCTGGCTGACCTCCAGTGGTTCAGTCTTGTGAATCGAATAGATAGTGGAATGTGCATGCGGCGGTGGAGTAAAGGCTGAAAGCTCCTCAGCGTTTATCCATAGCACGACAATTCCTTTCCCGATGAGCCTTGGCGTTCCCGGATTCGAAACGTCGATGAGATAGACTCGCGAAGAGTCGTAAGGCTCATCCATTCGAACCGAAGTGTAAGCTATGTACTTGCCGTCGGGGGACCACATAGCATCATTGCAATAAGCCTCTGCGCTGGTTAATTGGGTTCGATTTGTTCCATCGCTCTCCATGACGAAGACATTGCTCGTGGGTCGCATGGGGTCGTCAGAGAACACGAGGAAGGAAATACGCTTCTTGTCGGGTGAAAAGGACGGCGGGCCCAGCGTCTGATTCTCAAATATCAACTGTCGAGCGTTTCTGCCGTCAATGTTAGCAGTCCACAGGTGGTGGATCATCCGCCGCTCAAGATACGCCAATCTCTTGCCGTCTGCGGAGACGCGAACTCCAAAGACGGGTCCGGTGCCTTTCGTGACCTGTACTGCTTCCCCCCCTTTTGCAGGAATCAACCAGATGTTGGTGTTACCGTTTCTGCTAGACGTAAAGAATATTTGATTGTTCGTTGCCCACGCGACCTCATCTATGGGGCTCTTGTAGGCAGTCAGTTGTCTTTCCTTGCCTGACTTCAGCTCTCGGATGAAGATCTCATTATAGACGGGATGGGATCTCAGCCATGCGATGGAGTTTCCGTCTGGGGACCAGTCGAAACACCAAGCCTGATACGTATAACTCAGACTGTCTACGAATTCAAGGCGGTTTTCACTCCCGTCGGGCCGCACTGTCCAGAATTCGCGCTTGCCGGATTGACTTGGCGCGCTAGAGGTTCCTCGTACGTAACCAATAAGCTGTCCATCCGGACGCCACCTCGCGCCGCAACCCGGTTCAACAATTTTCCCACTCGTCCCACCCAGTGAAGAAACAACGTAGATGCCGCGCGACTTGCCGGGTAGATCAGCACCAAAGAGAACCTTACTGCCGTCAGGAGAGACCTCGGCATAGTCAAAGCCTTCGAAATGTTCGTTGACTAGCCGACGGGGGGCACCTCCAGCAACGTTCACAAAATAGATTGACCATTCATGCTCGGCGTCGCGCGCACTGAACGCCAGCCAACTGCCGTCCCGCGACAGACCCGTGTACCCCATTTCAGCAAACGGTACTGCCAGTGTGCGAAATGACATTTTGGGATTGAGCCTCGGCGCACGCATCGGTCTAACAACAAAGATAGCGATGGCCGTGACCACGATCAGAACGCCGGCGAGACCCATCCACAGAAAAGCTCTCCGCAGGGGCCTGCGCTTTTCCGCCGACACCACTTTCAGCGCCCTTCCCGCCACATCCTCCTCAGCCGACGTTCCCCGCTCCGCCCGCCCCACCTGCCCCACTGCCACGCTTTGTTCCCCAGAGACAACTGTCCGCCCCACTTCCGCAGCGGGCGGCGTGATGGCAGCACGAGAAACCCGCGACGTCTCTTTCTTCGCCCTGCGCAGGTCAATCACCATCTCACGCACTGCCTGGTATCGTTCCTCAGGGTCTTTCTCAAGAGCTCGATCGATGATGTGTAACAATTCGGAAGACAAATCTGGTTTGTACTTCTGTATCGGTTGAGGACTCTCGTTGATAATCGAATACATCATCGCCGCTTCGTGCTCTCCCACAAACGGCAGGTGCCCAGTCAACATCTCATACAGCACGACGCCAAAAGAGAATATGTCTGACCTCGCATCCACCTCCCCACCTTGTATCTGCTCCGGTGCCATGTACGCCAGCGTCCCAACGGTGCTCGACGTCTTGGTGAGCTTGAGCGAACCTCTTAGCTTGGCCAACCCAAAATCCATCACCTTGACCTGCTTCTTGTCACTGACCATGATGTTCTCTGTCTTGATGTCTCGATGGACTATCCCCTTCCCGTGAGCCTCCGCAAGCGCTTCACCAACCTGTATGGCATACCCGAGGGCGTCCTGCATCTTCTGTATTGGCACCATCTGTCTCAGCGTCTTGCCTTCAACGTATTCCATCACGATGAATTGCTGGCCTTCGTGCTCAGCGATGTCATAAATGACACACACGTTGGCGTGTGAGATGGCGGAAGCAGCTCTTGCCTCCTGGAGGAAACGAGCCCTGTCCTCGGCGCCGACGCTGATTTCGTGGGGCAGAAACTTGAGAGCGACGAATCGCTCCAGCTTCAGGTCGAGGGCCTTATAGACTACGCCCATGCCGCCTTCGCCAAGTTTCTCGAGGATTTTGTATTGGACTATGGTTTTCCCGATCATGCGCGACTCCCTGTAGGGTAATTATCTGCTAGCGCAATGAAGTCAGCACTTGAAATCTAGTACCACGCCCTTTGTGAGTCAATAAGTATTCCGAAGTACTGCAGCGGGGAAAGACACCGGGTGCTCCGGGCTAGGCCGAGAACCCGCCACAACTCTTGCACCTCAGAAGCGGGCAGCATCCACCAAGGAGGGGCCGCCGCTTCCTCACTGGACTCGAGCTAGATTACTTCAGAAGCCTGCAGCATTCCCATCCGGAATGGCTCTGTGTGTGCTTTGAGCGTCCGAAGCGCGGCGGGCGGTAGAACACGTCTACCCCCTCGCTCATCCCCGGCAGCACGTATGCAGGGTCTTCGGCGCAATCGCAGTGCTCAATGGATACCGGTGTTTTCCCCTTCAATGACGATGAGATCGAACTTCGTGGAATTACGCGTCATGCGTTTCAATCCGCCGGCAAGGTCTGACCTTGGCCGGGCTTATCGAGGATCTTGTAGTGCGATACTGTCTTTCCGATCACGCGCAGTTCCTTGGCAGTTCCTTGGTGGGTTCGTCGTATGCCAGAGTCCGTGAGCCAGCGGCTACAATGTAGGTCAATGGGTTGTAAGGGTCAAGTGGTTTTCATCGCGAGTAGGGCCACGAGGGTCGAGTGGTTGATTACAGCAGAGCTCACCTGTAACGCCTGTCTCAGAATCTCTAGAACTTTCTGCGAGCTGCGTATGCGAAATAGAAAAAGTACTTCTTCCATGAAGCTTCGGTAGATCCGAACTCATTCGCTCCATGGAAGTAATCAACTAGAGCTTCCCTCATGCGAGAGATTTCCCTCAGATGCGAGGGAGTGTTGGAACATTCGAGAGAGAGATCGATCAATTCGAGGGCGCGCTCGAATGCGAGGGAGCTGTATTCGGCGTTGTTCTTCGCCCGCCATGAGAGGGCGCGTTCCACCTCCCCGCCGATGTTCGCCATTCGCTCCAAGGACGATAGAGTCTTCCAGCGCCCGGCCGCGAGATCCTTGTGCTGACAGCTCATGGCCGAATCCTCTTCGCGATGACACGCATTATTCTCTCGCGCGTCTGCGCGCTCTCAACGTATCGACTTCTATTTCCTTGAGAGGGGCGCACATTAATGAGGGAATCAAACTCGACGAAATCATCGCCTTTCATCTCCGGATACAGATTGATTCCCCACAGATTCCGTTGCCTCGACCCA
>Ga0315291_10003473_pt1 | contig 20369 bp, 16 predicted proteins | sample YL17G12_20_MG_FD_203070 | JGI IMG/M metagenome (GOLD analysis project Ga0315291, IMG submission 203070) | Sediment microbial communities from Yellowstone Lake, YNP, Wyoming, USA - YL17G12_20 | ecosystem: Environmental > Aquatic > Freshwater > Lake > Sediment | place: USA: Wyoming | collected...
CCCGCCAGCGCCGCCGATACCCAGGACGCGGGCGTAGCCCGCGTCCGCCTCGCCAGGAACGATGCGACCGCCTGGCGCTAGCCTAAGCGAGCGCGGGAGCATCTTGCGGGAGAGAGTTCTGCCATCTCGCGCGATGCGCGCCGGCAGTTTCGGTGTCTGTCCCCGTGCGAGGAACACCGCCGCCACCTGACGCCGCTGGAACCTTGACTACGCGTTCCCGCGGTGCTACAGTCACGATGGTCTATGGCTCGGCAGTGCCCTGCGCGTCCTTGGGGGCGCGCGACGAGGAGGCCCAGGATGCGGCATGCTCTGAGCTGCGGCGGAACTGCAGGGCTGGCCGTCCTTATGCTTGCCCTTTCCCACCCGTGCCACGCGAACGGCATCTGGGTGGTCCCGAGCGTTGACCCAGGCGCCGTCACGCTTACTGCCGTTGCAGGCGCGGATCGCTCGAGCACCGCGACGGTGTACGTGTCTGCTACCCCTCTCGTTGGCGCGCCTCCGCCTTCGATTTCCATCTACAGCGACGTGCCCTGGCTCCCGCTCCCGGAGACCGTCCCCAACTACAGCTTCGTCCAAGTCCAAGCGACGGTCACGGGTATGGCGCCTGGAACGCACGTTGGCCAGATCAGCGTGCCCGGGTTCGGCTACGCTCCTGCGGTCTGCACGGTCACCCTTCAGATCGCCGCGTTTCCCGACGCGCCAGCCGGGAGTTGGGCATGGCAGGAGATCGTAGCCTGCGCAGACCAGAGAATCGTCCTCGGCTATCCCGACGGCCTCTACCATCCGGAGATCGAGGTGACTCGCGACCAGATGGCGGTCTACGTCGCCCGGGCGCTCGTCTCGCCATCGGGCGATGCTGCCATTCCCGATCCAGGTCCGCCGCCGACCTTCACCGATGTGCTGCCTGACTTCTGGGCCTACAAGCAGATCGAGTACGCCGTCTCGCAGAACGTGGTCCAGGGCTATCCCAACGGCACCTACCAGCCGGCCCTTGTAGTGGACCGCGGGCAGATGGCAGTCTATCTCGCCCGCACGATGGTTGCGCCAGGTGGCGATGCGGCCATCCCCGATCCTGTGCCACCGGCGACCTTCCCCGATGTGCCGGACAGCTACTGGGCCTACAAGCAGGTCGAGTATTGTGTGGGCGAGGGAGTGGTGAAGGGCTACGACGATGGGCTGTACCATCCCGAGATCGTCGTGACGCGCGATCAGATGGCCGTCTACATCGCGAGGGCGTTCGAGCTTCCGCTCTGACCCGACCGGGGCAGGAGACACGCTCCTGCACTACGGGGGACATCAGAACAGAAACGTAAACGTCAGCGGCCTCACCCGCCAGACGCCCTCCTCCTGCACCAGCCACAGATTGCCGTGGATCTCCTTGGGCACGATGCGCGCCATGGTCAGGTGGGCGACGAACTCCACTCGCAGGCCATTCAGCGTGGTCGGTCGCGCCGTTAGGTCGGCGCGCTTCATGGTGACCCACTTCGGGGGCTTGCGCGGCACCTCCCACCAGTGGAAGGTCAGCGCATCCATCGCCTTGTAGTCCGCGGCCAGCCAGGCGCTGACGAAGTCCACGGCCGCTTCGCGGAGCGCCGGCTCCTGCTTCCGGTCGGCCGCGGTCGGGCTGGCGTCGGGGATGTCCGCTTCCGGCGGCAGGTCCGTGTACCAGTAAATCTGACGCACCCGCCAGCAGCGCACCCCGTCTTCCTCCACGAGACGAAGAATCATCGTTCCCTTCGACGGCAGCCCCGGGTCGGCCATCTTGCCCCGGAAGTCCACCGCGCCCGTTCGCGTGTCGGCGCGGGGCTTCACCAGCTCCGGCATGCGATCGAAGGGAGAGGGACCATAGAGGTTCTCCAGCTTCCGCGGGATCATGCCTTCGATTGCGTCGCGATCATTGCGGCTGAAGGCGAACAGGAAATCGCGCGCGACCTTGGCCGCCGGCGCGGGCAGCGGCGCGCTGGCGGCCGGCTTGCCGGCGGGCTGGGCCAGCGCCGCCGCTAGGCCTACGATAAGCAGAGTTGTCCTCGCGTCCATCCCTATCAGCCTTCAGTGGCGCTAGTATTGTTGGACACTTCAGAACCCAGAAAGACGCGAAAGCAGGCAACGGCCTGCATTATGCCCATTGTCGCGCCATGGGTCAAGGCGGTCGAGCGGTACGAAGCAGGGGGGTACGCGCGAGCCGACATGAGGTATCTGCCAAAGAAGGAGATGCCAAACCGGGGTGCAAGAGTGCCACTGCGGTAGCAGGGCATGTTTGGGCGCAACCGCTGACGGGAAAACCAGGCAGGTCGGAGCCCTCACTCCGGTCTGCTTTCGCGTTGAGCATGGGATTACGGTCCGCAAGGCAGGAAGACGACCATGGCAGTACCGGCACGACCAGTTCGAAGCACGCGTCTGAGCAGTCAGGCGGCCAAAGGAAAGGGGCGGCCCTGGTGGCACTACGCCATCGCCGCCACCAGCCTGCTCGTTCTGGCTGCCATAGGCTGGGGCGGCTACGCCGCCTGGTTCTCGCTCACCCACGTGCGCGCCAGCTACGCGCAGGTCACCGGCCTGGTGGTGAATATCGCGGCCAGGGACGATACCCGCGTCGACCGCATCCTGGTGCGCACAGGCGACACGGTGAGTAAGGGACAGATCGTGGCCACCCTCGATAGGGCCGACCTTGCGGCCGAAGTCGAGCGGGCGAAGGCGACGCTGGCAGCCAAGCAGAGCGATTTCGCCCGGGCGGAGCGAGAGCTGGAGCTCACCATCCGGGAGTCAGCCGCGAGCCTGGACGAGGCGAACGCCCAACTGGCGGCGGCGCGGGCGCGGCTCAAGCAATCTCAGGCCGAGCTGAACCTGCAATCCCGCCAGCAGCCAGACCAGGTCCGCAAGGCCCAGGCCGACCTGGATTCCGCGCGATCCAGGCTGAGCGATGCCGAAGCGACGCTGAAGCGCATGGAGAAACTGCATGCCGAGGGGGCTGTCTCCGCGCAGGGGCTCGACCAGGCCGGGACTCAGCATCAGACTGCGCAGGCCGCGGTCAGGTCGTCGGAGGCCGCCCTTGCGGTGGCGCAGGCCGAAGGCTACCAGGGGGAGATACGCCGAGAGACGGTGGCTACCCGCGCGGCGGAGGAGCTCCAGGCGCGCGCCGGGGTCAGATCCGCTGAGACGGCCTCCCGCAGAGTGGCGATGGCGGAGGAGCAGGTCGTGGCCCAACAGGCGGCGGTGAGCGAAGCGAAGGCGAGCGTGGAGGCGGCGGGGGCGCGACTGAGCTACGCGGCGCTGCGGAGCCCGGTGAACGGGGTGGTGGTCAAGGGGCCGGGGCGATCAGTGAAGGATGGCGAGGTCGTGACCAACGGCGAACCGATCGTCACCGTCTTGGCCAACGATGTGCCCTTCTGGATCTCGGCCTCGGTCTCCGAGCTATACGCCGGCCGAGTCAAGGAGGGACAGCCGGTCCTGATCAGGATAGACTCGGTCTACCGCGGCTGGCTCGGCCGGAAGTGGCTTCGCGGGAGCGTGGAGAAGGTCGGCGCCGCTACCGAGTTCCAGGGGAATCAGTCGAGCCCCTGGACGATCCAGCGGGTGCCGATCAAGATCGCCTTCGACACCGAGGGCCTCCCCGTCAAGCACGGCGCCACCTGCCGGGTCTGGATTGACATCAGGTAGCGGCGACTCCGCCAGCCGCCCGCCGAGGCGGGCCTAAGGACCGTGCGACCCCAGGGTTCTGTCAGATCTCGGTGTCGAGCAGCCTGCGGCTCCGCGCGTCGAGTTCGTTGATGTCGTCTATCTCGAACCGGTTGCCGTCGGCATCCTGGAGCAGCACCCGGGTCCGACGGATGACGCGGACATCCTCCCGGTCGCGAATGTCGAACACGCGATAGCCACGGTCTGTCTCCACCTCCCACCGCGCGGCCCCGTGCGCGTCCTCGATCTCATGGACCCGGATGATCTTCGGGACAAAGTAGGTCCTGCCAAGCTCTTCCTCTAGCACCTTGCGACTATCGGGGTCTAGCCCGTACGCATCGCGGAGCAGCAGCACCTCCTTGTCCTTGCTGTCGAGGAAGCTCACGTAGTCGGCCGCCTCCGACACCGGGAACACCGGCACCGGCTTCACGTCGGCGTACTCGGTCTCGCCGTCCACCTGCACGTGTAGCCGTCGGAACTCGTCCCGCCAGACGCGCACCCGCTCCGGCGCGGTGATCTGGAGCCGCTCGATCTCGGCCTGCCAATCCCCGCTCTCACGCGCGTCGCCTGACTTCTCCTCGGGGTCTGACACCATGGAATCCTGAACTGGCTGCTATCAGGCCCGAACCTTCGACAGTTCAGCCTGCAGCTTGCACAGTCTGCTGTAAAGCCCGCCCCCCTCGAGCAGATCATCGTGCGTGCCGGTCTCGACGATGCGCCCACGCTCGAGCACCACGATCTGGTCCGACTTCCGAAGGGTTGACAGCCGGTGGGCGATGGCCAAGGTGGTCCGGTTCGAGACCAGCCGGTCCAACGCCTCCTGGATCAGCGTCTCCGTTTCGGTATCCACCGAGGACGTCGCCTCGTCTAGAATGAGGATGCGCGGGTTCTTGAGAACCGCCCGCGCGATGGAGACCCGCTGGCGCTCCCCGCCGGAGAGAAGCTGGCCCCGCTCGCCAACCTGTGTGTCATACCCGTGGGGCAGGTTCACGACGAAGTCGTGGGCATTAGCGGCCTTGGCGGCGGCGATGATCTCAGCCGGCCCAGCCTCGGGTACCCCGTAGGCGATGTTCTCAGCGACTGTCCCGTGGAACAGGAACGATTCCTGAAGCACCACCCCGATCTGCTGCCGTAGAGAGCGTAGCGATACCTCGCGCAGATCGTGGCCGTCCAGGAGAATCTCTCCTTCGTCCACATCGTAGAAACGGCTCAGCAGTTGCACCAGGGTGCTCTTGCCGGCGCCGCTCGGCCCCACCAGCCCGACCATCTGCCCGGGCTCGGCGGCGAAGCTCACGTCCTGCAACACTGGCTTGCCGGGCTCGTAGCTGAATGTCACATTTCTGAACTCGACCCGGCCGGCGACTGCGTCCAGCTTGATCGAGCCTGGGGCCTCCGGCACCTCCGGCTTCGTGTCCAGCACCTCGAAGACGCGCTCGGCCGCGGTCAGCGCGTGCTGGACCCGATGGTTCATCTCACCCAGCATCTGGATCGGCATGTAGAACTGCCACATGAGTTGGGTGAACATGACCAGAGTGCCCAAGGTGGTGTAGCTGTACAGCACCTGCCAGCCCCCAAAGCCGTAGATGGCGATAGAACCGATCGCCGTCATCAGGCCCAGCGCCGGGAAGAACGTTGCCCAGAGCTTCACCACCGCCATCTCCTGGGTGAACAGCGCGTCGCTCCGATCGCGGAAGCGCTCCGACTCTCGATCCTCCTGCGTGAACGACTTGACCACCCGGATCCCGGGGATCGAGTCGGCCAGCACCGCGTTCAGCCCCGCCCATCGCCGCCACACCTTGTGGTAGATCCGGTGCACCGCTTTGCCGAACCAGAACGTGCCGAGTGCGATGAAAGGCGTCGGCACGAGCGCCAGGGCCGCCAGCTTCGGGTTGGCCGCAAACATCATCACGCAGATCACTGGGATGGTCAGCACGTTTAGCAGAATCTGCTGAAGGCCGTCTGCGATGAAGTACTGGAGCCGCATGATGTCGTTGGTGATGCGGGACATGATCTGCCCCGTCTGCTTTCGCCCGAAGAACCCCATCGAGAGGAGCTGGAGATGGTCGTAGACCTGCACCCGCATATCCAGCACCACGCTCGCGCCGAGCCATTCCATGAGGTAGCCGCGAATCATGGACAGCCCCGATCGCGCGACGTGGATCACGAGCAGCGAACCGACGACCACCATCAGACCGGGCGTGTACCTCGGCGTCAGCACCTGATCGAACAGATACCTGGTGACGTAGACCGGCAACAGGTTCAGCACGGTGAGCACAATGCTCAGTAGAAAACCGATGATCGCCGCCGTCCGATAGGGCGCGAGGTAGCTCAGCAAGCGAGTGAGCAACTGCCCCCTCTTCATGCAGAACGGGCAGACCTCCGACCACCGCGGCAGGGCGCGGCCGCAGGTCTCGCATCGCAGCGCACGCTGCCCGCCGCCCCGGCGGTGCCCCTCCTCCTCCTCCTCGCCGGATTCCTTGATGAGCCGTCGCAGCACGTAGTGGGCGCGCGACATCAGCGGCGCGACCGAACGGCTGAACCGAACCAGCTCGATGCCGCTGCTCTCGGTCTCCACCTCGAGCGCCCCGCCGCCGATGAAATCGCGCAGCCGCACCCGCCTGATGTCGCCGAGGGCGACCTCCTTCTCGACCTGCGCGCTGCCATCGTCGGCGACGAACGTCGCCACCCGCCGGTCAGTGGCCACGAACCAGCGATCGCCGTACTCCCCCTGCGGAGTGATGTCGGCATAGAGGCTGATGAGCCGCTCCTCGCCCTCCTGGACGAAGCCTCGAACCGCCTCCTCGACCGGCTCGGGGAGCTCCTCTTGGAGCTCGCCGTCGAGAAGCTTGCCTATCCCTGCCTTGCGAGAAGCTTCCATTGCCGCCCACTCACGCGATTGACGCCGGCCGCGTCGGCATGGCCGGCGTTGGGTCACAACGCATGATTTCCACGCTACCCGGTATCATTCCCCTTTGCGGGGCTGCCTTTTCGCCAAAACCGAACAACAAGTGAAGGAGACTTCGCCGCGGATGTGGTACCTCCCGGCGGAGACTACGCAGTCCGACGTATCCTGCGTTAGGCACATCTCCTCCAGAAGGGAGGTGGGTAGAGTGAGTTGCGGCAGGTGCGCAAAGAAGGCGCCGGCGAAGAAGAAGGCGGCGACCAAGAAGAAGAAGTAAGAGGCGGTTCGTAGCGATACGAACCGGGATGGCGCCGGACTCCTCGGTGGAGTCCGGCTTTTGTTTGGCCGCGCCGTATCGTGCTACCCGATCGGCCGGGTGATCCCGAAGATGGATGAGATGATGGCGAAGACGCCGCTGGGCAGATACTGGCCAAGCACGAGTCCCAGAAACGCGGGCCGGAACGACCTGAACAGGCGGAGGCCGCCGTATCTGCGGATGAGCGTTGTCAGCACCCAAGCGATGAACACGTTCAACCAGAGGGATCGGTTCGTCTCGTAGGAACTCGCGATGAGGAAGCCGACCGGGCTCAGCGGCCACCAGACGAAGGTCGCATTCAGCCAGACGAGCAACCACGTGAAGGCCGCGCCGAGCACCAGCGCCAGGCGCAGCCAGTTGCTCGCCGGCTCGGGCGCCCGCAGCGTGGCGTCGAGTTCGCCGAACCCCCACTCCGGGTAGCTGGTGAAGGGCCAGTGCGGCAGCGCGGTGGCGCCGCGTGAGTAGATGACCTTGAGCAGCGCGGGGATACCCACGCACAGCATCACCGTGATCGCGACCAGCGCCGCGAAGCTGAACGCCCGCCCCCGCAGCCGCGCGCTGTGGGCGAGCTTGAAGCTGTTCATCATCTGCGGCATCGCCAGGTTCATGGGGTCGTACATGAAGATCACCGACAAGTAGGTGTACATGGTCAGCGCCACGGGCTTGAGCGGCACCGCGCCGATCGTGTACAGCACCACCCCCCGCGGGTAGAAGCCCGTGTCCACGTACATCACACCGCCCGCCGCGACCAGCCGCGATGCACCTACCAGAACAGCATAGAACAGGCCGATCATCGCGGCGAAGCTCCACCACGACATGCCCGCTTTCGCCGCCCACCACAACATGAATCCATTCGTGACCGCGAAGACGACCAGCGCCCAGCGCCCGGCCAACGGCGCGTAGGGATCGGACTCATCCCTTGACCGCGCGACCCAACCCATCCAGGCAGCCCGCAGCGTCTTCCGCGATTGCCACAGGGTCGCCGCCGTCAGCGCGATGAACCCGCCTGCCTCCTGGAATGAGATGAAGTTCCGCGGGTTGATGGCGATCGCCGCGGTGCCGCCCGACTCGGCCACCCCGAAGCTCGCCCAGGTAAGCATCTGCACCCAGAACAACAGGTAGAACAGCCACAGACTGAGGGAGACCTCGGCCGGCAGCAGGCATGAGATGCCGATCACCGGGAAGATGATCGAGACCTTGATCCCGCTGTCCCCCGACAGCACGCTCCAGGGCAAGCTCATCCCGGCGAAGTAGCGGTTCACCTCGATGGAGTAGATCTGTGGCGACGGCACGCTCGGGTAGAGTATATGAAACCACCCCAGCGTGACGAACAGCGCCGGGATCGAGAAGCCGATCCAGAAGATCCGGTTGTTCAGAATACTGCCCGCGAGGGACGGCTTCGGCCCATCGCCCGTGATCGCCAGTGGAACATCAACCAGTGGGAACACCAGTCTCTGGCGCTCGATCCAGTCCTTGCGCATGAGCGCGCCCAGGCTGAACATCCCTCCCATCAGCGCAAGCGTGAAACTGCCCCAGGCGAGCATCGGCGTCCACCAGGCCGCCCAGGGGATGCTGACGCTTTCCGGCAGCCCCTCCCAGAACCAGGTGACGGGTTCCGGGCTTCGGAACCGCAGGAAGAGCGGGATCTGGGGCCAGATCATGTGCTCCCAGCCGTTTTCCGGCGTTGCCATGTAGAACGGGTACGTCGTCGCCGAGACGATGTACGGCAGCCCGCCCTGCATCGCCAGGCCGACCGAGACGATCATCATGCCGTAGACGGTGACAAGCTCGCCGCGGCTGAAGGCGCGGCTTGGCCAAAGCCGCGCGAGCAGCGTGTTCAGGAGCACCAGCAGGAAGAGGACGAAGACGGTGCTGTTGAGCAGCGAACCGGACCCCACATCCCAGGTGCGGCTGACGAAAGCAAGATAGGGGTTGATCGCCCCCAGCACTCCAACCGCAATAGCGCCGACGAGCACCGCCCGCGGGGTCACCGCTCTGGCGGGGCGGGGCTCAGCATCAGCGCAGGGCGCAAGGTCCGGATCTCCCACGGGACGGCCTTCCCGCCGGTATCTTCGTCGGGCGCAACCTCCCTCCCTCCCGGCCGGCAGGAGCCGTTAGGCGGCAGGTGAAACGGGCGGCATGCTGGCGAGCACTTCGCGAGCATCTACCGACTGGCCGACCGTCTGATCATCAACGAGCATGCCGTCCCGGAAGCTGACGATGCGCCGCGTGTGGAGGGCGATCTCTCGCTCATGCGTGACGAGGACGATGGTCTTCCCCTGGCGGTTCAAGTCCTGGAGGATGGCCATGATCTCCTCGCCTGTCCGGCTGTCGAGGTTGCCGGTGGGCTCGTCGGCAAGGATCAGCGCGGGCTCGTTGACAAGCGCGCGTGCCATCGCCACTCGCTGCTGCTCGCCGCCGGACATCTCGGAGGGCCGGTGACGGAGGCGGTCGGCCAGCCCGACGGCTTCGAGGGCGCGCCGGGCCCGCTCATGCCCGCGCCTCCCCCGCGTGTAGAGCAGCGGCACCTCAACATTGCGCTGTGCACTCATCCGCGGCAGCAGGTTGAAGGTCTGGAACACGAACCCGATGTGCGAGTTTCGGATGTCCGCCAACTGGTCTTCGGAGAGTGAGGGGATCTCCTGGTTGTCAAGTGAATAGGTGCCCGAGGTCGGGCGGTCGAGGCAGCCCAGGATGTTCATGAAGGTTGACTTGCCGGACCCGGATGGGCCCATGATGGCGACCATGTCTCCGGCCTCCAGAGTGAGGGACACGCCCCGCAGGGCCGGCACCGTCACCCGGCCCATGCGGTACTCCTTGTGGATGTCGACGGCCTGGATCACCGAACCACCTCATCTGAAGGGTCTGGCAGCAGCTGCCCCAGGGCCTTCTTCAGCGCAACGAGCGCGGTCTGGTGCGTGTATCGCGCCTGCACCCGGTTCGTGCGCGCGCGGGCCACGGTATTCTGTGCGTCCAGGATCTCGACGAATATCCCCAGGCCCTCGCGGTACTTGCCTTCGGCGGCGGCAAGCTGGGCCTCGGCCGCGGCCACGGCCTTCGCTGCGACCTCCACGCTCTTGCGCGCGGTCTGGACGTCGAGGAGCGCCACCTCCACCTCCATGCCTATGGCGTTCACCACCTGCTGCTGCCAGGCCCGCGTCGACTCGAGCTGAGCGCGCGCCGCGGTGACGTCCGCCTTGCGGGATCCGGCGTCGAACAGGAACGCCGTGGCCGACAGGATCGCCGCCCAGGATGTCCCCTCCTTCGGTCCCGTGATTCCCCGGTCATACTGGGCCGACAGGGAGATGGTCGCGTCCTTCGTGGCCTCGGCGAAACGCAGCCCCTGCTCGGCCGCGGCCACCGACTCCCGCACCGCGATCGCATCCGGCCGGTGGGCGAGCGCGATCTCCAGCGCCGTCTCCAGGGACGGGAGATCGCCTCTGTCTTGTGCAGGATCAGGCTGCGCCAGCTGAAGTCCATATGTCGGCGGCACGCCCATCTGGCTCTTCAGACGCGCCTTCGCGATGTCGGCGTTGTTCCCGGCCTGGAGCAGCGAGAACTCCGCGTTTGCCACATCCGCCTCGGCGGGCACGACATCGACGCGGGCGCCCTCCCCGACCTCGGCGCGCGCTCGGGCCAGCTTCTCGTGATCGCGCGCAGCTGCCAGGGTCGCCTCGGATACACCAACCAGTTGCTCCGCGGCGAGGCCGGCATAGTAGAGCTGTGAGATGGAGAGCAGCAGGCCTTGCACGGCGCTCCCCTCGCTGGCACGGGAGGCCATCAGGGAGTGTCCGGCGCCGGCGACGGACTCCTTGCGTCCCGTCCGCCATATCGTCTGCGAGAGCGCCACCTCTGCCTCGCGGCGGGCGCCGGAGGTGCTGAATGCGATGGTGCCGGCCGCCGTCTCCAGGAACGATGAGCCCCCTGTCCGGCCATAGGTGCCAATCAGCACCGCCGACGGGTAGTAGGAGGCGCGGGCCCGATCGAGGTTGGCCTCTCCCTGGACCACATCCTGCCGCGCGGTGACCAGAGACGGGTTGTACTGGCGCGCCAGCGAGATGCACTCGTCCAGTGCGAGGGGGTGTTCGGGAAGCTGTGGGGCGGCTGCGGAGCATGGCGCACTGAGCCATGTGGCGATCAGAGCCGCAAGCACGCCTACGAGGCGGAGACGCATCGCGAGACCTCCTTCACTCATGCCGCAGAGCCTGGATCGGGTCGAGCTTCGCCGCCCGCCAGGCGGGATAGATGCCAAAAAAGATGCCGACGCCGCAGGAGAAGAAGAAGCCCAGGGCCGCCGCCCACAGGGGGACGGCGGTGGGCATGTCGCCCTTCATGGCGGCTCCCACGAGCCAGGAGAGGCCTGCCCCTGCGCCGATGCCCATCAGGCCGCCGAGCCCTGAGAGCGTCATTGATTCGGTGAGGAACTGCACCATGATGTGGCGGCGCTTCGCTCCGACGGCCTTCCGCAGGCCGATCTCGCGCGTGCGCTCCGTCACCGAGACGAGCATGATGTTCATGATGCCAATACCACCGACGAGCAAGGACAGCCCGCCAATCCCGCCAAGCACGGCCCCGAAGATGGCAAGGATCTTGCCGATCGCCTCCAATATGCGCGACTGTGAATCGACGGTGAAGTCCGGCTGGTTGCCGTGGCGGCGCATGAGCACGGCCCAGATCTGGTCGGCGGCCTCCTCGGGATCCGCAGCGTCGGCGGTCTGCGCCCACATCACCCACACGATCTTGTTGCCCGTGATGCGCTTCTGCAGCGTCGTGAGGGGAGCGTAGACTTCCTTGTCGGGGTCGCTGCCCATCCCGCGCCCCCTCCGCTCCGCCAGCCCGATCACGGTGAAGGTGACGCCCTGGGCGTGGAGGGACTGCCCGATGGGGTCTTCGTCGGGCCACAGCTTGTCGCGGACCTTCGACCCGATCACGCAGACCTTGGCATAGGAGTCGTAGTCCTGCTGGGAGAAGAAGCGGCCCGCCTCCGTCTTCACGTTGTGGACGCGGCTGAACTCGGGCTGACCCCCTATGAGCGAGCCCTTGGAAGTCTCGCCGGCCACCTCGAACTCGGTGTCGGCCATCGGCATCTCGGGGGAGACGTCGGTCACCAGCGGGCACTCGCGCCGGATCGCAGCGGCATCGTCGGTGGTCAGGAACTCGACGTGCGACCACCCCTCGCCCTTCTTGCGCTCCTCCGGCGAGACGAAGATGATCACGAGCCGCGATCCCATCTGCTCGAACTCTTTGACCACCTGGGCGCGGGCTCCCTCGACGATGGAGACCATGACGATCACCGAGGCCACCCCGATGAGCACGCCCAGCATCGTCAGGACGGAGCGGAGCTTGTTCGCGGCCAAGCACGAGAGGGCTATCCGCAGGCTCTGGAAGAAGGCCATCTGCGCACCTACTCCTCGTCCGCCTCTTGCTTGGACTGGCGCCGGATGTCGATCGTCTTCCGCTCGGGGACGCCGGACTTGCCCAACTCCACCTCGTCGCCTTTCTTGAGGCCGGAGCGGATCTCAGTGCGAGAGTCGCTCGCCAGACCCATCGTCACCTCGCGATCCTTGGTGCTCAGCTTCCCCTTGCTCCGGTCGCGGCTGCGGAGGAGACGGCCGAGGATCGGGGTCTTGGTAACGCGCTCCTCAGTCTTGTCCTTGCCCGTGACGACCGAAACCTGCCACTTGTCATCCTTCTCGAAGAGCGCATCGTTCGGCACCCACAGGACGTCCTTCTCCTCATCACAGACGATCTCGACGTTCGCGGTCATCCCCGTCTTCAGCTCGGCCGGGCTACCCGAAACCGTAACCTCGATGGGGAAGCGCACCGTCGGCGAGGCACTCTGACCGTAGGCGGCGGCGGGAGGGAGGGAGGCGGGGGAGATCCGTGTCACCGTGCCCGTGTAGTCCGCCCGGGGCAGGGCGTCGGCGGTGATCTTCACCGGGAGCCCAAGGTGGACCTTGGCGACGTCCACTTCGTTCAGATCCACTTTCACCAGCATCGTCGATAGGTCGCCGATGGTGACGATCGGCGCGCCCGCGCCGTAGTAGGAGACCGCCGTAACCATCTCGCCTTCGCGGAAATGCCGCCCGATGACCACGCCGGAGCAGGGCGCCCGGATGACGGCGTCTCTGACGCGGGATTCGATCTCGGTGAGGGAGTCCTGGACCTGCTGAAGGGAGGCGCGGGCTCCGACCACCCGCGACTCGCCCATCTCCACGTCGGTGCGTCGCGACTCGGCCATCGCCAGCGCCGCCTCCTGCTGCCTCACCCCCTCCTCGGCCGACAGGAATTGGTCGGCCGCGAGGTCGAGCGCGGCCTTGGCCGAGTCCACATCGTTCTGGGATACGTACCCGCCCATATCGAGCAGACGGCGCTTGTTCTGGTAGACTCGCTCGGCGTCGCGCCGACGGGTGTCCGCCTGTCTCACAGCCCCCCTGGTCGCACGCAGGTTAGCCTGTGCCTGCTGCACCTGCGATTCGACCGTCTCTCGGCTCTGAGCGAGCGACAGCCGTGCTTGCTCGAGCCCGGCGCGGGCGCCGGCAAGCTGGGCCTTTACCTGGTCTCGCTGCGCCTCGGTCTCCGGCACGTCCAGCCGCGCGATGAGCTGCCCCTCCTCGACCCTATCGCCCGCATCAACCGCCAGCTCGACAATCTTGCCGGCGACCTTTGACTTGACCTCCACTCGCTTGATCGGCTCCACCACGCCCGTCTCTCGGACAGCGACGACCACATCTCCCCGCTCGACCTTCGCGGTCCGAGCCTTCTCCGGCTTCGGCCTCAGCTTCGTGGCGACCAACACGCCGCCCCCGCCCAGCAACACCAGTGGCAGGACGACGGCGAAAAGTATCAGCTTCCAACGTCTTCGCATCCTGCAGACCTCTCCTTCTGACTGCTGCCAGTCTCTCCGCGCGCGTGGTCAATCGCTTGGACGCGCCGAGGAGCTCTGCCACCCTGCTATCTACTCGCCGGTTACGGCTCGAAGCAGTAGCTCCGTTGCCTCGGCGACTCGGCGGATGTCTCGGTCGGATAGCGTGCTCAGGGCTTTCCCCATGTGGAGTATCTGCGCCGCGTACCACTCCTGGCCCGCCCGGATGCCCGCCGGCGACATTCGAACGCGGACTACTCTCCGGTCGGCCGGGTCGGCCTCTCGTTCTAACACTCTGCGCTCGACGAGTCTGTCGACCAATCCCGTGGCCGCGCTCACCCCGATTCCAAGCTTCGAGGCAAGCTCACTCATCATGCAGCCGGGCCCATGACCCACCACCATCAATACGCGGCCCTGCGCCATCGTGACATCTAAAGCGCCCGTTCGCAGCGGCTGGTGCGACATCAGCACCCCCATCACCTGCGGCAGGCTCCCCGCGATCAGCGCGATGTCTTCATCTCGCGTGCGACCCATGACAAGTTCACCATTCGCATAGTTGACAATACGAACTATACAGTATGCGGAATGTCTTGTCAATACCAGCGATCCTATCTGCCCGCTGGCTGTCCAACGTGACCCATGGTAATCGACCTCCGCAACCCCCACGCGCGCAGGTTGCCTCCCTTGGCGTGCCAAAACGCTCCCCCAACCATGTACGAAGACGGGGGCGCTTTAGTTTCACAGAAAGGGCCGTTTGCCTCTCACCTCACCGCCGTCACCCACGACTCCTATTCAGGTGCAAACAACCCATCCAACGGAAACGCCGGCTGCGCCAGGGGCCGGACCGCGAGCGACACCAGCACAAGCGCATTGTCGTCACCCGCGATCCGATTGGCGCGCAGCGCGCCGCAGTCCTGACAGCGATGGATCAGCGCCCACTCGCCGCCCTTCCTGACCGCAATCGCGATCGGCTCCATCCTCCCACCGCAGTGGCCCGAACGGTCCCCTGGCCGGTCGTCGAGATGCGCGCTCCACAGGCAGTGCGGACAATGATTGCGGTGCTTGGTCCCCGGCGCGCTGACCTCAACCTCGCGCCCGCAATGCCGGCACTGGAAACCCGAGTCTGCGCGCATCCTTCAGGTGCTCCCACCAGCGAGTTGCAGGTAGCTTCGAACGCGGCGCGCCTCGGCCCTCCCTGATCGTACCGCCTCCCGAATCGCACACCCCTCCTCGTGCCGGTGCGAACAGCTCGAGAACCGGCAGCGGCCCAGGTGGGGTTGCAGGTCGGGGAACGCGGCGACGACCTGGTCCGCCCCGACATCCCAGAACCCGAACTGCCTCAGCCCCGGCGTGTCGGCCACCCACCCGCCTAACGGCAGCTCCAGGAAGGAGATGGAGCTCGTCGTGTGCCGGCCTTTGTGGGTAACCTCCCCTATCTCGCCTGTCCTCAGCGCCAGCCCCGGCGCGACCGCGTTCAGCAGCGATGACTTGCCCACACCCGACGGCCCGCACAGAACCGAACGCCGGCCGCGCAGGGTCTCCCTCAGCCCCTCGATTCCCTCTCCCAGCGCGGCCGACGTGAACAGCACCCGGAACCATTGGCGGTAGACAGCGAACTGCGCGCGCAGCAGTTCGCCGTCCACCAGATCCTGTTTGTTCACAACGATCAACGGCGCCAGCTCTCCCGCGCCTGCCGCCACCACGAAGCGGTCGAGCATGAACAGGTCCGGCCGCGGTTCCGCTGCCGCGAACACGATCACCGCTTGGTCCACGTTCGCCACTAGCGTCTGTTGAAGCGGCCTACTGCCTGTCGCCGTCCGCGAAAGTCCCGTCTCGCGCGGCAGCACCTCCTCGATAACTCCGCGCCCGGGCTCCAGCAACGTGACCTTCACCCGATCGCCCGCGGCCACCGGAGTCGCCGCCTGCTGCCGGTGCCCTTTCTTCACTTTCTTCAGCCGCCCCCTCAGGACGCACCGCACGACGCGCCCTTCGACCAGGACCTCGAACAGCGCGCCCCGATTCTCAACAACCGTTCCTTCTTGTAGGGCGGCCATCCGCCCGAGCCTTAGCGAAGGCGGAGCGCCGCCGACTCCTCGCCGCCCGTCGTGACGCAATGACACCGCTCTCTCTCCATCGTCCATGGGGATATGGCGCCATGACCCCGGCGCCCGGGAAATGCGAAACGCCACGAGCCTCGTTGCCCGTGGCGCATCTTGGGCAGGAGCTAGGCTCCTGCCATCCCATCGAGAGAAGCGGCGATCCGCTAGATCAGCCGGCTACCCGGCCCCAGGCGCGAGGCAGTGACGCGGTATTCGGTTCGCGATGTGTGCGGTTGCCATGTTGTCACAGCCTCCCTTCGCCTGGATAACGACTTGCAGCACTATATCTGCCAGAGGACTGCCTGTCAAGCGTTTGGCGAGCATGTTGGGCGCGGGGTTCGTGAACCCCGCGTTCGCAGGCTTCACGAAGCCTGCGCCCAAAGCGGCAGGGGCCGCGCACGCCGAGGCGAACTCGACCACGGTTCGTGGGAAGGAGTGCAGGCAATCATGGCCACGAGGAAGAGATACGCGCAGGTTGGGTTGGGCGGGCGCTCGATGATGTACAGCGAGGCCGTGGTTGAGGGATTCGCCGACTACGCCGAGCTAGTGGGGCTGTGCGACAGCAACGAGGGCCGGTTGCGCTTGCGCATGGACTGGGCGAAGTCGCGCGGCGTCACCCCGAAAGGCTATCTCGCCCCTGACTTCGAGCAGATGATCAGGGACTGTAAGCCGGACTGCGTGATCGTGACGACCGTGGACCGGTATCACGACGAGTACGTCGGCCGCGCGATGGAACTGGGCTGCGACGCCATCACCGAGAAGCCCATGACCATTGATGAGCAGCGGTGCCAGCGGATCGTTGACGCCCAGCGCAAGAGCGCCAAGAAGTGCACCGTCACCATGAACTACCGCTACATGCCGCCGTGCACCCAGGTGAAGGACCTGTTGATGTCAGGCGTGATCGGCGACATCATCTCGGTTGATTATCATTACCTGCTCAACACCAATCACGGCGCCAGCTACTACAATCGCTGGCATGCCTATCTCAAGAACTCGGGCGGGCTGCTGATCCACAAGGCCAGCCACCACTTCGATCTCGCGCACTGGTGGCTCTCCGCTGTCCCGGTCTCCGTCTACGCCATCGCCGGCCGGCAGTTCTACACCGCGAAGACAGCGGAGCGCTATGGTCTGAAGAACCGCGGCGAGCGCTGCAAGGACTGCCCGGTCTCGGCGAAGTGCCCCTACTTCTGCGACATCACGCGAGACTGGGACAAGACGCTGTACCTGGACAACGAGCAGTACGACGGGTACATCCGCGACCGCTGTGTGTTCAACGATGAGATAGACATCTACGACACGATGAACCTGGTGGTCGCCTATGACAGCGGCATTAAGATGACCTACTCGCTCAACTCGTTCCTCCCATGGGAGGGCCTGACGGTCAACTTCAACGGCACCAAAGGGCGGCTCGAGTTCTGCGAGGGCGAGTGGTTCGATACGCGCAAGGGCCTGGGCGGGGCCGATCAGTCGGCCGGGATCCTGGGCGAGGTGATGTCGCGGGAGCCGCGCATCCGGGTCTGCCCTCACTTCAAGCAGCCCTACATGGTCGAGGTTTCAACCGCCGAGGGCAGCCACGGCGGCGGCGACACGGTCATGCTCAATGACATCTTCCACCCGGACCCGCCCGCGGACAAGTACCTCCGCAAGGCCGATCAGCGATCAGGCGCCTACTCGATCCTCACCGGCGTAGCCGCGAACAAGTCCATCGCCACCGGCAAGCCGGTTGTGATCGCCGACCTCGTCAAGAGCATCGGCTACCCCGACTACCCGCCGATGCCATCCCCAGACGAGCCGCTACCGTTCAAGTAGGGGCGACCCTCTGCGGTCGCCCGTTCATGCTTCGGATGCTTCAGCACCGAAGCCATGCCTTATCCGCGTCCATCTGTGTTCATCTGTGGTTGCCCGGCCGCTGCGTCTTCCAGATAATCGTCGCCGGCACCATCCGCTGCCGCTCGGGCGAGTAGTAGTCCCCCCAATCCTGCCCGCTCCCCTCGGCAACCGGCTCCGGCTCGATGATGTCGAGCACCTCCAGCCCGGCGCCTCTTAGCAAGCGGCAGTACTCCCCCACCGTCCGCTGGAATTGCCTCACACGGGGGCGCGACTCCAGTCCCGTCTGCTCCCACTCATACGAATACTCATGGTCGAAGTAGGGGAACTCGATCCGCAGCTCCTTCTCCGCGATGCAGTACCAGAACGGATGGTCCACGCTAAACACGAACCGCCCGCCGGGCTTGAGCACCCGTCTCACCTCGGCGAAGCAGCGGTCGAGACGCTCCACATACATCAGCGCATAGGCCGAGAACACTACGTCCTGACTCTCGTCCGCGATCCCGTTGAGGCCTGTCACATCCCCCTGATGAAACGTCGCTTCGACCCCGTGCTGCCGCGCCAGCTCCCGCGCGAACGCCACCTGCTCATCGGAGATGTCAATGCCGGTCGCAATCGCGCCCCGCTTGGCGAACGCGATGCTGCACTGCCCGCCCCCGCAGCCGATCTCGAGCACGCGCTTGCCCTTCACATCACCGATGAGCTGAAGCTGGTCCTCGTTCGGGCAATGCGGCCCATAGTGCACGAAGTCACACGGAATCCTATGCTCCGCCTGATAGTGCGGAGCAATCTCGTTCCAGGTCCTCCGCATGTCAATCTGATCGGTCATCGTCCTCCCCTGTAGGGCGCGCAGGTCCTGCCCTACGCGCTCACCCTGTCACCAGCTCCTTGCGCCACGCGTAGGTGGCATCAGCGACACGGTATCCCAGACTCGAGTAGAACAGCGCAGCGCGGTAGTTCTTCACGTTCGTGCTGATCGTGGCGTGCTTGCACCCGCGCCTCCGCATCTCGCCCAGCGCGGTCGCAAGCAGGAACACGCCCAGGCGCCGCCCCTGCAGCCGCTCCGTAACCCAGAGCCAATCACAATAGCACCAGTCGCTGGCATCAGGCGCGGGCGAGGCCGCACCATGGTCCATATTGCACACCCCGATCTGCTCCGATCCCTGCACTGCGCGCAGGTTGAGGCGCTCTACCAGTGACCCTTGCCGCCAGTTGAAGTCAAGCTCGAAGTCGACCGCCGGTCGGGCCGCCGCTGGTACGACATAGCTGCGCCAGGTTAAGTAGATCTCGCCGTTGTAGTGCCGGTAGCCGTTCATCCCCAGCAGTGCGCGAACGTGGCCGATATGCTCAGAGAGGTGGGCATACCCGAAGTGGTAGAACCGGTACCGGTACTCGGCGTTGAACGCGTGGATCTCGGGGCGTCCACGATCGCGCGCCCACGCTTCGGCGTGATCGAGGAGCCGTTGCCCAACGGCCCGTTTCCCCACCGGGTAGGCAAGGAAGCGTATCACCGCCGGCTCGCCCGGTGGCTCCTCCTCGCCTGCCGGCAGCGCGATCCCCATGTGCACGAACCCGGCGACACCATCCTCGCGCGCGACGAACAGCGCCTCATCACGCAGCCGGCGATGGGCAAGACTGCGCAGGTCGCCAAACGTGGCCGCCTCAACGGGGTGACAGTCCGGCACGAGCGCAACGACCTCGTTGTAGCACCGCGCGACATCCTCCGCCATCCCCGGCTCAAACGGCACGATCTCAGTCACCAGTCGTACTCCAATCAGTGTTCATCCGTGTTCATCTGTGGTTCCCCTTGCCGTTCCTGCTACCGGTTGAACCGCACCAGCACCACATCCCCCTCCTGGATCACGTAGTCCCTGCCCTCTGACCGCACGCGCCCGGCCTTGTGCGTCTCCTGCCACGTTCCCAGCTTCACCAGCTCATCGAACGCTATCACCTCGGCGCGAATGAACCCGCGCTCCATGTCAGTATGAATCCGGCCCCCCGCCTCCACCGCGGTAGTCCCGCGCCGCACCGCCCACGCTCGCGCCTCTGCTCCCACCCCGGTGAAGAAGGTCGCCAGATCGAGCACCTGATAGCATGCCCGAATCACGCGGGACAAACCTGACTCCGCCAGATGCAGTTCGGCCGTGAACTCGTCCCGCTCCGCCTCGCTCATCTCCGCAAGGTCAGCCTCCAGCTTCCCCGGCACCGCGATCACCGGTCCCGACACCTGCTGCGAGAGGCCCTCTGCGCACGCCGCGCACGCTTCCTCGCCCTCGCCGCAGTTCGCCAGACAAACCTGCGGCTTGTCGGTGAGCAGGAAGAGCTGCGTCGCCCCCACCACCTTCTCGCGCTCCGCCAGCGTTCGCACAGGCTGCCCGGCCCCGAGGTGGTCCGCGAGCGCGTCCAGCGCCGCGGCTTCCTCCAGCGCCTCCTTCGCCCGCCCCTTCACCGCCGGCGCGATCCTCTCCCGCCGCCGCTCGACCACGCCAAGGTCTGCAAGGATCAGCTCGGCCTCGACGATGTCCACGTCGCGCACCGGGTCAATGTCACCCTCCACGTGCGCGATCTCGCCTTCCTCGAAGCAGCGCACGACGTGCAGTATCGCGTCCACCTCGCGGATAGCTGCCAGGAACTGGTTCCCCAGCCCCTCTCCCTTGCTCGCTCCCTTCACCAGCCCAGCTATGTCAA
>Ga0315291_10003476_pt1 | contig 20363 bp, 19 predicted proteins | sample YL17G12_20_MG_FD_203070 | JGI IMG/M metagenome (GOLD analysis project Ga0315291, IMG submission 203070) | Sediment microbial communities from Yellowstone Lake, YNP, Wyoming, USA - YL17G12_20 | ecosystem: Environmental > Aquatic > Freshwater > Lake > Sediment | place: USA: Wyoming | collected...
GGTCCACTTGCGGCCGGTGGGGAACCCGGCGCCGCCGCGGCCGCGCAACCCGGAGTCGAGCACGACCTGGCTGACCTGGGCCGGCTCCATCTGGAGCGCCTTCTTGGCCGCCTCGTAACCCCCGGACTGGAGATAGACCTCCAGCGTATGGGAGTTGGGCTTGCCCCAGTTGCGCGTCAAGATTTTCGCTTCGTCCGCCATTCTGATTTGCAGTGGCACAGGTTTTCAACCTGTGCCCTTTAAGTCTATTTCAATTCCGAGAGAATCTTGTCTATTCTCTCCCGCGTCAAGTTTTCATGGTAGGTGTCGTTGACCTGCATCATGGGCGCGACGCCGCAAGCGCCCAGGCACTCCACCCGCAAAAGCGTGAACTTCTGGTCCGGGGTGGTTTCGCCCGCCTTGATCCCCAGCTTTTGCGTCAGGTAATCCACCACGTGCTCGGCGCCCATCAAGGCGCAAGGCAGGTTGGCGCAGACCTGGATCAGGTATTTTCCCACCGGCTCCTTGTTGAACATGGTGTAGAAGGTGGACACTCCGTAAATATAAGCCGGGGTCAGCCCGAGCCGGCCGGCGACATACTCCATGGCCTCCTGGCTCAGGTAGCCGAACTCTTTCTGCGCCAGCCAGAGCGCGGGCAAAAGCGCGGCCCGCTTCTCCGGGTAGAGCTTCAGCAGCTCATCCAGGCGCTTCATCGTGGGTTCTGAAAACTGGAGACCCATTCTTCACCTTCCGCGACCGAGGGCGGTCGCGGCTACGGTTTGTTCTTCTTCCGGTTCTGAAAACTGCACGGCCATCCTTACTTCACCCTTCACTCTTCACCCTTTTCGTTCACGTTCAGGTTCACGTTCACGGGGTAGGGGCATGGCATGCCATGCCCCTACTTCTTATCTATCCATTTCCCCGCCGATCATGTTGACCGACCCGAAGGTCGGGATGATATCGGCCAGCATGTAGCCCTTCAAGACCTGGCCCAGCGCCGCCATGATCGGGAAGCAGGGCGGATGCACCCGGCACTTCCAGGGCTTGTTGGCGCCGTTGCTGACCACGTAAAAGCCGAGCTCGCCGTTGCCGCCCTCGACGTAGGCATAGGCCTCGCCCGCCGGCGGCCGGAGCTCCTCGTAAACCAGCTTGAACTGGTTGATCAGCGCTTCGATGTTGGTATAGACCAACTGCTTGTCCGGGTAAGTGTAACGGTGGTCCGGGATGCTGACCGGCCCGCCCGGGAGCTTGGCCAGGGCCTGCTCGATGATGCGGATGCTCTGCTCCATCTCCCGCATGCGGATCAGGTAGCGGTCGTAGTTGTCGCCGTTGTGGGCAATGGGGATCTCGAAGTCGAGCTCGCCGTAGACCAGGTAAGGGTGGGACTTGCGCACGTCGTAGGCCACTCCGGTCGAGCGCAGCCAGGGCCCGGTGATCCCGTAGGAGACGGCGTCTTCGCGGGAGATCACCCCGATGTCCACGGTCCGGTCCAGGAAGATCCGGTTGTTGGTGAAGAGCCGGTGGATCTCGGCCAACACCTCCCGGGTCCGGCTCAGCGCCACCTTGGTCTTGTCGGCAAAGCCGTCCGGGATGTCGGCGCGCACGCCGCCGATCCGGGTCCAGGAGTAAGTGACCCGGGCGCCGGTTACGCTCTCGAGCAGCTCGTAGAACCATTCGCGGGCCTTGATGAAATAGAGGAAGGCAGTGAAGGCCCCCAGCTCCATGGTGACCGCGGCCAGGCAGGTGAGGTGGTCGGTGATCCGGCACATCTCGGACAGGATCACCCGCAGGTATTGGCCGCGGAGCGGGATCTGGTCGCTGATCCCGCAGAGCTTTTCCACGGCCATGGCGAAGCCGACGTTGTTGATGATGGGCGAGACGTAGTTGAGCCGGTCGGTGTAGATCACGCACTGGTTCCACTTGTGGTCCTCGCACTCCTTCTCGAAGCCCCGGTGGAGGAAGCCCGGCTCGACGTCCACCTCCACCAGGGTCTCCCCGTCGAGCTTGACGTTCAGGCGGATGGTCCCGTGGGTCGCCGGGTGGCTGGGCCCCAGGATGAGGTCCATCACTTCCGTGTGCAGGTCTTGGGCGGTGTCAGGCATGGTTAGTATTTCGTATTCCGTATATCGTATTTCGTATATCGGATGACGGAACTGTCACCTCATCGTATTCCCGTAATACGATATACGGAATACGGCTCATCAGAATTCCCCATGCTCATGGCTATCCTCGGGCAGCTTTTCCCCTTCGTGGCCGGTTTCATCCAGCGCCCGCGGAAACCGCTTCCCTTCCGGCGCAATCAGCGGGAGCCGGGGCTGGCGGCCGTCGAGCGGATAATCTTTGCGCAACGGATAACCCTTGAACTCGGGATACAACAACAACGGACGCAGATCCGGATGCCCCTGGAACCGGATCCCGTAAAACTCGTGGCATTCGCGCTCGAACCAGTTGGCCCCCTTCCAGAGCGGGGTCAGCGAAGCAAGGGTCGGGTCGTCTTCCGGCACCCGCGCCTTGACCCGGAGCCGGTAGTTCCTGGACAGGCTCTTCAGGTGATAGACCACCTCGAAGCGCAACTCCTCCCCCAGGTAATCCACCGCGGTCAGATCCATGAGCATCTCGAAGGCGCATTCGTCGCGCAGCCAGCGCATCACCTCGAGCAGGCGCTCGCGCTTGATCAAGGCGGTCTCGTCCCCGCAGCGGTTGTGGGTGCTCACCACCGCGTCCGGGAACTTGGCCAACAATTTATCGAGAACTTCTTTGCTCATCTCGATCTCGCGGACTGATGGACTTTCTCCGCTTGATTTTTTTCGAACCATGCCTGGCCTTCTTTGCTCTTTCTTTTTGATTTAGCCAGGCACGAAGTTCTTGTGATTTTTTCCGGTAGAACTCTATCTGTTCTTCAACCGAGAGATCTTTTAATATCTGATAATGCTGATCCCGAATTTTTCGAACCATTTCAACCGCCTTAACGCTCATGGCTAGCTACCTCCCTCGGTGAATAGATTGCAATTGTGCTGTATCCCATTTCCAGATTGACCGCATTGAATTGGCGAACTTTAGTGAAATTAACCACATGTTTATAATTCCAGCTCACCAGAACATCCGCGCGAGCAACGGTGGCAATGGCGATATGTTGAGCATCTTCCATGCTGGTTGCAGATAAGACCTTATGCCGAAGATACTCATTGGCAAGCTCGATCACTTCCGCCGACGGCGAGATAAATTCATATTCACACATCTCGAACTTCCGATAAATTTCCTTCACTTCTTCCGGCGCGTCCGCGATTTCCGCTTCCACGACCCAAGACAACAATAGCTTAAATCTTCCTTCCTGAAAATCCCTCAGCAAACCTTTTGACCACTCCTCAAATTCCGGGTCGCAACAGCCTCCGATCACCGAGGTATCCACGTAAATCCGAGGCTTTTTCATTCAAACTCCCGCCTTATGGGCTAAACTTCCTCTTCCCCTCCCGCTGGATCAGCGCGGTCTCGTCCCCGCAGCGGTTGTGGGTGCTCTTCACCGCCTGGGGGAACTTCGCCAACAATTTATCGAGAAATTCTTTGCTCACGGCGCTTAAAATTCTTTCTGCCTGAAACTTCGCGTTTCACTTTTTTCGCTCGCGAAGGCTTAGAGAGTCGTTTCGGCTTTTTCAACCAGCCCTTTTCCTGAAGCATTCGCTGCAAAGCCCGCGACTCCCTTTCCACTAATTCCTTTTGCTCTTCGAGAGAAAGGTCCTTCATCTCCTCATAGAGTTGATCCCGGATCTTCCGCACCATTTCAACGGCTTTGACGGCCATGGGTGGTCACCTCCTGCGGCGAATGGATCGTGATTAGGGCATATCCCATTTCCAAATTCACCGCGTTGAACCGCCGAATTTTTTCAAAGTTCACCACGTGCCGAAAGTTCCAACTCACCAAAACGTCGGCCCGCGCTACGGTCGCAAGAGCGATATGTCGCGCATCCGCAAAATGCTTAGGAGAAAGTATCCCGTGTTGCAATTACCTTTCGGCCAGCGCCACCGCCTCATCATTCCAACGGATAAATTCCGATTCACATGCCTTAAATTCACGGTAGATTTTTCTAATTTCTTCCGGCGCCCGCCTGATTTCCAGTTCGGCAGTGGAAGACAATAACAGCAAAAATCGCCCTTCCTGAAAATCGCGGAGCAAGCCCCGCGACCACTTCTCAAATTCCGGATCACAGCAACCTCCAATCACCGAGGTATCCACATAAGATGCGAGGCTTTTTCATTTTACCAGCCCGGCTTCAAATTCGGCACCTCCACGGACGGCCCTTTCCATTCCCGGATCGCCTGGGCCAAGGCTTCCTCGTAGCGGCGCTGCCGAAGGTCGTCGCCCAGCTTCTCCTTCTGGATTTTTTCCTGCAGCCGGATCATGCCGTCCAGCACCATCTCCGGCCGGGGCGGGCAGCCCGGAATATACACGTCCACCGGGATGATCCGGTCGGCCCCTTGCAGGGTCGCGTAATTGTCGTAAGGTCCGCCGCAGGAAGCGCAGCCGCCGAAGGCGATCACCCACTTGGGCTCGCACATCTGCTCGTAAACCCGGCGCAGGACCGGGGCCAGTTTATGGGAGATGGTGCCCACCACGATCAGGAAGTCGGCTTGCCGGGGGGTGAAGCGGGGGAACTCGGCGCCGAAGCGGGCCAGGTCGTAGTGCGCGCACATGGTGCTCATATATTCCATGCCGCAGCAGGCGGTGATAAAGGGATACTGGAAGAGCGAGAACTTGCGCGCCCAGTTGATGAAGAACTCGAGCTTGGTGGCCAGGAAGCCGGAGCCGAGTTTTTCTTCTAGTCCCATTCCAAGGCTCCTTTTTTCCAGGCGTAGAAGAGGGCCAGGGCCAACAGCGCGATGAAAAGCCCCATCTCGGCAAAACCGAAAAGCATCATCCAGCCCTTGCCCTGGCTCAGCTCACGGTAAATGGTGGCCCAGGGGTAGAGGAAGACGGCCTCGATATCGAGGAGCAGGAAGAGCACGGCCAGGGGGTAGAACTTGACCGAGAAGCGGCGTTTGGGATTGCCCGAGCTCGGGTTGCCGCACTCGAAGGGCATCTGCTTCTCGGCCGAGCGGCGCTTGGGCCCGAGCAACTCGGACATGAGGGTGAAGGCGAGCGCCAGCCCCGCGGCCACGGCCATCAACGCTAAGACCGGAATGTAATCAAGTAACATGGATTCTCACTCACAACCGCTGAGGATTAGTCCAGAGTTCGTTACGACGCGGCGTTTCCTTATACACAAAGAGGGCGGGGGTTGTCAAGAAAAAAATGAAACCGAGATCTAAAGATCCATTAACCCCTTGTCGTTACCGCGTCGCTCTGGCCCTAACTATATACCATTGGGATCAAGAGTTGTAAAGCCCTTGGTCAAATTTCATCCCTGGTAATTATTTTAGGCAGGGAACTGATTACCAGAAACCTTCGGCAAGAGCCGGCACCGCCCGGGTGAACGACCGTGCCGGCGGGAGGCCGAAGCAGTCGCGGTCCCTAAATCTCCGGCTAAGCCCAGGATAAAGCTCTGCGGCCTTGAGCAATAAGCCATTATCCAGTAAAGTATAACACCCGCCGGGTGGGTGGCGGTATGGAGTGCGGCGGCTTGCCGCCGCTTTTCCGGCGGTGGCTTTTCCAGATCCCAGGTGGGCGAGGCAAGCGTCACCCCAGAAAAGCGCAAGCAAGCTTGCGCACTCCATAAGGCTTAGCCGGAGATTTAGGCGGTCAGCCCGCTCTTGACATGGTTTCAAAAAAACGTATAAAATAATAAGGACACAAGGGGACTTGAATGCCAGAGCCTGAACCCAGAGCCAAGGCAGGAGCTAATATAAGCGCTGTTTCCGACATTCTGTGGGACTCGCGGATTCTTAGCCTCTGCCGGGTTGGCCGTCAAGGTCAACCCCTCGCCTTTACCCCGGCCTTTCAGGAACTGATCGGCTGGAAGGAAGGGACACAACCTCCTCCGGAAATCGAGGCGATCATCCATCCCGAGGATCTGGTCGAATTCCGCCAGTTCTTCCGCAAGCACCTCAATCAGACCCAGGAGCACTCCCGGGGGGTTTTCCGTCTGCTGGACGCGGGGGGTCGCATCATCCCGGTGGAAGTGCAGATCGAGCCGGTCCGGGAAAACGGCGAGGTCCGCTCCTTGCTCTTGTTCTTCCGGGACTTTGACCCGGCCCAGTTCCTGGACCGGGATCAGGCCGACGAACTGGACCGGTTTCTGGCCACCGCCTCGGGCGTGATCGAGAGCCTGTTGGACGCGGTCTTGATCGTCAGCGTGGAGGGGCGCATCATCCAGGTCAACGACGGCTTGCTGGAGCTGTTGGGCCGGCGCCGGTTTGAAGTGGTGGGCATGCCGGTAGGCATTGTCTTTGGGGCCACCACGGAGGAAGTGGCCAAATCCTCGGCCCGTTTCGCCCGGATCATGAAATTCGGCAAAGTCCGAGAAGTGGATCTCAAGGTGTTGAACAAAGCCGGGGAAAAGATCCCGGTCAGCTTTTCCGGGTCGGTCATCCGGAGCGCGAGCAACGAACTCCTGGGAGTGGTGGCGGTGATCCGGGACCTGCGCCAGAATAAGCTGGTGCGGGAGCTGGCCCGCAAGAACCGGGAGCTGGAGCTGGCTTACCAGGAGCTGCAGAAGGTGGACGGGCTGAAGGACGACCTGATGGGCCTGGTCGGCCACGAGCTGCGCGCGCCCTTGTCCAATATTCTCGGGTATTCCGAGTTCCTGACCGAGGATGCGCTTCCGACGGGGGAGGTGAAACAGTTCAGCCGGATCATCCACCAGGAGAGCCAGCGCCTGGCCCGGCTGGTTAATGACATCCTGGATCTGAGCCGGATGGAGGCGGGCAAGCTGGTCTATCATTACGTGCCCTATCAACTCAACCGGGTGGTGGAAACCGCGGTGCAGGCCTGCTCGAGCGACATCCAGGCCAAGCGCCAGCACCTGGAAGTGAAGCTGGACCCGCGGCTCCCGGAGCTTCAGTTTGACCCGGACCGGATTCAGCAGGTGGTGGTGAACATGGTGACCAACGCCAGCAAATACAGTCCCGAGGAGCGCCGGATCCGGGCGGTGACCAAGGCCGAGGCCGGCGGGGCCCGGGTGGAGGTCGTGGACGAGGGGATCGGGATCGCGCCGGAGAACGCGGCCAAGGTCTTCAGCAAGTTTGAGCAGATCGAGGACGTGCGCCAGCATTCCCAGGGCGCGGGTCTGGGCATGTCCATTGCCAAGTTGATCATCGAGGACGGTCACGGCGGCACCATCGGCTTTTCCAGCGCGGGGCTCGGGCACGGCTGCACCTTTTATTTCATCCTGCCCCAGGCGAAGCGGGTATGAACCAACGGCGCGCCTTGATTGTGGATGATGATGGCGTGTTCCGGGCCGTGCTGGACCGGACCCTGTCCTCGGCCGGCTTTGTCACCGCCCACGCCGAGAACGGAAACCAGGCCCTGGAAGTGATCCAGGACTTTCACCCGGAACTCATGGTGCTGGATATCTGGATGCCCGGAGATTTTGACGGGGTCGAGGTCTGTCGCCGGGTGCGCGCCGACCCCCGCTTCCAGGGATTGATCATTGTCATGATGAGCGCGGCGGACAAGCGCAAGGAAACCGACCGCTGCCTCCAGGCGGGAGCCAATATCTTTATCGCCAAACCCTTCAGTCCCAAACAATTCCTGGCTCAGGTCAAGCTCCTGCTCCGGGAAAAAGGGAGAAGAGCATGAGTCTGGGAAAAGTCTTTATCATTGACGACGATGAGAACGCTTTGCGTTTGGGCCAGCGCGTCCTGGAAAAAGCCGGCTACGAGGTTCAGACCACCAGCCGGGTGATCGGGACCACTTCCGCCATCAACGAGTTTTCGCCCGACGTAGTGCTGCTGGACGTGATGATGCCGGCGCTGACCGGCGACAAGTTCATCCGGCTTTTGCGCCAGGGGGTCAAGAGCCGGCCGCAGATTATCCTGTTCTCGAACAAGTCCGAGGACGAGCTCCGCCAAATGGCCCAACGGGTCCTGGCCGATGACTTCCTGCCCAAGATTCAGGGGCCGGCCGCCATCGTCCGCAAGGTCAGCGAGCATATGCAAAAGCGAAACCCGACCGATTCCTCCGGCTAGCGCTCCGTCCCTTTGGTTTTGATAGATGGGTTCGTCGGGGCGAATCTCGTAGTCGCCCAAGATCGAAGGGGCGATCACCAGGATCGCCTCTACCCCAGCATCAGACCGTTCTATTCATCATTACAAAATGGACGGAGCACCAGCCGCCTGGGTTTGACCGGCCGGGAGGCGTGTGTTACCATCCCGATTATGAAGCGTCGCGGGCTGGGCCTCACTTGCCTTTTGCTCTCGCTCGGCCTGGCCGCCTGCCAAGCCTCGAAAACCTGGAAGCGCAACCCCTCCTCCACTCCCGAAATCCCCTCCGGCGAGGGCCTCTCGCCCGAGGGCCAGGCGCTTTACCACTTTTCAGCCGGCGAGTTCAAACAAAACTCCGGCGACCGGGAGGGGGCCATCGCCGAGCTGGAGAAAGCCCTCAGTTTTGACTCGGGCTCGGCCTACCTCCATCTCAAGCTGGCCGGCCTGTATTTGCAGGACGGCAAGATCGCCCAGGCGGAGAGCGAAGCCGAAGCCGCCCGCCAGTTGGCCCCGGAATCGGCGGAGCCGTTCAACCTTTTAGCCATGATCTACCTGAACAGCAACCGTGTGCCGGAGGCCCTCTCCCTGCTTCAGTCCGCGCTGAAGCTCGACCCGAACAACCCGGATACCAATATGCACCTGGCCATGGCTTACCTGAATTCAGGCCTGCCCGGTCCCGCGGTCGAGACCATGCGCAGCTTCCTGAAGCGGCAACCCAACTCCGCGGACGGGCATTATTTTTTGGGCCAGATCTTTTTCCGGCTCGACCAGTATCCGGAGGCGGCGCCGGAATATGAGGAAGCGCTGCGGCTCCAACCGGGGTATTACTATTCCCTGCAGGAGCTGGCCCAGAGCTACATGCTGGCCGGGGACAAGGATCAGGGGATCGAGGCCTATTCCCGCCTGCTCGCTTACTATCCTGGCGACAAGGATTCCCGCAGCGTCCTGGCCTCGACCTTGATCGAGCTCGAGCGCTGGGACCAGGCCCTGGCCGTGTTGGCCCAAGGCAAGGCCGAGGACGAGAGCATGGCGGAGTGGTGGTTGCAGAGCGGCTACATCGAGATGCGCCGCCAGAACTATGCCGCGGCCCGGGCCGAGTTCACCGAGCTCCTGGCCCGCGACGCGAAGAACCCCGACGCTCCTTTTTACCTCGGAGTGGTGGCCCAAATGGAAAAGCAGCCGGCCGCGGCCCGGAGCTGGTTCGAGAAAATCCCCCAGGATTCGCCGCGCTATGCGGACGCGCAGCGGCGCATCGCCTGGAGTTACCAGGAAGAAGGGGAGGGCGACCGGGCCCTGCAATACTTGAAGGACCTGAACCAGAATATGCCCAAGGTTATCCCCTACTACCTGGATCGGGCCGCGCTCTACCAGGAGGCCGGGCAAATGGACCTGGCCCTGGGCGTGCTCATGCAAGGCCTGGAAAACAACCCCCACGATGAAGACCTCCTTTACCAGGTGGGCGCCCTCTACGACCTCATGGGCGACCACGACCTGGCCGTGGCCCAGATGGGAAAGATCCTCGCCCAAAACCCGAAGAGCGCCCGCGCCCTCAATTTCATCGGCTATTCCTGGGCCGACCGCGGCCTCCGGCTGGACGAGGCGGAAAAGCTCATTCGCCATGCTCTGGAGCTGGAGCCGGACAACGGCGCCATCATTGACAGCCTGGGCTGGGTCTTTTTCCAGCGCCGCCAGTATGCCGAGGCCTTGAAGTGGCTCAACCAGGCGATCGAGAAAATCCCGGAAGATCCCGAGATCTCCGCCCACCTCGGCGACGCCTACTGCGCTCAGGGCCGAAAGAAAAAAGCGGTGGAATACTACCACCAGGCGCTCGAAGCTCTGAAAGAAAACCCGCGCCAGGGTCTGGCCGAGAAAATCAAGGACAAGCTCGGAAACTCGCGATGTCCATGAGCCGTCGTTACTTGCACAAGCTGTTGAGGAACGCGGGCGACTCACTTGCGCGTCCTTTCTTGCTTTTGCTGCTGCTGGCCATCGGGTTCTTATCCTGCACCCGCCGGCCCGAGTCTCCCGCCCGGGCCGGCGCCGAGCCAGGATGCGGCCAGGTTGATTTCCGCCCCGCAGTGAACTCGCTGCCGGCGCCGGCCGGAGAAAAGCCCAGCGACGGTGACTGGCAGATCATGCGCCTGGAAGGCGAGCCCGGCACCCTCAACCCGATCATTCTCAACGATGTTCCTGCCTTGCAGGTGAATATGTTCATGCAGGAGAGCCTCCTGGAGATGGACATCGGCACCCAGGAGTTCCGGCCCAAGCTGGCCGAGCGCTGGGAGGTCTCGGAGGACAAGCTCACTTTCACCTTCTGGCTCCGCCGTGACGTGAAATGGCACGACGGCCAGCCCTTTACCGCGCAGGACGTGGTCTATTCCTTCCAGCGGATCCTGGACCCCAAGGTGGACGCGGCCGTGGCCCGGTCTTATTATTCCCAGTGCGAGTCGGTGACGGCGCTGGACGATTACACCGTGCAGTTCCGCTGGAAGAAACCTTATTTCAAGGCCCTGGAATTTTCCTCGGGCATAGATATCGTGCCCAAGCACATCCTGGACAATGGCGCCGACTTCAACTCCCATCCTTACGGCCGGCACCCGATCTTCACCGGGCCTTACCGCTTCGGGGAATGGAAGACCGGCCAGGAGATCGTGCTCGAGCGCAACCCCGACTATTGGGGACCCCGGCCCCACCTTGATCGGATTGTGTTCAAGATCATTATTGATGACACCGTGGCGCTCCAGGTCTTCAAGCAGGGCGGAATTGATTTCCTGGAGCGGCTGACCGCGGTGCAATGGAACGAGCAGACCAACTCCAAACAGTTTCTGGCCAAGGCTAACAAGCTTTATTACGACTATCCTTATTTCAGTTACATCGGCTGGAACCTGCGCCGGCCGCCCTTTGACGACCGCCGCGTCCGCCTGGCCATGACCCTCGCCCTGAACCGCGAAGCGATCTTGAAAACGGTCCACTCCTGTATGGGCTCGGTGATCAGCGGCAATTCCTACGTCAAGACCCCTTATTACGATCAGACGATCAAACCCTGGCCCTATGATCCGGAGCGGGCCAAGCAACTGCTCGACCAGGCCGGCTGGGGCGATCACGACCGGGACGGCTGGCGCGACCGGGACGGCAAGCCGTTGCGTTTCGAGTTCTTATATGCTTCGGGGAGCAGTAGCGCGGAGAAGATCGCCACCATCTTCAAGGAAGACCTGAAGAAGATCGGGGTGGACATGAGCATCCGGCAGTTGGAGTGGGCGGTCTTCCTGGAGCAGATTCAGAACTGGGACTTCGACGCCTGCACCCTGGCCTGGGCGCTCGACGCCGACCCGGACTTTTACCAGCTCTGGGACTCTTCCCAGGCCGATATCAAGGGCAGCTCCAACCACGTCGGCTTCAAGAACGTGGAGGTGGACCGGCTGATCGAGCTTAACCGCCGGGAGTTCGACAAGCCGAAGCGGATCGAGTATGCCCGCCAGGTCCACCGTATTCTCCACCAGGAACAGCCTTACACCTTCCTGTTTGCCCCCAAGTGGCTCTCGGTGATGGATAAGCGTTTCCACAACGTGCTCACCTATCCCCTCCGCCCCTGCTTCAAGTTCGAGGACTGGTATGTGCCCAAGGAACTGCAAAAGTATCCGGCCCGCTAACTGAGGAATGAAAAAAAGCAGGGGCAGGGCATGCCATGCCCCTGCTCAATTAGAGAATCTGGATTAGCGTTTCAAGAGCTTCTGCACTCGCTCGAGGTTGGCCTCCAGGATCGCCTGCCGCTCCTTTAGCTCGGCCCGGATCTGTTCCTGCTTGGCCACGATCTCGGCCGGCGCTTTGTCGCGGAAGCCGGGGTTGCCGAGCTTCTTCTCCACCTTTTCCAGCTCCAGCTCCACCTTCCCGATCTCCTTGAGCAACCTCCGCTCCTCTTCCTGGTAGTCCACCAGCCCGGCCACGTGCAGGCAGACCTCCGCCCCGGCCGCCGGGCTGCTGACCACGTCCAGGTCCTTTTTGGCCCCCGCCAGAATCGTAAGCTCGCTCACATTAACTTGCGGCGGGGAAAGCAGGTAGGTCCGGCGGCTCTCAAAAAAGCGGGCGGTCGCGGCGTCCGGCGCGAGCAGGGTCACCTTAGCCTTGGTCCCCACCGGGACCAGGTTCTCGCCCCGGAGGTTGCGGATCGCGGTCACCACCTCCTGCACCTTCCCCAGCTCTGCTTCCGCGGTCGCGTCGCGCTTCTCCGGGTCGGCCTCGGGAAAGGCCGCCTTCATGATGCTCCCCTCGGTCCCGGGCAGCGTCTGCCAGATCTCCTCGGTCACGAAGGGCATGAACGGATGCAGGAGCCGGAGCATGGTCTCTAAAACTCCCAGGACGGTGGCCTGCGCTCCCCGCCGGCCGGCCGGGCTTTGGGGCTTATAAAGCGCGGGCTTGGACCACTCGATATACCAGTCGCAGAACTCGTCCCAGATAAAATGGTAGAGCGCGCCGGCCGCCTCGCTGAAGCGGTAGTGGTCCAAATAGTCCCGGATCTCGCGGATGGCGTGCTCTAACCGGCTCTGGATCCAGCGGTCGGCTTCCGAATACTCGGCCGGCATTTTCACGGCCGGGTCAAAGTCCTGGAGGTTGGAGAGGGCGAACTTGGCCGCGTTCCAGAGCTTGTTGATGAACTTCTTGTTGTCCTCGATCCGCTTTTCCGAGAGGCGCACGTCCTTGCCGGTCAGGGTGTAGAGCGCCAGGGTGAAGCGGAGCGCGTCCGCGCCCAGGGTATCAATCATCTCCAGCGGGTCAATGGCATTGCCCTTGGTCTTGGAAAACTTGATGCCTTCCTCGTCGCGGAGCAAGCCGTGGAGATAAATGTCGGTGAAGGGGACCTCCCCCATGATCTTGAGGCCCATCATCATCATCCGGGCCACCCAGAAGTAGAGGATGTCGAAGCCGGTGATCATGGCGGTGTTGGGGTAGTAGCGCTGGAGCGCGGGCGTCTGCTCCGGCCAGCCCAGGGTGGAGAAGGGCCAGAGCGCGGAGGAGAACCAGGTGTCGAGCACGTCCGGGTCGCGCTCGATCTCTTGGGACCCGCAATGGCCGCAGGCACTCGGGTCTTGCCGGTCCACCGTGATCCGGCCGCACTTCGAGCAGTGCCAGGCCGGGATCTGGTGCCCCCACCAGATCTGGCGCGAGATGCACCAGTCCTTGATGTTCTCCATCCAGTGGAAATATTTTTTCTCTTCCGCCTCCGGGATGATCTTGCTCTTGCCCTGGCGCACCGCTGCCATGGCCGGCTCGGCCAAGGGCTTGGATTTCACGAACCATTGCTTGGACACGGTCGGCTCGACCACGGTGTGGCAGCGGTAGCAGCGGCCCGGCCGCACCGGGTAAGGCTCCACTTTTTCCAAAAGCCCCTCGGCGTCCAGGTCTTTCACGATCTCGGCGCGGCACTCGAACCGGTCCAGGCCCTCGTATTTGCCCACCCCGCCGGTCATCCGGCCCTGCCGGTCAATCACCTGCGGCCGGGGCAAATGATGGCGCTGGCCGATCTCGAAGTCGTTGAAGTCATGGCCGGGCGTGATCTTGAGCGCGCCGGTGCCGAACTCCCGGTCCACGTAGCTGTCGGCGATGATGGGGATGACCCGCTCGGTGCAGGGCAGCCGGACCACCTTCCCGACCAGGCCGTAGAAGCGCTCGTCCTCCGGGTGCACCGCCACCGCGGTGTCCCCGAGCATGGTCTCGGGCCGGGTGGTAGCCACGGTCAGGTGGCCCGGCCCTTCCGCCAGGGGGTAGCGGACGTGCCACAGGTTCCCCTGCTCGTCGGTCTCGGAAAGCTCGACCTCCAACTGGCTGAGCGCGGTGCCGCAGCTCGGACACCAGTTGACCATGTATTCGCCCCGGTAGATCAGCCCTTCTTGGTAAAGCCGCACGAACACCTCGCGCACCGCGCGGGACAGGCCCTCGTCCATGGTGAAGCGGGTGCGGCTCCAGTCGCAGGACGCGCCCAGCCGCTTGAGCTGCTGGATGATCGTTCCGCCTTTTTCCTCTTTCCACTGCCAGACCCGCGCGATGAACTGCTCCCGGCCCAGCTTTTCCCGGGAAAGGCCCTCTTTGCGCAGCTCGCGGTCCACCACGTATTGGGTAGCGATCCCGGCATGGTCGGTCCCCGGCTGCCAGAGCACGTTCTTCCCTTGCATCCGCTGATACCGGATCAGGATGTCCTGCAAGGTGTTGTTGAGCGCGTGCCCCAGGTGCAACACCCCGGTCACGTTGGGCGGCGGGATCACGATGCAGTAGTTGGGCTTGCCTTCCTCCATCCCGGCTTGGAAATATCCCCGCGCTTCCCACCACGAATACCAGCGCGCCTCCGCGGCGCGGTGCTCGAAATTTTTGCCTAACTCCTTTTTCAAATTCAATCCTCACCCTCGACGGTGACCGCTCGTTATGCAAAAGGGGATTAACCCAGGCTAATCCCCTTTAATTCAAGGTCAGCTAAATGACTGGCCGGGACGGGCGGCAGGAGACCGGCCCTCAGGCCTTTTGCATTTCCAATTGCCGGATGCGTTCCTCGATGATCGCCTCGGCCAGTTGCGGCACCACCTCCCACACCACCCGTTCCACGGTGTCCCGCACCACGCTCAACAACTCCTCCTTGCTCATTCCGCTCGCGGCCGCGGTCGCGATCTCATCCGCCGCCTGGGCCATGACCGGCGCCGCCTGGCCCCAGTCCGCCGGCAACGCCTCCGGTTCGGCCGGCACGGCCTCGGCATATTCCTCGGCCGGCACCGCTTCCGCCGGCTCCGCATACTCGGCTACGGTTTCGGCATAGGCCATAGTTTCCGCCTCGGGCGCGTAGGCTTCGGCCGGCGGAGCGTATTCCTCGCCGGTCTCGGCATAAGCCTCGGCCACCGGGATCTCCTCTTCGGCCGGCACCGCTTCCATTATTTCCCCTTCCGCGGTTTCCGCATAGGGAAACGCCTCCATGACGGCCTCCGCCGGACTTTGCACCTCCATCTCCGCCGGCACGGCTTCAGCATACGGCTCCCCTTCCACCGCATACCCCTCCGCCTGATACGGCGTGGTATCGGCCAAGGGAATTTCCTCTTCCGCCGGCGCCGCCTCGGCAAAAGGAATCGCCTCTTCCACTCCCGCTTCGGCCGGCGCCGCTTCCTCGGCGTGCCATTCCGGTTGTGGATAGACCGGCTCCTCTCCGTCCAGCCATTCGCCCTGCTCGGCCGGCGTCGCTTCCGGAACGGCCTCTTCACCCGCCAACCATTCGCCCGCGGGTTCCGCGGCCGGGGGTTCCGGCTCTGGAGGAGGCGGCAGTTCCGGCTCGGCGAAGATATCATCTTCGGCGGGCGCCTGGGCCGTGGGAGATTCCGCCCAGAGGTCTTCTCCGGCCGGAGCTTCCTGGGAAGGCTCGAAGTCCGTGGTCAGAGGAATTTCTTCTTCGGGAGCCGGCGGGGCCGGTGCGGCCGCGGCAGCCGCCGGCAAAGGCGCGACCGGGCCCCGGGCCAGGAGTTCTTCCACCTTGCTCACCAGGGTCTGCGACTCGAAGGGCTTGATGATGTAACCATCCGCGCCGATCTGGGCGCCTTTCATCTCGTCAAAGCCCTCGAAGCTTCCGGCCAGAAGCACCACCGGGATGTGCTGGAGCTGAGGATCGCTTTTGACCGCCTGGCAGACCTGGTAGCCGTCTTTACCGGGCATGACCACGTCGGCCAGGATCAGGTCGGGCCGGAGCTCCCGGATCTTGACCAGCGCATCGTCCCCGTTGTCCACCGGGATCAGTTCGTAGTCGCCGTCGGCCAGGGTGATCCGCACCACCTTCTGGATGGTTATACTGTCATCAGCCAGCAGTATCTTTTTTGCCATCAACCGTCCTCCTCGGCCCTGCGGGTTATCCGCTCGGCTGAGCTCGCCGCAAGCCGCCCTCCCGAACCTGTTCCAGAATCCGCTCCAGATTCAGCCGATACAACGCCCTCCGGCGATAGCGGCCCCAAGGCTTAACCAGATCGCTCCGCGGTGTCGGTAGTTCATCCTCCCCCGTCTCCTCGATCTCCGCCCCACGGACCACACGTTCGATCCGATCGAACAATATCCCCAGGTAGTCTCCTTCCCATTCCATCACACCCAGCAATTGCGGCTCGGCTGAGCTCGCCGCAGGCCGCCGACCCGGGGTTCCCTCGAAATCCTGGCCCAAGGCCTGGCTCAAAACCTCGGGCTTCAACACCGGCAAGGCCTGGTCCCGCCAGTAGGTCACGCCCAGGACCCGGGGGCTGACCAGGGGGACCGGGAAGATGTCTCGGCCTTCTTGAATGGCGATTACCCGGCCTAACTCCACCGCCAACTGGTTCGGGCCCAGGCTGAAGACCAGCCAGGAGGTCCGGTCTTCTTCCGCCACGGCATCAGTTCTTGCCCGCGTCATGCTGGAGGCGCATCGCCCGGAACCGGCGGGAAACCATCAACTCCGCCGCGTCCAGTTGATGAATAAAGCGCAATCCGTCAAAGAAAAACCCCTTCAGGGTCAGGTTGTCCCTCTGGCGGAGCAGTGGGGGAAAGGGCAAGATCAGGGCCAAACCGAAATCCTGGATATTTTCCACCGCGTCCGCCCGAAAACACCACGGCTGGTTTCCCACCAGCATGTCCACCCGGAACAGCCGATTAAGCTTTCCTTGGCTCTCCAGCCCGAAAAACCGAGCCAAGTCCACTTCCTCGCCCCAATCCAACACCTCCGTGCCCGTCTCCAAGTCATGAACCTTGAGCACGTGCTGGATCTCGAATGCAAAGATATACCCTTCCAGCCGAAACACCAAGTGCGCCTGCTCGCTCATCTGCTTCTGATTCCCCGGTTCGGGACCGCGAGCCTTCTGGCCCGGCTGGCGTTCCTTTCTCTCAATCCGGATTCATCTTAGACGCCTTCGCTCAAGATGTCAAGCATTCCTTGGACTTAACTCGCACCCGGCCCCGGCGTTTCCTTCACAAGAGATCCTTAACCATCTCCACCAGCCGGGACATTCCCACCGCGGCTTTTTCCTGGATGAAGACTTCGGTGATGGGATGGAAGCAGTTTTCGGTGGGGTTGATCTCAATGATTTTCGCGCCGTGCTCCGCGGCCTCGTGGGGCAAGGCCGCGGCCGGATAGACCACGCCCGAGGTGCCGAGCACGAGCATCACGTCGCAGGTGGTGGCTTCGGCGTAGGCTTCGTGCAGCTGCTGCACCGCTTCGCCGAACATGACCACGTCCGGCCGGGTGGCCGAGCCGCAAGAGCAAGGGGGGAAAAGCCCGGCCAGGGCCACCAGGTCGAATCCGCGTTCGTCCTCCAAGATGGCGTGCAGCCGCTGGTGCAGCCGGTCCCGGTTCACCGGCTGTTTGCGGCCGCAGGCCAGGCAGCGGGCGCGGTAGATATTGCCGTGCACCTCGATCACCCGCGAGCTGCCGGCCTCGAGGTGGAGGTTATCAATGTTCTGGGTGAGCACCGAGCGGAGCTTGCCCATTTTTTCGAGCTCGACCAGTCCCAAATGGCCGTCGTTGGGTTTGGCCCGTTCAAAGGTTTCCAGCGCCTGGGCCAAAAAGCGCCGGATCACGGTGGGGTTTCGGAGCGCGGTCTCGATCAGGCCGTCGGCGGTGCCGACTTCGGCCGGGTCGAACTGGTCCCAGATGCCGCCCGGGTCGCGGAAGGTGTGGATCCCGCTTTCCGCGGAGATCCCGGCGCCGGAGAAGCCGACAATGTTCCGGCCGGCCACGATCATTTCCGCGGCCTGGCGATAGACCTCAGCCATGGATCGCCTCGGGTTTTGACCGGGGCCGACGCAGGCGCTCCAGGAGCCACAACTTTTGCCGCTCGGTCGCGCCCATCAATACCTCCAGCGTCTTGGCATCGCGCAGCCACTTCTCGCAGGGGTAGTCGCGGATGAAACCATACCCGCCCAGGATTTGCAAGGCGTTGGTCAGATGGGGCGCCACCCGCTCCGCCAGGTAGGCCGCGGCCAGAACCGCCTGCGCCAAGGCCGCGGGGCTCGCATCCAACTCGCCGGCGGCCCTAAAGAGCAGGGATCGTCCCAGCTCCAAATCCTGCTTCATTCCGGTCAACATCAGCCCGATGGCTTCCCGCTCGATGATGGGACCGCCGAACTGGACCCGGTCCTCGGCATACTCGAGCGTGTAGTCCAGGCCGGCCTCGATGATGCCGGCGGCCAATGCGGCCAGGACCATGGCGGAGGGAACCCGGGCGGCGTCAAGTTCCGCTTCAGGCACGTTCTCGCCGATGCGGGCGACAAGCGACACCCGGCATTCCGCCAGGGACAACTCGCCGAAGGGGACCGCGCATAGACCCATGCTCGGGACTCGGTTTTTGATCTCCAGGCCCGGTGTATTTTTTTCGACCAGGAACCATCCTCGGCCGCCGGGTTGGCTTGGGCCGATGCGGGCGGTGATCAGGTAGAGGTCGGCCCGGTCGAAGTTGACCACCCAGTTTTGTTTGCCTTGGAGGACGTAGCCGGCGCGTTCGGACGAGGCCTCGACCTCGATGCGGCTGAAATCCGGGGGCACCACGCCCACTCCCAGCGAATAGCCGGCAAAGGCAGGGGCGGAATCCGCGAACCGGGGCAGGATCGCGCGCTTTTGTTCCTCGGTGCCGGCCGCCAGCAAGAGATGGGCAATCGGTCCCGGCCCCGGCGCCGCCAGCGCGATCCCGGCGCAGCCCTTGGCGATAGCGCCCGCGGCCAGGACCGCGGCGGGCAGGCAATCACCCGGCTGGCCCAGGCCGCCGTATTTTTCCGGGAACTGGCAGCGACTGTAGCCGAGGCGATGCAGCTCCCGGAGCAGGTCCGCGGGCGCCCGGGCCGCCTCGTCCGCCTCGGCCGCGCGGGGCCGGACCTTTTCCCGGCTGAAGCGCTCGAGGGTTTCCTGGAAGCTTTTCAGCTCCGGGCTGAGACTGAATTTCACGGCCTCCATTCTTAGCCCGGGCGCCGTTTTTGTCAATAGTGGAGAAGGCCGGTTATCAACATTACGGCATTGACTAGGTCCGGTTGTTTCTTGACATTGCTTCTTCGCTCTGTGAAAATGAAGCCATCATGAGCGCAGCTCGCGACCAGGGGCACGTGCTCGACCCCCGCCAGGCACAGGCCCTGAAGAAGAAGATGAAGCCCGAGCCGGTGCTGCGGGAGTTGTCCGAGACCTTCAAGGCGCTGGGCGACCTGACCCGGACCCGGATCATCTTCCTGCTCAGCCAGGCCGAGCTGAGCGTGGGCGACGTGGCCCAGATCCTCGTCCTCTCGCCCTCCGCGGTCTCTCACCAGCTCCGCCTGCTCCGCAACCTCCACCTGGTCAAGGTCCGCCGCCAGGGCAAGACCAGTTTCTATTGCCTGGACGACCAGCACATCGAAAACCTCTTCCGCGAGGGCCTGCGCCACGTGGCGGAGCGCTAGCGTGGCTTCCCTGGAAAAAGAGATCGCCACCCTGGTGCGGGCGCGCTACCCGCTGCTTTACCTGATCTCCGCCGAAGAAGAGCGGGCGGAGAAGATGCTGGGCCGGGTGGCGGAGTCGCTCCGGCTTCGGCTTTCCATTTGGGGCGAGACCACCGGGCTGGATAACCGCCTGGACCTGGCCCAGCCCCTGCTTGCGCTCGATCACGTACTCAAGAGCGGCGAGCGCGCCCTCTTCCTTTTCCGCGACTTCCACCGCCACCTGGAACAGTCGGCGGTGGTGCGCAAGTGCCGCGACCTGGCCCGGGCCCTCAAGCAAAGCTACAAGACCCTGGTCATCCTCTCGCCGGTGCTGGCCCTGCCGCCGGAATTGGAAAAGGACCTGACCGTGCTCGATGTGCCCTTGCCCGATGCCAACGACCTCTATCGGGTCCTGGACCGGGTCCTGAACGCGGTCAAAAACCGCGGCCAGTTCACGGTGGACATGGACGCTCTGCTCCGGGAGGAAGTGATCAAGGCCACCCTGGGTCTGACCGAGCAGGAGGCGGAGAACATTTTTGCCAAGGTGGTGGTGGAAGACCGCCGCTTCGACCGCAGCGACCTGCCCATGATCCTCTCCGAGAAAAAACAGTTGATCCGCAAGTCCGGGATTCTGGAATATTACGAGGTGGCGGACAAGCTTGAGGACGTGGGCGGGCTCGAGCGGCTCAAGGCCTGGCTGGCGGAGCGCGACCAGGCCTTTACCCAGCGCGCCCGCGACTTCGGTCTGCCCGAGCCCAAGGGTTTGCTTCTGCTCGGCGCCCAGGGCTGCGGCAAGTCGCTCACCGCCAAGGCGATCGCGCAGGCCTGGC
>Ga0315291_10003478_pt1 | contig 20358 bp, 19 predicted proteins | sample YL17G12_20_MG_FD_203070 | JGI IMG/M metagenome (GOLD analysis project Ga0315291, IMG submission 203070) | Sediment microbial communities from Yellowstone Lake, YNP, Wyoming, USA - YL17G12_20 | ecosystem: Environmental > Aquatic > Freshwater > Lake > Sediment | place: USA: Wyoming | collected...
ATCCGCTAGCAATCCTATAGGGGCGGTGAGTTTTCGTCAACGCTGATGCGCAAGGAAGCCTCGCGATCCGCCATGCTCCTGCGAGTGTGCCAAGGCTACACTGGTGAGCTTAGGGGTATTACCTGTTGCCCTGACGCACCTGCTCATTCCGATTGGGGGATTGTGATGGGTGAGCAAGGGACAAGGCGGACACGAGATGCACGGTAGGCCTCGGAAATTTCAAACCGATTCTGAATCTGCGGCACCGGGGTACCCGCGCCCACTCATGGCTATGGACCTCCAAGCAACATAACATAGAGTTCAGCTGCGCCGCCGAATCACTCGGCCCCGACGGTTCTATGGAACAGAGTTCCGTCTTTAGGACGGAATGCAAGGCGTCAGCTGCAACGAATTGTTATACCCAGGAATATTCCTTTTCCTATAGGTCATTCACCTACCCAGTAGCTTCCTGTGGCAACCGGCGCGGGCGTCATAGGCAAAGGAACATTCCGAATCACACCAATTTGGCACTGCCGGCATATTCATCGTATTGGACAAAGGGAATACTAGCAGAATAGCTACTTCCCAGGAAACATGTCGCCATGATTCTAAAAGCGCGAGCGTATCGAGACGCTATACCGGGCCCGCGCCGTTCCATATTAATACTTAATCCAAAACATGATCATTCACCCCAGTCGTGCATATCCCAAAGGGGGTATAACATAGAGTTCAGTTGCGCCGCCGCATCAGATCAGCCGGATACGGTTTTCAAGAGATGCATCCAACGACATAGACGGCCTCTAAGGCGTCAACTGCAACGATTTGTTAGAGCGCTCATTCTCTTATCAGTGTAAATAGTACATGAATTACTGAATCTCGCGTAATATAGTGACAATACTCCAATGCTGTGGTATAGTCTTATGGCATGGGGGATACACAGGACAGAGTTTTCCGGCCACGGCGAGACTTCAAAGGCATGGAACGGCGACGTGCCCGAGCTGCTCAGTTGTTCAAAGCCGGCAAGAAACAGGCTGAGGTTGCGCGCTTACTTGGCGTCAGCCGTCAGAGCGTAAGCCGATGGTTTTTCAATTTTCTAAAGGGGGGCCTCAAGGCGCTCAGAGGAGCGGGGCGCGCTGGACGCAAGGCCCGACTCGATAGAAAACAGTTGGCCAAGGTAGACGCCGCGCTGCGTCTTGGGGCGAAGGCTCATGGCTTCAAGACAAGCCTGTGGACGCTGCCGCGAATTGCCAAGGTCATCGAGCGGCTTACCGGAGTCAAGTACCACCCGGGGCACGTGTGGCGAATCCTGCATCGGCTTGAGTGGTCGCTGCAGCGTCCTGCAAAACGGGCGAGGGAGCGAAATGAAGAGGCGGTGAGGCAGTGGGTCTCGAAGCGCTGGTCAGTGATAAAAAAAAAGCGCGAAAACTCCGCAGCTGGATCATCTTCCAAGACGAAAGCGGCGTCTCGCAGCGGCCCTCCATCCGCCGCACATGGGCGCCCAAAGGAGAAACGCCGATCCTGATCCACGCTTTCAATTGGAAGAAGATGTCGGTCGCTGCAGCGCTCGCGTATAGGTGGGACGGCAAGCGCAGTCGGCTTTTCTTCCAGACCAAGCCGGACAGCTACAACGAGGACAGCCTAATCGCGTTCCTCAAGGATCTGAGGCGGGAGTTTCGCGGAAAGAAGTGCATTCTCATCTGGGACGGGCTGCCTGGGCACAAAAGCAAGAAGATGAAAGCATACTTGGCCAGCCAGAAAAAGCGGCTCATCGTTGAGATGCTCCCCGGATACTCTCCTGATCTCAATCCCGTGGAATCGCTGTGGGGAAACGTCAAGGGGGAGGAACTGGCCAACCTATGCGCTGATGATCTCGGCGAGGTCGCCGACGCGCTTCGCAACGGTATGGCACGCGTAGGCGCTTGTAAGGAGTATGCTGACTCCTTCCTTGATCATGCCGGTCTCTTTTTTTGACACATTTGTCACTATATTATGCGAGATTCAGTAATGGTCAATTCGACGGTTACAGCTGGGGGACGGATTCTCTTCTGTGATTTTGCGCTCATCGGTTCCAAAACTGCATGCCCGCAGTATACTCTACTGTTAGGCACATTAAAAGGTCATTGCAATGGCAGTTGGAAGCATAACAAAGAATAGTCTCGACTCATGCTATAAGGAAATCTCCGCACACGAAGAAAAGTTGGGCGTTCGCGTGCAGATTGTGTCGTTCCTAGCTCTGCTGTTCTATGTCTCTCAAGCGGAGGAAGCCACCAGCGCTATAGATTTCTTTTCCGGTAGGAATTTGCCCATAACCGAGTGTTTCGAAGACATGAACGCATCTTACGAACTTATCAAAATGGGTCTCAACAAACAGTCATTTATCGCGCTTCGTGTGGGATTGGACAATGGAATTGTTGCTGCCTATTGGAAGGCTATCGGCCACAAAACCAAAGGCTTCCGAAGATGGCTACAATCAATAGATCCAACACCGCGGAAGACGAAAGCATTCTGGGAAGCTATCAAATCTGTTCCAACTGTTCGTTCGTTCTTCGAGCAATTCCCGCTTGAACAGGATATCAATGATCTTGACGAACTAAACAACTACGTGCACACACGCGGATCAGACTACGCGACCGTTACTGATTTTCAGAAAAAGGTGCAAAGCCGGAATAGCTACGTTCACTTCGAAAAATGGTTAGAGGCATTCAAGGCGTCAGCCCGAGTTGTGGCAATTTTGCAGCTGCTTGTAAACCCAAAACTTGCACTAAGCATTCCCGACGACCTTCTGCTCCAAAAATACGGGACTTACCACAAAATACCGTTCATGGGATTATTATTTGGCGGCCATGACGAAGAGATTGGGAATCTTGTAGGACAGGCTGAACATACTGCAATCCTTGGACTCGCTAAAGAAACCAATGATGTCAAATCGATTATCGAATATCTCCAAGGTCTTCCAAATCTGGCACAAGACGAAATACAAGGCCTGATCTTGGATGAACAGAAGAAGCATATACTTGAACTAGGATTTGGAGAATGGTTTCAGAATAGACTATCATATGATCACAGAATTAATGCAGAGCTAATACAGAAACTGCAAATCTGGATTGAGGGGCTGAAAGCCAATAGCTGAAATGTGCCTACCAAATCGCTGGAGTTGACCGCTAGGATATCCTCTTTCACCTGCGCCTTTATGCGGAGAACCGTGAAGGCTGTACGTGGTCGGCGCGGCAACTCAGCTCCATCTTATGCGTTTTTTGTTTGACAAGCGGTCGTTCTTCATGTAGGATACCGTTTGCATCCTGCTGTGCAGAAGGCCTTAATAAAGTACGGAGGTGGCATATGGCAGATCCCAGAGCATTCATCAGTTTTGACATTGACCACAATGAGAACGAAAAAAACCTCTTCGTCGGTCAATCCAAGAACTCCAGGACTCCTTTCGATATCGAGGACTGGTCTTCCAAAGAAAGGCTGCCGGAGACACAGTGGCAAACAATCATCAAGGAGAAAATAAACAAGTGCAACATGCTCATCGTCCTTGTCGGCAAATATATGGCCTCGGCGAGTGGCGTGGTCAAGGAAATCAGATTCGCATCGGAATGTAACGTACCCATCTTTGGCGTCTACGTCGGAGGAGCGGACTCGCAAAGCACCTTGCCCGATGGATTACCGCGAAGCCGGGTTATTGCTTGGGAATGGGATGCAATAGCCGCTAAAGTGAGCCAAATGATGAAGGAAGGCAAGAACCGATGAGGAAGGCACTTCTCGTCGGTATTGACTCTTATCCAGGGAGACCTTTGCGCGGATGCGTCAACGACGCAACCGAAGTAGCATCTTTGCTACGATCACAGCATGATGGTTCACCAAATTTTGATGTTTTACTGCGAACAAATGTAGGCACGAAGTCCGAACTCAAGGCGCTTATCATCAGCCTAATGGATGGCAGCAACGAGATTGCCCTGTTGTATTTTTCCGGCCATGGATTCATCAATTCCATTGGCGGATATATAGTAACCCCGGACTACAAGCAGTACGATGAAGGGATTTCCATGGATGAAATCCTGATTCTAACGAACAATTCACGTACAAAGGATAGGATCGTAATACTTGATTGTTGTCATTCGGGCGCGTTCGGTTCACCCACTCTCACCGGGAATCAGTCCGCTATGATTGGGGAAGGTGTCACGATTCTCACTGCAACTAGGGATTCTGAAGCCGCCATCGAAATCAATGGCCATGGACTGTTCACCAGTCTGCTCATAGATTCTCTTAACGGCGGAGCAGCTGATCTGAAAGGTAGCATCACTCCTGGCAGCGTCTATGCCTACATTGACCGTGCATTGGGATCTTGGGAGCAAAGGCCCGTATTTAAGACAAACGTTACAAGATTTACGTCCTTACGAACCGCAGCTCCTCCAATTGAGCTTGAGAAACTTCGAAGGATAAACGAACTATTCCCGGATGCCGACCGTGATTTCCTGCTAGACAAGAGCTATGAGGATACTGAAAAGGGCTACGATTCTGCACATGTGGCGCTCTTTAAGATCCTGCAAAAATACGAAAGGGTCGGATTGGTCGTGCCAGTTGGTGAAGAGCATATGTACTACGCTGCCATTCACAACAAGGCATGTAGACTATCGGCTCTAGGCAAGCACTATTGGAGGCTTGTTCGCGATCATCGAGTTTGATCTTTTCTCCGTTGACAAGCTAGAAAACGCATAACAAATCCTACAAGCAGACGCCTTGGGTGATGTTTTGTACGGCCGAAATTGTTCGTATGGACTGTGGGTGTAGGGCTGTGGTCGGCGGCGCTGCTCAGCTCTATCGTTATGGCGCATCAAGCCTTGTCTTGGTCCCATTGCTACAGATAGGAGAACGAGACCAGCGGGCATGCAGCGTGCACTTGACACGTCAGTTTTGCTGGCAGATGCTTGCCTTATGTGTCCCCGTCAACAGAAAAAAGTCGAGACCCATTTGGTCAACGCTGAGGCGTTGTCGGCAGAGACATCGATTGTTGACTTATCCAAGTACAAACTCGATTCCGCGTCAGCTTTGACGAACACCCTATTTGCGACCGTTTCGGTTGGGCCAGCTGCAGTTGGTGGTACATCAACTGTGATATTCCAGCGCACTGTAAGCTTTGCCAGATCATACTTCGAAGCGGCCATGCGCACCTATCAACAGGCAAAGTCGGCTCAAATGCCGGTCCCAAATCTCCTGCAAGAAGTTCTTACTAGCTTAAATCTTGGCCTGTCAAACCTATTCGGCAATCAGTGGCGAGACATAGACAAACAAGCCTATTCAGACACGCGGCAACTGCTTATTTTGGAATTCCTGAAGAACAAACCAAGCAAGGCCAAAGTTGCTGCTTTCAAAGCTAAGTACCCAAAAGTGCAGAAGCATCGGACGTTCGCTCTATCCACTCTAGTTGGGTCAGCGTATCCCCTCGGCAAAGGCTGGAGCCTATGTAACGAGCTACCAGAAACATATGCGGGTTTGATGAAGCTTTACGACTATTGCAAGGATGTCGCGGAGCACACAGAGAGAGAGAAAGCCCCCGTCGCGCTCTCCTTGACGGTTGCTGCGGTCGAGGAGCATCTACGCATGGCCAAGCGAACTATTGCATGGTTTCTTCAGCATTTCTACGAAGGAAACGTTCCTGAGCATGCGCGTGCGCAGTTTCGGGAGGTATTCGGAGAAGACTTCTAGGTCCGCCACGGATGAATCATGTGCTGGCCAATGGTCTTTCCGAGGTCAAAAGATGCGCCATAACATATCGTTGGACATATCCTACAAGCTGTCAGGTATGCTGCAATCTGAAGCGGCAGCATTCGTCCAGGGTAGTTGGTAGGCCGACAGGGTTCGGGCCTGCAGCTCAGCTCTATCGTTGATGGCCCAAGACCCCGAGCTGGTATAGTCTGAGGAACAACATGAAATTCAACTATGGTACCATCTGAAATGCCCCTGACCCTCCAAGACCTCAAGTCGCACCTCTGGAACTGCGCCGAGATCTTGCGTGGCAGTGCCGTCGATCGCACGGACTGGAAGGCCTACATCCTCCCGCTGCTGTTCTTCAAGCGGATCTGCGACGTATGGGACGAGGAGGCGGCGGAAGCTGCGAAGCTGTACGGCGACGTGGACCCCGTCGACTTCCCCGAGGTGCACCGTTTCAATGTGCCCGAGGGCTGCCACTGGCGTGATGTCCGGGCCACCCCTGCGAACGTCGGCGCTGCACTCTCGCACGCCATGCGCGAGATTGAGCGAGCCAACCCCGACACGCTCTACCGGGTCTTCGGGGCCGCCGACTGGGGCAACCGCGAGATTCTCACCGACGAGATCCTGAAAGACCTCATCGAAGGGCTCTCGGATGTCTCCCTCGGCAACACGGCCGTCACCTCCGACATCCTCGGCGACGCCTACGAGTACCTGATTGGCAAGTTCGCCGATGTCACCAAGCGCAAGAAGGCCGGCGAGTTCTACACGCCGCGCAGCGTCGTGCGGATGATGGTCGACATCCTCGACCCGAAGGAGGGCGAGAGCATCTACGACCCGGCCTGCGGCACGGGCGGCATGCTGCTCGGGGCGATCGACCACGTGCAGCGCGCCGGCGGCGACCCGCGTACTTTCTTCGGCAAGATCTACGGCCAGGAGAAGAACCTCACGACCTCCGCCATCGCCCGCATGAACCTCGTGCTACACGGCATCGAGGACTTCCAGGTCGTGCGCGAGGACACGCTCCGCAGCCCGGCGTTCACCGACTCGAGCACCGGCGGCCTCGCAACCTTCGACTGCGTGATCGCCAATCCTCCCTTCTCGCTCAAGGAGTGGGGCCGCGAAGTTTGGGAAGCCGACCCGTGGGGCCGTGCCGCCTACGGCCTGCCGCCGGACAGCTACGGCGACTATGCCTGGGTCCAGCACATGGTCGCCTCCATGGCTTTGCGCACAGGTCGCATGGCGGTGGTGCTTCCGCAGGGGGCGCTCTTCAGAAAGGACGCGGAAGGCAGAATCCGCGAGGCACTCCTGGAGAAAGACCTCATCGAGGCCGTCATCGGCCTGGCCCCGAACATCTTCTATGGCACCGGTCTCGCGCCCGCGTTGATGATTCTCCGTCGCGCGAAGCCCTCAAAGCGGAAGGAGAAAGTCCTGGTCATCGACGCCTCGAGCCTCTTCCGCAAGGGCCGCGCCCAGAACTTTCTCGAACCCGAGCACGCCCAGCAGATCGTCGATTGGGTGCGCGCCTTCGAGGACGTGGAAGACCGTGCCAAGGTGGTCGCTATCGAAGAGATCAAGGGCGAGGAATGGACGCTCAACATCTCCCGCTATGTGCTGCCACCCATCGGCGAGGAGATCCCGCCGTTGACGGAGGCTGTCGCAGCCTTCAAGCAAGCGCTTTCTGAATGCCGGGTGGCCGAAGACCACCTGCGCGAGGTCCTGACCGAGGGAGGCTGGCTCGCATGAGCAAAGCTCCCGAACACATGAGCCAGCAGGAACTCGAGTCCTACCTCTGGGGCGCAGCCAAACTCCTGCGGGGCTTGGTCGACGCCGGCGACTACAAGCAGTACGTCTTCCCGCTGCTCTTCTTCAAGCGGCTCTCTGACGTGTGGGACGAGGAGCATCAGACCGCCCTCGACGAGACCGGCGACAAGACGTACGCCCGCGCCACGGCCGACGACCGCTTCGCGATCCCCAACGGCGCGCACTGGTCCGACGTCCGCGCTGCCTCCCGCGACGTTGGCCGGGTGCTGCTGAACGCCTTTCGCACCATCGAGACCGCCAACCCCGAGCGCCTGTCCGGCGTCTTCGGCAACGCCTCTTGGACCGACAAGGCGCAGCTGCCCGACGAGACGCTGAAGAACCTCATCGAGCACTTTTCCAGGCACACGCTGAGTCTCGCTGCCGTTCCCGAGGATGAGCTCGGCAACGGCTACGAGTACCTCATCAAGCAGTTCGCCGACGACAGCGGTCACACGGCGCAGGAGTTCTACACCAACCGCACGGTCGTCCATCTGATGGTGCAGATGCTTGAGCCCCAACCCGGGGAGCTGATCTACGATCCCACCGTCGGTACCGGTGGCATGCTCATCTCGGCGCTGGCCGAGGTGAAGCGTCGGGGCGGCGACACGCGGACTCTCGGCCTCTACGGCCAGGAGCTGATTCACATTACGGCAGCCATCGCCCGGATGAATCTCGTCCTGCACGGCGTCGAAGACTTCGAGATCGTCGCTGGCAACACCCTGAGCAATCCCGCCTTCATCGACCGTGATCGGCTGCGGACCTTCGATGTAGTCCTCGCCAATCCCCCGTACTCGATCAAGAAGTGGAACCGCGAAGCGTGGCAGAGCGATCCCTGGGGCCGCAACTTCCTCGGCACGCCGCCGCAGGGCCGGGCCGATTACGCGTTCTTTCAGCACATCCTGAAGAGCCTGGATCCGAGAACCGGCCGCTGCGCGATACTCTTTCCGCACGGTGTCCTTTTCCGCAACGAAGAGGCGGAGATGCGGCGCAAGCTCGTCGAGTCGGATCTGCTCGAGTGCGTGCTCGGCCTGGGGCCAAACCTCTTCTACAACTCGCCGATGGAAGCCTGCATCGTGATCTGCCGGACCCAAAAGCCCGCCGCCCGAAAAAGCAAGGTTCTATTCATCGACGCCGTTCACGAGGTCGCTCGAGAGCGTGCTCTGAGCTTTCTCAAGCCTGAGCATCAGGAGCGGATCGCGAAGGCCTACCAAGCGTTCACTGACGAATCAGAGTTCGCCACGGTCGCTCCAACCTCGGAGATCTTCGACAATGACGGCAACCTGTCCATTCCCCGCTATGTGAGACGGACGGTAGAATCGGCAGCTAACGGCGCAGACGGCGACTTGCACAGCATGTGGGCCGCATTCGATGCCAACGGGCGGGATTTCTGGCAGCAGATGGAAGCCTTGGTGGAAACGCTCGATGGCGCCGCCGCAGAGGAGGCGCCCGATGCCTGAGGTAGCACTCAAGAAAGGGTGGACGCGGGTCGCTTTCGGCGATGTCGTGAAGCTGAGCCGGGAACGCTCGAGCAATCCCGAAAAGGACGGGTTCGAGCGATTCGTCGGGCTTGACCATATGGATCCGGGGGATCTGAAGATTCGGCGCTGGGGAGACATCGTGGATGGAAACACGTTCACCAGTGTCTTCCGACCGGGCCAAGTTCTATTCGGGAAGCGGCGTGCCTATCAACGCAAGGTCGCTATGGCCGACTTCAGTGGCGTATGCTCGGGTGATATCTATGTCCTGGAGCCGGAAAATACAGACCTGTTACCCGAGTTACTCCCGTTCATCTGCCAGACCGACGGGTTCTTCGAGCACGCGGTTGGCACCTCGGCGGGCTCGCTCTCGCCGCGGACCAACTGGGACAGCCTTGCGAGTTACGAGTTCGCCTTACCGCCGCTGGAGGAACAGAGAAAGATTGCTAAACTCCTCCAGGGTACTGAATCTCTGCTTCAAGTCCAAAGTGATCTGGTTGATTCGCTGGAGCGGCTGAGGAAGTCCTTGCTTGTGGATCTGTTCGATCGTCTTCTCAGAGACGACTCGGTGTGCAAGCTACTCATCGCGCAGGCTGGCTTAGTACTAATGGGCCGTCAGCGGTCGCCGAAGTATGAGCGTGGACCGTCGCTCAGGCCGTACCTGCGAGTTGCCAATGTGTTCGATGGTTACATCGACACAGCCGACCTGAATAGCATGCAGTTCTCTGATAAGGAGTTCGCACAATACAGCCTTCAGAACGGCGACATTCTGCTGAATGAAGGACAGAGCAGAGAATTGGTCGGGCGCAGCGCAATCTTCCATGGCGAAGTGCATGGCGCATGTTTTCAGAACACCCTTATTCGATTCCGGCCATTAGAGGTCGTGACTACTGAATTCGCACATCGCTACTTCCAATACTGTCTTTACACGGGCTGCTTCGTGGCTAACTCAAAGCAAACGACTTCGATAGCCCACCTGGGTGTTAAGCGATTCGCCAAGATGCTCATGCCAGTACCAGGCAAGGGGCAACAAGAGAGTATCACGCGATGTGTCTCAAGCACAGAACAGAGACTGCGCGACTTGAAGGTGCGCCAGCTGCGGCTTCGTGCGCTGAAGGCGCGGATCGTCAGCGGGACCCTGGTGCGTGATGAGGGGCTAGGTGCATGACCTTCAACGAAGCCAACACGGTCGAAGCCTTCGTCCGGGACCAACTCTGCGGCGGAATCACGCACCACACCGCCGTCGGCCCGGCACTTGCGCGCCGCCATGGCCAGATCTCGGGACTCGGTTGGCACTTCCTCGCCCCGCAGAACCTCCGCCGCCAGCCGCACGAAGTCCTGGTCGAGGATCACTTGCACGAGGCGCTGATCCGGCTGAACCCGGAAATCGCCGCGCAGCCCGACCGCGCCGATGACGTCCTCTACAAACTCCGCGCCATCCTGATGGGCGTGCGCAACGACGGCCTCGTAAAGGCGAACGAGGAGTTCGCCGCGTGGCTCACCGGAGAGCGGTCAATGCCCTTCGGTGCGAACGGCGAGCACGTCACGATCTGCCTGATCGACTTCGCAGATGTCGAGCGGAACCAGTACGTTGTCACGACGCAGTACACCTATCGCGCGGGAGCCACGGAGAAACGGGCGGACCTCGTGCTGCTCGTCAACGGTATTCCGCTGGTCGTGATCGAGGCAAAGACCCCCGTCCGCTCGAGCCAGAGCTGGTTCGATGGGGCTGTAGACATCCACGTCGACTACGAACGCAACATTCCCGAGCTCTTCGTGCCAAATGTGTTCTCCATCGCGACCGAAGGCAAGGAGTTCCGCTACGGCTCCATCGGGCTGCCGGTCGAGCTCTGGGGCCCGTGGCGAATCGAAGCCGAAACCAACACGCCGGCCCTGCAACAGACCGAGAAGGCGGTCGAGTCGATGCTGCGGCCGCACGTTGTGCTCGATCTGTTGGCGAACTTTACCGCTTATGCCACAGACAAGAAGAAGCGCCGCATCAAGATTGTCGCCCGCTACCAGCAGTACGACGGCACCAACAAGATTGTCGAGCGCGTGGTGGCGGGGCACCCGAAGAAGGGCCTCATCTGGCATTTCCAGGGCTCTGGAAAGTCGCTGTTGATGCTATTCGCGGCTCGAAAACTGCGCTTGCATCCGGCGCTCAAGAACCCGACCGTGATTATTGTTGTCGACCGTATCGACCTCGACGCCCAGATTTCGAGCACCTTTTACGCCGCAGACACGCCCAACCTCGTCAAAGCCGACACTCGCACCGAGCTGCAGCGGCTGCTCGGGCAGGACGTGCGGAAGATCATCATCACTACGATCTTCAAGTTCGGCGAGGCGGACGGCGTCCTGAACGACCGCAGCAACATCATTGCCATGGTCGACGAGGCCCACCGCACGCAGGAGGGTGACCTCGGCCGCAAGATGCGCGAAGCGCTGCCCCATGCCTTTCTGTTCGGCCTGACCGGCACGCCCATTAACCGAGCAGATCATAATACCTTCTACGCCTTCGGCGCCGAGGAAGACGAGCGTGGCTACATGAGCCGCTACGGATTCGAGGACTCTATCCGTGACGGCGCTACGATGCCGCTCCACTTCGAGCCGCGCCTGTTGGAGCTACACATCGACAAGGAGGCCATCGACCAAGCCTTCAAGGAGCTCACGGGGAACCTCAGCGATCTCGACAAGGACTTACTCGCCAAGACAGCGGCCAAGATGGCGGTGCTGGTCAAGGCTCCGGAGCGGATTCACAAGGTCTGCGAGGACATCGCCCGGCACTTCCTGGAGAAGGTGGCGCCCAGCGGTTTCGGCGCGCAAGTCGTCACCTTCGACCGGGAGAGCTGTGTCCTCTACAAAAAGGCCCTCGACGAGTACCTGCCGCCGGAAGTCTCCGACATCGTTATGACGGTGAACAGCGGCGAGACCGAATACGCGCCCTTCCGGCGTGAACGGGAGGCCGAAGAGAAGCTCCTCGACCGATTCCGTGATCCTGCGGATCCGTTGAAGATCTTGATCGTCACCTCGAAGCTCCTCACGGGCTTCGACGCGCCGATCCTACAGGCGATGTACCTCGACAAGCCCCTGCGCGACCACACACTGCTACAGGCCATCTGCCGAACCAACCGTCCGTACGGCGAAGCGAAGACGCACGGCCTGATCGTTGACTACCTGGGTATCTTTGACGATGTGGCCCAGGCGATTCAGTTCGACGAGGAGGGCATCACCCGAGTAGTTGCCAACATCAACGAACTTGTTGTCAAACTTCCCTATGCCGTGCAGAAGTGCCTGGCGTACTTTCCTGGTGTCGATCGCACCGTCATCGGCTACGAGGGGTTGATCGCGGCGCAGGACTGCCTTCCCAATAACGACACTCGCGACCGTTTTGCTGCGGACTACAGCTATCTGAGTCGCCTTTGGGAGGCGATCTCACCAGATCCGGTCCTCAATCAGCACGAGACCGACTACCGCTGGCTGACGCAGGTCTACGAGTCGGTGAAGCCTTCTACCGGCACCGGCAAGCTCCTCTGGCACGCGCTCGGGGCCAAGACGATCGAGCTGATCCATCAGCACGTCCACGTCGACGCCATCCGGGATGACCTGGAAACACTGGTACTCGACGCCGATCTTCTCGAAGCAGTGTTGGGGACGCCCGACCCGAACAAGAAGGCCAAGGAGATCGAGATCAAGGTCGCGCAGCACTTGCGAAGGCGTCTGCACGACCCACGCTTCAAGGCGCTGGGCGAGCGGCTCGAAGCCCTGAAGCAGAAGCACGAGCAGGGCTTGCTTCTGAGCCTCGACTTCCTTAAAGCGTTGCTCGACTTAGCCCGCGACGTCGTGGCAGCGGAACACGCCGCTGAGCCCATCGGAGACGAAGTGCTCGGAAAGGCAGCCCTCACCGAGCTCTTCCAGGAAGCGAAGAACGAGAAGACGCCCATCATGGTCGAACGCGTCGTCAACGACATCGACGAGATCGTGCGCTACGTCCGCTTCGATGGATGGCAGAACACCCATGCGGGCGAGCGCGAGGTCAAAATGGCGCTCCGCAAGACTCTGTTCAAATACAAGCTCCACCAGGATCACGAGCTGTTTGATCGAGCCTATAGCTACATCCGGCAGTACTACTGACGGTTGGTCGCACGATCGGACGAGTCCATCTAACAATGGCATGCAGCGGACGGCGCTTCGCGCCACAGCTGATGCCGGGCGTTGATATGACTTCCACTGTCAAGAGAAATGTGAGGGGCTTGGTTTCTTTATTCGTTCTTTATTCTGCGTCGTCCTCCCTGAGAAATCGGGGACCTGAAGAGTGGCGGGGCCTGTAATCTCGACGGTTGATCATGCTGATATCCGTGGGTTGGCTACCACCTTACATGTTCCGTCAGGCGTCTGTCCTCTCACTAGGAGCGAGGATCCTTGCGGCCTCTTAACGCAAACGAGGGTTACGCTTTGCACCGGGGCCGCGCCACTCCTCCGATCCCCAGATTTCTTCACAGAACTCTCAGTTCACCGATTGCTCTGCCGACAACTGCACCTGCTGAGCAATCGCCCACAGGAATGCCACCAGTTCACGCGCCACGGCGGTGGTTGCAACGTTGGGATACTTGCCGTGAGCGATGAGTTTTCGGAAGCGCTTGCACAGCCGCACTTGCGCCTTCCAGGAGATGTCTCTGATAGCGGGTGACAGCGCCTGCTGTCGCTCCTGGATCTGACGGGAGACCTTCGCGGGGTAGCGATAGGACCACGCAGCTTCAATCAGAGCGGTCCGGGCGTAGATATTGCCTGTCTTGGCGATTCCTCCTTGGCGACGGCGAGGGCCGCTGGAATCCTCGCTGGGGTGAAGGCCAACGAAGGCCATAAGCTGACGGGGTTTGTCAAACCTCCTGATGTCGCCCAGCTCGGCGGCGGTGGTGGCCGCCACGTGGAATTGCACACCGCGCGCGGCCTGGTAGGCCTCCACCAAGGGGGATAGCCGCCAGCTCTTAACCTGCTCCCGAAGCTCTGCCTCCATCCTTGCCATCCGTTCAGAGTGCTCGGTGATGGCACGAAGGTGTTCCTGAAAGACGATCTGCTGCGCGGGAGTGGGGCAGACCACCTCAGCGAGCCATCTCAGATGAGCAGGAGTCCAAGTTGTCTTTCCACTGTAGCGGATGTCCTGACGAAGCAGAAAGGATTTCAGGCGCAGCTTGGCCGCCTTGAGATCTCGCATGCTTCCCTCGCGCGCTCGGCACAAGTCTCTGATAGCCTCATCCTGCACCTCGGGGACGTACACGCCGCTCAAGTCCCCTGAGCGCAGAAGGCGCGCGATTTGCACCGCGTCTTTGCGGTCGGTTTTCACTCGATCCCCCGCCTTTCGGGGAATCAGTGAGGGAGCGACCACTAGACATTCAAGAGCCTTTCGTTTCAGGTAACGGTACAGCCAGTACCCGCAAGGACCCGCCTCGTAAGCGAAGAGCAGGCGTTTAGCTTTGGACTGCAGAGTGCGAACGAACTTATCGATGTCGCACTGTCGGGTACCCACGGGTCCCAGATAGACGACGTCCTCCTTTCGATCCCCAGGGGCGTAGGCGACGGCGATGGAGTCTTTGTGTTGATCCAAGCCGACGAAGAGTGTGCTATATTGCTGCATGGCTGACCTCCGTTTGAGAGTGAGTAATGGATGGCATTCGCTCCATTATGCGGCTCTAGTCTGCAAAGGCCAACCCGCGATAATAACCGGGGGTCAGCCTCTATCTAAGTGGAAGTCATAATGACTAGGCTGCTTCCCTTTGCAGCAGGCTCCTGGCAGGAGCCGCTTGACACTACATACATTTGTAGGTACAATTACAATCGTACATACTTAGAGGAGGCAGCCGTCGTGTCGACCCTTATCCATGCAGTTGGAAAGCGACCAAAGCAGGTTTACCGAGTTTATGGGACCTGGGGTGAACGGCGCTTCCACCAGCTCAGGTCTAAGAGCGAGCTGTATACCTTTCTGGCTAACGATCTCGGTCTACCGCCTTCTGTGTCGCGCAAGGACGTCGTCTTCGCCCTAATGGACAAATCCTGGGACCGGGACAGGTCCAAGTGGGTCGATGACTTGCGTGTCAAGCTGAAATCCACTCGCGAAGCCAAGGGCCTGACCCAGACCCAGCTCGCCGAGCGAGCGGGACTAAGTCTTGACGGCATTCGCGCCCTTGAGCAGGGCCTGCGCCGACCAAGTACGGATACCTTACGTCGCCTGGCTGTAGCCCTACAAGTCAGGGTTGACGAATTGCTCAGTGTTCCACCGATTGATCCAACTAGCGAGACGCACGAGGTTCTGTTTTCGTAGTCATTCTGTCACGTCAGCCACGCCAGGGTGGTGATGCGTCATTAGGCCTCTGGCCTAGGAGGTGACCGGCTGTGGTTCCTGGGGTCATAGTCCTAATGGGCGGTGGTCTGGACTCGTCCTGTCTAGCCCTTCTTCTGTCTTCGAAGGACGGTGGGAGGCGTGTCCTGGGGATGCACTTTGACTACGGCCAACCCGCTTTCCGAATGGAAGCACGTGCAACACGGGCGATAGCAGACTACCTTTGCATTCCACTCACAACTTCCGCGATGCGTCTGCCTATCCACGAGCAAGATTACGAGCTCAAGGGGCGGAACCTTCTCTTCCTGCTCGCGGCTGCGCCAACGGCACTATCTGAGGGATTCGGCCAATTGGCGCTTGGAATCCACAAGGGATCTCGCTATTATGACGCATCTCCCGCATTCTTTTCTGATGCGCAGAGAGTATTCGATGGCTACTTCGGCGGCAGGATTGTGGTCACCGCACCATTCCTCGATATCACGAAGCCGGAGATCTGGGAAATCGCACGAGCCGAGGGGTTGCCAATCGATCGCACCTACAGCTGCCTGGAGGGCTGCGACCCACCCTGCGGCTACTGCCCTTCGTGTGGAGACCGGCAGGCGCTAAATGAACGTTACGGATCTGTGCAAGAGTAGGAACCTCTCCTCGAGTCGTATCACTACGCCTCTACTGGTACCGTCTTTCTCCAGTCGAGGTTTTCCATTCCTCACAGAAATCCACAAGGCGCTGACGCCGCACATTAGCAGAGTCTGTCTCGTTAGTGCTTTCGACATAGCCAATGATCATATCCGCGCGGATGACGTATACGCCTCGGATATACTCTTTGTTGACAGCGGCGGCTATGAGGCCAAGCCGGAATACGATCCCGTCGAGGCATACCATGATCAGCGCATGGCTTCTGAGTGGTCCATGGAAATGTACCGAGAAGTCCTTTCACAACTCAGGGCCAATTCGGAAATAGTCATTGTGTCCTACGACGGGGTCGAATCGCTGCCTCTTCGCCAACAGATTGACGCCGCCGTCGGATTGTTCGGGCGGTATCCATCCTTTTCGGGTGACTTCCTGTGGAAACCCGAGCCGGGTTCCCGGTTCTATGGGGACCCAGGTGATCTCGTGGCCTGCTTGCCGGAATTGAGTGCTGCTCGGTGCGTAGGCGTTACGGACAAGGAACTCGGCCCCTCCCTGGTGGATCGTTGCACCAGTATTGCCGGACTGAGGACGGCCCTCGGACAGATTGGCTCAGATCTGCCGATCCACGTCTTCGGATGCCTCGATCCACTCTGTTGCGTGCTTTTCTACCTCTGCGGCGCGGATGTGTTCGACGGACTCTCCTGGCTCCGCTATGTCTACCTTGGCAACAACGCGATGTACATGCAGCAAGCTTCCATTCTCGCAAGTCAGGCAAGACTCAAAGACGAGGAGCTCGTTCTCTCGTGCTGGGTCGAAAACCTAAGCGTGCTCGAGCGAATACAGCGCTCACTAGTGAAGTTCTCAGCCGGTTTTGATGTCGACCAGCTCCTTCTTTCCCCTACCGAGTGTGAGCTACTGCGGAGGGTGTTGCGCGAGGCTGGTCTCTCCACAGAGGGGGTCATGTAATGTGTGGTAGCGGGGGCGGTTTCTGGCATCCGCCGCGCAGCATTGGCCCAATCAGGCGCGATATAGATGATCGAACAAGTGAGGCCGATTACACCGCGGAAGTCTCAACAGTCATACAAGATGCCTTGAAGGACTTCAACGAAAGAGACGTGGAAGCCATACAAAAGCACCTCCAGCTGCTCAGGAAGGCACTTTCCAAAGACATCGACGACGTGGTAGAGACCAGTTTCGGCGGATCGGTCGCGAAGCACTCCTACGTTGACGGTCTCAGTGACGTCGACATCCTCGTCAATGTTGCCGACACGGAACTCTCGCAGACGTCCCCGGGAGAGCTGCTGTCCTATTTCGCCAAGCTTCTTCGTGATCGGCTTCCGGACACTAAGGTAAGGGAGGGTGACCTCGCTGTGACCGTAACCTACAGTGACGGCTTCGAAGTGCAGCTCCTGCCCACTCTCAAGTCAGAGGAAGGGATCCGCCTTCCAGATAGAGGCGGGGCAGCTTGGAGCAAGGTGGTCAGACCTCACGATTTCGCCAGGAAGCTAACAGACGTGAACAACGCCGCCGGTCGCCTGGTGGTGCCGGTGATCAAGCTCATGAAGGCGGCCCAGAGCTCGTTTCCTGCGGATGCCCAGCTATCCGGGTACCACGTCGAGTCGCTCGCGGTGAACGCATTCCGTGATTATCGGGGGCGACTCAACGCCAAAGAGATGCTTCAACACCTGTGTCGCTACGTTGAGACGCATGTTCAAACGCCGGTCTCTGACTCGACAGGTCAGTCCGTCCACGTGGATGACGACCTTGGACCGGCCAATAGCCCTAGCCGCCAACGCATCTCCAGTTATGTGAGCAGGCTGGTAAACAAGCTCCGCAGCGCCGACGAAAGGCGGGATGCAGCAGTGTGGGAGGAAGTGCTCAGTGAGTGACCATGCGGGCTCATCAGCGGGTGTCTACGAGCAGAAGCTCAAGAATATCAAGCGCATTGCGAACCAGAATGCTGACATCCATTCGTGTGAAGCAGATCGTCTTGCACGATGGAATGGGTGGTTGACCGCAGGAGCATTGTTGTTCTCCGCTTTTCTCTTGCTATTTTCGCTTGTGTCCGAGGATTTCATCCAGCGCACCATCGGACTGACACCAGATGCCTATAAGTGGGTCTTCGCTTTGCTGGCTTTCTTGACGTTTGGCGCTACGCTGCTGCAAATGGCTCTCCAACCCGGCGCAGCTGCTGTGCTCCACCGGCGGGCTGTTTCGCACTACGCTCGCGCTAAGCATCAGATAGATCTCTCCTTGCGGGCGACTGAATCGCTGACCAAGGAAGCCATCGAGGTCCTCTTGGAAAGGTATCTGGACGATACTGACCTGCCCAAGATCCCTGAGCACCGCTTCAACAAGCTCAAGAGGAAGCATCTGATCAAGATCGCCGTCAGAACGAGCCTCAGTCGGAATCCCCACAGACCCATCCGATCCATCAAACGAGAGCTCGCAAGATCCTCTGTCCGTGATGAAACCCCAAAGGTGGAACCGAACTAGGTGATGCTCAACAAGCTGATGGACCCGTCGGCGGGGCGTGGTTCGTCAGTGTAGTCGTCGCGACGTAGAGTGGTCCAGACAGCTGCGGTCCGCGCCGCTGCTCATCAGGACGTTGGCTACTCACCGCCCACTTCCACCTTCCACAGGCAGCGGAGGGCTTTTGGTGAGCGAGCGGAGGCGGAGCCATGGATGGCGGAGCCGGCAGCGAGCGGACCAAAACCGAAGCCCCCCTTTTGAGCCTCCCCCTCCCAGACGACCATAGGATACCATAGCCGGGGGGTAAGCAGGGGGGGTGGGCCTGGGAGGGGGAGGCGGCAAGGGGGGCGAGGGAAGCCCGAAGCGTCACCCCGATATCAGCAAGGCCCTCCCGTCTCACCCCTTGGGAGAGAGCAGACCTCTGTGAATCGTCATGGAGTTGCCTTCTTGGGTCTATAGTCGTTCGGATCGACGCAGGCATCATAGGTGGTGCGGTCGATGCGAATCCAATCCGTTCCGTCGATGCCTCGAGTCTTCTGGACTGTCGGGCTCGTCGGGAAGGCGTACGCAGGCTTGATCCAGCGGTTTTGAAGCATCGAAATTTTCTTCACATCCTGGACGGCCTCGAAGAGATCCTGATCCTGGCTGAAGATTAGAGCGACATCGTAGTTGCTCTCGAGTGCAAAACGCACACTATGGCGGCTATGCCGAGCTCGGCATAGCCGCCACACGATGGCAACTCACATGCTGCGTAACCACGCGGACCTCCGCCACATCCAGGCGATCATGGGGCACACGAGCCTGCGGAGCACACAAGTCTACACCCACGTGAACATCGCGGGGGAGATTGCCACGAGACACATCCTGCAATAGTATAGAAGCAGAGGGTCGAGTTGAATGACTGGCAAAGCGCATTTGACGACGATTCCGGCTTGGCGCCCTCATTGCGTAGATTTCGGGAGGAAACGAGTCATGGATGAGATTCGTGTGAGTGCCGTTATGGACAAAGACGGAGAACTTAGCGTGAACGCGAAAGGTCTACCCTTCAAGAAAGGGGAGCAGGTAGAAATCACCATCAAGGGGATGGCCGCTGACGACTACCCCAACTCAACCGCAGAGCGGCTTCTCAAATCGAAGCTGGTCGGATTGTGGAAGCACCGCACGGACATCGGCGACAGCGTGGAGTTTGCGCGAGAACTCCGCCAGAAGGCCGGCAGACGAGACTGGTGATCCGTGCAGCTTCTTGAGGTTCTCCTCGATAGCGACGTGTTGATCGACATCTTGCGAGACTACAGCCCAGCCGTCGAGTGGCTCAAAGCGTTGAGGGATCAGAAGGCGAAAATCTGTCTTCCCGGCTTTGCCGTCATGGAACTCATCCAGGGGTGTGAAAACAAAGAGCAGATCAAGGAAGTACGGGAGGATGTTCAGGACTTCCGTGTTCTATGGCCGACGGAATCGACCTGCAGCAAGGCCCTTGAGGCTTACGCTCGTTACAGTTTGAGTCATGGTTTGGACATCCTCGACGCATTGATAGGACAGATGGCGGAAGATCTGATGATGCCTCTTCATACATTCAATACGAAGCACTTCAGAGGCGCTTTCAAGGTCGACCCGGTTCAGCCGTACAAACGCGATTATCATTGAGCAGGGGAAGGGGTCAGAAAGCGTATCGGAAAACCACCGTCACGAACGTTTTGAACTCGGTGGCGAATTCGGGTCCCTGAAAAGGCCCCCTTGCCGTAACTGATTATCCTTCAATACTTTCCCGCATCCCCTCTTTGCGTTCACCGTCACTAACAGCCATTGGTGATGGAGAAAATGATGATGGGGGGGACCGTGAGGCCCTCCCTCAACCACCCCACACTCACATGCGCCGCCTTCCTCTGCCAGTTGACCACCTTCAAGAAAAAGAGAGCCTGGCCCGGCCGTGAAAGGCTTACTCTGACGAACTCGGAA
>Ga0315291_10003479_pt1 | contig 20349 bp, 27 predicted proteins | sample YL17G12_20_MG_FD_203070 | JGI IMG/M metagenome (GOLD analysis project Ga0315291, IMG submission 203070) | Sediment microbial communities from Yellowstone Lake, YNP, Wyoming, USA - YL17G12_20 | ecosystem: Environmental > Aquatic > Freshwater > Lake > Sediment | place: USA: Wyoming | collected...
TGTGGACTCCTACGACGGGGTGTCACTGGATGCGATTGTCCTGCTGCTATTTGGGATGTCGGCGTCCACCTCGGAGGTATCCACTTGGGACAGCGGCGACCATTCTCTCGGTCCGAAGCTGGCCTTGACATGGGTAGAGGGCGTTCACTCACGGGATGCGACTGACGCCGCCGCTCTCACTGAAACCCTACTCTGCGAGAAAGAGAAGGTACTCTCTGACACCTGTTCTGTGGGCGTGGAAAGCATTGAGCAAGGCGTTTTGCTCACGCTCTCTGGCGGTGCGAACGATGGAGACGAGACCCTATCCGACGGGACGGTCTCGAATGATCAGGCCCTCGTGATGGTGATGGGGGCCACGTCAACGCCCTATCACTACTGGTCGGCGTTTCGGTTTCCTGTCGTGGCCTTCCCATCTTACCTGCAAACCCTGACGCAGGCCTACATCAAGCCTTACGTCTACACCTCGGACGGGATGTGGGCGGACATCTACGCTGAGAAGGCGACGGCCCCGGCGGTGATCGCAGAAGAGACTCATAACATCTACAACAGGCCGCGCACCACGGCCAAGACCGCCTGGGAGAACCTCAGCATCCCAGATGGCTGGGTAGACTCGCCCAACTTCAAGGCAGTCATACAGGAGCTCATGGACTATCAGCTGGCCCCGACGGCCATCATGGTCATAGTGGCTGGCAAACTCACCGTCAGCGGTTCGCCGGCCACGTACCTCTACGCCATTGAGCAGGGAGCCGGGCAGTACGCTGCCCAGCTCTACGTCCAGTGGGAGGTAGCGCCTGCCAAGGCGGTCGACGAGAGTATTGTCCTCTCAGAATCGCTACTCTTGACGCGGATCGTCAGCCTTGAGTTACAGGTAGACACTTCCTCGGATGACGCGTACCAACTTGAGTCTGACGGTGACTGCTGGATTGCGGAAGACTTCAATAAGGTAGTTGCCAGTGCGGCGCAGTCTCGCCACTGGACAGCGCACCGCTTTCATAATGCTCTTCTCCCTGCACGGGGCGCGACGGTGCTCGAAGCCTACCTCACGATCTACGGGTACCAGGCAGATTACGACAGCATGAACGCCGACATCTACGCTGATGACAGGGCAAGTCCTCCCACGATAGCTATCACCTGGCATGACATAAGTGATCGCCCCTTGACATCGGAGGCCACGAAGGTGCCTTGGGTTCAATCCAACTTGGGTAGCCCTGGCTGGTTTCAGAGCGCGTCGCTTGTCAACCTCCTTCAGGAATTAGTCACGGACTACCACATTACAGCCATCGTGCTGATCTTCAAGCCCCGGGACACCTACGCAGAGTTTTGGTCTCGAAGCCAGGACTACGACGACCACTCATACGGCGCGAAGTTGCACCTGAAGTACGAACAGGTGGGCCTGGTCATACCCGCGACGGCAGCCCTCGCGGGTTCTGGTACGGTGACGGCGGTTGGGGCGCGCAGGGTAAAGGCTGCGTCCGTCCTTGCTGGCAGTGGTGCTGTAGTGGTGGTAGGGGAGCGTCTAGTAAAGGCCGAGGCGTCTCTGTCAGGCTCTGGCACCCTAACATCTGCTGCTTCCACTGTGAGGATACATTCCGGTCAGGCGACGCTTGCTGGCGAAGGCGCGGTGGCGGCGGTTGGGGCGCAGACGTTGCGGGGGATTGCGGCCCTGGTCGGCGCTGGCGTGGCCACCGCGGTCGCGGGTCTTGCTCTCGCAGCAGCCGCTATCCTAGCTGGCTCAGGCACCGCCTCTGCCTCGTCGAGCGTCCAACGCCCCGCTGCGGCCGCGCTCTCAGCCTCCGGCGCAGCGACCGCCGCGTCAGGAGTGACCCGCCCTGCCAGTTCTGTGCTTTCAGGCGCAGGTGCTGCAAACGCGACCGGCGTCAGAACGATGCAGGCGCAGGCCGCCCCTGCGGGCGCGGGGTCGGTCACTGTTGTTGGACTTATTACTCGAAACGTAGCGGCGGTCATCAGTGCAGAAGGCACGGTGGCTGCCGCTGGCTTTGTCACGAGATCGGGGGCCGCCGCTTTCGCTGGAGCGGCGACGCTGGATGCGGTCGGCCAGCTCGGGGCAGTCGGTCAGGCAGCTCTCGAAGGAACGGGGGCTGCGGCTGCTTCGGGTGTACGCACGAGGCCGGCGGCGGTCAGCATAGAGGGCTACGGCTCACTGGCTGCGTCTGCCGGTCAGATGGTGTGGGTAGGTGCGGCGGCGGTCGCCGGGGAAGGTGCCCTGGAGGTCCGATCCGAGGTCGGCTCCGAGCGTATCGGCCGGGCAGCCCTTAGCGGCGTAGGCACGATAGCCGCAGCGGGCCGGGCCTACGAGAAAGCTTGTGACGACCAAGTAGAAGTCAGCTCCGATGACGCCTACGAAGACAGTAATGGTGTAGTAGAGCTCAGCACGTACTCGATCTATCTTGGCTCTGACGGTGTGACAGCGCAGCCTTGGTGTGGCCTGCGTTTCAATAACGGTCCCTTCCCGGTGAAGGACTCGTTGGTTCAGGCCGCTTATTTGGAGTTGTGTATCTCCAATGGGCTCTTTGATGATGCAGACCTTGAAATCTATGCTGAAGACGTTGCGGACCCCGCCACTTTTACGGCCGGTGATTACAGCATAAGTAGCAGGGCGCGAACAAGCGAGGGGACAAAGGTCGCTTGGGTTGCCGATGGTCTGGGCCCAACATGGACGTGGGTACAATCGCCCCCGCTAACTGCTCTTATTCAGGAGCTGGTCAATAAGTACGATCTCGCAACAGCTGCGAATGCGGCTATCGTCCTGATCCTCGAGGCCAATACGGGCATCTCCAAAGAGGTTGACTTTTTTGCTCAGGATTACATTGACAACCACACCTTGGGAGCCAAACTGCACTTGGAGTGGACGGAGCCTGTAGTTGGCCAGGCCGCCCCTGCGGGTGTGGGGTCGGTGTCCGCCTCTGGGGCACGCACGAGGTCGGTTGCTAGCACTGTAGGGGGCTCGGGCAGCCTTGTACCCGTCGGGTATGTCACGAGATCAGCTGGAGCAGCCCTTGCTGCCGAAGGAAGTCTAACCGCGGCGGGCATCATTGCGGTGAAGTTGGCTGAGGCCGCTCTAGCTGGCTCAGGAGCGATCTCCGCAGCCGGCCTGGCGACCCGGAACGCATCCGTTGGACTAGAAGGTGTCAGCGGGCTCACCGCTGCAGGGCATGTGACGAGAGCAACCGCTAGCGCTCTGTCTGCGGATGGCACGGCCACTGTGGCCGCTCAGGCGGCTAGGTCCACAGGGGCAAGCATAGAAGGCTCGGGCGCCGTCCTGGTCGTCGGCCGTGTCACCAGACCAAGCGGCGCCGCTTTGGGCGGGTCTGGGGCAACGTCTACGGTCGGTAACGCCATCTGGGCCTGCGGCGCATCTATCGGGTGCGCAGGCGCGGTCATGGCGTCCGGCCGCCTCGCAGCAGTTGGCCAGGCGCCCCTGACTGGCTCAGGCTCTGCGGCCGCATCTGGGGTGCGAACGAGGCCGGCGGCGGCCATCCTAGAGGGCTACGGCTCACTGGCTGCGTCTGCCGGCCAGATGGCCTGGGTCGCCGTTGCGGTGGTCGCTGGGCAAGGCGCTCTGGGGGCTCGTTCCGAGGTCGGCTCGGAGCGGATCGGCAGGGCAGCCCTTGCTGGCGAGGGCACGGTGACCGGAACCGCGACGCAGATCCACATCGTTAGCAAGGCTGTTGTCGGCGAAGGAGCGCTCACGGCTGCAGGCCATGTCACTAGGGCGACGTCTGCCGTTCTCGGGGCTGAGGGCGCTGCCATTATCGCTGCCCGCGTCACCAGGGCCACGGGGGCAGCCCTGGAAGGCTTGGGCAGTCTTGTGCCTGCAGGGCACGTCACCAGGCCAGCTGGGGCCCCACTGGGCGGCTCTGGCGCCGTTTCTGCAGCGGGCCTGGTGACGCGGTTCGCCATGGCGTCTATTGCTGGCGAGGGTGCGCTGACGGCGTCGGGCCAGGTGGTCTGGGCAGGAGTGGCCGTCCTTGCTGGAGCAGGCGCCGTTGCAGCCCTGGCAGAGCGCCATGTGGCCGGCGCTGCGAGCCTGGATGGTCAAGGGGCGGTGGGGGCCGGCGGCCACATCACGAAGTTCAGCACGGCCGCGCTCAGCGCCTCTGGGGCGCTGTCTGCAGGAAGCGGCCACGTAATCAGGGGCGGCACGGCGGCACTTGGTGCCTACAGCTCTCTGTACATCCAGGCCGAGCTCGGCCCTGAGCGCTTGGCGCGGGCTAACCTGTCGGGGTCGAGCCTGCTAGCGGCCGATTCAGCCCAGCTGAGATACCTGACGCCCGGCAGTGTCCAGATCTCTTGCGGTGAGGACGTTGGTGCCGAAGCGGCGAAGTCCATCGACGACGACCTCGATCATTACTGGAGGCACAGCGTAACGGAGTACCACTGGATCATCTACGACTTGACGGTGCAGCGGAGGATATCGAAGATCCGCATCTACCAGTCCGCTGTGCCGGCCGAGCGGTGGGGCAGATGAGCTAATGCCTACGCGCTTCTATCTCTCAGCAACGGCCACCACGCCCGTAACGCCCGATTGGGCGCTGCCGATTCCTTGGGGCCGGATAGCAGAAGCCGATCGGCGGGAGATGTCTCCGACGAAGGACGGCTCGACGGTGGCCGCAAAGACATGCTGGGCCAACCAGGCTGCTGCCTTGAATGCCACCTGCCTAAACCGCCAGTATGTCTCTACCCCGATGCGGGCTGGCATTGTTTTCACTTTGGGCGTCACGACTGTCAAGGGCGTCGTGCGCTGCATGGAGAGCGCCACCAACGACAACATCAACCGCCAGCCGATCTGTGTGAAGATCTACAGCCAAGACGGCCTTACGCTTCGGGCCACGCTCCTGGCCCTACTCCACTACGGGCCAGCGACGACCGAGTGGCCTACAACCACACCAGCAAATAGGAGGCTAGCCGACGGCGACCTGATAACAGCCGACTATACGACTGTAGTGGGCGATCGCCTCGTTGTTGAGATCGGCGGCCAGGTTAGCTCCTCTGCCGGCGTCAGCGTCACCGGGACGCAACGCTTCGGCTCGTCTTCGGCCAGTGATTTGGCTGAGAACGAGACTGACACGCTCGACTACAACCCCTGGGTTGAGTTCTCGAACACGATCACGTTCATCCAGACGCACTCCGGAGCTGCCGCGCTAAGTGGCTCGGGTACAGCGACGGCGGTTGCGACGAGGGCTCGCCAGGGCGCTGCCGCGGTCTCTGGGTCAGGCGCGCTGACGTGCTCTGGTTACGCTCAGGGCATCCGGCCTGGCGCGGCTGTGCTGTCTGGCGTGGGCGTGGTGGCGGCAGTAGGGAAGCGCCTGGTAACGGGTGCGGCGGCCGTCGCTGGCGTTGGTGGCGTAACTGCAGCCGCGGCGCGGCTGGTAAAGGCTGTGGTTGCCCTTGCTGGTGCTGGCGATGTAACGGCGGTGGGATCTCGGCTGAGAAGGGCCGCCAGTGTCTTCAGCGCTACTGCTGCCATTACAGTTGCCGGCGCGGTCCTCCTGCCAGCTGCTGCTGGCCTGTCTGGTGTGGGCGGGACCGTCGTCGAAAGCTCCGTACTGCACCCTGCCGGCGAAGTCGCCCTGAGTGGCTCTGGCGCTGTCACTGTAACCAGCACTGCCACGCGACCCGGCTCGGCACTCCTGGACGGTGAGGGCGCCCTGACGGTGGCCAGCGAGATGGTGGGCCTTGGGCTGATCGAGATCTATGTTTCCGCCGATGGGGAAGACTGGGGCGAGCCGGTCTGGACAGGCTCCCTTGATGCCGCCGGCTGGCAGGAGGCCGGCAGCTTCCCGTTGGAATTCCAGAAGGTAGGGCGCTACATCAAGCTGGTCTCGCTCAGCAATGCGGCTACCCAGCGACTGTATGAGCTGGATGTCTATGTGCAGTTGGAGGCCATGTACGCCGTGGCCGCAGCAGATCTGGGCGGGGCCGGATCACTGGCCGCGATCCCGCAGGTAGATGCGGTTGGCCTGATAGCTCTCTCAGGGGAGGGCTCGCTATCGGCTGCGGCTGTTCAGACGTGCCACGGCGCAGCGGTTGTCGCGGGAGCCGGGTCGCTTGAGGCTCGCTCCGAATCAGGTGCCGAACGGCTCGGCAGGGCCGACCTCAGCGGCGCAGGTGCCATCGCGGCAAGTGGCACACAGGTCCACGTTCTTAGCTCGCTAGTAGCAGGAGAGGGGACCCTAACTGCTGCCGGCATCGCAACCCTATCTAGCGGCAGTGCCCCATCAGGAACCGGGGCCCTGGCAGCTTCAGGACTTGTTACGCGAAGCTGCGCAGCTACCCTTGCTGCAGAAGGCACCGTACAGGCGGTGGGAAGTCGGGCGGTCAGAGGCAGCGCCGCGCTCGGGGCAAATGGAACGCTTATAGGAGTCGGGGGCGCAGGAAGGCCGGCGGCCTGTAGCGTAGGGGGGGCTGGCGCGCTACTCGCAGTAGCCCAGGCAGGCTGGGTTTCCAAATCGGCTCTGTCTGGGACTGGCGTCTTGGATATTCGGGCCGAGTTCGGGATTGAACGTCTAGGCAGGGCAGATCTCAGTGCCGTAGGCGACGTCAGTTGTGCTGGGCAGGTCCTGAGGGCAACGGGGGCTGTACTCCAGGGCGCTGGCGGCCTAGTGGCCGTCGGGCAGTTAATGCTGCCTGCCGCCGCGACGCTGAGCGGCTCTGGCGCCTGCGAAGCCGTCGGCCTCCAGACGCTTAGGGGTCTCACTGTCCTAGCCGGCAATGGGACGTTAACAGCCAGCGCCTTCGGGCTTCCTGCTGGGAGGGCCGCGCTAGACGGCGTTGGTGGCCTCTTGGTAGCGGTGCACGTCACGATACCGGCAGGGGCTGAAGCCGGCGGCGCAGGCACGCTGGTTGCGAATGGACTTATCACCCGAGGCGCTGCTTGCCCCCTAGACGGGTCGGGCGCGCTTCTGGCAAGCGCTGCAGCCGAGCGCAGCACAGGCGCAGGCATATCCGGTGAGGGCAGTGTAACCGCTTCCGGCCAGCTCGTCGCCGTCTTGGCGGCTTCCGTTCTCGATGGCGTCGGCACGCTATCGGCGGATGCCAAGGTTCTCAGGGCGTCGTCTGTAGAGATGGCCGCGTCCGGTGAGCTGACGGCGCTAGCATCTGTTGGCAGCCAGTGCGCGGCGGTCCTGGCTGGCAACGGCAGCATAACGGCTGCGGGCACTCAAGTTCACATAGCGGCAGCTGGCATTCTTGGCGAGGGGGTTCTAGGCGTTGCCGCTATCAGGGGCCATTGTGGCTCGTCTGTCTTGTCTGGCGCTGGCGAGCTGGTGGCTGAGGCCGCCCTTTGGAAAATGGGGGAGGCGGCAGCTGCGCTATCCTCTGAAGGCGCCTTGGACGTCTCTGGCCAGGTGGCGTACGCAGCTGCAGCCACGCTCGAGGGTGCCGGCAGCATTACGGCGAGCTCTGAGGGGTTGCCCGCTGGTAGGGCCAGCCTCAGCGGCGAGGGCGCGCTGCTGGCCGGAGGCATCCGGGCCTACGTGGCGGCCGCTGCCATCAGCGGCGATGGGGCGCTGGTTGCCGCCGGCGTCCGGGGCCATTGTGGCTTGGCATCGGCGTCGGGCTCTGGGGCATTGACAGCCGCCGCGAGCCTTTGGGAGATACAAGAGGCCGCAGCGGCATTCTCTGGCGAGGGCACGCTGGCCAGCTCTAGCCAGGCGGTATATGAGGCCGACGCCACGGTGGGGGGTAGCGGCACGCTCGTGGCGTCCCCTGCGGGCCTGCCTGCGGGCGGGGCTGTCCTTGAAGGCGTTGGCGCCCTGTTCGTCACGGCCGGTAGGCTGGTGCCGGCGTCGGCGCTGGTGTCTGCATCGGGCCTTCTGGTTGGCGAGGGGACGCTGCTAAAGGTCGGTGTTGCCTGGCTGTCCGGCAACGGCGGGGCCACCGTGGTCGGCCACGTTACAATTCTGGGAATTGTCGTCCTAGTGGGCGACGGCGTCGTGATAGCGATTGCGGTATCGGGCGGTCCGCGGGAGGCAGCCGCCGCACTAAGCGGTCAGGGCCAGTTGACAGCCTCGATCGGGGCCCTCGCAGCCTTTGTAGACATAGTCGGCGTTGCTCGCCCGTATGCCGATATGGTCGGCATCGCCCGCCCGCATGCCGACATCGTAGGCCGGACGCGATAGGGGGAGTGAATGATGTCATGGGACTTCGAGATAACTCAGGGAACGCACGAGACGATGCGGCTCACGCTGACTGACAAGGACGGGAACCTGCTCGAGCTGGAGAGGGTGTGGGTGACCGTGAAGAGGCTCAGGGCAGATGCTGAGTCGAAGGCATTGATCGTTAAGAACTCGCACGATGGCGCAGCCCCAACGCCAGACGAGATCGAGATAGTTGGTCCCCCGACCGACGGCCGCGCCGACGTCAAGTTCGTTCCCACAGACACGGCCGCGATAAAGGCCGGCGACTACTGGTGGGATTGCAAGGCGAAGACGGTGGCTGGGCAGATTCTTGACCCGGTCCGTGAGGCTAAGTTCACGGTGACCGCTGCGGTGACGCAGAGGGCATCCTGAGAGGAGGTTCGTTATGCACATTGATCTTGGCAGCCTCAATCCCCAAGCGTGGGCAGCCATCATCGGCATCTTCATGCCGGTAGTGGTATCGCTCGCCAAGCGCCCTGAGTGGGCAACGTGGCTGAAGGTGGGGCTAACCTGTGCAGTATGCCTAGTCGTGGGAGCTGGCACCGTCTGGGTATCTGCGGGCGAGATAGCTCTTCAGGCCGACGCTGGGCAGATACTAGAGTCGATGGCTGCGGCGTTCATGGCAGCGACTGTCGTGTACAAGACGTGGTTCGGGGCGACGCCGCTGAACGATGGGCTGACGAGGTGGCCGTTTTCCTAGAATGTCCAATGAAATGTCCAGGCGCGCTGTATTGGGGCTAGATACGATGCGTCTTAGGTGCCATGTCCGGCGCGATGGGAAGGATGGGCTGATGAACCCGTTGCCGATGTTGGCCAGCTTGCCCGGCGTGATGCTGCAGACTTTTGACTTGAAGCCCAGTGAGTTGGTGCAAATGGGCGCACTGGGTGTCTTGCTTGTCGCCGTCTCGGCGTATTTCTGGACGCAGCGTCGGCTGCCGGCAAATGGCAACGGCCGGGCCGAGAGGAGGCTGGAACAGGTATGTGGGACGCTAGAGAAGGTGTGCGGCGGGTTGGCGACGATGCTCGAGAGGCAGAACGCTGTGCATGAGGACCTGCAGAAGGTCTGCGGGAAGCAGGATGATATAGCGGGCCTGCTAAACCAGCTTGTGGGCCAGTTGCTAAGTCAGTATGGGGGTCGCGAGCGTGGCCGCTGAGGGTCTGGATCAAGGCTGCGACCTGGCGCCGTCCTGCCTTGAGTGCCCGTTCGATCAATGCCGCTATGACCAGGGATTTGGGAATGCCAAAGCGGCCGACCGGCGGCGCAGGGCGCTATTGGCCTACGACGGCGGGTTAGACAGGCATGAGGCCGCGGCCGCTGTCGGGATATCGGAGCGGACCCTGAGTCGCGCTCTGCATGAACGGTACATGGAGGCCCTCATTGGAGCTCGCGCCTGAGTGCTGGCGCGCTATTCGTCTGGCGGGTGGGAGTTGCTTGGAGACAAGCACGAGGTGACGAAGCGCTCGAAGTGGGGCCAGCTTGCGGCGAGCCTTGATTGAATCTCCGGGTCTAGGCGCCTCATGCCCTCGAGCAGGATCGGGTTGATGCCCTGCTCGGCCGGGGCGGCCAGGCGGCTCTCGATAAGGATGTCGCCGGGGCTGACGCCCATCGCAGCGCAGTAGCGCGTGAGCACTGCCATGCTGGGCGACTTGGAGCCGCGTTCGATGTGGGCGATGTAAGCCCGCGCTATCTTCGCCGCGACCCCCGCCTCCGCCTGGGTCCAACCCATCCGCAAACGGGCGGCCTTCAGAACCGAGCCAAGGGCCCGTCTTTGATAATCCGCCAATCCCTCCACGGCCCTCCTCCTCTCCGCACAGAATAGGGGGCACACCAAGTGCGCCGCGCATGGGCATATTGCCACACTCGCCTGGGCTATGTCAAGGCGGCGGAGGACATGAATGTGCGCCGCAGGGCACAATAGGCAGAAACTTCGTGGAGAATAGGGTTGACAATGTGAACCGGGGGTGGTAACGTCGCGCCTAGTAGACACAGAGGCCACCCGCATGGGTGGAAGCTAGAGGGGGAAGGTCTATGGCCAATGGAGTGAAGGTGACGCGACGGAATGTCGTGCTGAGCGATGAAGAGGACGAAGCACTGGCGGATGTTATGAGGCAGACCGGGTTTACCCGGTCTGTTCTGATCCGTCTGGCGTTGCGCGAGTTCCTCCAGGACCCGCCGCCTGTCATAAAGGGCCGGCTGACAGGAATGCCCAGCTCGCGTGTGGCGGGCTAGCGGCCCGTTTTGTTCTGAGCGGTTGTGCCTTGGGGTAACACGAGGAGGGATCCTTGTCTCTGACGGGCACGTTTGCGAAGCAGCTAGGGGCGCCCTGCCCGCGCTGCAGGCGGGCTACCTGGATGGCCCTGGTCCCCGGCACGGGGCGGGTGGAGTGCCCGGAGTGTGAGAGCACCTGGGCGACGGTGGGAGACTACGCCGCCGCCGTAGTCATGGCCTGGCCCGGGCAGTACGAGCGCGAAGTAGCGAGCGTCTGCAACAGCGCTCTAGCGTATGGAGTGGAGCCATGACATGCCAGGTACACGATAAGCAGAGAGACAAGGTTGCGGCGGCGCTCAGGGAGATCGCCGATTCCCTTGATGTCCCAATACCTTCCAGGCAAACGCTGGATAGGGCTATCGGCAGTCTCGCGCTGATGGCCCAACTTACTGAAAGCCTCCATATTCCCCCCTGTGCTTGTAGGGGACGGGAGCCGCTGGCGAAGGGTTGGGTTGGCGCGGCTGACCTACGGGGGTTTGGCAGATCGGCCTACTCTATGAAGGTATGGACGGACGAGTTCCGCACCGAGCAAAGTGGGTCTCTTCGCGTCATCATCCTGGAGGAGGTGAGTCAATGAAGAAGAGTAGGACGACAACGGCTGTGACGGAGCTCCCCTGGGTACTGGCTATGTCCTGGGTTGCACGCGATGGCGGTGTGGCTGAACTCCGCGACGCTCCCGTGAGGGGGCTCGCTGGCTACGGCCATGCGGTGCTGGCCTTTGTCGAGTACCTGCGGCAGGAAGAGCCATCGCTGTGGCAGGCAGTGCAGGATGAGATTGCCGCGGAGCTTGCCGGCAGCGATGAAGGCCGTCGGTTCTATTACGGTCGCATGGCTCGCTTGCTGAACGCGGCGTTACTGCCAGACGAGGCCCAGCCAGAAGAGAGCGGGCCGATCTTTCGTTGCCAATTCTGCGGAAGTACGGACCAGGATGGGCGGCAATGCCCAAAGGCGGCTGAAGTTCGCCATCCAGAACCCCGGCCGGCGAACCCGTCAAGGCCCACTTGACACCGTGTGACCTGCGTGCTATAATTCCCTATAGATACTACTTAGGGAGGGGGATGGCTAGGTGCCTAGAGCCGGCTACAAACAAACTCCCGAACACCGTGAGAAAGTACGGCAGGCCAATCTAGGCCGTCCTGTGTCTCTCGAAACCAGGGAGAAGCTGAGCCGGATGATGCTGGGCAAGAAGTATGCGCTCGGCAGGCCGCCATCGGCAACAAGCATGCCCTTGGCCGCCGACAATCCCCTGAGACCAAAGAGAAAATACGTCAGGCCCAACTTGGCCACCGAGTCTCTCCTGAGGCGCGGGAGAAAATGCGCATGAGTCGTCTCCGGCAGACCTTTCCCACCAAGATGACCGCCATTGAACAGCTTCTGCGTGCCGAGTTCAAGAAGCGCCGTCTCCACTTCGAGATGCACAAGACCATGTTCGGACGCTGGCAGCCCGACTTCGTGTTCGAGTCGGCTAGGCTTATCGTGCAGGCGGACGGCGATTACTGGCATTCTAGACCCGATAAGAAGGCCGGTGACAGTGCCTTTGACCAGGCGGCTCACGCCGATGGCTGGTCCGTCTGGCGCTTTGGCGAGCGGGAGATCAAAATGCACCCGGCTGCCTGCGCTAGGGCCGTCGCCCGCTTCATTCGAGATCATTGAGGAGGATAGCCAATGCCTATTAAGGGGGTAACGGATCAGCTGCGCCTGCCTCGCCTTGGCAAAATCCGGCTCGGCCAGAAGGCCAAGACGGCCCAGGGCGTAGAGTATCCAACGTCGAGCGATCACTTTATCGTGAACGCTAATGGCTCAACGCCGGAGGCCCATGCGGACGGATTCCACGCCGTGTATGGTGACAAGCCCCAGGAGCTCGATATCACATTCGCCTCGGAGGACGAGGAGGCATTCGCCTCACAGTTCCTACGGTACTACTCGTCGGGTGGCCTAAAATGTCGCGGCGATGGTGAGACGGCCATGGCCCGGATCGACAGGACGACTGGCGCGTTCGTGGACAGGGACACCAAGCCCGACGACGTGTTGCTGGCCGAGATGTCCTGCAGCGAGGAGTGCCCCAAGCGCAGAGAGGGGCGCTGTCGGCCGGTACTCTGCCTTCAGTTCCTCCTGCCCCGCGTCGAAGGTCTGGGCCTGTGGCAGATAGATACGAGCTCCTTCCACAGCATTCGCAATATCAACAGCCAGATCCAGTTGATCAAAAGCCTACTGGGGCGGATCTCGCTGGTCCCGCTCAAGCTGCGCCTGGTGCCTCTCACGGTGCAGCCGTTGGGCCTTCCCAAGAAGGTGGTGCACGTGTTGCAGTTGCAGGTGGAGGCGACCTTATTCGAGCTGCGTAGGCAGACCCTGGCGCTTCCCATGCCCCAAGTGGCCCTGGCGGCGCTGGATGACGCAGAGGAGCCCGGCGACCTGGAGGCAGAGGCGGAGGCGTTCTTTGAGAAGCAGGAGGAGGAGCCGTTCCCCGACGTGGAGGCGGCCAAGCCTGAGCCGCCCGCTGCCGAGCCTACAAGCGAACCCGGGCAGGGCGACGGGGGGCCGCCGGCTGCTCCCCGTCGCTTTGCCAACATTGGCGAGATGCTGACGGCCGTGCTACGCGAGTTCAACGTCAGGGCGCCGGAGGCGTGTACTGTGCTCGGTGTGCGGTCGCCGGCTGACTACCATGGCGGTCTGTCGGAAGCGTACGCGAAGATAGCTGAGTACATACGGTTCAAGAGTGAGTAACGCAAGCGGTAACGGCGGCGGCGGCCCCTGCTCGCTGGACGAGCAGCTTACGGGCTTCGTCCTTTCTATGGCCCGCGTTGTGTCTAGGGGGCACCGAGCGTTGCCCCCTGAGACCCTCTTCGCCGTGGGCTTGTGCTTAGGGCTGCAGATGGGGGTGGACTCACCCGCTGCAGCCTCACGCTATGCGGAGGCCATTCGGAAGGCGATGGGGGTGCGTGACGAGGGCTTCGGCGGGAGGATGGCCGAGGCGCTAGGGCTGCTGGCGGACGAGGCAGAGGCATGAGCGGTAGTGACGGCTCTAAGGAGTGAGACATGCCCTGGGTTCGAGTGGACGACCACTTTGATGAGCACCCCAAGCACGCGAAGGCCGGGCCATTAGGGATCGCCCTCTGGCTTGCAGGCCTAGCCTACTGCAATCGGAACCTGACGAACGGCAACATTCCCTGGGCAGTCGCACAGAGGCTCCTAACGTGGCAATTTCTTGGCGAGCCCGAGGAGGACGGGCGGCGCAAGGTCTACACGATCGGCGTCTCCTGCGGCATGTCGGGCGAGGACGTGACCTGTGAGTTCGTCATCCCCCTGCTGGTCAACGCCGGCCTGTGGGAAGAGGTAGACGGTGGATTCTATGTGCATGATTATCCTGACTACCAGTTCACGAGGGACGAGATTGAAGCATTTCGGGAGGCGGGGAAAAGGGGAGGCTTAGCCAAGGGTAAAGCCAAGGCTAAAGGCTACCGTTTAGGCCAGGGTAAGGCCAACCCTCTAACAACGCCCACACCCACACCCACGCCTTTAGATCCTTCTGCTTCTTCTACTGCAGCGCCTGGCGTCGAGGTTGACGACAAATACGGCGCGTTCTGCCGGCTGTACGAAGGCAACGTGGGCACCCTGGGTCCGCTGATAGCGTCCCGCCTGGCAGAGCTGGCAGATGAGTTCACGGTGGAGTGGTTTGAGGCCGCCGTTCAAGAGGCAGTTGGGAACAACGCCCACAGTCTCAAGTACATCGAGGCGATCTTGGAGCGGTGGAAGCGGGACGGGTTCAAGGTGCCGATCGGTGGCGCGAAAGGGCGAGGCAACGGGCCAAGGCCATCAGGAGGGCGGGCACCGAAGCAACTTCCGACCGCAGAGCAGCTGAAGGGTAGCTGGGGAGGGGCCTGACATGGGGGATATGGCAAAGAAGCGGAAGGAGGAAAGCTAGATGGACACATGGAACGTGATTGCGTGGGCGGCGATAGCTATCTCGGCGGTATTCATTTTCCTGGCATACATCATGGCGGCGGTGTTCTTCGTGCTGGAAATATATGAGGCGGTCGCAGACTGCTCACCACCGGGCGGGCGTTCGCCACGGCTGCTATGGAAGCTATGGGGAGCCTCGTTGGCATCCTGCATCCTGGCAGGGGGCATCGTGTACTGGAATGGCCTTTGATGCCGTGGATTGAGGTCGTACCAGGCATCTATCACGGTTCGGCTGACGAGACGTTGCCGCCGGCACTCCAGGCCGTGAGGGACAGGGCGCTGCAGTCTCAACAGGAAGAGAGGCGGGTGAGCGACGAGGACCTGGCGGCGTTGATAGCCATATCCGGCTTGCCGCTGGCCACTCGCCGGACGCATCGGTTCAGCCAGTGGCTCGGTGATGGGAGGCTGGCCGAGGCATTCGAGCATGCGCAAACGTTCGCCTCTGGCCAGATAGAGCACCCGTTCTTGACGCTGGCCGGACCGCCGGGGACGGGGAAGACGCACCTGGCGCTGGCAATCTCCTGGGACTGGCTTGAGCGATGCCATCGGAAGGTCTGCTACTGGCAGGTCGAGGCGTTTCTGGACAGCCTGCGGCGTGGGTATGCTGCGGACCGGGCCGAGCACGGAAGCCAGACGCACCTAACCGTGGATTACGCCAAGAAGTATTGCTCCCTGCTGGTGCTTGACGACCTGGGCGCCGAGAGGGTGACGGACTGGTCAAGTGCGAGGCTCGACGAGATCGTTGACTTCCGGTACGTGAACCGGCTGGCGACGGTGTTCACGTTGAACGTATCGGCTGACGAGCTAGCGCCGCGGCTGGCCGACCGGCTGTTCGAGGGGAAGGTCCTGGTGCTGGACGCCCCTAGTTACCGGCGGAGGAAGAGGCAGGATGCCTGACGAAGCCTTCTTCGCCATCTACTGGACGTTGCTGGCGGCAGCCCCTGGTGTGATGGCGTGGGTTCTGCGGAGAGCGCTTGTATGGCTCGTGCTCGCCCGACAGCGATTGGCCATTTGGGCATTGCTGACGCTGTGGTCCTGTTACTACGTGGCCATCGGCGCCGGCGTTGCAGGAGCATGGCCTTGAGCCCCTGGCCCGAATCCTGGCTGACGTCGAAGGCCAAGTGCATCCTGGCCGACCCGCCGTGGCGGTTCCGGGACAAGCTGGACAAGACCCGGACGCTGGCCCGGCACTACGAGACCATGAACCTGGCCGAGCTAGCTGCCCTGCCAGTCTGGGAGATCGCTGAGGATGATAGCGCCCTGCTCCTATGGTGTCCTGCCTCCATGTTGTGGGAGGGCTACACGACCCTGGTATCGTGGGAATTCACATACAAGACGATGTTCGTCTGGATCAAGCCCCGCATCGGCATGGGCCACTACTTCCGCACCGCCCACGAGTGCCTACTCCTGGGGATCCGCGGCCACCCGAAGGTACAGAATCACAGCCAACCGTCCTGGATCATGGCTCCCGTACAGGACCACAGCCACAAGCCGGAGGAGATCTACGACATCCTGGAGCGGATGTTCTCGGGGCCTTACGTTGAACTGTTCGCCCGGAAGGAGAGAGCCGGCTGGCGGTCGTGGGGGAAGCAATTATGAACTTTCGGCTTGATGCAGTGACAGAGTCATTGGCGTTCGTGGTGGCAGAGATAGATGCGGGGATGCAGGAGCTCTCTGGCCACCGCCCGCACCAGATCATCATCACAGGGCCGCCGTGGCCAAAGGAGAATCCGATAACGGGACTATATGGGCTGCCGGTAGCGTGGGATGACTGGATCGGGATCGCGAACTATGACGGGTGGATAGTTCATGGATTGGGGCCGAATTGCCTCTATGGCGGAGGGCCGGTCAGGCAGTGGGGGTTTGCGCTGCCTGGAGAGGCCCCGCGCTTTTCGGCCGGGCCGGTGGAGGTGTACCGTCTTGGCCCAGAAGAGATCAAGGCACTGTTGTGGTAGCGGCAAGGGCCCCTAGTCGCAAGAATGGTCGACGGCCGCGGGTTGTCGTACAGGTGACAGAGCACCCGACGGCTGCCTGGCGTCGGTGGTGGCAGTGGCTGCTGCGGCCTTGCGAGCGCGACGAGACCGTTGTAGGATGCGGGCGGAAAGATGGAGGGAAGGGGCAATGAGATGGCATGGTTTCTTTGACACCAGGAGCCCCCTTTTTAGGCTGCGGTACTCTCTCTGGTGGATACACCAGAACTGGCTCTGGCTGTGGCCCTCGGCGTCCTGGTGCCCTATCTGTGAGAGTTGGAGTACCCATCTTGCTACTGATCATTCCTTCGCTGAGCACGTGGCCTGCATGGTCAAAGCAGTTGAAAGGATGAGAGCGAGTATCGTGCTTGGCCTAATTCCATCCCTAAGGTGGTGTACGCAGGGCCTTAATGACTTGGCCAAGGCGATGCAGAAGGAAGAGCATGTCTGACGCGGCGATCTACTGCCGGGTATCGACGAAGGCGCAGGCGGAGCACGGCTCCAGCCTGGGCTCCCAGCGCGACGCCTGCCTGAAGCTCGCTCAGGAGAAGGGATACGCGGTTCCCGAGGAGTACTGCCTGAGCGAGGACGCCAGCGGCGCCGACCTTGACAGGCCGTTGCTCACGCGGGCCAGGGAGCTCGTGAAGGCGGGTCTGGTGAAGGCCCTCGTCTGCTACTCGACGGACAGGCTCGCCCGCAACCCGGTCCACATCGCGATCGTCGCCGAGGAGTGCCAGAAGGCAGGCGCCGAGCTCGTGTTCGTCACCGAGCCGCTTGACAGCTCGCCGGAGGGCCGGCTCATCGCCTACGTGAAGGGCTACGCGGCCGAGCTGGAGCGGGAGAAGATCCGCGACCGGTCGATGCGTGGAGTGAGGGCCCGGGTCATGGCCGGCAAGCTGGCGCACGGATGCGGGAAGGGGCTCTACGGCTACCGCTACAATCGGCAGACCGGTTGGCGGGAGGTGGATCAGCACCAGGCTCCCTGGGTGCGCCAGATCTTCCAGTGGGTTGTTGAAGGTGGGCTCACGGTCAACGCTATCCGCTGCCGGTTGCAGCAACAGGAGGTGCCCACGCCACGGGGAGGGCGAGAGTGGGACCACGGCACGATCAACCGTATGCTGCACAACCCTGCCTACAAAGGGGTAACGTATGCCTTCACGATGGTGGGGAGCCGCACGCACCCCCGCGATCGGGATGACTGGGTTGCGCTGCCGAACGCTACGCCGGCCATAGTGCCCGAGGCATTGTGGGAGGCAGCCCAAGTTCAGCTGAAACGCAACCTTGAGCTGTCTCGTCGTGCGGCGAAGAGAGATTATCTGCTCTCCGGCCACGCGTTCTGCGGCCGGTGCGGGCGACGGCTGCGGGGGTCGTTCAATCACAACGTCAGGTACTACGCCTGCATGGGCAACCACGGCAGCTACGCCCTGGGGCGGTGCGGGGCGTCGACAATTCGGGCGGATGCTGTAGAGGCGGAGGTCTGGGAGGCGGTGGGCCAGATCGTTCGTCGGCCCGAGCTGATAATGGCCGAGGTTGAACGGCTGTCGGATCACGAGGCAGTGATGCTCGTCGAGAACCGGGTGAGCGAACTGGAGAGGAAAATCCAGGCCGTTCGCAATGACGAGCAGCGCCTGGTGCGGCTGTTCGGGTATGGCGAGATAGACGAGGGTTTCATTGTGGAGGAGACGAGGCGCTTTCAGAAGGAGCGGGCGGCGATGGAGGAAGAGAAAGCCAGGCTCGTTTCGCAGAGGCAGCAGCATCTGGACGCCTGCGCGGTGCGGGCGAGCCTGGGGCAGCTCATGGAGCGGGTGGCTGCCAACCTGGAGAGCGCGGGGTATAATGAGAAGAGGCTCGGGCTTGAGGCGCTACAGGTGCGGGTCACTGTGGAGGGGGGCGGCCAGATGGAGATACGGCTGTCCGTACCGATTGGACTGGCAGAAGCTTGGTCTTGCCACAGTAATTACCTCACCTTCCGATGTGACCACGGGGCGCCAGTCCTGGTGGGGGTCCGATGATGCGCTGGTCGAGGGAACGTTTGCCCGGAAAGGTGTCTAGTAGGCACGGCTGTGGAGCCGGTAGGGAGGAGAATGATGGATAGCGACACGAAGGCTACATTTCGTGCCCTCATTGAAGCTGTGAACACGCTAGTGGTCTCCCTATGGGATGTCTACGACATTAGGCAACTCAATGGGCCGATAGCTGGCAAGGCCGCCTTAGCGGCTAACCCGAGTGAGCAGGTTGAGGTGCTGCTTGCTTCCGCTAGGATACTGCTTGATGCGCCAGGAGGGGTCGATGAGTGAAGACTACCTGGGCGCGCAGCACCTGGGCAACCGTGGGTACACGGATCAGGAGTACCGGGCCGTGGTGAAGGTGCTGCAGGAGCGGCACATGGGGCCGGCGAACAAGGCTCGGACTGAGGACCTGCTGAGCGACCCCGAGATAGCGGCACTGGCGCACGATCGGCGTAGCAGCTTTGGCCGGGCCCTGCGGCAGATCATCGCTGACGCGGACGGCATCGAGTTCGTGGTACACGCGGGCGACGACGGCATTTTCGTGGCTGAGAACTACGAGCAGACGGTAGCGACGACGCGGCGGTATCTGGCAGCGGCCAACGCGTTGCACAGCCGGGTCGGCCGGCGGAACGCATTCGCTGGGGAGTACCTGCCGCGTCTGCAGGCTGCATTGCTGTAGAGAGAGGAGCTAAGAGATGCAGGGGTCGGGATTGACTGCGCTAGAGTGGGGCCTCGTGGTGGCAATCTGCATCGTATGGTGGGCCGTGGGCCTTGCCGCGGGTTGCCTAATCTGGGGATAGCGGAAGGCTGTAGAGCCGGAAAGGAGTTGCGATGGCAAACGCACGAGCACCGGAGGCGGTGAGAATGATGGCGGACAACGTGGCGCCCGTCGAGTTGCGGACGGCCGGGTTCCTCCAGTCGTTCTCGATAGACAAGGCGAAGCCCGGCAGGGTGGTGGTGAAGATGGAGCTGTACAGGATCGGCGGCCTGCTGGAGCGGTTGGCGGCGCTAGCTGATGGGCAGCTAGCAATCGAGGTCATGCTCCGGCAGATGCAGGTCGAGATGCCGCTGGCGCCGAGCCCAGATGGAGGGGCTCCGCCGGAGGGCCCGGGCTAGTCGTGAGGACAGGAGGGACAGCATGCCAAAGTGGATCGTATGGAAGGACCCGGATCGTCATGAGGTAGTCGCCGACAAGATAGAGTTCCACGGCGACACCCGTGGCCCCGAACGCCTCTTGATTTTCAAGACGAAAGATGAACTCGTAGCGGCCTTTGCTCCCGGCTGCTGGGGTCGAGTCGAATCCACAGGGGTGAGTAGCTGAGGTGCCTACCGAGGGCACTTGCGGTAATCGGCATCCTACTTGGTGCAGCAGGGCTCTCGGTGAGTGGCGAGGGGATAGTAGGGAGGGATTATGGCAATAACTTGGAAGTGCTCATGCGGATACGTGAACAGCCCGACAAGGGGTACGTGCGAGTTCTGCCAGAAGAGGAGATCCTAGATGCCGCTCTTCGTGATTGCGATGACAGCGGCCTTCTTGTTTCTCGCGGCAGTCTTGCTCGCCTGGCTAGCGAACGACGGCCCCTACAGGCTGCGGGTACAGCTACGCAAGTGGCGGTGGGACAGGGAGAGCAGGGCCTTGCGCCGCTGGGATCGCAAGAACAGGCATCGGCGTTGGAGCTGGGAAGACTGGCGGCAGAGGGGGAGGAGCGACAATGGCTAACGATGACGGCCAGCGTGTTCTCCTGCCTTTTCGACTCGACGGGGGCATACGCCTGCGAGCCCGGCGTGGAGGCCGGTGCCTGTCCCGGGTATGTCCTGAATCCTGGCTCAGAAGGGCCGGGGGTTACGGGGCCAAGCCTCTACGTCGCCGCCGGCCCGTCATGGCCTTGCGGCACGCGGTTCAGGCTGGCGACGGGCCAGGAGGTTATCGTGGCGGACCGCGGGGGGATGGTTCACGATAGGCACTTGGATTTCTACTGCTT
>Ga0315291_10003480_pt1 | contig 20349 bp, 9 predicted proteins | sample YL17G12_20_MG_FD_203070 | JGI IMG/M metagenome (GOLD analysis project Ga0315291, IMG submission 203070) | Sediment microbial communities from Yellowstone Lake, YNP, Wyoming, USA - YL17G12_20 | ecosystem: Environmental > Aquatic > Freshwater > Lake > Sediment | place: USA: Wyoming | collected...
TGACTTGACAATCTGTGCCACTACAGTGATACTTGAGTTGGCCAGGCGACGGGAAATCTGCACCGTAGGAGGCGTAGGCTATGCAGCAACTGTTCACCCAACTGTTCGGTGACAATCGCATTCTGATGGGCATTGTGGGTACCGTCATCACAGGCTTCGCCACCGGCCTGGGCGCTTTGCCAGTATTATTCACCTCGAAGGTCTCCGACCGCTTGCTGGACGCGCTGCTGGGCTTTGCCGCCGGCGTGATGCTGGCGGCGACTGCCTTCAGCCTGATCGTCCCGGCCATCGAACTGGGCGGCATCTGGCCGGCCGTGCTTGGGATCTTCATCGGTGCACTTTTCCTGGGGGTGCTCGACCGGGTACTACCTCATACGCACCTGATCAAGGGGATTGAAGGCCCCTCCTCGACGATGCGACGGGTGTGGTTGCTCATCATCGCCATCACGCTGCACAATTTCCCAGAGGGGCTGGCGGTGGGCGTGGGCTTTGGCGCCGACCGGCTGCCCGATGCGGTCGCGTTGATGATCGCCATCGCCTTGCAGAACATGCCGGAGGGACTGGCGGTGGCGCTGCCGCTGGTGCGTGAGAAGTGGCCGCGCGGCAAGGCGTTGGCGTATGCGCTGGGGTCAGGCATGGCCGAACCGGTCGCCGGCCTCATCGGTGTGCTGGCCGTCACGTTGATGAAACCACTCTTGCCGTGGGGTATGGCGTTTGCCGCCGGCGCTATGCTCTACGTCGTCTCGGACGAGATCATCCCCGAGACCCACCGGCGGGGCTACGAACTGGAGGGCACGTGGGGCGTCATCGTCGGCTTCCTGGTCATGATGTTCCTGGACAACGCGCTGGGATAGAAGCGGCAGGCTTGCGAATCTACCTACTCGGGTCGCCCGAGGCGACATGGGCGGGCCAGCCGCTGGTGATTCCTCGCCGCCAGGCGCGTGCCCTGCTTTACCGCCTGGCGGCCCATGCCCAGCCGGTCCCCCGCGAAACGCTGTGCTTCCTCTTCTGGCCTGACAGGCCGGAATCCACCGCCCGCCGCAACCTGAGCCACCTGCTGACCCACTTGCGCCGTGCTCTGCCCGCGCCTGAAGTGCTGGCGGTCGTGGAGGATCAGGTCGGTCTGGACCCGCGATGCAGTTGGTCGGACACGGTGGCCTTCGAGCAGCTAACCGCTGAGCGAGGGGTGACGGCGGCGGGTGATCGGATGGTGGCCGATGAGTACACGAGGGCCGAGATTCCGCGGGTGAGGCCCGACGGGTACGTCGGGACACCCGTATACGCTCGGAATGACAGAGGATCAGCAGCGTACACCCGGCAGCATGCGGTGGCGCTCTACCGCGGGCCATTCCTGGCCGGTTTCTCCCTGCCCGAGAGCCCTGAGTTCGAGGCGTGGGTCACGCGGGAGCAGCGGGCATTCGAGCAACTGTACCTGGAAGTGCTGGGAACGCTGCTCGATGAAAGGATGGCACAGGGAGAATACGAGGCGGCCATCACGTGCGCCCGGCAGTATCTGGCCGCCGACGACCAGGCTGAGGACGTGCACCGTCGCCTGATCGAACTCTATGCCATCACGGGCAATCGCAGTGCCGCGCTGCGGCAGTTCGAGCGCTGCGCGGCAATTCTGGAACGCGAACTGGGCGTCAGCCCATTGCCGGCGACCCGGGCGGTCTACCAGGCTGTGCTGGCGGGCCGACTGCCTCCGCCGACGAGTTCCACAACCAGACCCACCGCGGCGGTCACGGCCTTGGCTGGCCTGGACGGCCCTTTGATCGGGCGTGAAGAAGCATGGTCGGCGTTGGAGGACGCCTACGAGCGCACCCGCGCTGGCCGGGGCCAGGTCGTTCTAATCTCTGGAGAGCCAGGCATCGGCAAGTCACGCCTGATGCAGGACTTGGCCGCGCACCTGCAGGCCGAGGCGCTGGTCCTGGCCAGCGGAAGCCAACCCGAAGAGCGGACCCTACCCTACCAACCCATCGCCCAGGCGCTGCGCTCTGTGCTACACGTGGAATGTCTGGCCCACGTTCAGCCCATCTGGTTGGCAGAGGTGGCCCGCCTGGTGCCTGAACTGCGCACATTGCGGCCAGACCTGCCATTGCCGCTGCCAGCGGAGCCGGACGGGGCACGCACGCGGCTGTTCGAGGCGCTGTGCCAGATCGTGCTAGGGTTGGCCGCCGGGCCACGCGCTGAGGCTGGCCGCCAAGCCAGGCCCGTACTCTTGTGCCTGGACGACCTGAACTGGGCCGACAGCGCTACGCTGGACTGGCTGGGCTTCCTGGGTCACCGGCTTTCCGATCACCGGTTGCTGGTCCTGGGCACGTATCGCAGCGACGAAGCGAGCGCCGTAGACGGACTACGTCGCGCCCTGGCACGTGCGGGGGTCCTCTCCGAAGTAGTGCTGGTAGGGCTGGATAAGGCCTCGGTTCTCCGGATACTGCGCCACGTGACTGGCCCCCGACCCCACGACGAGACACTGGCAGAACGCCTTCAGCAGGCCACGGGCGGCAACCCTTTTTTCCTGGTGGAGACGTTGCGAGCGCTCAGCGAGGCGGGGCAACAGCCAGAAGAGTTGGCTGATCTGGAAACACTGCCCCTACCTGACATTGTACGGCAGGCGGTGAAGGCGCGCCTGGACCATCTCAGCCCGCAGGCCCGCCAGGTGCTGGAGGCCGGCGCCATCCTGGGCGAGCCCTTTGGTTTCGACCTGGTGCACTTGACGGCTGGGCGCGGGGAACTGGAGACAGTAGACGGGCTGGAGATGCTGGTGGCCCGGCAACTGTTGGCGGAAGAGGTGGGTGAGCCAGTGCGCGCCGAGATTCCGCGGGTGAAGCCCGACGGGTACGTCGGGACACCCGTATACGCTCGGAATGACGGAGGATCAGCAGCATACAACCGACCAGCAGGCTATCGGTTTCAGCACGATCTCATCCGGCGGGCGACAGAGGCCGGGCTGAGCCCAGTGCGGCGGCAGTTGTTGCACCGGCGGGCCGGCCGGATGCTGGAACGGCTCACGCCGGACGCCGTGGCCGCCATGGCCCACCACTTCGACGAAGGGGGTGCGGTAGCGAAAGCCCTGCATTACCACGGCCTGGCAGCGCAGCGGGCGGAAGCGCTGTTCGCCTGGGAGGAAGCGGAGAAACACCAAAGCCGGATGCTCGCACTGTTGGATCTGCTCGATCCCGGCTGTGAACGGCCAGACCGGCTGGCGCAGCGGGGCCGGGTGCTGGCCTCCCGCGCCCATCAGCGCTATCTCCAGGGCCGGCTGGCCGAGCGGGATGCGGACCTTGCAGCGTTGGCAGCCCTGGCCGCAGCCAGTGGCGACGAAGGGTTGCACCTGGCGGCTCTCATGCACCAGGCTCGCTACCTGAACCTGGATGCCCGGTACGAAGAGGCCATCGGGGCAGCTACGGAAGGCATAGAACTGGCCAAACGCCTGGACGATGTGGCAACCCACTCTCGCCTCCTGGCCCAGGTTGGCTTTGCCCACTACTTCCTGGGCCAACCGCGGCCAGCGCTGGCGGCCCTCGAGTCTGCCCTGGCGGCAGTTGCTGAGGAGGCTAACGCCGAGGCTGATGCCGAGTCACGGGGGCGCATCACTCACATCCTGGGCTATGTCTATTTTCACCTGGGGGATTACGTCCGCTCTCTGGCTTGCCAGCAGGAGGCCTACACCTGCCACCAGCAAGTAGGCGACCACAACCGTGTGGCCTGGGATGGGCTGGACATCGGGGCTGTGTATCTGGAACTGGGACGCCGCACCGAAGCAGAGCAGTATCTGACCGAGCACCTGGCCCTGGCTCGCCGTATCGGCGCCCGGCCGGCCGAAGCCTACGGTCTGACCCTTCTGGGGAGTTGGGGCCTTCATCAAGGCCACTATGCTACAGCAGTGGATTACTTCCAGCGGTCTTTCTCCATACAGCAGGATCTGCACAGTGAACATGGTTGTGTGGCTAGCATGGAAGGTACAGGGTTCGCCCTGTATCACCTGGGCGACCTGGCTCAGGCCCAGGACTGGCTGGCGCGCGCCTGCGCGACGGCGCGCGCCATCGGCCACCGCCGGCGACTGGCCGAGGCCCTGATTTGCCTGGGGCTCGTCGAGACCGCCGCTGGCCAGTTTCCGGCTGCTCACCGCCACTTGAGCGAGGCGGTGGCGATAGCCCGAGATAGCGAGTGCCGGGAGAGTCTGGCAGCAGGGCTGGCCGGCGGCGCGCGTGCCGAACGGCAGGGGGGTGACCCTGCCAGCGCACTGGCCCACGCCTGCGAAGCCGTGCGCGTCGCCCAGGAGAGCGATCTGCCGGTCTGTGAGATGTGGGGCGAGATGGAGGTGGGTCTGGCTCTGTGGGCGCAGGGGGAATTCATGGCCGCGTCGGAGCACACGGGACGGGCCGCTGCCCTGGTACCACAGGCGCACGAGGGCTGGATCGGCACCGAGGAGGTATATCGCGCCCACGCCTGGGGCCTCTGCGCCCTGGGCCGCGCTGAGGCGGCCGACGAACAGGCCCGGCAGGCCGAAGTGATTGTCGAAAGTAAAGCCGCCCATATCCTCGACCCCGAAGTACGCCAGCGCTACCTTCAATTCGCCCGTTCGCCTGCTCGCTGACTCGCTGGCCCGCCCCTAGTTTGTAGCCATTTTGTAGCCACCCCTGTGCTATACTGCTGATCAGCACAACACGGGTGCACAGGACTGACGGATCAGGAAGCGGGAAGAACACGGAGTCTTGGCCGTAACCGGCCAGCTGGGGGTACCCATGGCTGTACCCATTGAGTACGCGTCCTTCCTCGTCCGGCTGTGGCGGGAGGCTGAGGTCGAAGCTGCGGCGCCCGCTGCCGACTGGCACGGCGAGGTGGAGCACATCCAGAGCGGCCAGCATTGGAGCTTCAGCGCTCTAGAGGAGGTATTGGACTTCCTATGGCGGCAGGCGGAAGATCCAGGCGTGCTGAGCTCATCGGTGGGCGAGCAAGCTCGATCCAATGAGTTAAACAGAGAAGGGGGAATAGATGGCACGGTTCATTGTGGTTCACAAATTGCCGGCTATGGTGACTCAGGATCAGGTGCGCGAAGAGGCCAAAGCCATAATCAACGCTCTGCCCGATGACGTGGAGTGGCTGAGAAGCTGGGCTGTCTACGAGAGTGATCGCCTTTTCTGCGAATGGGAGGCCCCAGAAGAGGGAGCAGTCCGGGCAGCATTGAAAGGAACGAAGTTTTTCCCCATTGAGGCTATCCACCCGGTGGAGCCCATCGATCCCGGCTGGTTCAGAAGCTAGGGAACCAAGGTCTGTACCGCGTACGTAGGATACCGCAGCCGCTAGATGGCTTCCCCTCACGCCGGCCGGCGTGGGCAGGAGAAGAAAGCAAGCTGGCTAACATCGTCCGCCCGTCGCGGCACTCTCCGGCCTGGAAGCGGGGCAGTGTCCAGTTGAGATACTGCTTACGGAAACGAGACTCAAGTTTCCGGTCATCTTGTAGCCACCCCTGTGCTATACTGCTGACTAAGGCCCTATGGCCAGTACTCCCTTATCTATGGCCCCAGCCTGCCTTACAATCGCGCCCGCAACGGGTTTCTGGGCGTGTGGTCGGAGGGGTGGGGCTCCACTCCCAGCTACGACATCTGGGGCCAGCGGGTGAAGGGGGCCGGCGGCGCAGGCGCTATTGAGGATCAGCGAGGATCTGGCTCGACCCCAGTCTGCGACCACCATCTGATACTCAAGTCTGAAAGGAGAGCACAATGTTCACAAAGAGAGCCCTGTCTATCGCGCTACTCGCCAGTATCGTGATGCTGGCAACGGGAGATAGTCTCGTGCGGGCCCTACCCATGATCCAGGAGCCTGACCCACAGGCAGAGGCCACGCCGGGCAGCGATGGAGGACCGATGACGCCCACCCCAGCCTCTCCGAAAGAATGGGTGACTCAGCAGGAAAATGCGAGCAAAGATGTGGCCACGGTGCTGGCCCCACCGCTTGGCCCATTTATTGACATCTGGATAGACGATGTGAGCAACTACAACCCTGCCGTGGCTTACAACAGCAAGCACGACGAATACCTGGTGGTGTGGGAGAACGATGGGGGTGCGACGCGCGACATCTACGCCCGGCGCGTGGCTGGCAATGGGACCCTGAAAAGCTCGTTCACCGTGGTGTCGAATGCGAACAAGTGGAACTATTTGCCGGACGTGGCCTACAACCCGGTACGAGACGAGTACCTGGTTGTTTACACCTATCAAGCCAGCACCAGCGATTACGACATCTGGGCCAGACGCATTGCATGGGATGGAAGTTGGATGAGTGCCGAGATCTCGGTCAATCGGGAGGCGGACAAGCAATGGTATCCCGCCGTGGCCTACAACAGCCAGAACGACGAATACCTGGTGGTGTACGAGAACTACTGGTCAGGCAGCCTGCGCGACATTGCCGCCCAGCGGATAGATGCCGACGGCACGCTGTTGAGTTGGCGCAACATCGCCACAGCGGCCAACAGTGTGCGCCGTCTGCCCGACGTGGCCTACAATGCCACGCGCAACGAGTATCTGATCGCATATACCTATCAGTACAGCCCTACCGACGGCGACATTTACGGCAAAGTCGCTTCCGCTAACCTGGGAACGCTCGGCACCGAGATGCACATTGCAGATACCACGTTCAATCAGGATGGGGTCGCGCTGGCCGCCGGCCCGAACGAATACCTGGCCGTCTGGGAGGACGGGCCGAGCAGTACCCACCGCACCGTATATGGTCGCCGGGTCACCGGAGCAGGGGCGTTGCAGTCCGATTTCGCTATCGCCGATCACTCCAATCAGGCGTGTGTCGAGGTAACGGCAGGATATGGTCCCGTCTACGGCTATCTCGTCGCCTGGCGCTTTATTGTCTCCTCCTCGGACTGGAATGTGTATGGCCGATACGTCAAGGCAGGTCAAGACTCGGCCTGGGAGAGTGAGTTTGCCATAGACGTAACCGCGTACTTACAGAGGTCTCCGGCTCTGGCCTGCAATCTGCGCGGGGACTGCCTGGTGGTAGAGGAAGATAACTGGCCTTCTGCCGACTATGAGATTCGAGGGCGGCTCGCACTGGCTCGCCACGTCTACCTGCCATTGGTGGTGCGCAATTCGTGACCTTTTGGCCTGAGATTGTCCCGGAGACGCACAGCCGGGGCTTCGAACTGGAGGGCACGTGGGGTATCATCATCGGGTTCCTGGGGATGATGTTCTCGGACAACGTGTTTGGGTAGCCATAGATCTATTACAGACGGTCACATCCCCTGCGGGTAAGCGGCGGGTGAGGCCCGACGAGGCCCGATGGGTACATCGGGACGTCGGGACACCCGGGCGTGTCAATCTCAGAAGCGCGTGGCTCATCCCGTTGGCTCTCATCTTACTTTGTGGTCTACATCCCCCCGCAGCCGTGCGTGCGCAGGCACCCACGCCGCGATTCACCTCCCTCACCGCCGAACAGGGCCTGTCCCATAACGCCGTGCGATGCATCCTGCAAGATAGCCAGGGATTCATGTGGTTTGGGACACAGGATGGGTTGAACAGGTACGACGGGTACACCTTCACCATCTACCGGCATCGCCGTTCGGACCCCAATTCGCTATCGAGCAACGTGATCACTGCGCTATACCAAGACCGCGCGGGCACGCTGTGGGTCGGCACGATTACAGGACTCGATAGCTTTGCGGGAGGTGCGGCGCGATTCGATCATCATTCCGCGATCGGTGAACAGGTGAGCGAGATCTACGAAGACGCCGCAGGCAACCTATGGATCGGGACAGAGGGGGCAGGGCTCTTCAGATACGACCGCGCAGCCGGTCAGTTTACCCAATACTTGCATGACCCATCAGACCCTCACAGTTTGAGCAGCGACAACGTATCGGCCATTTACGAGGATAGTGCGGGAATTCTATGGGTGGGTACCACTCACAGCGGGCTGAACGGTTTTGACCCCGTCACCCTCACGTTTGCCCGCTACCAGCATGCTGCGGCGGACCCACACAGTCTGAGTTATGATCGGGTGACGGCAATCTACGAAGATCGCTCCGGCGTTCTCTGGGTTGGAACAGGAGACGACTATGAAGTGGAGGTGGGCGGGCTGAATGCGTTTGATCGAAACACCGGCCGGTTTACCCGCTACCTCTACGACCCACAGGACCTCCACAGCCTGAGTCACAACGACGTCAAGGCAATCTACGAAGACCAGGCTGGCGCACTCTGGATTGGCACGGACGATGGCCTCAATGTTTTAGATCGCACGGCAAACACCTTCGTCCGTTATCATCACGACCCTCTGGATCCGTATAGCCTGGCCAATGGCCGCATCACCGCCATCTACGAGGACCACAATGGCACACTCTGGTTTGGAACCGATGCCAGGGGGCTCAGCAGATACGCCCGGGTCAAAGAGAAGTTCATGCGCCTCCAACCTGACCCGCTCACTGCCAACGGCCTGAGCGGTTCAGTGATCGGCGCGCTGTACGAAGATCGCGACGGGGACCTCTGGATCGGCATTCACGGCGGGGGCCTGGATCGGTACGACCGCGCGACCGGCCAATTCACTCACTACTCGCATGACGCCGATGATCCTACCAGCCTGAGCCACGACCACGTCAAAGCGCTCTGCGAAGACCACGAGAGCGTACTGTGGGTGGGAACCAACCAGGGCCTGGACCGGTACGAGCGTGCCACCGGCCAGTTTACACATTACATCCACGATCCTGGTGATCCCAGCAGTTTGGGCCCTGGCGCGGTTAAGGTCATTCTAGAGGACCATACCCACGCGCTCTGGATCGGCACGGAGGATCCGGGGAGCATAAACCGGTTCGACATGACTGCCGGGGCCTTTACCCGTTATGGGTATGATCCGGCCGACCCGAACAGCCTCATCAACACGTATGGTGTGAGGGCAATCTATGAAGACCAGGCGGGGGACTTGTGGCTGGGCACATATAACGGCCTGGTCCATTTCGACCCCGGCGCCGGGAGGTTCACTCAGTACCTGCACGATCCCGACGATCCTCACAGCTTGAGCCACAATTTCGTCTGGTCCATCTATGAAGATCCAGACAGGAACCTGTGGATCGGGACCGCTGAAGGGCTCAACCGCCTCGACCGGGCTAGTGGGCAATTTGCCGTTTACACGATGGAAGACGGCCTGCCCAACGATGGCGTGATGTGCATACTGGGTGACCAACAGGGCAACCTGTGGCTGGGCACCGATGGTGGAGGTTTGTCCAGGTTCAACCCGTGGACGGAGACCTTTAAGAACTATGACGTGAGCGACGGCCTGGCCAGTAACGTGACGATGCTGGGGGTCTGTCACAGAGGCATGAGCGGGGAGATGTTCTTTGGCACGCTCAATGGGGTGACCGCTTTCTACCCAGCCGACGTGAAAGACAACCCCTACGTCCCACCCATCGTCCTGACAGCGTTCAGAAAGTTTGACGAGACGGTCGAGTTCAATGTCCCTCTCGTGGAGGTGGAAGAGATTACATTGTCCTATCGGGACAATTTCTTCGCTTTTGAATTCGCGGCCCTGGACTATACCGACCCCGCCAGGAACCAGTATGCGTACCAACTGGAAGGCTTTGACAAAGACTGGATCTATTGTGGCACGCGGCGGTACGCCAGTTACACGAATCTGCCGCCAGGCGCATACATTTTCCGCGTCAAGGGCACTAACAACGATGGGATCTGGAACGAGGAGGGGCGCGCGGTGAGGGTGATCATCACACCTCCGTTTTGGCAAACCTGGTGGTTCAGGATTCTGGCAGGCGCCATTGGCTTGGGGGTCGTGTTCGCAGTGGTCGGGGCTCGGATGCGGTATGCAGCCGTCCGGCGCCAGAGCGAAGCGCAGTTCCGGGCATTGTTCGAGAATGCCCCACTCGGTGTGTTTGAGCTGGATATGACCTCAACCCCACCGCGCATCACCCGCGCCAACCGGCAGTCTGAGCGCGTCTACGGGTGGTCTACCGCGGCACTCACAAGCGCCTCTTTGGACAGTATCTTTCCCCCCGACGCGTGGCCGACCCTGGAGCGGACGATGTATGCCCTGGGCCCAGGAGAGACCATCACCGTCGAATCCACTGGCCTGCGCCAGGATGGGACGGCGTTCCCTATTCGCATCAGTGCCACAGGGGGCACGGGACACGATCTCAAACGAGCGATCCTGGCCATCGAGGACATCACAGCGGAAAAGCATCGCCGCTCCGAAGAGGAAGCCATCGCCGAGGAGCGCCGGCGCATCGCCCGCGAGATCCACGATGGCCTGGCCCAGGACCTGGCGGGGCTGCGCTTTAGGGTGAGACTGTGGCACACACTGGTGGACGATGACCCCGCTCAGATGCACGTCGAACTGGACGGCTTGCGAGACCTGTTGAGGGAGAAAATCCACGACGTACGGCGCTCCATTTTCGCCCTGCGGCCGGTGGCGTTGGACGAACTGGGCTTCTACCCTGCCCTCCGTCAGTTCATCGGTGAATTCGGGGAACAGAATCAACTCTACATTGACCTCCGCATCACGGGGCCACCGGAGCGGCTGCCTGTTTTCCTGGAGCCTGTGCTGTTTCGCATCACTCAGGAGTCGCTAAACAACGTGGGCAAGCATACGCAGGCTCAGATGGTCTGGATCGCATTGGACCTGACATCGCCGGATGTGGTAAGACTGAGAATCCGGGATGACGGCGAGGGTTTCGATCTGGCGCTTCTGGAGCAAGCCTCCCAACGCGGACATTTGGGGCTGAAACAAATGCGTGAGCGGGTAGAAAACCTGCAGGGCGTATTTGAGTTGCACAGTCAACTGGGAAGCGGGACAGAGATTCAGGTTATTCTGCCCCTGACCGGTGAACGCGAGGCATGATATGTCGTCCATCCGTGTGCTGATTGTAGATGACCATCGCATCGTTCGACAGGGTTTGCGTCACGTTTGTGAGTTGGCCGGCGGTCTCACGGTAGTCGGAGAGGCCCAGGATGGGCAAGAAGCAGTGAGGCTGGCACGGCAATTACGGCCCGACGTCATTCTGATGGACATCAACATGCCCATATTGGACGGTGTGCAGGCGACTCGTCTCATCGTTGAAGCCGATCCCTCGGCACGGGTGATCGTTCTTACCATATACCGCCAAGACCACTACGTGTTCGAGGCGATCAAGGCCGGAGCGCGGGGCTACCTGCTCAAGGACATTGACGAACAGGATTTGATCGGTGCCATTCGGGCCGTCCACCAGGGAGATGCACTGATCAACCCCGGTCTGGCGGTCAGACTGTTGGACGAGTTCCGCCGCATCAGCCAAATGACGGACGAAATGGAAGGCTCGGAGGGTCTGACTCAGGCGGAGATGGACGTGTTGCGCCTGGTCGCGCAGGGAACTGACAATAGGGCGGTCGCACAGCAACTCGCCCTGTCGGAACGGACTGTCGCCAACCGTCTCAGCAATATATACGAGAAACTGCACGTCAACAGCCGCACCCAGGCCACGCTGGTTGCCCTGCGCCGGGGGTGGGTGATGTTGGACGATGATGCATGATGCGTGAGGCATGCTGCCCGTTGCGCAGTGCGTGACGAAGCACAAAACACAACACAGAGAAAAGTACCTTACGAGAAGGTACTTTTTTCTTTGCCCGTCGGTGAACTTTATCCCTTGCCAATCAGGGCCAATCCATGAGATGCTTGGGTGTGAGGCCTGGCGTGTTATCATGCGCGGCCATCTTGGCCTACCTGGAGAAGACTGCGTGAATGGTCCCATCAGAGTGTTCATCGTAGATGCTGACGATCCATTTCGCCAGAGGCTGTGCGCATTACTCGGAGACACCGAGGGCGTCACGGTAGTGGGCGAGACGAAAGAGGGGCAACAAGCCATTGCCCTGATCCACGAGGCGCGCCCCGACGTCGTCCTGCTGGACATAGGCACGCCACACACCAGCAACCTGCAAATTGTGACGCAAATCTGCGAATTGCTTCCTCCCACCAAGGTTATCGTACTGAACGACGAGGACCAGGAGCAACTGGTGCTCGATGCGTTCGGAAAGGGTGCGCTGGGACACCTGGTCAGAGGAAGAATCCAGCCAGCGGAGGTCATCGAAGCTGTCCGCGCGGTTGGCAGAGGAGAAGTGGTACTCAGCCCTGGCGTCGCTGGACGCATGTTGGACAAGGTCGTGCACGAACGGCGGCATAGAACCGACTGATTGTTGGGAGATTCGCAGGAGGTGAAACGATGGGCAAGCGAATGATGAGACTGCTCGCATTGGCCACGCTCCTGGCACTGCTGGTGCCACCGGGAGCTGCGGGGGCGCCAGGAAACATCGCCATGGCGTCGAGCGGGCGAGCTCCAGCAGAAACCTGGGTCGTCAACAACACGTACGATGAAAGCGGCACGTGCACACTGCAGTTCTGTTCGCTGCGCCAGGCCATCGCTGCCGCCAACAACCGCGTGCCCGACACTATCATCTTCGACATTCCCACGGATGACCCGGGCTACAGCCCGAGGACCGGCCAGTGGACGATCCACCTGGGTTCCCCGCTGCCGGTCCTCAGCGGCTCCGACTCGCTGGCGATAGACGCGACGAGCCTGGGGGAGCCGGGAAATTGCCAGAGTTACGTCATCATTGATGCCACCGGCATACCCTACGGCCTCGAAGTTACCGGAGCCAACAAGACACTCAGCGGGTTGGTGCTCAAGAACGCACAATCCTACGGCCTCTACATTCGCGGTTCCAGCGCCCAGAACAACCAGTTGACGTGCAGTTACGTGGTGAGCAACGCGGTAGACGGCGTGCGCATCGGCGATGGTGCCAACGGCAACTCTATCGGTTCTGCCAGCGCCAGCCTGCCCAACGTGATTGCCCTGAACGGCGAAGACGGGATCGAGATCACCGGCTCAGCCCACGACAACACGGTCACCAACAACCGCATCGGCACGAACGAGGCTGGCACGTCTGCCTGGGCCAATGGGGGCTACGGCGTGCGCGTCAGCGGTGACGCCATGGCCAACACGATTGGCCTGGCCGAGTCCGGGGGAGGCAACCTCATCAGCAGCAATGGGCTGGGTGGCATCTTGATCAGCGGCAGCGGCACGCGAGACAACGTCGTTCAGTATAACACCATCGGCACCAACGCGGGCGGAACTGCCGCTCTGGGCAGCCAGCAGGACGGCGTGGTGATCAGCAGCGCACCAGACAACACCATCGGCCCCGGCAACCTGATCAGCGGCCACAACCGGGACGGCGTGCGCATCGAGGGCGGGCAGGCGACGGGGAACGTGGTCAAAGGCAATCTGGTAGGCACGGACGCAGCCGGGGCCAGCCGGGTTAGTAACAAAAGGCTGGGCATTCTGCTCCAATCCGAGGCGCATCACAACACCATCGGTATGGACGCCGACGGCAACGTGATCAGCGGCAACGGCTACAACGGGGACTATGCGATGTACGGCGGCGTGGGCATCGTGGGCAGCAATTTCAATACGCTGTGCAACAACAGCATCGGCACAACGGCGGGCCGCAGTGGGAGCCTGCCCAACGCCGGACCTGGGGTGTGGCTGTCAGGCTATGCCCAAGAGAACAGTATCGGCCAGGGGCTGGCGCCAACGCAATCCAATTGCGCCAACACAGTCGCCTGGAACGAGGGGGACGGCATCTACGTCTATGGCCAGGGCACGGTACACAACCCCATCGGCCGCAACTCGATCCACGACAACCAGGGCCTGGGGATCCACAACGAATCCGGCGGCAACGAGGAGTTGCCCCCACCCGACGTCTCGCGCTACTCCGTGTCGCCCGTCGGCGGCGTGGAGTTGGAGGCCACCGCCTGCCCCGGCTGCACCGTGCTGGTGTACTCAGACGACGGCGGCGAGGGGCGCACCTACGAGGGGTCCGGGACGGCCCACGCGACGACCGGCCGCTTCAGTTGGAGCGGCACTCCCACGGAGGCTGCCTTCACACTGGTCAACACCGACGCGTACAGCAACACGTCCGAGTTCTCCGCCGCGTTGGCCAGGCTGAGGCTCTCGATTGACGACGCGTTGCCCGGCGTGGTAGTGAACAAGGTGGCGGGTGACGCAGACACCCCGGCCGGACAGACGATCGTCGAAGTGGTGGCGGAAGTCACCAGTTGGGACCCCAGCCTGAAGGACGACGTAGACGTGCTGGTGACCATCCCAGGGAACCTGTTTGGCAGCCCGGTGCGGGTCTTTGTGCGGGACCAGGCGGGCGATTCCGACGGCACGACGGTGGGCTGGACCAACCTGGGCAGTGGCGCGTATCGGGCGGACGACGTTGACCTCCTGCTGGCAGGGAGCATTTACCGGCGGCGGGTGGTCTTGCGTTTCCAAATCCCCAACGCCACCTCACCTCAAAACGTGTACGTTCAGGGCCAGATCCAGGTGCCGGGCCGGGCCATACGCGAGCCCGACGACACGGCCACGGTGCGCATCGTCCAGCCGGGGAAACTGCAGGCCATCATCGTCGCCAACCGCCGGCTGCTGTACCAGAACTATGCCGCCAACGACGTGACCACCCTGCTGAACCGGTTGTACACCGAGGCGCAAGGGCCGACGGCCAGCCACAGCCCGCCGGCAGCCATCTACTACGTGGACGCCTACAGCAGCACGGTGCGCAACTGGAACAACACCACCGTGAGTTACGCCAGCGAGGCCGTGGCCAACACGGTGGCGAATGGGATTGACGACTTGATCGAGGACTGGCACGAGGACGCAACGCAATACGTCAACGTCCTCGGCTTCCAGTTCCCCATCGCCTGGCCCACCTACCTGCTGATCGTGGGCGACGACGACAGCCTGCCCTTCTATCGCTACAACGACCCCTCCGATGACGAAGGTATTGACTTGTTTGACTGCGACGGGAACCCCGCCAATGGGAAGGAGCACGCCGGCTGGTGCGTGGACAGCAACGCCAACCCGGCGATCCGCGCCACCGACGCGGATTACCTGTTCACCGACAATCCCTACGCCGACGTGTGGGGCAACGACTGGCAGATGGGCGACGTAGAACTGTGGGTGGGGCGCCTGCTGGGCGACAGCGCGGCCGACATGCGGAGCCTCCTGGACCAGGGGGTCAGTTGGAACAACGGCCAGCGGGGCGGCGTCGTGATGGCCAGTGTAGACGGCTGGGAACTGGGGCTGGAGCCGCACGTGAGCGGTTCGGGCCACATCGCCGATCTGTACGACGTGACCGCGCTCCTGCGGGGCAAGGGATTCCAGGTGCGCAACGACGACAATCCCACCAGCGAGGTGCGCACGATTGACGTGATGTCCCCCTTCGAGGGGGGGGACGCCAGTTGGAACACCAACTTCCGCAACGCCGCCAACAACGCCAGTGGAATGGATCTGTTCTTCATCGGCGGGCACGATAGCTACAACTCTGCCAGCATCCCAGGCAGCAACTTCACCCCCGCCGATACCTGCGCCGCCGCCACGTGCGACTACAATCGCTTCGACGACGACCATCCCATCGCCATGATCGTCGGTTGCCACGGCGGCCTGCCGGTGCCCAACGCCGGCGGGCTGGGCGGGGTGAACGACTGTATGGCCCGCGACCTGGTCCACGAGGGAGCCAGCGCCTTCATCGGGGCTACCGGTTTCAGCTATGGCTCGCCCAACGACCTGCACGTATGCACCTGGGGCGAGCGGCTGATGCAACGCTTCTTCGGCCAGTTGGTCAAACCGCCTGGGGGCAACTCGATGACCATCGGCAAGGGCCTAGCGGAGGCCAAGCGGGACTATGTCTTTGGGCAGGGCAGCAACAACGCGCTGGACCGCAAGACGGTGACCGAGTACAACATCTATGGAGTTCCCTGGGCCTTTGTCTACTATCCGAGTCCCAGCGCGACGGCCCTGGCGGCCGCTGAGACCGAGGAACGCGCCTTCACGATAGCCGATGGGCCGGTGGCGGCCGCTGCCAGCGCGGGCACCTACTCGCGCAACTTTACGGTGAACATCGCTGGCTACATCGCGGAGACCGAGACCCAGGGCGGCATCGTGTACAACCTCCTCTCTGTTCAGGGAGGCGAACTGGCCATCGCCGACGGTGCTCCCATCCTGCCCTACGTGCGAGCCTACACGCTGACGCTGCCCCTCGGCGGCAGTGTGACCGACGTGCAGATCGTAGACGAGGCGCACTCGAGCGTCGGCCCCTACAACATCCCCATCGCCCAGGTCGAGCCATGGACTGAGGGAGGATTGACCTACACCACGACCACGGACATCGCGTACCCGTACCCCACGGACCTGGTGCAGTGGCAGGCAACCAGCACAGGGGTGCTGTTCACGGTGTTCCCCATCCAGCACAACCCCACTACCAACGCGACCACCTTCTACAACCACCTCGAGGTGCGTGTCACCTACGAAGCACCTTCACCCATCGCCGTGACCGATTTCTCCACCGACAAGACGCACTACCAGCCCGGTGAGACCGTCCACACCAGTGCCACCATCTGGAATGTAGGGGACGCGGGGGCAGCGCTCAGTGCTATCCTGACCATCGAAGACGAACTGGGAGGAACGGTGGGAAGCCAGGGCAGCGGAGCGTTCGCCGTGCCGGCCGGCGGATCTCAGGCGCTGTCGCTGGACTGGACAGGTGCACTGGAGAGCAGGTCTTACCAGGCCACGCTCACCGTGTGGAGCGCTCGTGACGTGGTGGGCGGCGCTTCCGCAGGCTTCCAGGCCGTGGATGGCCGGATCACCGCGCTGGTCGTACCTGACGTGCTCACCCCGGGCCAGGAAGCCAACTTCCAGGTGACGTTCGCCAATTACGGGACCAACCAGGTGGACGCCGAGGTATGGCTCTCCATCTACGACGACCAGGGGCTGCCGGTGGCGGACCTGCCGCCGCAGCCGATGCTGGTTGGAGCGGGCACAGAAGGGACGGTGGGCTTCTTCTGGAACTCGGAGGGGGCGGACAGTGGGAGCTACACGGCCATCGCCACGGTCAACGTGGGCAGCCAGGTGTATGGCCCGGCCCAGGAGGGCTTCCAGATCGCCAGCAGAATCCACCTGCCCATCGTGCTGAGAAACCACCCATAGTGGAGACAGGACAAATGAGACACAGGGAGCGGCTGATTGGCTTTTTTCTGATTGGCCTGATGGCACTGAGGGCGAGCCTCCCGGTGCCCGCGGCCAGCGCTGTCGCTCCGGCAGCAACAGCCACGCTCACTATCACGCTGGAAGCGGGCGATTACACGCTGCGCGGGGGAAGCGACGGCGAGACGCGCATCCAGATGGAGAAGGATTTCGGACACTTGGGCGCTCCTGGAGAGCCGGAACTGCCGGGGCACATCTTCCTCATTGCGCTGCCACCGGGGGCGCAGGTGAGCAACGTCCATTTCGCGACGCCGGACCCTGTACTCCTGCCGGGCCGCTACCAGGTGGCGCCGGTTGGGCCGGCCGTATTCGGCCCTGGAGAGGCCAACTCGTCCACTGAGCACACAGAGCAGGCCTGCTCAAGCGACCGGCCATATCCCGGGGAGGTGGGCACGTACCTGGGCCAGGACCAGTGGCGGCGGTATACCTACGCCCGGGTGGCCTTCCAGCCGTTCTCGTACCGGCCGCTGTCCGGCGCGCTCCGCTTCCACCCCACGCTGGTCGTGACTATCGAGTACCGGCTGCCCGAACCGGGCAGCCCGGCCTGGCGCGAGGTGGAGCGCTTGCGCGACGACCGGGTGCTGGACGACGTCATCGCGCCGTACCTCGTCAACTTCGATCAGGCCCAGGCCTGGTACGCCGAGATTCCGTGGATGAGTACATCCATGCTCGCTCGGAATGACGGAAGCTCGGACGGCGACGCCAGCCTGCCCCTGGTGACTGCCGCCAGCCAATACGACTACGTCATCATCGTGCAGAACGCAACCATGGCAACCGCCGTGGCCCCCTTCAAGACCTGGAAGGAGTCGTTGGGCCACACGGTCAACGTGGTCACGCTAGACTGGGTCAATGCGAACTACTCCGGCGCAGACGTGGCCGAAAAAGTGTGGAACATGCTGCACGCCAAGTACCCGGCCAGCGAATGGGGCATCCGCTACGTGCTGCTGGTGGGCGACCTGAGCATCATCCCCAACCGGCTGCTGTTTTATTCCGATCCACCCAAGGAGTGGGGACTGCAGTCCGACCATTTCTACGCCAAACTAGGGGGCGGCGACACGAGCGCGCAGGTGTGGAACCACGACGGCGACCGGCGCTGGGGCGAGATTGACGGGGATGAGATGAGCGTGGTGCCCGACGTGTTGGTCGGGCGCATCCCCCTCAAGGACGCCACGAGCGTGGGGAAGGCCTTGCAGGCGATGATCAAGTTCGAGCAGGACGGCGATACCTGGAAGCACAAGGCATTGCTGGCCGGCGGCTACAACGACATCGCCAGCGCCGCACAAAAGACCGACAACGCCGTGCTGATGGAGTACATCCGCAACCAACTGCTGACCCCCAACGGGTGGGAGTACACCCGCATCTACGAGCAGAGCGGGTTGGGCACCAGCACGTACACTCCGTCGCCCGACTACGATACCAGCCAGGCCAACGTGGTGACTGCCTGGAATGGAAGCGCACACGGGCTGGCCATTTTCGCCGACCACGGGAACTCGGACGGGTTGAGCGGCCACGTCTGGCAGAACGACACGCTGACGACCACCAACCAGGTAGACGAGGGGGAGTGGGTGTGGAGCGACTTGTTTACCATTGACGACGTGGCGACCCTGACCACGACCTACCCCTCGATCGTCGAACTGCTGGGATGCGCCACGATGGGCCTGACCACCGCCCCCTGGCCGACGCAGACGGTGGACTTGCACGGTACTCCTACCCAACCGGGCGGCTATGGCGAGAACACCGGCTCCCGCCTCCTGGCCAGGGGAGCAGCGGCCGGCGTCGTGGGCTTCGACTCCCCCATACCCTACCGGCAATACTGGACCGCCCCGCCCTCATTTGGCTCCCAGACCGCCGGCACCTACTTTACCGAAAACCTGGTCAAGAACCGCTACACGCTGGGCTGGTCGCTGTACGAAGCCAAGATCCGCTACACCAGCAATTACTACCAGGCGGGTGCCTACGAGCCGATCCCCTGGGCTTTCACGCTATTCGGCGACCCCTCGATGGTCCTGGAGGGATACGATACGTCTGCCAAAGGCACCAACCGCACGATCCACAGCGGCGCCGTCTACGGCTACGGCACCGACAACGCCGACAACGGCGACATGTACGTGGCCGTAATCACAAGCCCCGACACCCACGACGGTGAGATCAAGGTCTACAAGTCCACCAACCACGGCGATACCTGGAGCCCCTGGGCAACGGTCATGCACAGCAAAGGCTTCGATGCCGTGGACGTACTCGTGGGGGAGTGGGGTTCAGATGAGTTCGCCGAGAGAAAACTCCACGTCTTTGCCAGCGCCACCGATGGCAGGGTGTATGACAATCGCATAGACCTCGCTACGGCGACCGGCACCTCTGTGCTGATCTCGAATGAGGGCAGCGCGAGCCAGGTGACACACATCTCCGCCGCGCGAGACCCGGTGCCCATTACCTTCGGCCTCTACGTGACCTGGGACGTCACTTCCGGCACCTCCCACCAGGTGAAAGTGGCGCGCTCGACCAGCAACGGCGTTAGTTGGACCAGCCAGTTCACGTTCGATGGCTACCAGCAGCCAGACATAGACGCCGGCCCTGCCGGTTCTGCCAACCACGCCTATCTGACAGCTGTGGCCAACAGTTTCCCCAATGACGTCTACGTCACACGCAGCACCGACCGCGGGGCAAACTGGGGTAGTTGGACGAACCTCACTTCTGGAGACAGTGCCAATTATCACGGCACTCCTGCCGTCGCCTCTTCGACCGACGCCGCCATCCCCACCGTGTGGGTGGCTTACAACTACTACAAGACCGTCACCTATGGCGGGGCCGACCTGTACTTGGCCTACTCTACCGATGGGGGGAACAACTGGACGCGGAACCGCATCCTCAGTGCAGAGCAGGGGTTCGATGAACTTTCTCCCGACATGGTCGGCCACCGCGGCGGCCCCAGCCGCTGGATGAACATCGCCTACGATCACAGCCAATCAGCCCGCCACAACGTCGTGTGGCGGTGGGCCAGTGGCTCGACGCCGGGCGCCTGGCAGGCCCCTCGGCTGGTCAACGACTACAACACGCACCCGGCAATCGGTCCACAGGTGATCTATTCTCCTGGCGTCGCGGCGACGGGCAGCGGCGTCGTCTACCCCGGCACTGGTTCCCCGGTGACGAACCTGTACTTTGCCGCGCCCTGGCTCACCTCGACGACCAGTCTGGCGGCACGCTCTCCTGCACCCCCTCCCGCTCCCGAGTGGAATGCGGATCACAGGATGGGAACGGATAGGAGTGTAGCGGTG
>Ga0315291_10003481_pt1 | contig 20345 bp, 11 predicted proteins | sample YL17G12_20_MG_FD_203070 | JGI IMG/M metagenome (GOLD analysis project Ga0315291, IMG submission 203070) | Sediment microbial communities from Yellowstone Lake, YNP, Wyoming, USA - YL17G12_20 | ecosystem: Environmental > Aquatic > Freshwater > Lake > Sediment | place: USA: Wyoming | collected...
TCACGAGCGAGGCTTCCGTGTAGCGGGCCGGCGGCTTCGTGAAGTGCTGCTCGGACCGGATGTCCACGACGGCCAGCGGCTGGCCGACCTGCGTGGGCGGAAGCTGCTGCTCGGTCGAGGTGCCGGACCAGACCCTGGTGAACCCGTCGAAGACGAGGACCCGGCCGGTCGCCCGGTACGTGGCGGTGCCGAGATTCGTCGCCGTGGTGATGTCCAGGGTCGTCACGCCCCACCGCGCGGGCTCCATCTGGCAGGCGACGAAACGCCGCCAGATCAGGTCGTACAGCTTGTATTGTTCCTCGCTGAGATGCTCTTTGATCTCCGGCGGCGTCAGATCGACGTCGGTCGGGCGGATCGCTTCGTGAGCCTGCTGGGCCGACTTGCTGGCCGCGTAGAAGTTCGGCTTCTCGGGCAGGTACTGGGGCCCGAAGTGGTGCTGAATGTAGTTCCGCACCTCGCCGAGCGCTTCGCCGGACAGGTGCGTGCTGTCCGTTCGCATGTAGGTAATCAGACCCAGGGAGCCCATCGACCCGAGGTCGATGCCTTCATAAAGCTGCTGGGCGACGGCCATCGTGCGCTTGGTGCTGAAGCCGAGGCGGTTCACGGCCGCCTGCTGCAGCGTGGACGTGATGAAGGGAGGCGAGGCTCTCGACACGGATTCCTTCGTCTCGATGCCGGCGATCTGGAACCGCGCGTCCCGCAATTGGTGGAAGACCCTCTCGGCCTCGTCCTGGTTGGAGGCCTTGAATTTCGCATCGCCGATTTTGTGCAGTTCCGCCTTGAAAGCGTGATGCGCGCTGAGCCAGCCGCTCTGCTCTTCGAGGGTCGGGCCTTTGCCGTCCTGCGTTTTGGGCGTGATGAAGTCTGCCCACTGCTGATGGTGGTCGCTTTGGAGGTCCGTCGTGAAGACCGCCGGGATCAGCCAGTACTCCTCCGGCTTGAAAGCCCGGATCTCTCGCTCCTTTTCGACGACTATCTTGACCGCGACGGACTGAACGCGGCCCGCCGACAACCCCCGCGTCACCTTTTTCCACAGCAGCGGACTGATCTCATAGCCCACGATCCGGTCGAGAACGCGCCGCGCCTGCTGGGCCATGACTTTATCGATATTGATCCGGCCGGGCTCCGCAAACGCCTGCTGAATCGCCGCTTTCGTGATCGCATTGAAGATGACCCGATAGATGCGGTCCTCCGGCACGCCGAGAATCTGCGCCAGATGCCACGCAATGGCCTCCCCTTCGCGGTCAAGGTCGGTCGCCAGATAGAGCTTATCGCACGTCTTGGCCGCCGCCTTGAGCTGGCTGACCACGCGTTTTTTGCCCGGCATGATGTCGTACGTGGGCTCGAAATTGTTCTCGAGATCCACGTTCAGGCCCTTCGAGGGCAGATCGCGGACGTGCCCCATCGAGGCCTGGACCTCGTAAGCGGGGCCCAAGTATCGGTTGATCGTCTTGGCCTTGGCCGGCGATTCGACGATGACTAACGATTTGTGAGCGTTCGACTTTGTCATCTGCCTCATTCAATCTGTAATAACACCCATTGCTCCTCGCGGGCCGGTGCCGATAAAATCTGCGCTGCCTGTCAGGTTGGCCGCACCACCTCGCCTCGTCTCGGCCGGCGGTTTCTTCGCCCGGCATGCGATTTCGCACCGGCAAACCCTCGGATGCTGCTTATTTACTCCCACCGGTGCGCTCAGGTTCGGGTCCATCGAAGGACCCATGCGTCCTTTATCGGCTATTCGACCTTTAACATTTATCAGATTCGGACAGATACAGGTGGGCCTCCGATCTGTCAACAGAATTGGCGGGAGGTACCGATAATTGTAAGGGGGGCTGGGCCACGGAGCCGGCGAACGGCGGCGCAGACGGGCCGGCCCTCAGCGCCTTGCTATTTCCGGCGAACTGGGGTATGTTCCATCTATGGGTGAGAATCCCTCACAATCCGGCTTCCTCGGGGTGTGGCGTGCCCGCACCGGGACGGCATATGACCTGCTGGCCCCGCAGGCCTACAGCGTCATCATGTTCGCGGCGCTGCTGTGCAATCTGGCCGTGAAGTTCTTCCACGCGGCCCGCTACGGGCTGCTGCACGAGTACCCAAGCTGGATTTTCACCGACGTTGCCGTGCTGGTGACGATCGAGGCGGTCATGGCGCTGGCGTGTTATCGCCGGCCCACGAGGGCCGTGCTGCGGAGTGCCACGATTCTGGCGGCGGTCATCTGCACCTGGTCGGTCATAAACGCCGCCTGGCTGATCCGGACGGGTACGCAGATCCTGCCCATGGAGATGAAGCCGCTGGTGGGAGACCCGCTCAACATCATAGCGATGGTGGTGAAGAATTTCGCGAGCATGCCGGGCACGGCGGCGTTCCTGCTCGTGCCCAGTGCGCTGCTCCTGACCTTCTTCTTCTCCGTGCTGCGCCGGCCGCCCTTGCCGAACTACAATCCTCGTCGCTTCCGCATCCGAATTGCGGCATCGCTCGCCCTTGCCGTCCTGGCGGTCGTGGGCAACTTCGGCATATCGAATCTGGGCTCGCTGCCGATCAGCGCGGCCAGTCTGCGGTTCAACTGCCAGGCGCGGGCGGTCCTGTCGTTTCTGCTGCGCGATTACCGGAGTCTGGCCCGCCGCGATTTCCACAACGCCACGCGTGAGCTGCCGCGCGACGACACGATTCAGGTCCGGCGCCGGCCGCAAGGGGTCAATCACAACGTCGTCATCGTCGTCCTCGAAGGCGTCCAATACGACTGCACGTCCCTGGCGGGCGAGCACGGCGGCATCGCTCCGCAGACGGACGCGGGGGGGGGCGGACCGACGCCCTACCTGACCACCCTGGCGGCGCAAGGGGCCACCTGCACGAACGTCCGGTCCGTCGTGACGCACACGACCAAGGCGCTCTTTGCCCTGCTGACCGGTCGCGTGCCCTCCGCCTCGCAGGATATCGCCGAGACGGTGCCCGTGGAGCAGCCGTATGCCAGCCTGGCCACGATTCTCAAGAAGGGCCTCGGCTTTCGGTCGGCGTTTTTCCAATCGGCGAAAGGCACGTTCGAGTCCCGTCCGGGCCTGGTGCACAACCTGGGGTTCGACAAGTTCTGGGCCCGCGAGGACTTGGACGATCCCAACCGGTTCCTCGGCTACCTGGGCTCCGACGAGTTCGCCATGCTCGAGCCGATCACGGAGTGGATCCGGTCGCAAGACCAGCCGTTCCTGCTCGTGGCGCTGATGTCCGTGACGCACGACCCGTACGACGTGCCCGCGTGGTTCGGCCCGAAGCCCCAGGGTCTTGTGGAGCGCTATCAACAGACGGTCACTTACACGGACCGATTCATCGCCGCCCTGGATGTCGAGCTGGCCAACCTGAATCTGACCGATGACACCATTTTCTGCGTGGTGGGCGACCATGGTGAAGGATTCGGCGAGCACCGGATGATGGGCCACGAGCGGATCGCGTTTGACGAGGTCCTGCGCGTGGTGATGTGCCTGCGGGCGCCGTTCCTGATCAAGCCCGGAACGCGGATCACCGAGCCGGTCGGCTCTGCGGACCTGACCCCGACCATCCTGGACTTGCTCGGATTCGACACGGACTCGATGAGCTTCGACGGCGTCAGCGTCCTGGCGCCGATGCCAAAGGACCGCCGGGTGTACTTCTCGGGCTGGATGCAGCAGGGGCCGTCCGGCTTCGTCCAGCAGGACAAGAAATTCGTCTACGACCCCGAGCATGGCACGGTCATGCTGTACCAGTTGGACAGCGACCCGCTGGAGCTCTACGGGCTGGAGCTGCCGCAGGAACAGGCCAGGCGGCTCAGCAGTGAGATCGTCGAGTGGCGAAAGAATACCATCTTCCGGCTCGACCAGGACGACAACGGGCAGATGAGGCTCTTCAACTACTGGCTGTGCAAGTGGAATGGGCGAGTGTCCACGGCCAAATACCGCGAAGCCAGGCAGGCCCGATACTGACTCGCAACCCGCACGACATATCCATAGCGACCCCGGCGCTGTACCCATGCAATCCTGCTTAACGTGAAACAGGGACAAGTAGGAGAGGAACGTTACGCGCTCATTCGGGAATTTGGCGAAAATAGCAAATTTAGGGATTTTGTTCTTGCTATGCGCGCCGGCGCCGTTAAGATTTGACCAGACTCATTGGCCGACGTCTGGTTTTCGTGGCTGCACAAAGTCAGGTTCACAAGCAGGGTGAAGCCTCGATAATCGGTGACAGAAACATCATCGTCGCTCTTTGGTATCCCAACACTTGATCGATAGGGCGGAGCGTCCTAAACCTGCACATACTTTATGTCAACGGAGGAGGAGCAGCCCGCCCTACTTTTTGCATTCATGTCAGAATCGGTACCGGAAACCCGGACCGGTTTTGTTCACTGTAGCGCGCGGAGTCGTTCTGGAGGAGGAACGACTCCGCTTTTTGTTTTCCTGTCCAAGTGACCATGAGGGAAGGCTCCGTCCCTCTGGGCAGCCGCCGGCAGTATCGACGTGGTTTGCATCTGATACCCTTTACGCCTGCTTTTTCGTAACTTGCCCACGACTTCGAGCGTCGTGGTGGGTCGGACTCTGTCATTTCGAGCGGAGCGCAGCGCAGTCGAGAAATCTGGCCTCGGATATGACGCATCGTCCTTGCGCGGCCAGATTTCTCCACGCGGCCTTCGGCCTTGGTCGAAATGACAATGGCGGGGCGCGCACCTACGAACTTTCCAGAGGTAATCCGTCGGACCCATTGCCGGTGAGTTGTCCGGTCCGAATTCGAGCTTTCAATGTGGCGACGAATCGGGTAGAATGGCGGGTGACGGGCCCGGATCGCGCAAGGGAGGAGCCAGTCCTGACGTCTCGGGCCGAGTGTGATCCTTCGCCAGTGGAATCCGGGGGAATGTGAGGAGTCCGACAATGGAAGCCGAGAGGAAGACCGACGCAGTACGCGTGTGTCCGAGAACGGGCCGGCCCATAGAGGTCGATACCGGAGGGAAATACCGCTGGGTGCGGTGGGTGTTCCCGCTGGCGGGTCTTCTTTCACTGGTCTGGTTTCTGGTCCGCGTGATCCCCAAGCCGTCACGAGCCGCATACCCATGCCAGAGGTTGGCGGCGCCGTTGGCGAGCGGCTTCGTTATCTGGCTGGCCGGCATGATTGGCTCCGTGCTGGCCTATCGCAGGGCCAGACACCTGCTGAATCAATCCCGCTATGTGATTGCCGGCGTCTTCCTGGCTGTGGCGGTTGCGGCGGTGTGGTGGTCGATCAGCCTGACCGCCGAGCGTGACGCCCAAGCCACCTGGCTTCCGACCGAGCCGCCGAACAGCCCCATGGGGGTCGGCAAGGGCATCCATCCCGGCCGGGTCGTCTGGGTGCATGACCCGGAATCGACCAACTGGGACGGCAAAACGGGAACCTGGTGGGAGGAAACGAACACCGATCAGCAGGTTGTCGACAATATGCTCTCCCAGGCCCTCCGGACCCTGACCGGCGAGCCGAATGATGCCGCCGCATGGGACGCGCTCTTTCGATACTTCAATCGCACCCGCAATCTGGGCGATATCGGCTATCGGCCGGGCGAAAAAGTCGTCATCAAAATCAATATGAACCAGGACAGCGGTCAAACCTGGAGCCCGAGCGCCGGCATGCCCAGCCCTCAGATGATCCACTCGATGCTCAACCAGCTCATCCACGTCGGCGGCGTGTCCGGCTCGGACATCACGATCTACGACGCCTCGAGATACATCGGCGACCCGATCTATGACAAGATCCGAAGCGACCCGGACCCGAACTTCCAGAGCGTGCAATTCGTGGTCAGCTCCGGGCGCAACGGCCGCATCAGCGCGGTTCGCGACCCGGCCAATCCCGTGCGCTTCGCCGACCGCGGCATCGCCGGCGGTGCCACCGCCTATCTGCCTCGCGCCGTCACGGAGGCCAAGTACCTGGTCAACATGGCTCTCTTCCGGGCCCATCAACTGTTCGGCGTGACGCTCTGCGGCAAGAACCACTTCGGCTCGATCTACTGGCCCAGCAACGGCGGCTGGACGCCCGAGCCCCTGCACAACTTCGGCGACCGCAACCGCAGCATGGGCTCGTACAACTGCCTCGTCGACCTGACCGGCCACGCCCACCTGGGCGGCAAGACCTTGCTGTACCTGGTCGACGCCCTGTACGGGGCCAGGCACCAGAACGGCGAGGTCATCCGCTACACGTCGTTCGGCACTGACTGGACCTCGAGCCTGTTCGTCTCGCAGGACCCCGTCGCCATCGATTCGGTCGGACTGGATTTCCTGCGCAGCGAGCCGCTGGCGACCGAGTGCACCGGCCAAGGCGTGGACAATTACCTCCACGAAGGGGCCCTGGCGAACAATCCGCCCTCCGGCGTCTTCTACGACCCCGAAGGCGACGGCACCCGGCTGGCGAGCCTCGGCGTCCACGAGCATTGGAATAACGCGGTCCAGAAGAAGTACTCGCGGAATCTCGGGACCGGGCAAGGCATTGAGTTGATCATGCCGGTCCGGACGAGCGCTAACGGGCGCGTGCAGAACCTGACGAAGGGGACGCGCTACGACTTCCTCCGCTACGCCGTGCAGGACGCCAACGAAGGTGACGTGATCGTGGCGGGCCAGGGTCTCTACCAAGAGACCGTCGATTTCGCCGGCAAGAATATCATCCTCCGCTCCGAGGACCCAAACAATCCGAAGGTGGTCCAAGCGACGATCCTCGATGGCGGCACCCAGGCGGTCGCCTTCTCCGGCGGCGAAGACGCCCACTGTGTGCTCGCGGGCTTCACCATCACCGGCGCCACACGCGGCATCTATTGCGCCAGCGCTTCGCCCAGAATCGTCAACTGTCGGATCGTGGGCAACGTGGAGGCCGGCGCCAAGCTATGGGAGAGCGCCAACCCCACACTGATCAACTGCATCATCGCCGGCAACGGCGGGGACGGCATCGAGATGTGGACCGCCAAGACCACTCGCGTCGTGGCGTACAACTACGCCACGGTCGCCCATTGCACGATCGTCGGTAACCGGGCCCACGGCATCCGGGGCGGCAAACCCATCGTCGTCAACTCCATCGTTTACGCCAACAGCATCGACGGCCAGAGCACGCAGATCAGCGCCGATGTGCCCACAGTCGAGTACTGTGACGTCCAGGGCGGCTATACGGGCACGGGCAACATTGACGCCGATCCCAACTTCGTCAAGCCCGGCCGCTGGGCGGATGCATCCGACCCGAACCAGGCCGCCGCCCCCGGCGACACCACCGCGGTCTGGCTCGATGGCGACTATCACCTCAACGCCGGCTCGCCCTGCATCGATGTGGGCGATTGCAGGATTACCTCGGATCTGGCGGTCTCGGCCGACATTGACGGCGATCCCCGACCCTCCGGTATCCGCCCCGACATCGGCTGCGATGAACGGAGCACCATCCGACCCAGGTGACCGAACAAGTAATGGTAGCGTGTCGCTACTGTGCCAAGGTGGTCGAAAGTCGCTGACGCCAGATCCGGGTCATGTCGGCGATGTCCTCCAGGGACTGGCTCTTGCGCGGCGCCTGTTTCTCTGAGGCGGCGACGGCGGCCGCGGCGTCAAAATCCACGAGCACGAAATGGTCCTGCTCCACCAGCTCGTTCACGATTTTGCGGAAATCCAGCCGGTGGCCGGGCAGGCCGCGAAAATCGTGAAACGCCAGCACCGCCGGCGAGCCCGCCGCCGTCTCCCGGATGACCTTCCGGCACGTCTCGGCCACGTGTACCTCGGTGGTCAGCGGGAGATAGTCTTTCGTCGGCTCGCCCCGGACGATTTTCCAGTCCGCCAGGGCGGGGGGCAGGCTTTTCGGGTCGTGCATGTGAGGAGACCGAAAGACCTTGGGCACGGTGACGCCGGTATCGAGAATCGCGTGATAGCAGTCGAGGATCTCCCGCTCGATATCCGCCGGCTCCAGTTCCGACAGGTCGGGGTGGTGCTGCGTATGAATGCCGATGACGTGGCCTTCCCGGGCGATCCGGCGCACGAGGTCCGGATACGACGTCACGCCCGGCTCCGGGCTCGTCCCGTACTTCGACTGCCAGATGTCGTCCATCGAGGTGCGGGACTTGTCCTGGCCTATGAGGAAGAAGCCCGCCTTCACCGGGGTCCCGTCGGCCTTCTTCATGCCGCTAACCTGTTCGAGGATGTAGGCCGTCGATTCAGGACAGGGACCATCATCAAACGTGATCATGAACTCCCGGGCTTTGGCCTCGGCAGGAACCACAGCAGTTGCCGCCGGGGCGTTGTGGTCCGGGACAGCCGGCGGGGCGGCCGCTTCGCCCGGTGTGCGGCACGAGGAGAAGCCGGCGGGTTCGACGGCGCCGGCCGCGTGCTCGGATTTGCTGGAGGTGGCACAGCCGGCCGGGCCTTGTACGGCCGCCGCACCCGCCAGGGCTATCCAAGTGACCAGGCGAAGAATTCTCATCGGTCTCCCCCTTACCGTTTTCGCGCAAAGGCGAAGAGCGTGGTTTTGAAGAGGCTGGGAGCGAGGCGCTGATGCAGCACGCCGCAGAAGTAGGCCAAGCGGGAGAAACTCAGGTGGTATGGCTCAGCCTCGTAGCCATACACGCAATGGTCGAAGCCGTCCCCGCGTATTACATCGATATACCGTAGGGAAAATGTCCTCGGTCTTCCTCCTCGTGGCGAGCGCTCGGTCGAGCACGGCCGCGTGAAACCGGTTGGGAATCAGCCGGGCGAGCAGGCTGATATAGCTGAGTGCGTTCGACGTTCGAATACACAAGTATCCGCCGGGTTTCAGGGTCCGGCGACACTCCTGGAAGAAGGGCTCCGGCTGCTCGACGTGCTCCAGGACGCTGTCACAGACCAGGAGATCGACCGACGCATCCTCAACCGGCCAGTGGCTGCCGTTCATCGCATGGAACGCATCGAGGAAGGGGTTTTCGGCCGCCCGCGGGTCCACGTCGATCCCGATGACGCGCCGGCATTTGCCTTTGAAGATGCGCAGCGCGCGCCGGACGCCCACCGGGTCCTCCCCGTAGGCGCCGCGCCCGCAGCCGACGTCGAGTACGAGCGCGGAGGGCGCCAGCAGTGCGTGGATGCGTGTGTAGAAAGCGATGGTCCCATCGATATCGGTAAAGCCGCCAAACCGGCTTTCGGGGTAATGTCGGCTCATGTAATCCTGCTGGTGGCCCATCATGCCATTACCTTAGCCCCTTTCTCCGCGCGCGTCAATCAGCCGGGCGGAGCCGGGGACCGGGCTATCCGGATGACATCGGAATTGACGAATGCCGGCCGATTGGTTTACAATGGTGCCTGGCAGATGTTGGGATGGTGGGCGGCAGGGAGGCGGCCTGCTGCGTTGCTTCGCTTGCGGAGCGCCCGCCGCCGTACGCCGCACGACTCTGCGGGCGCAAGGTTTGGAGGTGAGATATGAAAAGGCTTCAGGCACCGGTGCTCGTATCCCTCGTCCTGCTATGCCTGGCCCGAGCGGACCCCAACGTCAATGCGCCCGTCAATCCCGATCCGAATGCGGCGACCGTCGATTTCAACAGCGATCAGAGGGTGGATTTTCGGGATTTCAGCTCGTTGGCACAATACTGGCGGGGCAGCGAAACCTCGGTCGATGTATCGGGGCCGCAGGGCGACGGAACGATCGACTTCCGAGACCTCTCGATCCTGTGCCGATACTGGCTCAGGGAGGCCCCGGCCCCCGTCTACATTACCTGGCTGGGTCACGCCAGCGTGCGGATGGCGTGGGAGGACGCGGTGATTTACGTCGATCCGCAAAGGCTCAGCGGCACGCCCCACGATGCGACGCTGGTCCTCGTCACGCACAGCCACAGCGACCATTACTCGCCTGCGGACATCGCCAAAGTCCGTGGCCCGCAGATGAGGTTGATCGGACCCGCCGACGTGGTCCAGGCCTACGGAAGCGGGCAGACCATCGCGCCGGGTCAGACCATCGATGTGGACGGCGTGCCCGTGACCGCCGTGGCCATGTATAACATCACCAAGACCAATCATCCCAAGAGCAAGAATTGGGTAGGGTTCATCGTCGCGCTCGGCTCCCGGCGAATTTACCTCGCGGGGGATACCGACCTGACGCCGGAGATGAAAGCTCTCACCAACATCGACGTCGCCTTCCTGCCGGCGGGCGGCACATACACGATGGACGCCGTGGAGGCGGCCGAGGCCACGAAATATATAAAGCCGACCCTGGCTATCCCCTATCACTGGGGCCAGGTCACGGGCACGCGCGCCGACGCCGAGCGGTTTGTGAAGCTGGCCGCCTGTCCCGCGAAGGTCATGACGGTCGGCGAGACCCTGAGCTCGAGAGACTGGAGCAAGGACTCCTCGTTCGTCGCACACTGGAAGCTGGACGAGACGCAGGGCGACGTCGCGCGCGACAGCGTGGGGGGCTATGACGGCACTCTGACAGGCGGCCCGGTCTGGCAGCCCGCCGGCGGGCGGGTAGGCGGCGCCGTCGAGTTCGACGGCATCGACGACGTCGTCAGCACACCTTTCATCCTGAATCCGTCCGAGGGAAGCTTCAGTACCTTTGCCTGGGTCAAGGGCGGCGCGCCCGGCCAGGTGATCGTGTCGCAGGCCGGGGGCGCCAATTGGCTTATGGCCGAGGCCTCCGCCGGCGCCCTGATGACACAGCTCCGGGAGGGCGGGCGTAAGGGTCGGGACCTTCTGTCGCCCGTAGTCATCACGGACGGCGAATGGCACCGCGTGGGCCTGACGTGGGACGGCTCGAATCGCGTTCTCTACGTGGACAATGTCGAAGTCGCCCGGGACACCCAGGCCGGCTTAGTCACAGCGGCGGGCGGCTTGAATATCGGCGCGGACGCCACCCTGCAACCGGGCACCTTCTGGGCCGGCCTGATCGACGATGTCCGCATTTACAACCAAGCCGTGAAACCGTGACATACGCTATGATTCCGACAGGTCGGCCCACTGGATGCAGATCTTGCGGGTGGCGTAGGCGGTGACAACGGTCGAGCCGGCTGCGTCGGCACTGACGGCAGCCTGATCGTGGCGGGCGCCACCTCCGGCGGAAGCTGGCCCACTTGGAATGCATCTCAGAACGCGTACAAAGGCCCCGGCGACACCATCGTCGCAAAGCTCTCCACTCGGCCATCCCCGACCAAATGAGTAACATGCAGCGGACTTGCCGCCTCGCCCAGTGGCGATCCTTGCCGCGTCCCGCGTAACGCGAGTGCAACGCCCAGTGACGCCAAGAAACTTCTTGACATTTGTCGGTAGGCATTGTACGTTATCAGCAAAAGGAGCGGTGAGAAATGAGGCCATTCAGTTACGTTCCAGCCGTGCATACCTTGACGCTCATCCTTTCCCTGTCCTGACACGGCTATTGCCTTGATTCTCTGCTTCGATTCCCGTTCCTTGGCAGGTATCACTCCAGACTCATGTTGTCGGCGGCGGGAGAGAAAGGACGGGAGGTATGAAAGCGAACGGTAGTCATGGCTTCCAGGTGCTGGTGGTCTGTGTCGCGGTCATTCTTGTTGTGGACAGTGGTGTGAGGGCGGATTTCACCTTCGGCCGGCCCGTCAATCTCGGGCCGAACATCAACAGTTCCTCAGTCGAGATTGACCCAAGCATCTCGGCGGACGGTTTGGAACTATTCTTCGAGTCCCGCAGACCCGGCGGGCACGGGCTCGCTGATATATACGTGTCAAGACGGGCAAGTAAAGATGACCCTTGGGGACCTTGTATGAATATCGGGGCCCCGGTCAACGCAGCGAATTGGGAACAAGCCCCGAGTATCTCGGCTGACGGTCTCTCGCTGTACTTTTCCAACTATCCCAGTGTGTATGGGATCGATGACCTTTGGGTAACCACGCGAGCAAGCGTCTCGGATCCCTGGGGACCGCCTGTGAATCTCGGAGCGACCGTCAACAGCTCGGCTGACGACTGGGCCCCGAGCATCTCAGCCGACGGCCTGGTGGTCTTCTTTATGTCCGGTCGGGCTGGCGGGTTGGGCGGTGACGACCTATGGTTTACGAGCCGGGCAACGAAAAATGACCCCTGGGGCAGTCCGGTGAATTTAGGGGCCACAATAAACAGCTCTCATGAGGAGGCTTTCCCGGACATCTCTGCCGACAGCCGTATGTTATTCTTCAGCGATCACATGGGTGGGCCCTGGCGGCCCGGCGGTTATGGTGGGCAGGACTTATGGGTAACGGCAAGGGCAACAACAAACGATCCCTGGGGAGAACCAATGAATCTCGGACCAGTTATCAATAGCTCGGCTTGGGACTTTTCGCCGAACATCTCAGCCGATGGTTCCACGCTCTACTTCGGTTCCGACCGTCCCGGCGGAATGGGCAGTGCCGACCTCTGGCAGGCACCGATCATTCCGATTGTTGACTTCAACGGCGATGAAATCGTGGACATTGAGGACTTGGTCATACTCATTGAACACTGGGGTACAAATGAGACGCTCTGTGACATCGGACCAATGCCCTGGGGCGACGGTGTGGTTGATGCGGCGGACCTGGAGGTCCTGATGCGCTACTGGCAGCAGGAAGTGCTCCCCGTCAGCCTGATCGCGTACTGGAAACTGGATGAGACTTCGGGAATGATGGCCGCCGATAGCATTGGGGCCAACAACGCCACGCTGGTGGGCGATCCAATCTGGCAGCCGGGCGGCGGCAAGCTCGGCGGGGCCCTCCAGCTTGATGGCGGGGATGACTGTGTGACGACGGAGTTGATTCGCGATCCATCAGAAGGTGCGGTCAGCGTTTTTGCCTGGGTCAAGGGCGGGGCACCCGGACAGGTGATCCTGTCGCAGGACAAAGGTGCCAACTGGCTGATGGCGGGTGCCTCCGATGGTGCGTTGGTCACAGAACTCAAAGGGTCCGCACGCACGGGAAAGGCCCTGAAATCCGCCGTGAGCGTCACGGACGGTGCCTGGCATCGCGTGGGATTCGTCTGGGATGGGTCAAACCGGATTCTCTACGTCGATGGCATCGAGGTCGCCAGAGACACGCAGTCCAACTTGGCGGCATCGACGGGTGTCCTGTACATCGGCGGCGGCAGCAGCCTCGCCCTCGGCACGTTCTGGTCCGGCCTGATCGACGATGTGCGGGTCTATGACCGGGCGGTGACACCTTAGACAAAACAATTCGTATCTTCTACCTGAAGGGCAGGAAGGGTGGTGTCAGATGGAACGGTTTTATGGTTCAAAAATCATGTTCCTGTTGCTGGCGTTCGTGGTTGCGCTCATGCTTGCCGCAGGAAGTGCGAACGCCGATTTCACCTTCGGCCGGCCCGTCAATCTCGGGCCAAACATCAACAGTTCGTCTATCGATGCTGGGACGAGTATCTCGGCCGACGGTTGTACCCTCTATTTCAGTTCCAATCGGCCCGGCGGGCGGGGCGGCTGGGACTTATGGGTAGCGACACGTCTCACAACAGACGCCGACTGGGGTCCCCCGGAGAATCTCGGGCCGACCGTGAACACCCCGAGCGATGATGGCCCCGGGTGTATTTCGGCCGATGGCCTGTCGCTCTACTTCGCTTCCAACAGGCCCGGTGGTTTCGGCAGTTATGACACATGGGTGACGACACGGGCAACAAAAGGTGGAGAGTGGGGTATCCCCGTGAATCTTGGGCCGACGGTCAACAGTACAACCGGGGACGATCATCCGAGCATCTCAGCCGATGGCCTGTCGCTGTACTTCGTTTCCAATCGGGCCGGAGGGAGCGGCAGTCAGGACCTGTGGGTGACGACGCGGGCGACCCTCTCCGACCTCTGGGGTCCACCGGTAAATCTCGGCCCGACCGTCAACAGCTCGAACTATGAGGAATGGCCGAGCATCTCGGCTGACGCCCTGTTGCTTTTCTTTTATTCTGGTCCCGGCAGCCAGTCGTCGGGTCCCCACGATATATGGATGGCGAGGAGGGCAACCGTCTCTGACCCGTGGGCATTGCCGGTGAATCCTGGGCCACCGGTCAACACTTCGGCCAATGACTTCGGGCCGAACGTCTCGGCGGATGGTCGTACCTTCTATTTCACTTCCGATCGGCCGGGCGGCTACGGCAACTTCGATATCTGGCAGGCGCCGGTTATCCCCACCGTTGACTTCAACAGCGACGGCAAGGTGGACATCCAAGACCTTCTGAGACTCATCGAATCCTGGGGCAAGGATGACCCATCGGTCGATATAGGCCCCATGCCCTGGGGCGACGGCAAGGTCGATGAGAAGGACCTGGAGGTCCTGATGCGCTACTGGCAGCAAGAAGTGCTCCCCGTCAGCCTGATCGCGTACTGGAACCTGGATGAGGCCGAAGGGTTCGTCGCTGCTGACAAGGCCGGCACGAACAACGGCACGCTGGTGGGCGATCCCATCTGGCAGCCGAGCGGCGGCAAGGTCAAGGGGGCACTGCAGCTCGACGGCAGCGACGACTACGTCACCACCGACTCTGTACTGGACCCGGCGGCCGGGCCGCTGAGCGTCTTTGCCTGGGTCAAGGGTGGAGGACCCGGACAGGTCATTCTCTCTCAAGCGGGCGGGGCGAACTGGCTGATGGCGGGAGACCCAGGCGGAGTGCTGGCGACGGAGCTGAAAGAATCCGGGCGCAAAGGCAAACCCCTGGTGTCCGCAGCGGTCATCACCGACGGTGCCTGGCATCGCGTGGGCCTGGTCTGGGATGGTTCAAATCGTATTCTCTACGTTGATGATATCGAGGTGGTGAAGGATACGCAGGCCAACCTGCCAAGCTCGGGCGGTGGCCTGTACATCGGCGCCGGCAGCACCCTCGCCCTCGGCACGTTCTGGTCCGGCCTGATCGACGATGTGCGGATCTATGACCGGGCGGTGACGCCTTAGACAAAACAATTCATATTTTCTGCCTTAAGGGAGGAAACGAGGGTGTAAAATGAAATGGTTAAATGGTTACAGAATTAGGTTCGTGTCATTTGGATTTGTGGCCGCTATTTTGCTTGGCGGCGGCAGCGCGAATGCCGATTTCGGCTTCGGCAAGCCAGTGAACCTCGGCCGGGTCCTCAATACTGCATACGGGGAGGCTATCGATTCCATCTCGTCTGATGGCCTGGAGCTGTACTTCGATTCAACTCGGTCTGGAGGGCGGGGCGCCTATGACCTGTGGGTGCTGAAACGTGCCTCGGTTGACGACGATTGGGGTCCTGCGGAGAATCTCGGGCCTGCGGTCAACAGTCCGAGTCAAGAGGCTGGCTCATCGATTTCGGCCGATGGACTTGCGCTCTATTTCCACTCTAACCGGCCGGGCGGGTATGGCGATTTCGATATTTGGGTCACAAGACGGGCGACAAAAGATGACTCGTGGGGCGAGGCTGTGAATATGGGCCCGACGATAAACTGCTCTGGTTCAGACGGGGAGTCCTGGATTGCACCGGAGGGCTTAGAGCTGTTCTTTGCATCATCTCGGTCCGGCGGATATGGGGGGTTCGATATCTATGTGGCAAGGCGTGTGACGCAGGACGACCCCTGGGGCGAGGCGGTCAATCTCGATCCCGTGGTGAACAGTGCATACAACGAGCAGTTGCCCTCCCTTTCGCCAGATGGGCTATTACTCCTCTTCTCCGACAATCCTTTCCAAGGCACGCCCCGGCCCGGTGGGTATGGCGGGGCCGATATGTGGATAGCAAGGCGGGCAAGCCTTTCTGCCCCTTGGCAAACGCCGGTCAATCTTGGGCCCCAGGTCAATGGGCCCGCGGCAGATGCTCAACCACGCATCTCACCTGATGGTCGCACGCTGTACTTCTTTAGCGAACGCGGCGGCAGCTACGATAACTGGCAGGCCCCGATCATCCCCATCGTTGACTTCAACGGCGATGAAATCGTGGATATCAAGGATCTGGTCATACTCATCGAGAACTGGGGTCAAAGCGACCCGTCGGTGGACATCGGACCGATGCCCTGGGGCGACGGCAAGGTCGATGAGAAGGACCTGGAGGTCCTGATGCGCTACTGGCAGCAAGAGGTGCTCCCCGTCAGCCTGATCGCGTACTGGAAGCTGGACGAAGTCGAAGGGTTCGTCGCTGCTGACAAGGCCGGCACGAACAACGGCACGCTGGTGGGCGATCCAATCTGGCAGCCGGCCGGCGGCAAGCTCGGCGGGGCCCTACAGCTTGATGGCGTGGATGACTGTGTGACGACGGAGTTCCTTCGCGATCCATCAGAAGGTGCGTTCAGCGTCTTTGCCTGGGTCAAGGGCGGGGCACCCGGACAGGTCATTGTGTCCCAGGTGAACGGTGCCAATTGGCTGATGGCAGGCGCCTCAGACGGTGCATTGGCCACAGAGTTGAAGGGCTCCGGACGCACGGGAAAGGCCCTGAAATCCGCCGTGAGTGTCGCCGATGGCGCCTGGCACCGCGTGGGATTCGTCTGGGACGGCGCCAGCCGGATTCTCTATGTCGATGATATTGAGGTTGCCAAAGACACACAGTCCAACTTGGCGGCATCGGCGGGCAGCTTGTACATCGGGGCCGGCAGCACGCTCGCCCCCGGCAGCTTCTGGTCCGGCCTGATCGACGACGTCCGCCTCTACAACCGGGCCATCAAGCCATAGAACACCCTTGTTGTGTGCGACTAAGTTTCGTGGTGCCCGTGCCCTTATTCTGTCACCCTGAGCGGCAGCGAAGGATCTGGCCGTGGACGTAAACGTGGACTCGATGCGGTAGCGAGCTTCTCCTGCGATGCCCAGATGCTTCGCTTCGCTCAGCATGACAAATGCGGATTGATCCGCCACAAAAAGTGGTCGCCCACCCCTTGTTTTCCCTCTGAAGAATATGGGCGGCGCGCTCTTGACTACCGGATGCGCCGACGGTATGATTCCGTGATTCCTAGTTGGGGCGACGTAACATTGCTGGTTTATTTTTCAGGAGAACCAAAATGAAGTTGTCTACTGTCGTAGCATGTGTGTTGGCGGTCGTGCTTTGGACCGGTGCGGGGGCTCTCGCCCAGGGCCAGGGCAAAGGGCAGGGAGGGGGCGACAAAGGCCGCGGCAAACAACAAGAGGCGAAAGCGGAAAACGCGAAGGGGAATCCCCAAGCCGGCCAGGAAGCCCAGAAGAATGTAGGCAAGGGCAAGGCGGGCAAACAGGGCGACGAGAATGCCGTCACGCCCGGCGGACCCAAGCAGGGCGGACAGGGCAAGAAGGTCGGTCAGGCTGCCGAGACCCCGGAAAAAGGAAAAGGCAAGGGCCACGAGCAGCAGTCCCAGGCCCTCCAGAAGCAACTGCAGCGCGAGCAGGCCAAGCATATGGAGCGAGTGGCCCGGCTCAGCCGCATTCGCGAGCTGGCCGTCAAGAAGGGCGATAACGACACGGTCGCCCGGGTGGACAAGCTGATTGCGAAGGAGCAGGATGTCTACAGCCGCAAGCTCCAGCAGGTGGAGGGCCAGAATCGAGCGACTCAGCAACTGGGCCCGCAGCCCGGAGCCGCTGCGAAACAGGGCGTGACGCCGCCGGCCGGACCGAACGAGGTCGGCAAAGGCAAAGTCGTGCCGCCGGAACCGAAGCCGCAAGAGAAACCTGCCGGCAACGAAGTCAAGCAGGAGCAGACGGCGCCGGCCGGACAGGAAAAACCGAAAAACGAATGACGGCGGCCCAGCCCAAGCGGGGCCGGAATCGTTTGTGTCTGTCGTTCACGGATACCCATGAGATTTAAGGACTGAGCAATGTCACCGAATAGACTCGTAGCGTGGATTGTGGCAATGGTGTGTGTGCTGAGCATGTGGGGCTGCGCGAAGAAGACGACGCCGCCCGCCGCGAAGCAGGAACCGACCAAAACCGCCGCCGAGTACAAGGCCGAGGCGGACAAACAGATCAACGAGCAGAACGCCTCCCAGGAGCTGCAGAAGCTCGAGCAGTCCATCGACCAGGAAGCCACCCAGCAGTAACCGGCGCTATAACAGTCAAGCACAACGTCGCCCCGAGCCCGCTCGACCCCATACGTCGAGGGACTCGGGGCGACTTCGTTTATCCTCGATTGTCATGGTGCGAAACGCCCAAGACCTATCGGCCGAGCCGGTCGGCCAGGAAGGTGAACAGATCGTAGAGGATTTGCTCCGCGTGGGGGCCGTTGAGCAGGCCGAACCAGACGTAAGCGACCCGCCCGCCGTCCTGCGGTCTCGCATACGCGACTCCATCGCCGAGGTACTCGCCGAGATTATTACGTAGTTGCAGCAGGGGAACGTACTCGGTATCGTTCTGGGGGTAGAACGGCCGCCAGCGGAGGTCGCCGGCGGTCGGGAAATTGAATCCCTCGGGCACGTGCGTCAGCCGGGCGTCCACTTGGACAAAGCGAAGGTTCGCACCCGCAGGCGGGCGCTCCCAGCCTCCCCGCAGGGTCAGGCCGAAGCGGTGACTCTGATTCACGGCTTTGCCGTTCTCGTCGTAGTAGAAGGGCCAGGGCAGCGACGGCAGGGCCACGAGACAGCCGCCGGCCCTCTGGTAACGGATCAGGGCCTCGTCCACGTCACCCGTTGTTCGCACGGTGCGCTGGTATTGCTCGCCGGCGCAGTAGAGGATCATAGGGTAGTCCTTTGGGGTCATGGTGCCGCCCACTACCGTTGCCCAAGTCAGAAGCTCCGGCTCGATGCCGAGGTCGAGCAGCCACCAGAAGGCCATCGACTCCGCCCCCGGCAGCACGCCGATCCGCATCTTTTGCAGAGTCGCCCGCAGTTGCTCTTTCTCTTCTTTCGTGATTCCCTCGGCGGCCCCGACTTGGTGGGCCGGTCGGCGGGTGGACTTGAAACGTTCCGCGAACTCGCCCGTCAGCTCGATGTACTTGCTCCCAAACTCCAGCGAGGGCTCGATCTCGCTGCCCTCGTGCCACTCGTTGAAGCTGGTGACCAGGACCCAGTGCGGGTCGGCGGTGATGGCCTGCTCCCACTGGGTGCGGTAGAGCTCGCCCTCGAACCGCTCGACCGCCAGGCCGGGCTTGCGAATCTTCGTATCGTCATAGCCGGGAATCACGGTGATGGTGCTGATCTTGTTCGCCTGGTCGGCCAATTGGACCCAGGAGGCGTACGTGCCGGTGGTCCACTTGGCCAGCTCTTCGAGGGATATGCCTTTGAGCGAGCCGGCGGTGTTATACGTGTGCACGCCGTCGAACACGCGGGCAGAGCCGTAACTGAACTGGTCCCCCATGAGCACCGCCCCCGCGGGATAGCCGGCCTTGATGGTGCGGACGGCCTCCAGCCAGCCGGTAAGGCCCAGCTCGCCGACGGCCCGGCCGTAGACGAATACGACCGGCTGACCGTTGACCTTGAGATGGGCCTTGTGGCTGCCATACTTTTCAAGGACTTTGATGATGTCCCGGGCGGCGGTCTCGGCGGTCTGCGGCTGCGGCACCCTTTCATAGTAGATGCACGCCTGCAGGCCGTGACGCTCGCAGGCATCGAGAATCCCGGGCATGGCCCGATCCGAGTAGTCGCCGTGGCCCCACCAACTAACGATGAACGTGTCGATGTGGGCGGCCTTCGCCCACTGGCAATGCTGGTCGATCACGGCGGGATCGTGCGAGTCGTACGGGCCCAGCGCCGGATAGTGCGTGCTCGCGGCGATGTCCTTGTTCGCGGTGTCGATCCGGCCCCAGTGCACCGTCTTGCCCGCCCCGCCCGGCCCCTCGGGAATGCCGTACCACGGGTAATAGAACGTCAGGACCCGCCGCTCCACCGGCCGAGGCCGCCCCGCCGACTGAGCCTGTGCGTCAGCCCAAGAGAATACCCCCGCGACCATCCCCGCCAGGACGAGGGAAAACGCACTCACTCTCTTGCACATCGTCGCCACCCTTGACTCTCGCAAACTACGTAGACTCTGATTCATTCTCGCCACCGTCCGTCATCCTGAACGCGACAGGACATTGTCATGCCGAGCGAAGCCTGTCATGGGCATCCGGCGCACCCAAAGAAGACGAAAATGTCCGGGTGGCATCGGCAAGGCCGAAGGCTTTGCCGATGGCGGACGGGCGAACCATCGGCAAGCTGGCCCTTGCCGCTGCCACCCAACTCTTGATAGCGCATTTTCCGAGGAGCGAAGCATCTGGCCCACGAACGCGCCCACCACCTGGACGAGGCAGCTTTCCACTGCGCTGCCCGGATCCTTCGCCTGCGGCTCAGAATGACGAGCGCGTGAGAGCTGGGCTCGCCGGCATCACTCGCTTAATAGGTCAGCGCCACGAGGGTTCGGGGCGTGAGCTTCGTGAAGTCGATTTTGCCGGACTCGCAGGAGAAGTCCGCCGAGCCGTCGACCGGAAGCACCAGTGCCTTGCTCGCCTTGACCGGCTTCGAGAATTCCAGGGTGGCCGTCACCGGCTCGTCGTTGAAGTTCTCCACGATGACGCAGTGGTCGCCGATCAGGTATAGGGCG
>Ga0315291_10003482_pt1 | contig 20329 bp, 32 predicted proteins | sample YL17G12_20_MG_FD_203070 | JGI IMG/M metagenome (GOLD analysis project Ga0315291, IMG submission 203070) | Sediment microbial communities from Yellowstone Lake, YNP, Wyoming, USA - YL17G12_20 | ecosystem: Environmental > Aquatic > Freshwater > Lake > Sediment | place: USA: Wyoming | collected...
GTTGGGACGAGGCTGGCCACATGGAGGACTTGATTGACGGCCAGTTGTCCCAGTTGGAGTCGCCGGATTTCCCGTACGACCCCAACCAGATGACGATGCCCGGCGTGCTGGGGCCGAGTCCCAACGAGTATCTGGATGTCACGTCCTACAACCAGCACAGCCCGCACGGCTACAAGACCAAGATGAAGTGCAAGGACGTGGAGCAGTGGCAGCGCACGGAGCCTTGGCGATTGGACCCGGAGAAGTGGGCTGCCTATGCCCGCGAGCAGGGCATTGAGATTCCGCCCAAGGAAGTGCCGCCTGCTCCCTCAGTGGGCGAGTCGCTGGCCGATGTGTTGCTGGAGAAGGAGTACAAATACGCCACGACCCAGCTTGATGTGCCTGCGCCCCAGAGCGATTTTATCTTCGAGTGGGGCCGCCTCAACGTCCCGGACGACAAGCTCTCTTTCAGCGACCCGAACACCAATCCCCGCGAGACCGAGCAGCATGTCACCGTGCTCTATGGGCTGACTGTAAACGAAGTTCCACAAGAGCTTCGGCAAATCACCGAGGCGATGAAGCCCTTCCCTGTATACATCGGCAAGGTCAGCTTGTTCCGTCAGGAGACGCAGGACGTGGTGAAGCTGGATGTCGAGTCGCCGTGGCTGCGGAAGCTCTCGGACCAGATTCGGGCCACCATCCCCAACGAGAACAAGTACCCGGATTACAAGCCGCACCTGACCATTGCCTACGTGAAGAAGGGCAGTTGCGATAACCTCGAAGGGATGGACATCTTCGCCAACGGGCAGGAGACCGGGGTCAATCCCCAGTTCATCGCCTACGGGCTGGTGTTCAAAGGCGCGGGCGACTCGGACGGCAACCGTGTTCACGACACCTTGCTGTTCAGCCGAGTGAAGAAAACCCGGCCTGTGGAGTCGGAGCCGTTTGAGAAAGTGCCGTTTCCTTTGGCCCCGGAACACGTGGGTCAGTTCTTAAAGACTGCACGGAGTCGCGCCCAGCGCCCGATTCTGTAGTTAGTCTGTGATAGAAAACCTACGAGAGAACTTTCTGTTTGAACGGCTTCCCGCCGCACTCATCACGATGGATGAGCGGGGGCTGATTCAGGCCGTCGTGGGCGGCTTCCAAGACCGGTTGGAAGATTTGCGCTCCTACGGGAAGAAAATGCAGTTGTTCTTCTCGGTCTACGGGTTGCCCGACCCGGAGAATAACGTGGTCTCCGTGGTGCTGACGAGCCAGCAGGGCAAAGTTTACAAGCGCAGCCTCGACATCACCGACGACACCCCTCCCGCCTCGAACAATACCGCCCTGCGCCAGTGGGCTGCTATTCAGCTTGGGCTGGAGGAATCCACCTTGGGCGTGGTCCAGTACGACCGCGACCTGCTGCGCCTTGTGGACACCAGTACGCTGGAGTATCTGGCGGCCAGCATCGGGGCCATCCTCTACCAAAGCTCGCTCGTGAGCGACCAGCGGGTAGCCAACCAGCAGTTGGTGGACACCTATTTCCCCCGGCTCAAAATCAAAGGCACCGCCCAGAGCTTCGACGTGTTGGGCCGGGCGCTGGGCTTTGACGACGTGCGGGTGACCCCGCTCTGGAGCCGGATGAGTCCGCGCCGCCCGGAGGACGTTGGCAATCCGCTCAACGACCCGGATTATCTGTCATACCCGGAGTTCTATCCTCGGCAGCAAATCAGCGTGCTGTACGACCCGCTGGCTGTCCGGGATGGTCCCTTCTACGGCTGGACCGGCACATGCAGCAACGGCACGGCTTCGACCAGCTTTTACACCAGCGCCATCAACGGGTTCAACCCGTGGGTTCAGGTGATTGTGCTGGGCAGCATCGCCAATGGCACCGCCGCGCACGTGGCAGCGGGCAGTTACACGCTGGCCAGCGGAGCGCCCAACCTGAACGCCTACGTGGAGCCGTCCAATTCCAGCTTCCGCTTCGAGGCGCTGGTGGAGGGTGCGGCCATGAATGGCGTGGTCATCACCGTGGGCACCTTCGGCTACAGCGGCACTGACCGCACGGTGTCGATTTACGACCGGCTCTCGTCGGTGAAGTACCGCTCCAGCTACTTCGACCTTGGGCTGACGGTGGACATCGACCGGGCTGAGGAAGTATTTGGCACACAGCCCGCCAGCCGAAACCCCGACATCGCCAGCGGGAACTACACCCCGGATGGCGTGTCAGGCACGGCGGTCTCTCCCTACCGGGCATGGCGCACAGGCAGCATCGCGGTCACGACCCTGACCCAAGACTTTTACACGGAGACGGTGGTTTCGGCTGGAACGACGGTGGTTTATCCGCGTGTCCAGTCCGCAGGCACCAATCAGGAAATTATTGTAGACAATTTGATTGATGCCGGGGTTCAGGTAACCCAGAGCTTGGAGGAAGTCCGTCCGGCGACGCGCTTCCCGCGCCGCACGGCATCGGGCCTGCTCATCGACGACTCGACCCATTTCGCCTGCTACGTCAATGCGGGCACTTTGTTTACAACCAGCACGGGCAGTGTCTACAGCGGCTCTCACCCGCTGACGCCCTTGGGCGGTTACACGGCTGCGCTTAGTGTTCATTTGGGGCCGAGCTTTGCCATCGACTACCAGACGGTGCTGGGCAGGTCGTACACCGTTTGGGGCACGCCCGATTTCGTCCTGTATGTTCCGGTCGCAGTCACCACTGCGGACATGAACCCGGAGACGTTCGTAGTGGCCATGACAGGCACCAGCGCCTTCTTTGTCGTCAAGGATACGCTGACTGGAAGTGTCGTTCCGCAGACGCCCTACCTGATTAACAACGCGGCCTATGACGCCACGGCGGCGGTGGACCCCAGCAATGGAACCATCTGGGATTACCGCTTTGACGCGCCGAACATCACCAACCTTGTCTACAACGGCACCTACAATTTCGGCAACGGCACCTACTTCGTGGATTTCCCGATGGGTGCGCCGCCTGCGGCCAGAGCGGTCGCCATCTGGACGGTCACGGATTCCGAGGTTATTCGACCGGAGCCGACGCGGCTCGACAAGAACGCCAATCGTTTCAACTGTCAGGTGCGCCCGGAGGACGATGACAACGGGCTGCTCGACGAGCAGGTGGACGATTACCCGTGGCTGCGTGAAGTGGTCGGCGGTGGCGAGCAGGTGGAAATCGACACTTACATCCCGGAAGGTGTGCCGGTGGACGTGGTGGACTATCAGACCGCCTTCCAGAATCAGTCCGGCGTGGATGTGGATGTATACGGCTTCGAGTCGCAGAACAAGAGACTGCGGACCCGCGTTCAGGACCGGCCTTACGACGGCGACTATCAGCCGGGCATTCGGGCCATCGGCTACAGCGGCAGCTTCAGAAATCTGGCTACGTTGAGCGGGTCTGAAATCTCGTTGATTATCCCGGCCTCTGGCTCCGCGACCGGCACCTATGCCGCGCCCACGGAGTACGACATCCTGTTCAATTCGGGCTACGCGCTTTACCACGTGGGCGTCATCGAGGACGTGTTGGTGGCCGACCCGGTGAAGTTCTACGGCAGCCATCACCGAACGGGTTTGGTGGGCTGGATGCCGCTCAACGAGCATCCCGAAGAAAATCTGGATGTGCGCGACGTGGCCCGCACCATCCCGGTGGAGAAGCAAATACTGGCGGTTCACCCGGAGGACCGGGTGTGGGATAGCCAGCGGGGCTACTATTTGGATTTGCAGCCGGACGGTCAGGTGCTTGCGACCGTGACTCGCGGGCTGGGCGAGGACTTCACCATGTCCTTCTGGCTGCGGCCCGGCCAGAACTTGGCGGACGTTCGCATCGTCAGCTACGACCCGGTGTTCATCGACTTGAATCAGTTGGGCAGCCAGCTTCGATTCTACGCCAAGGACATCAACGGCACTGAGATTCTGCTGGGTGTCAAAGGCGTCAACCGGGGCGAGTTCAATTTTGTCACCATCACCAAGAATGCCGAGCGATACCGTTTCGGAGTGGGCAACCTGACGACTCCGGTGGCGCTAACAGACTACACCGGGTTGTTCTCACCTTTCGATGAAGTCAACAACTCGACGCTCATCCTGAAAGCACCGACTTCCGCGAACCAGTCCGCGCTGACTGGGCTTCAGGAGTTGGACATCTTTTTCTTCATCGACTACAGCGGTTCGATGGTTCCTAGCATCGCTGCCTTGGTGGCCAACTTGGCTACATTCGACGCGGCACTGACGGCGGATGGCTTTGACGTGCGCTACGGGTTTTCCTCCTTCGGTCTGGCCGTCAACGCTCCGCATTACTCGGACCTCGTGCAGAACATGACGGACTTCACGACCTTCATGGCTACACTGACTCCGTACACGCCAGCGCCCGGTGGCACGGAGACTGGCAGCTATGCCATTGTCACTCAGCTTCCGTTGGTCACGTGGCGTTCTACGGCTAACAGGTTGGTCATCCTGTTTACGGATGAGAACGACGACAGCGGGCCTGCGCCATTTGTGGGTCCGCCTGACCCCGGCTCCGCGCCTAACCCAGCAGTCATTGCCGGGGCTTACACTCAATTGACTTTGGCGGGGGCCATCTTCTATACGGCGGCTTATCCTTACAGTGCGCCTATCGCCAATTCGTCACTGGACCCCACTGTATACATCAATCTGGCGAATGCCTTCAACGGCAAGGTCTACAGCATCCTTGCTTTCCTCATCAGCCCTTTGGCAATGCTTAATGACATCGCCAATCTGGCAGTGGCTAACTTTGTGGGCGGCACGGGCTTTGTGGGTTTCCACGACTTCCGCCTGTGGAAGTTGACCAAGACTGTGGACGACCTGAACCTCGTGCGCTACCACCAGCCGGTGCCGACCTCAGTTCAATACCAGATGGGTTTCATCGAGACCGCCAATCGACAGGACCGGTACGGATTGAAGATGCTGGAGAGCGCGTGGATGACACCGGATGTCATGCCGCCGTGGTATCGCACGTCTCGCACGGGTTTGGTGCGCCGCTACACATCGGATGGCTCCTACGCCGGGGCGTCGCGGTTTAAGGAAGTGGGTCTCGGTGACGGGCACGCGCTGCCCAGCCAGATGTTTTTGGGCTACGTGGTGCCCTGTGTGGAAGTGGGTGGCACCGCTGTCAGCAGCGGAAGCTGGGGTGCCCTGCCGGGCGTCAACAACCTCTGGGCGACCGACACCACCACGCTCTACCCGATGGAGCAGTGCAACCCGGTGCGAGACCGCATCTGGGTGCGCGGGCTGGAGGACGGTGCGATGTACGAGGTCGCCCTGAGCGGGCAAGCGACTCGAACTTTCGTGACCGGCACCGCAGCCTACAATGGCACCAACATCTGGAGCGCGACCATTTCGATGGCGGGCACCAGCAGCCAGCAGTTGACGGGTGCGGAAGTGGTCTTGGCCGCCGGGGGCCAGATTTGTTACTGGGGCACGTCCGCAGGCACATTGGTTCAGGTGGCCGACAGCGGTGGCACCCAGACGCCGCCGCAGTGGATGTACCTCAACCAGCGCACGACCGACAGCTACCCCGGCCTGCCTACTCACTGGACCAAGCAAGGCTACACCGCGCATCAGCAGGGCGTGGACATCACCGGCAATCCTGACGTTGTGGTGGTGCCCGGCAACGTGAACTCGGCGTTGCTCGTGGCGGCGCTGGGCAACAATGGCCGCCTTGACTTCGAGAACACCAGTGTCTTTGGTCCGGCGCGTTACCGGCTGACCCTTGAAACAGGCAACATCGGCCCGACTGACGAGGACTTCGACGGCTTCACGGTTGAACTGAACCTGAACGAGAACATCATCGAAGCAGTCCTGCTCCGGGGCCAGAGCGGCTTCAACGTGCGGGGCACCGATGTCATCGAGTTCGTGACCAACACGCCTCCGGTCAACGGCACGTGGCTCCTGTCCATCCAGTGGTTCAACGCGCTGCGGGACACCGCCAAGGGCACGATGCGCCAGTTGGCTGTCTACAGTTACAAGGTGGAGAAGCTGGCCACGGAGATATTCCGCATCGAGGTCAACCCAGCGGGCACGCGCCCGGAGATTGTGCCGGTGGCTTTCTGCGTTGCGCCGGGCGGCTGGCTGGTGCGCGTGAACAGCTACGGCACTGTGGTCGAGAGCGCCCACGAGGGCACCATCTACCCAGCCAACGATACCTTGGTGAGCAAGCTGCCGCTCTCGGACTTGCTGACGGGTATGACCAACGACAAGCGCGAGGACGTGCTGGTGAGTGTCATCAATCCGCCCTCGTTCTGGACGGCGGGCACGGTGGCTACCGACCCGGCTCCCCCGGTAATGCCTACTTTTGGCGTTCTGATTGATACCTTAGTATGAGCTACCAAGTTGGCGACATTGCCCAGTTCGTTGTAAACACCGTCTCGGAGCCGGGGTCCATCTACAGCTATGTCTGGCGGTTCTGGGACACGGCCATTCAGGTGGGCACGACCGGGACGACCTTCAAGCGCATCAATATCGGCGGCGACCCGTCCAACGGGAACCAGTTGATTTACGCCTGCTCGCCTGTGATGATTACCGGGGAGAGCGTCAACCTTTACGGCACCATCACAGCGAACAATCCGCCGTACATCAGGCCGTCGCCCAGCATCTCCAAAAACGACGACTACTACGGCTATCGCACGGACCTGTCGCTGGCTGCCTACACCATCGACGCCAACGACCCCATCCTGTTCCTGTGGTACGATGGGGCCACCTTCCTGAGCTACGGCGTGGCTGCCGCCGCCTACGTGACGGGCACGCACATCTGGAGCGGCAACGACACCAGCACCAGCGTCGCTTTCAACGGCACGTACAATTCCCTGTCGATTCAGGTCAATGCCGACCGCAATGTTCAGTGCTACGTGGTGGACACGGCGGCAGGCACCACGGTTGTAGATTTTCGCCTGCGCGGCAAGACGGTGCCTCCCTTGGGTGGCGTGCTGGTCGCCGACAGCAACATGCTCACGACGGACGCCACGAGCCAGCCACGCACCCGGATTGGGCCGGGCCAGACGGTGATGTTCGTGGCTTACGTGAAGGACATCGACAACGCCTATCCGTCGTTTATCTGGAACTTGCCCAGCGTGGCACCGGGCAATTGGACGACGCCCTACCTTGGGGCGGGCACCGGGGCCGTGCTGCCGGATGGCAGCTTCTCCAACACCTACGTTAAGGACGTGAGCAACGGCAGCGAGGTTGTGACGGTGGGCACGGTCAAGGTCTGCGTGGCGACCTGCCAAATCACCGGGACCAACCCGGCCAGCCGTTCCTTCGGCCAGTCCACCCAGCTTCAGTTCACGGTGGAACTGGTCAAAAATCAGGCTCCTAGCAATACCACGGTGACCTGCACCGACATTAACGGGGCGATTATCAGCATGACCACGGGACAGGTCGTAGCGGGGGCCAAGATTATTTATTCAGCAGTGAGCACGGACAACGACCTCGACGTGGTGGACCAGCACTGGCGTTTTGACAACAGCGCCGCTCCGTTGTTTCCCAACCCGTTGCACCTGTTTGGGCCGAAGGTCGTCTACGACACCACCGGCATGACTTCCGGGCAGAAAATTTTGGGCGTCATTACTTCCACTGACCGCATGGGCGACTCCATTGCTGTCAGCTTTTCCGGTCCAGAGATTCAGTGAATTTTCTGGTTGACTGGCAATCTCCGAAGGTATACAGTTGGTTTCAGTTAAGCGAGCATAGGGTTCGCTTCAAAAGCCAAACTGAGTTATGCCAAAATTAAACGAAATCAAGGGAGTAGCGGAGAAGCCCAAGAAAAAGTCCGCCAAGCAGGTGCCCGCGCTGGAAGTCAAGGGCAAGCTGATTGGTCAAATCGCCAAATACAACGCCGCCTCCGACCGGGCCAAGCTTGCCCAAGGTGAGATGGCGGAGATTGCCCCTACCCTGCTGGCCGAGGGGCTGGAGTTCGTGTTCACCCACAACTGCGAGTGCCGGGAGGACACCAAGAAGCAAATCAAGTCCGTCAACCTGACGGAGCCTCGCACCGAGGATATGGCCCCGGACGAAGCGCCGGAAGCCGTGCAGTTTTCGTGGAGCACCCGCGCAGGCAAGTGCGACGCCATTGTGGTCAAGGCGCACTTCGCGGATTTGGTCACCGTGGACGACAAGCCCGCCGATGTAAACAAGTACGCCGAGGATGTCATCGTGGTCGATTTCGACAAGAAGGCGCTGATGGATTCCAAGGGCAAGTTCATGCAGGCCCGGTTCGACAAGTTCAAAAAGGCGCTGGACGAAGTGGCGGCGGAACTGAACATCGAGAACCCGCTGACCTTTTACAAAGAGTTCAAGCAGACCGGCGACATGAACGACCTGCGGTTCAAGGAATTGAATCCCTCTCAGAACCTCGCCCTTCATTTGGTCCTGCCGACTTCCAGTTCTTTGGAGCCAGTGCGTTCTAATGGGGAGGAATAGTGAGTCAGGCGCATTATGGCAAGAGACCCACGCTGGACGCCTGCCGTTGGAGACTGCCTGCGAATAGGCAGTCTCAAGGGCACGGTGGAACGGACGGTGGTAGCCGTTTACGATGGTCGAGTTGATTTTACGTCCAAAGGCAAACAGCATTCCACGGCCATCAAGCGATGGCGGGACTGGAGCAAAGGCAGTCGCATTGTTAAATTCGGCAAGACATGATTACACAGCACATCGCCAGCTATATGGCTTTTCTGCTCACAGAGATGGAACGGGACGCCAAGGTGCTCGACACCCCTTGGGTCTACTGCACGATGCTCCCGTTCCTTCTCTATGCGGTCTACATGGGCTTCAAGTGGTATCTGCTGCTTGCGCCCATCACCATCCCGCTGACCACCTTCATGGTGCTCCGGGCCGACCCGTCCAAAGCCAAGTCGCTTTGGAAAAACTGATTTATGGCACATCAAGACAAAATCATATCGTCAGCTTTGCAGGACTACCTGCGGGGTGACTTGTACACAAAGGAGATAGCGAAAAAGTATGGCGTCTCACCGTCTACAATCACCGCATGGGCGACCTCGGCGGGAGTAAAGCTCCGCTCGCGTGGCCGCCACAAGCAGGAAGAACCCACCGTCCGGCAGAAGAAAATCATCGAGCAGGCCGAAGTTAATCGCTACGAAGATGTAGGCCGCCAGTTTGGCATATCCAAGCAGGCGGTCCATCGCATCTTGGTTCGCTGGAAGGCGTTCGTGAAGCCCAAGCGTGCGCCCTTCGTGCCCGGCGATGTCATCATGTGGAACGGCTCAAAGCACACGGTCTACGTGGCCGACATTAACGGAGGCACACTCTTGAACAAGCAGGGAGGTCTGGTGCGCTGCGTGGTCTGGAACAATGGCGGTCGCGTGCCCAAGAAAGTAGGCTTCGATGAACGTTACGCTCGAAAAGCTCCAAAAGTTGCTGAACTCGCCGCAGCCTCCTGAGCCGCAGGTTTTCACCATCGACTCGCTTCACGTCCGGCAGATGACGGTCGTGGAGGCGGGCAGCCCCGCGCAGATGAAGCGATGCCTGCTCAATCTGCCTTCACTGATGATTCCCTTGATGGGCACTTACGTCACCAGCGGATGGGAACGAAGCTTCAACACCGCAATGACTGCGGACTTGGTGGTTCCGCTGATGGGCACCGTGTCAAACGGCGTCGTCTACTTAGACACAGAAATGACCGTGCGCGGGCGCACGGAGCACGTGGTCATGCTGGATGACGCTAACTTTCGATTGGACCCGTGAATAAAGAAGGATTGAAACTGGCGGCGCTGGCCTGCTGCGTGGTGCTGGCAATGCTCTACCTCGTGGATTGGGTTAGCAACGCGGTCAAGCCTGCTGCCACAAAGTACGTCGTCAGCCAGCTAACCAACGCAGCGGCCATCCTGAGCACCAACGCCATGTCGCCGACGACCAGAGCGAGTCTTACGGTGTCGCTGGAGCACATCCGAGACGAGATAGGCCACACCACCAACACCACCGACCTTCAAGTGCTCCGGGCTGCTGAATTTGGGCTAACCAATGTGCTCAGTCATCCATGACCTCTGCGGACATTCTCAGCCCGGCGCAGGTGAAGCGTTGGCTGCTGTCCTGCTATCGGCCCATCCATTGGCACGACCTCTGCGAAGTGGACAAGTTCACAATCATTTGGCCCAAGTTCTTATGATGGTCGAGAGCGGCAGCTACGCGCAGTTCAAGCACAGCCTGATTTACGGGTGGGGCGATACCGTCCGCACCACGCTGGAGCGCATGAACGACAAGTGGCTGACCGTGGAGTATTGGGCGGCTGTAGACGGTTTGGTGACTGCCGACATGACCTGTACGCTCGACCGGCACGCAGCGATGCTGCACATCGGAACGTACGTATTAAGACATGGCCTCGCCTTTGACCTCATGGCGCGAGTTAGCTGCCGCTCTTTTGGGCAGGGCAAAGAAACCCAAAAGTGCGAGTGGTGCTTCGACAAAGCGCCTGCCCGTACCGGACCTGCCGGGGAAAGCCTACCTGCTATCCCTGCCCAAGCCGCACACGTTCGAGAGCTTCGTCTTTCCCATAATAGCCAACGTGGCGGCACAGCCGGGCCTAATCGAACAACTCGTGGCCGTGCAGCCAATGAACGCGCCCGTAGGGCAAATACTTTACATGGATTTCGTTTATGACCGGCGTGGCCGACAAGTCCGCGAAGCGCCTCCTGCTGAACCTGTCCCGCGAGTGGAACCCCGCGTGCGACGAGTGCGGAATAAGAAACGAAAGCGTAAGCACTGAACTGTATACAATCGTTATCAAGAAGAATGGCTACACGCTCAAGAGGAAACGCTGGGGTCGCACCTGCCAGCTATGCCGGGACAAGATTCGCTTCGGCAATGACCCGGTGCTCAAGTTCATCGGCATGGACCTCGCGGTTGGGGCGGGCATGACGGCGGGCTATGTCTATGCGCCATACATTCCCGAAGCGTTTTTACGTCCCGGAGGCAGGCAATGACCGCAAGTTCAAACGCTTTCTGCTCAGCTACGGCTGGCGAGTCTGCACCGACTGCGGCATCCGGCGTCGCAAGCGCGGGCTTCAGCTTCGTATCGACGAGCGAACCGTTCACTGGCTCTGTGTTGAGTGCCGCAAGAAGCTTATCCATCACCGCTGGGCCGAGGAAGTTGAACAAGGTCTCACGGCCATGTACGACGTTCGCGCAGAGCGGGTGTTGCTCGAAGCTTTGAACAATGCAGGCGTGCGACCAGCCCAGCAAGCAGTTCCTCCTGCGTAAGCTGCGCTGCGCCTACTGCGGGGCAGAGGGCGTGGAGTTGACCACCTTGGTCATGTACGGCGTAAATCCAGTAAGGACAAACGTTCACAGTTTGATATGCGTGCCATGCAACCGATTCATGCGAACCGGCGGAAAACCAGTGCCAGCGCCAAGGGACGCCCCTCCGGGCGGACGCGGCCTGCTATACGAGGCCACCGTAAGGATACGGCTAAACAATCCCTGATGCGGTTGGACATCAAGCACCCGCCAGAGCAGTGGGAGCGGATGCTGGGCATTGAAGTCCTCGACCCGGATGGCTGGCACGGCAATATGCTGGCGTGGGAGACACCCATCACTCGTGAGGATTTCCTGAACCGGGCGGCGGAGTCTACAACGCGCTACCCCAAGAAATTTTTTACGGACATGGACACGTCCATCGACACTTTCAAGGCGCTCGACAAGCTCAAGTGAATTGTATACATTAAAGCGTGCGTGGTTCCAGAGACGACATCGCCTTCGAGGTTGAAATGGAGTTTGCTTCACGGCAAGTGGAGGCGCTGCTGCCTCTGCCGCCGGAAAGGCCAGCAGACTTTGGTGACCTTGCGCGTCTGCTCCGGGCGGGAAAGCAGATGGAGCAATGGGTGGGTGTGCCCTTCCTGTCAGTACCAGACGGGGTACAACCAAGCGTTCCAGTTACCCACGTTGTAGACAGTGCGGACGGCGCGGTGCGCGTGCCCACGCACAGCCGGGTGCCCACTATCAAGCAGGCGCTCCTGTTCCTGACTACCTGCGAATACTGCGGCGAGGCCACGAGCCACGAGCACAGCACGACCTGTGATTCCTGTTCTCACATCTATGACCCTATCCCTTTTGACGACGACCTCCCTGACGAGCACGAGCGCATGGTGCTATGATTCCTGAGCATGGCAGCCGGGAGGACTTCAAGCGCATCCTGTTCGCGCTCACGGTGAACCCTGACCAGCAGGACATAATCCTTCAGGCGGTCATGGACCGTCACGGCCTCGGAGCGCAGGCATTGGGGCGTACCGGTACTGGCGACCCGTATCACTACGCCACCACGTTCGCTTTCAGCCTGCCGCGCTGGTTTGTAGACTTTGAGATTTACGACCTGCTCAAGAAGGTGGCCAAGGAGTCCTACATGTGGATGTACCGGTATCAGTTGAATCCGAACCCTGACCCTTCGTGGCACCACGGTATCGTGACCTTCTTTGGCATGACGCCGCTGGGCGACAACCGGAAGAAATACTACGATGCGCCGCCCAAGATGAAGCCAGTGGAGAAATACGTGTGGGAGGTCGCTGAACGGCTCAAGCGCGACGCGGAGGCGGAGAACAGGAGGGCGCTTGCCGAACGACATGGACTGCTGGCCTGATGTCGGCCCATCTTACCAGATTGCGATGCCTCGCCAGCGGGATGTCTACAAGCTCGCCCTGATTACGCCCAAGGAATGGCTGGAGCCGGGCCACGGCATCATGTGTCGTTCGTGCCGGTTCCACCAGAAGCTCACGCCCTATCACATGCCCAACGACGGGCCGAAGGACATTTGTTCGGCTAAGGAGTGCCATCGGGTGCTACAGCCGGAGCGGGGTTATCCGGGTTTGGTTCTGTACCATGCGGGAAACGAAACTTGTGCGTGGTATGAACCAGAAATCGTCCTCAACATCGACCTCAGTGGAGTTGAAGCAAGATTACTCCAGCGTCTCTGTGATAGGTGAGACCTGCACGGATGTCTACATTTACGGGCACTGCAAGCGCCTCTGCCCGGAAGCCCCGGTGCCCATCTTCGTTAAGGAGAGCGAGCACAGTAATGCGGGCATGGCGGGCAACGTGGCGGCCAACTTGGAGGCGCTGGGCCTTACGCCTGAGCTTTGCACCCACCCAGAGACCATCACCAAGACCCGCTATGTCGAGCACAGCCGCAACCACCTGATTCTGCGCGTGGACGATGACAGCGCGGTGACGCCTTTCTGCGCCCTCAAGCGTTACCCTGACTTTGCCGGGCGCGTGGCGGTCATCTCCGATTACGCCAAGGGCTTCCTGAGCGAGCACGACATCATGGCCATCGCGGAGTCGGCGCTGGTGACTTTCGTAGACACCAAGAAGAAGCTGGGGCCGTGGGCCGCGCACGTGGACTTCATCAAAATCAACGAGGTCGAGTACAAGGCCACGGTCGAGGAAGCGGAGCCTTACATCGACAAGCTCATCGTCACGCTGGGAGACAAGGGCTGCATGTTCAAGGGCAAGCTATATCCGGTGCAGCCGACGGAGGTCGTGGACATCGCCGGGGCGGGGGACACCTTCTTGGCCGCCTTGGCCGCCCGGTTCGTCAACAACATCAAGCGCACGGGCAGCGATGGGCACATCGAGGAATGTATCGGGTTTGCCAATCGAGCCGCCCGGCAAGTGGTCAGCCGTCGTGGAGTTTCTGTGGTTCGTAATTTACAAGCCTGAGCCGATTGTATACAATGGCGTGGGCCGTACTTATGACTATGAAAAGACTTTGCTGGCTGTTGTTCCTGCTCGTGCCTTTAGCCGTGTGGGGCGACCAGACCGTGACCTTGGCGTGGGACCGCAGCCCCAGTGCCGATGCTACGGGCTACAACATCTACTACGGGGCGCACACCGGGGCATACACCAATAGGGTCAACGTGGGCAACGTGTCCACGGTTTCGGTTTCGGGTCTGAAGGAAGGGGTGACCTACTACTTCGCCGCCACGGCCTACAATTCTTCCGGGCTGGAGAGCGATTTCAGCAACGAGGTCAGCTACACGGTGCCCACTACGCGCCCGTTGTCTGCCAGTGATACCAAGGCGGTTGATTACCGGGATATGAAGGCAGAGGATGCTGGACCATGAAGAAGCGCCGCATTCGCCGCAGGCCGGTGCCCGACGTGCCCCACAAGCGCGGGCTGTTCCTGTTGCCCAAGGTTAAGCGCCTGACCGTCGAGTTAAAGCTGGAGAGCGTTCCGATTACGGGCACGCCACGAAAGCTGCGCGTGCGCTGGGACACATCCAATCCCACGGAGATTATCCATGAGCACGGAGTCACCTATCGAATCTGGCACTAGCACATGGGCACTTATCCCACATGGAGTTTCGGTCGGCCCGACGCGAAGGGTGACGACGGGGTATGTCTTGATGCTCAGCCCGCCAGTAGACCAGCCCAACAAGAGGTATCTGTTGGATGGGCCAACGTTGGATATGTCCTACGCTACGTTCAAGAAAATGGAAGCCTTGAACGGGCTTTTGGCGCTGCGAATGGCCGAGCACAAAATCACCGAGGCCGAGCGCGAGGAAGTTCGCAAGCAGACTATGTGGGCGGAGGCGGCGCGGCGGTTGCCAATGTAGACAAACCCAGCAAGCAATGGTTATTGAAGAATATGGAGTCCGTGGCGCATCGCAAGAAGCTGATGTTCGCGGCCTTCACGAAGGCCAGCGAGATGATAGTGGGCGCACGAGCACCGTGGAACTTCCTGACTTTACCGTGACCATAAGGGACAAAGATGGACCGATACCGGAGCAAGCGAGCAAGCAATGGCTGATGACCAGCGAGAATCTGAGGGGCCACATGTTCTGCTTCCACTGGAACAGGAACAGGACGCGCCAAGCAAGCAATGGCTGACCGACTACGAAATACAGAAGCGGATGTTCGTGGCGGCGGAGAGTCCCGACGATGCGCTGGACATTTGGAATCGGATGAGGGGAAGGTTGGATTCGGTGGCGGCAATGGCAGAGGTACGGATGAACCTGCTAAAAGATGGTTGTACACAAACATAAAGCCGCTGAAGCTGAAGTGCCAGTGGACCGTGGAGATGAGCGAGGCGATGGACAAGTGGCTGGGTCTCGACCGGATGAAGTAAGCAAGCAATGGCTGATGAAAAACATCGACCCGGAAAAGTTGAAGGCTTCGTGGAGCGAGGTCGCCGGGGAGTACGCCCGGCAGTGGCAGAGGCTTGCCCGCGAGACGCGGATACACCAAGAAAATGGTGGCTACTAGCCAATGTGAACATCAAGGCGTGGGTGAACTTCACGCCAATCTACCGATGGCCGGAGGACGTGCGCCGCTCTCGCTGAGATTTCAGCGTGTGCTTGAACGCCGCCTTGACCGGCCCAGTAAGAAATGGCTCTTGAGTGAGGAATTGGAATGGAGACTGAGCAACGCGCTGATGTCGGACATGCTGGCGGAGTTGGAGAAATAAGAATAGACCAGCCCTGTAAACAATGGCTACTGAGCGACAGACTGCGATTCAATATGGTCATATACCGGGCCTTGGCGAGTGCCGGAGCCGAGATACGTTCTGGTCGGCGCGTGAAGCACTGGGGGGTACGCTGGGGCGCTGCTGCTCCTACATAACGGTTCACTCGCGGCTATGCCTAAGCGTAGACATTCCGAGGAAGAAGTGGCTGTTCCGCCGGGTGCGGCGCTGGGAGTGTGTGGCGCTGGACAAGGCGAACGAGTTTGTGAACAACGCGACGTGGTGGTATCCGCCAGAGGCGCAGCAGCCGTGGTACGCCATGACTGGCCGACCGACCGGGAGGGCAAGGCTTGGCTAATGCAGCGCGAGATGCAGCGAATCGTAAACGTGCGGGATTACCTTCAGTGGTTCTGCCGTATCAACGGGGACGTGAAGGTGCTGCCCAAGATTCGCGGGCGCTTGCAGCGGACGAGCCGAGCAAGCGGTGGCTCATGGCGTCGCTGACGTGGGACATCGTTCACTGGCAGATTGCCGGGGTGCCGGTCTGGCGGGCGTTGCAGCACGTGCGCGACCGGGAGTTGCCGTGGGGTAGTTAGCCTGATGGAAGATGCGCTCAGAATCACAGCGCCAGATTTTTGCGCTGGAGTGCTCCTGTTCCGGGGATGGGTAATCCGATGTGCGCCCAGCGTAAAGTTCATGTGCGGGTGGAGTCAGACTCAGGTCGAGGACTTCTGCCGTCTAAAGGACTGGGCCTGCGACCCGTTATCTGGAAGGTCAACGTCCCGGACGCTCCCACCAAGTACTGGCTGCTCACCCAAATTGAGACGCAAGAGTGCTACATGTGCTTCCACCGGGTTGTCTGGAGCCACGCTCAACCGGCCCCTGCCATCTGCTGGGTATGCTCAGCCGGTCATGGTCCGTGATGTTGATTGACATGGCGCAGTAGTTAGGGCGCTATGCCAAGTCAAGACGAACTCGATAAGTTCCTGCATCCCGACCCTAACGCGCCCAAAGCGGCGATTCCAGCAAGCTGGACTCCGGGCTACCAAGCCCCCGGCCCCAAGCCCAAACTGCCCGGCGAGGGGGTTGACCCTAACGCGCCGACGCCACCGTTGCCCGGCTCCCAGCCGCAAGGTCCGTCGGCTCCCGTGCCAGCCTTCTGGACGGACTTTCCGCGCATCTGCCAGCAAATCTTCGAGGTCTATGAGAAGAAGGGTCCAGCGGCGGCCCAGAGCTTTCAGGACTGGATTAAGAAGGAACTGGGGCAGACGTAGACAATCACGGGTGGTATCGGTAAACCACGACCCACCACCCGATTTCGGCAAAGACGATGACCGCCCACGCTGCGATGAGCAGCAGGCGGTCTTTCTGTTCTGCGGTCACTTTTTAGCTACGCCCGGCGGCAGCCCACTCCTTGTTATACTTCTTGATGGCTGCGTCGGCCTCAGCCCGGCTGATGTCTCCGGGCACGCACTTGTATACACCGACAGCGAACTTCTTAGGGTCGCCGTGGGCTTTCTTCAAAGCCTGTTGCTTGGGCGTGAGGCCGTCAGGATTTGTTCCACGTGGAACATTCTTGGTGGCCTGCGCCAAGCGCCACCGGTCCAGTTCCCGCTTTGTCTTAAATATGGCCCGCTTTGGCTTGCGACAACGCATCTCGCGTAAAGCCTGCTTAACACTAGCGACCTCCGGGGTGAAGCAACGCTCGCGCACGCGCAGGGCTTTATACCGGGAGGGGCCGTAGACGTTGGGGTGGAGGATGTGGGAGAGCGCAGCTTCCACGGCGGCGTGCTCGCTGGGGTAGTCCATGTAGAGGGCGTACATCTGATACCACGAGCCGATGTGCCCCTCGTGGATGTAGAAATACTCCCCGGTGGGCAGGGTGACCCAGACCTTGGTTTTGTAACGCAGGCAGGGAACAAAGTCCTTGTCGGGAACCATTTTGACACGAACGCGCTTTTTCATAAGCTCAAGAGGGTAATCGAGACAAGGGCCAGCCCGATGCCCACCCATTGTCGGAGCGTGATGGCTTCGTGGAAGCCCAGCCAGCCGATGGCCACGGTGGCGAGCACGTAGGCCACGGCGTAGATGGAGCCGAGGACGGCGAGGCTGCCGTGGTTCTTGAGGGCCGGGAACCAGAACAGGGCGTTGAGCGCGTAGCCCAGCACGGCGAGGGCGGCCATCCAGTTGGCTTGGGTGAGCGTCCACTTCTTGGAGAGGTATTCCGCCGCGCAGTAAAACACGAGCGAGCAGGAGAGCCAGAAGGTGATGGTCCAGTTCATCCGCCCTCCATCTTGTGCATGGTATCGGCAATCTGGTAGGTCGAGCGGGCGTGGAGCTTCACTTCGTCCATGTAGTTCAGCCCGGTCATGTTCAGGAACCAGTGGACCACATCGGCAATCTGCTCATCCCCGGTGCCGCGCATCATCCGGGCGAGCAGGAAGGCTTCCGCGTGGGCGTCGCTGCCCTCGAAGGGCTGGATGTCCACGGCGCTGACCTCGTTCTCGTAGGCGAGGCGCAGGTAGGTCTCCAGTTCCTTGTCGGGCACCAGAGGCACCACCTTGAACTCCACGTAGGTCGTCCCGGCGTGCGGGTCGCCATAGCGGGCAAAGTACACCTTGGACACCATGTTCTTGTCCAAGAGGGCGCAGGCGGTCTCGAAGGCGTAGACGTTCATCTGGAGGGTGTCCATGAGCACCGAGACCCGGACCACGCGCCAGTGCTTCTTGCGGAAAATAGGCATACTTTTGAACACGCTCATGCAGCTTCAGGGGGTGGAGTTTCAGTGGGTTCAGGTTGGTCTTTTTCGATGGGCTGGCCGCAGAAGGGGCAGAAGGAGACGAACATGTAGGGCGGGTTGTTCTTTTTGCCCTTGGGAGCCTTGGTGCGGTCCACCCAGCCAGTGGAGATGTAAAAGCGGATGCGGAAGTCGGGCATGACGAAGGCGTAGCCGTTGAGCTTGAGATTCTTTTCTGCCAGCCGCTTGTCGATGTCCTCAAGGCAGGTGCAATTCATACTACTAATTTGGTATCAATTTGTGTCAGATTAGTAGTTGGCGGGGTAGGAGTTACAAAAGCCGCAGCAGGCACCGAACTCAGGGTGCCCATAGCGATGGCGTAGCCCATGAACTTGGCGACCTTGCCCTGCTTGTCGGCTTGGAGCTTCTGATTCTGCCAGCCGTGGGGCACGACGCCTACATCCTCCAGCATGTTCACCACGGCCACGAGGTCGTTAAGCTCGTAGACGAGCTTTTCTAGGTTGGTGGGGCCGTGAGGGTCCAGCGGGCTGCGGTCATTGAGGCCAAAGCGCAGGCTCTTGCAGCCAGTCTTGGCGACTTCCGAGCATTCTTCAACGAGGGTGGTGAGCAGGTGTTCTTGAGCGTTCATAATTTTGGTGGCGTGAGCAGGGCGAGCAGGTTGGCTTTGCCCATCCCAGTGGTCAGTTTCGTGCCGCTGTGCAGGAACATGAGGGTGAAGGTCTCCAGCATCAGGTCGATGCCGTCGATGTGCGTCGCAGTAGGGTAGTTTGCCTGTAGGGTTTCGGTAAGAAGCATGATGGTCTGAGCCACGTAATTGCGGCGCAACTCCACGGGCCGGGTGTCATCTTCAATGAAGGCTATCGTCTCGCGTAGCTGCCCTTCCATGTAGCCGATGATTGTCGCCGCGTAATGCTGGATGACTTCAGGCGGCAGGGTTGGCTGGGGGTCGTGATGAGCTTCGGCGTTCATAGTTCGTCAAGGTGACGGCGCTTGCGGCCATCCCGGTAGCCTATCCAGTACGCGATGGCACAGTTCAGGAAGCCCAAGGCCATCCACGCGGTAAAGCTCAGGGTGATGGCAGCAGTCATTTCAGCCATGCGCCCTCCAGACAGCCAAGAGGGCCAGCACGAGCAGGACTATCCAGACGATGGGAGCAGGCACGAGCCAGCCCTTCACCCGGAAGTCCCGGAACAGCCATTCCTTAATTTGCATGGTGCTCACCCAGTAAGAGAACTCGGTTGTGGGTAATCTCGTGGCGCAGGTCGTGGAGCTTCTGGTGCGCCTCGATGGCCTGTTCATCCTCACCCAGCACCGCCTGCGTAAAGAGCGCGGTGAACTCTTTGGCGGTCATCTCGGTGCGGGGCAGCATCACTTTCACATCATTATTCATGGTCGTAGCGTGTAGAACGTAATCCGGGGCGGGATTTGGACCCGCGTAGCATTTCGATAGTTTCGGACTGAAGGGCGCTGCACGAGGCAGCTTCAAACCCCAAGCCTTTGTTTATATCTGGCTTCCGCAGGCAGGCATTATGAATTGCCGCACTCAGAGGCGTCGTCCTACTCCTGTTCCTCGTGGCACTGTCACAGGAAACCGAGGGGGTCCGGCCCCCTATCGCCCGGATAAATTCAAAGAACAGAATCAAGAATACGTTTTTTATCGTTGACGCGCAAGGAAAAGTATACGATGCTCGTGGCCGCGAGTCAGATAGGCTCTTGAGAAGGCTCGCGCTGAGGTACGCCGTGTGGCGTACCTCAGATATAGCGAAAAAGCAAGCATGAGACGTAAACGCATACAGGAGCAGGTTACGGGCAAAAGCCGGGAAATCGCGTCCGCCTCTCGCCATCCGCGTTCTAATAAACCACAATGACTATCAACTCCATCGGGCGCTGGGGGCGCTTCCCGACGTTCCAAGCCAAGATTGGCACCGGGCCGAGCGCCGTCATCATCGTCAAGCGGGTGCGCGATTTCCACGTGGACCAGTGGATTCAATTCGCCGAGACCCGTGACCTCGCTGGGATGTGCGTCGGATGTACGCCTACTTGGCGCGGCGGCATCATCACTAAAATCGCTGACCACCGGCTGTTCGTGGACCTGATGTAGCCTTATGACCATTCACCAATCGAACATGATTCGGCTGCTTTACTACGCCATCGAAAAGAAGAAGGAGGATGAGGCCAAGATA
>Ga0315291_10003483_pt1 | contig 20328 bp, 7 predicted proteins | sample YL17G12_20_MG_FD_203070 | JGI IMG/M metagenome (GOLD analysis project Ga0315291, IMG submission 203070) | Sediment microbial communities from Yellowstone Lake, YNP, Wyoming, USA - YL17G12_20 | ecosystem: Environmental > Aquatic > Freshwater > Lake > Sediment | place: USA: Wyoming | collected...
CCGGGTGAAAGCCCTGCATGTTCCCCAGGTTGATGCAGATGTACATCTTGCCGTCGTTGCTGGCGCCGACTAGGTCGAAGTCGCCGTCCTTGTCGACATCGACGGCGTCGACGGAGTTCATGTCCCTGATGGCCCCGGTAACGACCGGGTAAGATGCATTGCAATCCCGGGCGCCCAGGCTCAAGGCGACATAGAACTGCCTGTTGGAACAGGCGCCTATCAGATCCGGGAAGGTGTCCATGTTGATGTCCGCGACGCAGACGTCGTTCATCTGCCCGGAGCCGGCGTTGACGACCTTGAACGAATCCGAGCCGGGCCCACCGGAGGTGTCGAACTGCGCCCCGCCATCATTGAAAAACACATAGAATTTGCCGTTGAGGTTGCCGGCGATTATATCGTTCAGGCCGTCTTGATCGACGTCTGCTATCGTGACGCTGGCCATGCGGCTCGCGACGCCAGAATCGATCTTCGTGGCGCCTCCGAACAGCCCTGCCCCGCCCTGGTTGAGCAGGATGTATATGTTGCCGTCGGCGCAGGCGGCAGCCAGATCGATGCCCGGGGCGTCATCGAGGTTGCCGGCAGCGATCATGAGCAGGTCATTCTGGGCCGATGCGATCTGGCAGTCGATGAACGAGGCGTTGGCGAACCGGCCTTTGATGCTGCGGCTGAGATAGATCTTGGCGTTGGGACCGCAACCGACAATGTCCATCCAGCCGTCGTCGCTTATGTCCGCGGTGGTGACGTAACTGACCGCCCCGTTCGTGTATGATGTCCGGTTCAGGCTGAAAGACAGGCTGTTCCTTTCCCAGACCGTCCGGTCCCCCACGCTCATGGTGTAGGCAAAATTGGCTGTCTGGCTGTTGTTTACGGCGAACGAGGCATCGTTTATGGTGGACCGGGGCAGTCCGAGGTCGAGGCCCTTTGTCAACCCTTTTGATTCCCAACGCAGGTCGAGCGCGGTCGTGTTCGGAGCGAACTCCCGTTGCATGCCCATCGTGCCGGGGAATTTCCACTCCAATGTCCCGTCGCCGTTGAGGTCCATCGACGGGTTGACCGGCCAATGCAATGTCTGGTAATCCGTCCCGGCGTCCATGGGGAAGGGTTGGCCCCGGACGCGGACCGTGGCGGACTGAACCTCCGAGTACCGGCTCAACGAGATGTTCTTGGTCAGCTGGCCCCCGGTGGTCAGCTGGCTGGCCCATTCAAAAGCCGCATCCCCGTCCTTCCATTTGTCCGTGGTGTCGGCCTGCGCCCCGGGAGAGAGGGCCGGCGCCAAAAGCAGCACGAGCGCCGCGGCGAGGCAGGGGAAGCGCATCCCGGTCATCAGAGGGCTGGCATCCGTCAAGGTATCGGCTCCGGCTGAAGATTGGGCCCTCCCGGTTTATATTATTTCCGGAATGGAAACCTCGCATGCGGTCGGAAGTGAACACGATTGGTGAAACGGGCAATCCGGGCAATCCGGGCAATCCGGGCAATCGGGGAAACGGGCAATCCGGGCAATGTGGGAACGGATGCGACCGTCATCCCCGCATTGCCCGTTATTGCCCGAATTGCCCATATTGCCCGTCCGCTTCTTTTGCCTGATCCTGGGCAAAGCTCATTTGGAGGGAATGAGTGAAAGGAGGCGATACCCATGCCCGTAAGCACCCAGCAGACCTACGGCCCCGGCCACTTCAGGCGATATGCCCTGCACGGCGACCCGCTGCTTCTCCGACTCGAAAAGGAGGCGGCCCGAAAGGACATTCCTATCGTCGGCCCCGCCATGGGGAAATTGCTCTACCTCCTGGCAAGGGCCTCGAACGCGCGGCGGGTTCTGGAGCTGGGCACGTCGATAGGCTACAGCACCATCTGGCTGGCCCGGGCCGTCCGCACGGCCGGCGGGAAGGTCACGAGCCTCGAGTGGGACGAAAAGACGGCCGGTTCGGCCGTGAACAATCTGGCCGCGGCGGGCGTGTCGGAGAGCGTGGAGGTCGTGGTCGGCGACGCCCTGGAATGGCTCGCCGGCCACGCCCGCCGCCGCAAGTTCGACCTCATCTTCAATGACATCGACAAGGAGCTCTACACGGCCACGCTGGTCCCGATAGCCATGATGCTCCGGCCCGGAGGGCTGGCAGTTTTTGACAACACCGCCTTCCGTTCGGCGGGCGATTTCCTCGAAGCCGCCCAACGCCACCCTGCGCTGGAGGTGCTGCACCTGCACTGCTTCCTGCCGGGGCACGACCCGGACGACGACGCGGTCACGCTGTGCGTGAAGAAGGGGCCAAATTGATACTTGGGTGACTACAGGACCATGCCATTGTAGTCACCTGTTCCCGGCCGCCTTCCGTCGCCGGTACTCCAGCAATATGAGCTCCAGCATCGGCCGAAGATCGCCCCTGTGCTCGTATTCCTGCAGCGCCCGGTAGTAGACTGACCGTCGCGTCAGCTCGATGTTGACCGGAGGGAGGCCGTGCCGCAACAGGATGTTGTTGAGCAGGAGCCGCCCGACCCGGCCGTTGCCGTCGCGGAACGGATGGATGTTCTCGAACTGGTTGTGGACGACCGCTGCCAGCACCAGGGGCGGGTATCGTTTCCGGTGCGCGCGGTACCATTTCACAAGCTCGCGAAGCAATGGGAGGACCCGGCCGGAGGGCGCGCCACGGTGCAATACCGTTCCATCGCCGGCCACGACCGCCACTTCCTCGCCCCTGGCCCGGAACCGGCCGGCGAACGGAAGCGAGTTCCTGAAAACGACGAGATGGAGCCACCTTATCAGGGCGAGCGTCAGGTGGACCTTTGTTTTTCGTATGCACTCGACGGCCTCGGCCACGCCGTATGTTTCGGAGATCTCGTCGCGGGTCCGCCCCTGAGGCCATTTTCGGTCCTCGAGCATTCCCGCCACCTCGGGCCGGGCGACGGTCGAGCCCTCGATGGCGTTGGTGTCGTAGGCGAAGTCCGCGGTGAAATTTTGCCATTGCCTCTCCGTCAGATGGCGGACCCTGGGCAGGCCACCCGACTGCAGGCTCCGGAGCTGCTCCAGCTCCCCGGCGGAAAGCACCGTTTTCAGCGGGTCCCGGACGGAAGCGGCCGCCTCGATGCGGGCCTTGAGGACCTTTTCGGCGAGAGACCTTCGGCGGTCGATATCCTCCGGCGATAGGCCGGACCCCAGAAAGACCCGGGCCTTCAGGACCCTCTTTCCCCGGCGGTAGGAGTGGGCGAGATAGTACCTGGCCCGCCGGCCCTTTCTCCTTGTCTCGAGGTGCATCGTGACGTATAGGTGACTACAATATATTTAATAGTTGGCATTAGGTGACTACAACGGCCGGGACGCACTGAACTATGCGGGCAAGCCGGAAAGCCGGCGAGCCGGTGAGCCGGTGGGGTGAGCCGGTTAGCCGGGGGGCCGGCGAGCCGGTACCGGCCTGCCGGCTTGCCGGCTTTCCCCCCCGGCTCTACGGCTTGCCGGCTCGCCGGCTCGCCCGTTTTTTCTTCAGAGCGTGTGCATGCAAGCCGGGCACGACTTCCAGCCCTGTTCCAGCGGCTCGCCGCAGTTTGCGCACTCGAGCCTCTCAGCCGCCGCCTTCTTCGACGAAATTTCGCGCTTGCGCGCTGATTCGGCCGCGGCCTTCGCCTCGTTGGCGAACTCCAGCGCCGCGGCGAAGTCGCCGTCGTTTTGGAACTCCCGCGCCAGCTCCAGGCTCTGCATCGGACCGGAGGCGTCGATGCCGTCGACCAGAAGGTCCGAGAGGAGGTCCTCGGCCTCGTTGATGGCCTGGCGCGCCTGGATCCGGTCCCGCTCGTCCGGGGCGGCCGCCCCGGGAGCTCCGCCGGCCGGCGCGGGCGGGGGCGCCGGCGGGGAAGCGGCCGCCGGCGCTGCCGGGGCCCCGCCTTCCTCGGCGCCCTTCCGGTGCTTCCTTGCCAGGGCGAAGAGCCCCGCAACGGCCAGGACGGCGACGAAGGCCGCGGCCGCCGCGGCCAGGCCCCACGATGGGTCCGTCGTCAGTTGCTCCCGCGCGGCCACCTCAACCGTGATTTGCGAACGGGCCGTCGCCGAGCCGTCGGACACTTCGAGCGTTATCACGTGCCTTCCGGGCCTAAGCCGTACGGTAAGGTTCTGGCCCTCGCCCAGCGGGTTCCCGTTCTCGGACCAGGTAAATTCCATCCGGTCAGCGGAATCCCGGTCGCTGGCCGTCCCGTTCAGCGAGATCCTTTTGCCCTCCTCGAACTGGGAACCGTTCACGGGCGACGCTATCCGGACATTGTACGGCGGGTGGTTGACGTGGACGACGGTGAGCAGGAACGAGACGGAGGCGCTGGCCTTTCCCTCGTCCGTCACGGTTATGGTTATCCGGCGCTCGCCGACCTGGCCGGCCCGGGCGAGAAGCGACATCGCGCCTGTACGCCGGTCGATATCGAACAGGTCGCTGTCGTCCGAAAGGGTCAGGTTGTCCAGCCCCCACTTGAGGTCCGGGTCGGAGGCATTCGCCGTGTACTTGAAGGTCTGGTCCTCGTACACCGTCTGGTCGGGGATAAGCTCCAGAGAGGGCGGGTCGTTGACGTTTTGCACTGTGATTCTCAAGCGCGAGATGTCCTTTTCCCCGGCCCGGTCCGTCACAATGATGCTGGACTCGTGGACCCCGAGCTGGTCGTTGGTCGGGGTGAAGCCGATGACCCCCGCCGGGCTGATGTTGAATAGGTCGGAGGTCCCGGAGAACGTGAGCTGCTCGCCGTTTTCGCCCTCCAGGTCGCTGTCCGAGGCGTTGACCTGGTAGCTGAACGGGCGGTTCTGCCAGGCTACAAGCGGTGGTATCTCCTTTATCCGGGGCGGCTCGTTCACGTTCACCACGGTGATGGTGAAGTTGGCCGATGATCGGGCGCTGTAGTTATCGAAGACCGTGAGCATCACGGCGTGGCTCCCGACCTGGCCCTCCGTCGGGCTCCAGGAGATGGCCCCCGAAGCGGCGTCGATGTCGAAAAGCTCCGTGTCGTCCGAAAAGCGCAGCGTGTCGCCCCACATGAGGTCCGGGTCCGCGGCGACCGCGGTGTAGGTGAAGAGGCCGTGCTCCAGGACGGTCTGGTCCGGGACCGGCGCGATCTTTGGCAGGTCGTTCACGTTCTTCACGGTGAAGTTGATCCGGCGTGAGTCGTTCCGACCGTGCGGGTCCGTCACGGTGACCTTGGAATAGTGGTTGCCCACATCCTCGTTGGTGGGCAGCACTACCATCTCGGCCGAGGCCGGGCCGGTGGAGTTCACGCCGAACATGGGATCGTCCGAGGACCAGGCCAGCGCGTCGCCGTCGGGGTCGGAGGCGGCCAGTTGCAGCCGGAAAAGCTTTCCCTGCGTGAGCTGCTGGTCGGGCACCCAAGAAAGCGACGGTTTACGATTTACGGACACATTCACCGACCCCACGGGGAGCCCGTAGGCCGCCGCCCAAAGCGTGCTGTTCCCCCCGGTGGCATACCATGTCCCTGACACGACCGTGTCGCCGCGCGGGTTCAATGTGGTGGTCCGGGCGTCCACCTGCTCCGAGCTGTTGAAATCCTCTCCGATATGGAACGATACCTTTATGGATATCTTGATGCTGGTCGGATTGTTGAACGTGGCGTTGAGCGTGAGGAGGTCCCCCTCGGAGGGCCCCGCCGGGGAAAATGTGAATGTCTTGAACTTGATGGGATACTCCTTGTCCCCGATGACATATGTCGGGTCGGTCGACAGGCACTTTCGCACCCGGACCCAGTCCCAGTAGGCGTCGTAGCCCTGGCCGCGGTAGCCGTCGTCGCACCGCCGGCCCAGCCTTATCCGCTCGTCGCCGGAGATGGTCTTTCCCAGCTTCTGGTGGGTGTCGGACCAGGCATCCTTGAAGGCATAAGTGTCGTAGTCCCGCTTGACGAGGTCGTTTTGGTTGTCGGGGCGCATCACGAGCTGGAAGATGACCTTGGAATCGGCCGACTTCCAGTTGTAGTTCTGGGACGGGAAACCGTCGGCGTAGAAGCTGTAGAACCCCCACCCGCCGTTCGTGTAGCCCCAGTATACGCCCAGAAGGTCCGAGGTCGAGGCCCAGGCCGAAAGCGGGTTATGCGAGTTGCCGGCGTAGCTTAGGCCTCGGGTGCGGGTCTCGGCGATGCACCCGCTGAACAGGTTGACCTTCGAATGGAGCACGCCGGTGGTGGTCGTGCCCCTCAGCTCGCCGTTCGAAACGGACCAGCCCGAGGAATCGTCCACGGACCATTTGGTGGTGTCGATGGAGTTGCCTCCGAAATCGTCGTAGAAATCGAATATGCCATCGACGGAGCTCTCCGATGATGCGTAGGGGTTGCCGAAGTACATGTAGAACGTCGTGTCGCCCGACAGGAGTTCGTTGAGCTTCACCCACACGCCGGCCGAGCTCCCGTCCACGCGGGACTCGATCCAGTACTGAAGCTTCTCGTTGCGCGCCGAGGTGGCGTTGTACTGGACGAAGCGCAGATCGGAGAAATCCTGCCTCATCTCGCTCGAATAGGTCACACCTACCAGGAGCTGGAAATCCGCGACGCTTCCGGAGGATTGGCTCGTGACCGTCACCGGCCGGCGGCACTGCCAATTATTGTCCCACCAGGGCGCGTAGGCGGAGCGGGTCGCCCCCGGGTCATCGGACGAGCCGGCGGGTGCGATGCACAGGATGGCCGGCAGGACGAGCGCGATGGCCACGCAGATGCCGCAAATGGTGCGTCGCTGACCGTAATAACCGGCGACACTCGTAGGATTCACCCCGGGCGAACGGTGGACAATGCACTGCGAATTATTTAATCATTGCAATGGGGACGCAATGAAAAATCGTTAAATACGGATATTCCCGTGCGGTCATGTCGGTTTCCACCGAAAGAAGCACGATACATACGGGGGTAAATGCATGTCGCGAACAATGCAGAGGCTGGCAAGCGTCCTGGCCGTTGGACTTTTGGTCCTGACCGGGTTCAGCACATTTGTCCAAGACGGCGCCGAGGGCAAGATGCACACATACAAGTTCGAATCGCTGCCCCCCGAGCCGGTCGGGCCGAAGTACGGCTCCGAGATGACCAATGGCGCCAACATGCTTCAGCACATAAACAACGGCGACACCGAGGGGATGCTGAACGACGCGCAGGCCTACTTCCAGGACAAGGCGCTCGACAAGATAAACCCGAGCCTTGGGTGGCTGACATTTGCCCGCGACGCCGGCATCTACGTCGGCGAGATGGCGATGAGCGCCCAGCAGCAGAGGGTGTACACCGCCTACAAGAACCTCCGCTCGCAGGGATATTCGCCGCAGGACATAAATGACTGCATGTCCCGCCCCGGCCTCTCGCTGCCTGACCGCCTCTGGGAGGCCCGCAAGCAGTTCCCGGTCGACACGGCCAAGGAGAGCGTCGACCAGTGGAAGGGCAGCTACGCCTACATGGTCGCCGGGCTCGAGGTCAAGATGAAGTACGACAGCTATATCGCAAAGAACTCCCAGGCCGCCCAAGACGACATGCTCCACAACGCCGGCCAGTCCCTCACCGGGTTCGGCCAGTGCATGGTGAACTTCACCGTATGGGTCTGGCAAGGCATCTTCAAGCCGAACAAGCCGCCCGCGCCGCCAACCGTGAAGCCGCCCGTGACGGACCCGGACAAGCCGACCATAAGACCGCCGAAGCCGCAGCAGAATCCCCCCCAGAGGCCGCCCTCGAATCCCGCCGGCGACAACCCCGACGACAACCAGGACCTCTCGACCATCCAGATCACCCGGGACAAGAGCCTGTTCAACGCCTACGAGCGGCTCGCCCAGATGAGAAACGAGACGGACATTGTCCGTGAGATGGAGTACATACGGAGCATGGACAAGAACATCACGGACTCGGTCATCCCGAACTGGCGCTCCGACGTGTGGCATATATCGAACCTGATGTACCTCGAGTTCGAGGACCTGTACGAGGACTTCGTGGCGTCGCTTCCGGACATGGCGCTGGACGCGATGGACAAGTACACGATGACCATAACCCAAAAGGACCTCGGAATCGACATCGGCAAGAAGGTCTCGGACACGACCGTCCGGCCGTTCTCGATGCGGGCGGTGAAGAAGGCGTTCGATGAGGAGCCGTCGTTCGTCTATTCCATAATGGAATCTTACCGTCTTGAAATGGACCGGATACTCAAGCTTCCACGCGTCGCCGTGCTCCAGAACGGATTCTGGCAGGCCGTGGGCAACATGATGGCCGATTCGAACGAGCCGGTCATGTGGGTGGACGTGAACTTTGCAAACGAGACATTGGCCGGTTGCTCGGTGCTTGTCATCCCGTCGGGCGGGCTCTACGGCCTCGACGGCTCCGAGTCGCTCAAGGCGAAGCTCGACCGTTTTGTCCGAAACGGAGGGACGCTCATCGTCCTGGCCCAGCAGCACGGGAGCGAATATTCGACCGTTCCAGGCGGCCTCTCCGGTTACGGCTGGATAGAGGACCAGAGCTGCCAGTATTCCTCCGTCGGCATCACCACCTATGTTCCGTTCCTTTCGGGGCAGGATTCGCCGGCACTCGACCTGAACGTCGACGGCTACTTCAATGGCTGGCCGGAGAACAGCACAATCGTTCTCTCCCGGACAAAGAACGCCCAGCCGGCGATGCTGATGTACAATATCGGCAAGGGCCGGGTCGTGGCCACCTCGGCGTACGAGGATTGGGCCTACGACCACTTCGCCGCCTCTGCCTGCGGAAAGAAACTTATACGGGACCTGGTTTCTTGGGCCGTCAAGCCCGCCGAATTGCCGGAGTTTGCGCAAAGCACCGGAGCGATATCGGTAGCGGTCCCGATGGAAAACACTGGCAATTCCACGGCGACCAAGGCTGTTTTCACCGTCGTCGACCCGGACCGCAACGTCGTTTCGACCTCCGAGCTGGCGGTGAACATCGGCGCCCGCCAGGCCGGGAGCGCCAACTTCTCGGTCGCCGCCCAGTCGAAGACAGGCATCTGGTGGGCCGACTACGCGCTGTACAACTCGACAGGTGGCCTCCTGCGTCAGGGCTTCGACGCCCAGCGGTTCGCCGTTTCGAAATACAAGGCGACCCCCGGTGGATTCGTCTACCAGTTCACCGGCATCGGGTTCGACATCACGACCGATTCAGAATACGTCCTCATCGGCTCGGACGCCAACTTCACCGTCCATGTCTACAACTACGACGACGAAAGCCAGAACATCACGGTCAAATTCGACTGGACCCACGCTATCATCAACCAGACGACCGTATCGGTGCCCGCCCGCGGGAAGGTTGACATCCCCTGGACACGCAAGAACGCCAATTCGGGCCGCATGTGGGCCTGGTTCTACGACGAAAGCGGCAGGCAGCTGGGCGTCGCTTCCAAGGGCGTGTGGGGGACGATGCCGTCGATGACGGTGGCCGTGACGACCGACGCGACCGGCTACGGTCTTAACGATATGGTACAGGCCACCGTTTCCGTCAAGGCCAACCAGGGCATGCTCGCAGTGACCACCGTGTCGTTGTTCGACGAGATGAACAACGTCCTTGCATCGGCCATCGTGAACCTGAACCTGATGGCCAATCTCGCCTCGACCGGCACGGTCAATCTCACGCTGCCATCGTCTGCAATGTCGGGCTACCTGCTGATAGCCGCGAAAGCTGAAGCATATACAAACAGCGGGATGGGCTCGACCCGCGTCTTCTATCTGGGCGCCAACGGGAGCCTGTCCGGCCGGGTATCCGACCTGATATCCAACAATTCCATACCGAACGCAGAGGTGCGTTTGGAGGGCTCGTGGAAGACCTTCACCGGCCGGTCGGACGCAAGCGGGATGTATTCGTTCGACGTGCCCGGAGCATTTTACAAGGTCGTGGTCCTTGCGGACAATTTCAACAAGGCCAGGCTGACGGTGCCGGTGCACCCGCTCACGAATAACACACGGGACCTTGCGACCACGCCCGGAGGGAACCGGAACCTCACGCTGGGAGACCAGGGAATACAGGGCCACGTGCTCACGCTTCTGGACGGCCAGGGCATTGGCGGATCCAGCGTGGTGTTCAACCTCTCCACCAACCAGATAATCGCCGACACCGACATCGATGGGAGGTACTCGATGCTTCTGCCAGCAGGCGTTTCCCGGGTATTGGCACAACTGGGCGACGTCTATTCCGCTCCGACCGAAGCTGCCGTGTTCTCGGGCCGCGTCACGGAGCTCGACCTCTATTTCGAGGCGGCCATCCAGACAGGCCGGGTGCTCGACATCGTGTACGGGACGCCCGTCGCCGGCGCCTCGCTGCGCTTCGATGGCAAGACGACCGTGGAGACGGACTCGGCCGGTCAGTACCGGTGCCCGCTCATCTTTGGATATCACTCCGCCACGGTCAATGCAAACGGGCATTCCCCGGTCTCCGACGGCCTTCTCGTCTCGTACCGGGCATCGGAGCGGAACTTCTACCTGTTCCCGACGCAGAATATAACGACCGGCGTCGTGCGGGACCTGGTCTTCGGCGGCGTCATAGCCGACGCCACGCTCCTGTTCGACGGCGCCCTGCCCGTCACGACCGACGAGAACGGCCGCTATGCCCTCATGCTTCAGACCGGGTACCACCCGGTCTCGATCAGCGCCGTCGGCTACGAGAACGTTTCGACCGGATTCCACCTTGCCGAGCGGAGCTCCGATTACGATTTTTACCTCAAGCCGATGACCCGGACGGTTACGGGCGTGGTCCGCGACCTTCAGTTCGACTCGCTTCTCTTTGGCGCGACGGTCAGCTTTGACAACACATATAACACCACAACGGACGCCTCCGGCGCTTATTCGATGTTCCTTTCGGTCGGATATCACAGCGTCCGGGTCGAATTGGCCGAATACGAGGGCGTCTTCACCGGCATCCACGTAGCCCAGAGAAGCTCCGGCTACGACTTCCTGCTCAAGCCTCTCACGGCGACCATCAATGGAACGGTGCGGGACATAATCTACAACCTGACCATTCCCGGGGTTGCTGTCAGCATCGATTCGAAATACAACACCACGACGGACGGCTCGGGTCGCTACACGATGTTCCTCCCGACCGGGTACCACAGCGTGGCCCTGTCCCAGAAAGATTATACGCCGCTTTTGACGGGTATTTATGTCACCAGGAAGAACTCCGATTACGACTTCTACCTTTCCCCGCCGGCGTTCAATTTGAGCTTTGCCAACGGGACCGTGCGGGACCTGATATACGATACGCCAATTGCGGGGGCAAAGGTGGTGTTCGACGGTACGGCCACCAAATTCACCGACGCCTCGGGAGCCTACTCGCAGGGCCTGCCGACGGGATATCACTCGGTCACCATCAGCTCTGCAGGGTACGACAATCTCACCACCGGCATCCACCTGGGCGGCCGGTCCTCGCCGTACGGATTCTGGCTCAACCCGAACACGCGGGCCGTGACCGGAACGGTGATGGACCTCAACGAGACCGCCGGTATCCAGGGGGCGAGCCTGCTTTTCGATGGTGCCACGAATGCCATAACGGACGGCTCGGGCGCCTTCACCGCGACGCTTTCCGTCGGGTTGCACAATGTCGCGATATCCAAAACGGGCTACAACACGCTGTCTGCGAGCTTCCAGATCACGGCCCGGACCGGCGGGGTGAAGTTCCTCCTGGTGCCGGCCGGGTACACGCCTTCCCAGACGAACGGGAACCTGACCGGGCATGTCTACGACCTGGTCTCGGGCCTCCCTGTGCCGGGCATCCAGATATGGTACGACGGCCAGGACCGCGTCGCGACGGACCAAAACGGCAGTTACTTCTTCACATCCAGGGCCGGGGTCTTCCGGCTCATCGTCCGGGCCACGGATGACTACGATGGGTTGGACACCAACGGTTACACGGGCGTGGCCATCTATCCCGGCCAAAACAGCACGGTCGATCTCTACCAGGCGCCCACTAAGGGCAACCTTTCCGGCACGATCTACGATGTCATCTCGCTTCGGCCTCTGCCGGGCATCATGGTCTGGTACGCCGGGTTGGACCGCGTCGCCACCGACCAGAACGGGACCTATTCGTTCAGATCTTATCAAGGCGTTGACAGGCTGCTTCTCCGCGGAACTGACGATTATGACCAGGTGGACACCAGTGGCCAGCCCGCCGGCATGGCCGTCTATCGCGGACGGAACTCTGCCATGGACTTCTACCTGGATCCCAGGAAGGGGACGATGTCGGGAACAGTCTATGATGTCGTATCCGGCGAGCCGATTCCCGGTATACTCGTCTGGTACGCCGGGTTGGACCGCGTTGTTACGGACCAAAACGGGGCCTACTCGTTCACGTATTACCACGGTGTTGACCGGCTCTTGGTCCGCGGGACGGACGACTACGACCAGGTGGATACGAATGGCCAGCCGGCCGGCATGGCGATATATCGGGGGCGGAACTCGGTCATGGACTTCTATCTGGAGCCCCGGAAAGGGACGATGTCCGGAACTATTTACGATGTAGTCTCCAAAAAACCGATTCCCGGCATCAGCGTGTGGTATGCCGGCATTGACCGATTCGTTACGGACCAAAACGGGACCTACTCGTTCAAGTATTACGCCGGCGTGGACCGGCTCTTGGTCCGCGGAACGGACGACTACGACCAGATCGATACGAATGGCCAGCCGGCCGGCATGGCGATATGTCGGGGGCGGAACTCGGTCATGGACTTCTTCCTCGAACCGAGGAAGGGGACAATGTCGGGAACGGTCCATGATGTCGTCTCCGGAAAGCTTCTTCCCGGCATCAGCGTGTGGTATGCCGGCATTGACCGATTCGTCACGGACCAAAACGGTACCTATTCGTTCACCTATTACCACGGCGTGGACAGACTGCTTGTCCGCGGAACGGACGACTACGACCAGATCGATACGAATGGCCAGCCCGCCGGCATGGCCATCTACCGGGGCACCGTATCGACGATGGACTTCTACCTTCAGCCGAGAAAAGGCTCGCTCTCGGGGACGGTCTACGATGTCGTTACCAAAAGTCCGATTCCCGGCATCAGCGTATGGTATGCCGGCATCGACCGCGTCGTCACCGATCAAAACGGGACCTATTCGTTCACGCATTATAACGGCATGGACCGGCTGCTTGTCCGTGAGTCGGGCGGATACAACGGCTGGGACACGAACGGGCAGGTATCCGGCGTCGCCATATACCGCGGCACCGACGCTCCCGTTGATTTCTATCTCACGCCCAAACCGACGCCCACAACTGGAACGATCGCCGGCCGAGTGTTGGACCTTGCAACCGGAGCGCCCATCAATGCGACATTCTCGATGGGAGGGAAGACGGCCGCGGCCGACGAGAACGGGACCTACACGCTTACCCTGCCTGCCGGGATGAACATTGTGACGCTCGGAGCCGACGGGTACGAGACAAGGACGATGTCCGTCAATGTTCCGCTGATACGCACGACGAAGGTGGACTTCTGGCTCACCCTGCTCAACGGGACCGGGACATTTTCCGGGACGGTGGTGGACAAGGCCTCCAACCGCACGATTTCCGGGGCGCAGCTGACCCTTTACTGTGGTTATCCGGAGCCGCTGTCGTTCAATCTGACGACGGGCGCAGACGGCGCCTTTTCTGCGGTCCTCCCGACGCGCAGCTACGCCATAACCGTGAATGCTGACGGCTACAAGATTTTTGATGGAGGCGTCACCATTTTCAAGGACCGGACCGCTGTCCGCAAGCTGATGATGGACCGGGACGGGAACTTCACGCCCTGGCCCGCCGAGCTCGAGCTTATAACGCTGCCGCAGTACTCGCGCTTTTTCATCGGGGATATGGCGACGCTGGTCGTCCGCATGCGCAACATCGGCGATCTCGTCGGGCGGGCCGAGGTCAACCTGAGCATCCCGGGAATATACGACGAGCTCGGCACGGCCTATATACTGCCCAACTCGGAGGATGTCGTGCGGTTCCAGTTCATGATGCCCGACGATCTGGAGGAGAAGGCCTACAAGGTGTTCTACACGGTGCTCGGGACGACCTACGAACAAAAAATGACAATTGTCGGCATGAAGATGGACGTTTCGGCCTCGCTGGACAAGCGAATGTACCTTGCCGGCGACACAGCAACGGTCACCCTGTCCATGACCAACCTCAAGAATTTCGACGGGCAGTTCTTCTCGCGGGTGAAGTACGGCGATTACGATGTGTCGAAGCCGTTCAACCTCTCTGCGCGGGGCAATACCACGCTGACCTTCCAGGTGCCGGTCAAGACGGCCAACCTCGATCGCCTGTTCTACTCTGTGTACTTCAGCTCCGGCAGGTCGCTCTACATCAACTCGATGTACGTTTTCGTCAAGCCCGCCGGGGACGTCCTGCTCTACACGGACAAGCAGGCGTACAAGATGGGCGAGACGGCCGCCGTGACGCTGGAGACGGCATCGGCGGGCAAGGCGACCATAACGACGGACTGGTTCAACACGACGGTCGACGTGGGGGCCACGAAGAGCCTGAGCATCCCGATACCGAAACTTAGGTCGGGGACATACTTCGTGACCTATGTGCTCGGAAGCTTCCGGGGCAGCTACCCCATCGATGTCGACGGGTACTCGGCGCGGGCGACCAGGAGCCATCTCCAGTCGGCCACGTTCGACGTCGGAGCGGAGGTCAACATAACGATAGACGCCGATTCGAACCTGGAGCTGAAAGGGACGATAAACGGAACGGTCATCGACCCGCAGGGCAACGAGGTCGGGTCCGTGGAATTGCCCTGGAACCTCTCGGCCGGCGAGAACCGGGCCACGTTCCCGATACCCTTCAGGTCCACGGAGCAGACCGGCATCCACTCGGTGGCCTACACCTACTTCGCCGACCTGGACGGCAAGCGGACGCCGCTCTTCAGCGGCCGCCGGGCCTTCGACGCCGTGGACCGGACGGCGCCGAACGTGACGGGCACGTTCCCATCGAAGACGCGGACGAAATCCATAGTCGTGACGATCTACACCAACGAGAAGACCACCTGCTTCGTGGAATATGGCTCTGGCGTGTCCTACGGGAAGGTGGCCGTCTCCACATTGCCGGGCCGGATTCACAGCGTCGTGCTCGCCAACCTCTCTTCGGGCCAGACCTACCACTACAAAGTCAAGGCCACGGACATGTCCGGCAACGAGGTCGTGTACCGGGACATGACCGCGAAAACATCGGTGCCTAAGGTCGTGGCGCAGCCGGTGCCGGCCTATGTCGTGGGCATCGTGCTGTTTATCGCGGTCGGGACCGTGATAGGCGGACTGGTCATAAGGAGAAGGCCGAGGCAAAGCTAAGGGTGCAAGTGACGATTGCCGCCCTATTCCACATCTGCGCCCTTCTTCTCCATGTTCGGCCGTTCCGCTCTCGGGTCCCAGGATAAATGACCCCCGGCGGGCTGGCACTTACGTTCCAAGCCGGCCTTCCATTCATTCTCCATCAAGGAAAACGGGAGAGAAAATATTCAACATGCGTGATCCCTGGTCCGTCAATTTCACCCGGGCGGACCTCCTTTGACCTTCAATGGAGATCCATCCCTCTTTCAGCAGCGGTGCGATGTATTTCCGTCTGAGTTCCGACAGCACCCGGACCGTCTCTTTGTAGTCCGACATCCTCTCGCCCTTCTCTCCTTTCGAAAGCAGATTCTCCTGTTGCAGGTCCCCGGCGATCGCCGATTGCGACATGTTCAGCCGTTTCTGTGCACGATCATCGAGTATGGCCAGGAATCGAATCCATTCCGCTTTCGGGGGCTTGATGCAAAACTGCGGTATCTCGATTGTGCATTTGATCTCCTTGACGGTCCCCAGCGGAACGCCTTTCTTGTCGGAGTATATGGAAATATCCTGCCAGTAGCTCTTCGCCTCCGCATAATAGGCGATCGCTCCGTACATCAAGGATGCGATGACGCCGGCCGCGTCATAAAGGCGGCTCCCCACCGAGACATTGAGGAATACCTGGTTGTTCTCCCGGCGCTCCCGGACTATCAGTCTGCCGAGTTGGCCGATCAGTTTTTCGATATCGAACAGATCGATTTGTGACCGCTCCACAGTACAATTCGGACATTTCTTGCGAAGTGATTGTTCCACAACGTCCACAAAAGGCGTGTAATCCTTACTGGGTTCCATATTTTCCACGAGGATGACCCTGTCGGCCCCAATATCCAGGATTGGCAAGACAACCCGGTTCACCTCGACCCCGACGGCCGTCACATGCACCTTCTTCCGCCCCCGCAGCAGCATGAGAACGGGATATCCGTTGATATTAATTAATTTTGCTTAATTAGCGTCAAAATGATTAAATAGCGGACCTTACTGTTGCCACCTTGTGAGAGTTTGGCTGCTGGAGGCCGTCGATTGCGCCGATTGAACATACAGGGTAACCCGGTCCGGGTTCCCCGCGTCCCTGAATGTGACGATGCCAATGAGACGACCGCAACGGATAGCGTCGGGAACCGCAACGGCCGTTATTCGTCTCCCCGGGAACGACCGCTTAAAAAACAAGCGGCAAAATGTTTATCATGGATGAACAAGATGGGGTTCCCCCCCGAACCCGGGATTTGGGGTGAGATGATATGCTTGCGCTGAGAGTCTCCCAGAAGGACGGGATTTTCTATCTCGTAAGCTACAGGGCGCAAGATATCCTGAGGAGAATCCGGTTCCTCGGCCGGCATTATGCCGAGTTGGGCGGGGATGAAGCCAGGAAGGACCGGCCGGGCGAGGAGGAGATATCCGATTTCATACGGGGGGTCGAGAAGAGCGACGGCGCCTTCCAGCGCGGGCTGGTCCGGAGGAAGGTCCGGGACATACTCAATTTCTACGAGAACGCCCAGTCTCAACCCATGATTCCCGGCCCGGTGCTGCTCTATACGCCAGAGAGGCTGGGCTTCAGCCCCGCCGGGGAATATACATCGCTCGGGAACCTGTCGGAGCCATCGAAACCGTTCATCATCATCGACGGCCAGCACCGCCTCGCCGGGCTGGACCTTTACATGAAGAAGCACCCCGAGGACGACGGCAGGGTCGAGGTCCCGGCGATAATCTTCGACGGGAAACAGGAGGACTTCGCGGCGGAGATGTTCGTCATCATCAATTCGACACACACGCGCATCAGCCGGTCGCACCTCGTGGACCTGATGGAGAAGGTGACCTACAATGCCACCCCCGAGAAGAAATGGGCGGCCTGGATAGTGTCAAGACTCTATGAGGATTCCCTGTCGCCGCTCCAGTACAAGATAAACAAACTTGGCGGCCGGAGCCAACAGGAAAAATGGATTCTTCAGTCGGAACTGTTCAACGAGATATACAAGTTCGTGGACCCGCGGAAGGAAAAGGAAGGCGACGGGTCCCTGCACAGGTACATCGCCAGCGAGTTCGGCTGGGACAGGCGCGGGGACCGGGCGCCGGAGCTGTTCTTCGCATATTTCAGGGCGGTGGCGCGCACCCTTGAAGACCTGTGGGGCAACAGGAACTACCAGCTCACGTCGTCCGTGACCATCAAGGCCCTGGTCAGGGTCCTCGGGGACCTGCTCGCCGATGAAGAGGTCAGGAAGGACTGGCGTGAAAACCAGTCCCCGGACATCTTCGAGAAGAGAATCAAGGGCTGGAAGGACATGGCCCCGGACTTCAGGAAAGACGGGTTCTACGAGCGGTTCGCCGCCAAGGGGCAGGTGGAGAGGGTGAGAGTGATCCACAAGGAGCTCGCCAGGAGGCTCAGCAAAGGATGAACAACGATTCCTTCGAATCATTCTTCAAACGTGCGACGGAGCACGAGCCGTTTCCGTACCAGATCAGGCTGGCAACATCGGAGGCGCTGCCCCAGTTGATTGATATTCCTACGGGAGCGGGAAAGACGGCGGCGGTCGTGCTGGCGTGGCTGTGGAGACGGAGGTTCGCGGCGGAAGAAGTCAGGAAGGCGACCCCACGGAGGCTCGTATATTGCCTGCCGATGAGGGTGCTGGTGGAGCAGACGAGGGACAACATTGTAAATTGGTTGGACAATCTTGGAATGTTGGCCGGTCAGGCCTTCAGGAAAGATACGCAGAAGGATGGTAAGATTGAGGATTATCGCCCCCGGGAAAAACAGAAATCGGCGCAAGACGACACCCGGCCGGTGGATCAGTACGCCAAGGAGCAAGGATTCGAAGGGAACCGAATCGCTGTCACGGTCCTCATGGGCGGGGAAGATACCGATGAATGGGATATCTATCCCGAAAGGGATGCGGTAATAATCGGGACGCAGGATATGTTGCTGTCAAGGGCGCTGAACCGGGGTTACGGAATGAGCCGGTATAGGTGGCCGGTGCACTTCGGGCTCTTGAATAACGACTGCCTGTGGGTGATGGATGAGGTCCAGCTGATGGGGAGCGGGCTGGCCACGACAGCGCAGATGGATGCTTTCCGTGCCAAGTTTATGACGTGGCATATTTGCCAGTCAATTTGGATGTCCGCAACATTGAGGCCGCGATGGCTGGAAACAGTCGATTTCAGGAATGAGGTATCCAAACTCACTCGAATGGCACTAGGTGATAAAGATTTGGGCAACCCTGAAATCAGGAAACGGCTGGATGCAAAAAAGCCAGTTGTTACGGCAACAACGACGATAAGTGAGGATCCGGAGAGGTTTGCACAACTCGTGAGAGACTGGCAACAACAGAACCCCGGGGTGCTTGCTCTAGTTGTGGTCAATACTGTGAAGAGGGCAAAGGATTTATTTGAGGCGCTTAAACGGATCTATGGAAGTACGCTGCTTCATAGGAAGAATCGGATTAAGGCGCGCGGAGAGGCTGAAACCGCGATATCCATACCCACACCAGAACTGATGTTGATTCATTCCCGTTTCAGGCAACCTGACAGGCAGTCTGTCGTTGACAAGATACTAAAAGAGAAGATACCTGAAGCCGGCCGTATCGTAGTTGCCACACAGGTCATCGAGGCTGGCGTGGATATTTCGGCGAAAGCTCTATTCACTGAACTGGCGCCATGGGCGAACTTGGTCCAACGGTTCGGACGGTGCAATCGTTATGGTGAGTATGAGGATTCGACGGTTTTATGGATAAATGTGCCGACTGGCGGAAAGAAGAGCCTGGCGGCTCCGTACGAAGATGGAGAATTAGACTCTGCCCGATTATTGCTAAACTCGTCTAACTGCCTGGACGTCGGGCCCGCAAAGCTGGAGGTACTCCTCAAGGGTATCCCGGATGCTGAAAAAGAACGCCTCTTCCCACATGTTCAGACCCATATTCTCCGTCAACATGATATGCATGGCTTGTTTTCGACAGAACCTGACTTGGCTGGTGGGTTTACCGATATATCTCCTTTAATACGCGACACCAATATGGACTGTGATGTCCAAGTTTATTGGCGCGAGTTCAAAGGCGTTCCTGCTCCTAATGCGCCCTTCCGTGAAGAACTATGTTCAGTGCCCATTTATGAATTGCAAAACCTTCTTGGGGAAAAGGGATACACTTGGGAATGGGATGGAGAACTTGACAGGTGGCAAAAGCGTCGTTCGAAGGAAATCCGACCAGGAATGACACTCCTTCTGAACGTATCTCAAGGAGGATATAATTGCCTTACAGGCTGGACCGGCCGTCTAAAAGACAAAACCATGCCATACTTTGACCCAGGCATAGGTCAGGACTTTCTTTATGGGGATGGCCAGAGTCTGTCTCAATGGTTACCTCTCTCGCAACACCTTTTGGATACTGAAGCGGAAGCTTCTGCCATAATCAAAGAATTGGAAATGGCTGGTTTGGCTGAGGGGAAAGCCGTTGTGGCGGCAGCATGGTGGCATGATGTCGGCAAGTCTCATCACTTATGGCAGGATGCGGTGGAAAACTATGTCCAAGGATTAAGAATGAAAGCAGATAAACTTATATCCAGCGTCCCGGAGGACTCCCATTTAATCGATTTCATTAAAGGTGTTCTTTCAACATTAACGCATCAAACTGGAAAGTGGGCGAAATTCCCAAATCTCCTTTCTGAAATCCGTAAATCAAAACTAGCCCCAGCTCAACGAAATATTATCTGGAGAGTACTTAATACATCTTTTCGACCTGCGATGCGCCACGAGGCAGCAAGTTCGCTGGTAGCATGGCGGCGCTGGCAAGAAAAAGTAAATGGATGGAGCGGTCTTACAGTATATCTTATTGCCGCTCACCACGGAAAGGTGCGGACAGTATTACGGTCAAGCGAGAAGGGTAACGATGCATTTGGTGTGAGGTCTGGAGACAAATTACCCGCATTACCTCCATGGCTCCCGGAGATAGGGGAAAAAGAAATATTAGATCTGGCTCCAAAATCATTCGGTATGGTGGGTCAATGGGATGGAGAAGATAATACGTTCACACCTATTACGCCAAGTTGGGTGTCTCTGGTT
>Ga0315291_10003484_pt1 | contig 20327 bp, 20 predicted proteins | sample YL17G12_20_MG_FD_203070 | JGI IMG/M metagenome (GOLD analysis project Ga0315291, IMG submission 203070) | Sediment microbial communities from Yellowstone Lake, YNP, Wyoming, USA - YL17G12_20 | ecosystem: Environmental > Aquatic > Freshwater > Lake > Sediment | place: USA: Wyoming | collected...
AAAGTATTGATAAAGCTGCCCTCGAAGTAGGATTAACATGAAAGGAGGGTGTCATATCTGCGAGCGAGCAGTTCCGAGTAAGTCACCCGTTTTGCCTTGCCGAAACCGTTAGTCTTTTGCGTATTTCTTATTGTGCGTTGGTGCAGTTGAAAGCTTGGTTTTCTTTGTTCCATGTGTAGGTGAGTTGGGTGGGGTAGAGGTCGTTTGGTTTGAGGAATTGGATGAGGCTTGTTCTTTCCAAGGTGAGTTTGATGTTGACTTCGCATGTTTGGTCTGCTGTGAAGTAGATGGTTTTCTCTTTTGCGTCGCCTTTGTGCAACACAAATTTGATTTTCACTGTTGAATTGTCCACTTGAGTGTACGGCAGCTGGGTCTGCGTGGAGAAGGTTGCGTTGGTGAAGGTTACGATGAGGAAAAAGTCTCCGTCCATGCCGCCGCCGTTCTTGGCGTAAACGGTGATGTGGTTCACGCCCGAAACAAGCGCTTCGGGTTTCTCAAGCCAGTAGTCAATTGAGGCTTGGGTGCTCTGAATCGTCGCCAACGCAACTATGAATGCTACAGCCATACTTGCTATGGTAATTAGTTTTCCTTTTGAGCCCATCTATTGCACCTAAGCCCATGTTGAACGGGTTCTTTCTGCTATGCCCAGTCAGGTTCTTTAAGTTTACGCAACAGGCAGGCATGACTATAAGCGACAGTTTATTAGGTCCCCAAAACTAGTGAATGCTAAGAACAAAAAAGAAGGCAGCATGTTTGTTTAATATTTGTAGGCACCGATTTTACGTTGACATAGGCGAGGTACGATATGGCTTTCGAGAAGTCGAGGGCGTCTGCGTCAACATCGAAGCAACTGAGTACCGAGAAGGCTTAGACCTCACATCAGCTCCGCGTTCGATCCCGGGTCTGGTACGTTATGGTCCGCTTGTGCTCAGGTACGGCATCGCGGGCAACCCAATAAACAGCGACTTGTGGAACTGGATAAAACAAACCATCGAGGGAAACGAGCAGAAAAGAAACGTCGCCGTAGTTGTCCTTGACAGGAAAGGGAACCCCGTGGTTAAGTACGCGTTAACTGGCGCTTGGCCTAGCAGTTGGCGATTAGGCAGGCTAGATGGACTTTTAGGCAGCCCATTGCTTGAAGAATTGGTTTTGCAGTACGAGAAACTTGACATTGAATATTTAAAGCTCAGCACTCAATAAGCCTGCGCCCGCTTTTTATTTGCGGATAAAGCTATTAGGCTAACCCAGCATATTTGATGTGAGGCGAATGCAGCATCTAAAACGCTACAAGACGCCCCTGCTTATCTCAGGTTTTCTTGTGGCAATTACTGTTCTTTTTGCGATTGCATATTGGCAAGCTCAGCCGCGCAACCTGTATCCGCAGGAGATTCGCAGTTACCAAGGCCAAAACCTCTCCTCTATCGCTGACGTCAAAGAAAACGCCATCCGTGGAACACAAGACTTGAACGAGTCAACGTATCGCCTACTCATCACTGGGCTTGTGAATAAAACATTGAACTACACTTACGGCGATGTTGTGAATAATCACCAGAAATACCTGAAAGTTGTACCTATCCACTGCGTCGAGGGATGGTCTGCAAAGATTCTGTGGGAAGGCGTGTTGGTAAGGGATTTGCTTTTGGATGCGGGAATCAACCCTAGAACTCAAGTGGTCATATTCTACGGAAGCGAGAATTACTCAACTTCTTTGCCGCTGAACTACTTCATGAATAACGACGTAATTTTGGCTTACAAAATGAATAATGTGACTATGCCGCCTGAACGTGGTTTCCCTTTTGAACTGGTTGCGGAGGGTCAATACGGATACAAATGGATAAAGTGGATAACAAGAATCGAGTTATCCGACAACGTTAACTACAAGGGGTACTGGGAGAGCAGAGGCTACCCGAACGATGCAAACGTTCCTTAACCGCTTTCATTGTATACGACTTTTTTGCTGGCGACGTGGAAAGGCTTATATCGTGTTTGAATCCTTTCATGAGAAGAAATCATGCCCAATTAATAGGTAAGAAGAAAAAGAGAGTTTTGTGTTATGGAGTTCTGTCCAAAATGCGGTTCCCGCCTTGACCCCAAAAAAACCAAAACAGGCGACGAAGTCTGCATAGTACTAACCTGCACCAAATGTGACTACGTAAAACAGGAAACAAGCCAGAAAGCTGAGCAGAAAAAAGGCAGGGTCATCCAGCACAATCTGCAGCAGCTGGTAACCGTTATAGGAAAAGAAGACCAAAAACTGAATACGCTGCCAACCCTCAGGATGGAATGCCCCAAATGCGGGAACATGCTTGTTTTCGTTTGGCAGGTGCAGACGCGAGGCGGCGACGAAGCATCCACGCAGTTTATGCGTTGCACAAAATGCAGCCACACCTTCAGAGAATGCACTTGATACCTTAGTTCGAAACATGCAACGCAGAAAAAGAAATAAAAAATACCTAACACGATAGAAGATTCCAAAAATTCATAACAACAAAATGGAACGCATGAATGGAGAGGTAAGAGACAGGGAAAAGACAATGAGTTTTCAACTATTTTTGGATATTTGGTAGTGGTATGCTTTATAGGTTGATTTCAGCACAGCCCTATCAGTAAACAGTTGACAAGAAAGGTAAAAGGTAAGGCGGAGATGTGGGAATTTACCCTGCCAGCTCTTGGTTTTTTCGGTGGAGTCGCATCTGGATTGTTGGGAATAGGCGGAGGAATTGTTTTGGTTCTTATAATGGCATTTGTTTTGGGGATGACTATTCATTTTGCCGTGGCTACTTCTATGCTCACCATGATTGTCACTTCCCTTTCGGGGGTTGGGCAACATTAATTTTGAATATGCTTTGTTCCTGGGCGTAGGGTCAGTAGTGGGCGCTCAGATTGGAGCCTACACGTCTAAAAAAATTTCAGGCAAAAACCTCCGCTTCATTTTCGGTATGTTCCTTTTAGTAGTCAGCATACAGATGATTGTGAAATTCATATAACAGCATGGTTCTTTTGGTGGCACTTTCAAAAACCAAATAAACACAGAACAACAGACGCTTAAGTTGTTAGGCTAAGAAACGGTCTAGCCACGTCAATACAACGTAATCATATCGGAAAATAACATGATGGAGTAAAAGCCCTCTGGGAGGTAAATGTTGCTCGGCATCTATACGGGATTGCCCAAACAGGCAAAATACCTAATCTACCAATCGATTTTGCCTGCAGTTGCCTACGGGATGTTCTTCACGGACATATCCTACTTTCTGACTTCTGTTCAAGGATTGTCTTACGAATTCATGGGAATCGTAGTAACCGTTATGGGCATATCGACTTTTGCAGCAAGCGTTCCTCTTGGAATGGTCGCAGACAAGTATGGCAGAAAGAAAATGCTCATAGTGGGTAATGTATTGGCAAGCATTATGATGGCGGTTTTCGGTTTAACTACCAATCCTGCAATTTTATTGTCTGCAGCCATCTTTGAAGGAATCTCTGAAGCCGCTCTTTCAGTTTCAAGCGGTGCGTTGCTGGCAGAAAAAGCTGAAGCTTCACAGAGAACCAGTGTATTTTCACTTTACGGTTTTGCCCAGAGCATCGCCTTTGGAGTGGGTGGTCTAGCAATACCGGGGGTAGTGATTTTTGAAATGTTGGGCTTCACGAACAAGACTAGCCACGCTCTGCTGTTCGCCACATTTGCCTCATTTAGTCTAGTTTCAACACTTATTCTGCTTAAGGTTAATGAATCTAAAAGACCAAAGAAAACAAAGGAAAAATCTGGAGCGGGAAAACATGTTCATAAAGAATCAAGGGGTATTTTGGCAAAATACGTTTTCACTGGTGCCATAATTGCTTTTGGCGCGGGTATGGTGGTGCCCCTTATGACGGCGTGGCTGAAGTTACAATATGGTCTTTCAGATTCCATAAGCGGTATCATACTGGGTATAGCAAGTTTAGTTATTGGAGTGGCAACGTTGGCTTCTCCACTCATCGCAAAGAAGATCGGGCTAGTCAAAGCAATAGTTGTTACCCAAGCAGCTTCAACCTTGTTTATGTTTGCAACACCACTTTTTTCCAGTTACCTTATTGCAAGCTCCATTTACACTGTTCGAGCTTTTCTCATGAATATGGCAAGTCCGCTGTCGCAGTCTATGATTATGGGACTTGTAGAAGAGGATGAACGAGGAGCGGCCTCAGGAATTAACGCAGCGCTGTGGAGATTACCAAACGCCATGAGTACCTTCGTTGGTGCGTATTTGATGGGCATTGGACAATTGGCTGCCCCGTTCTTCATAGCTAGTATATTATATGCTGTGTCCATCTTGCTCTTCTGGCGGTTCTTCCGAAAAATCAAAATGCCTGAAGAAAAACCAAACTAACGGAAAAGTGGATCATTTCAAGATATTCTCAATTGTTGCTAATGTTGTTTCTATGTGTTTCTTCTTTATTCCTCGGTGCGTCACGGCGCGAATGCTGTTCTTGGATTGAGCTAAAGCCAAGATACCTTTTTCTTTAAGTTTGGAAAGGAAAAAGTCGTCAGTAACTCCAGAAGCTCCTATGTCAAAACTCACAATGTTTGTCTGGACACGGTCTATGTTTATCTTGATTCCGTCTATTCTGGATAGTTTTTCAGCCAAGAAACGGGCATTTTCATGGTCTTCGCTTAACCGATCTATCATTTTTTCAAGCGCTATAATTCCTGGTGCTGCAATAATGCCCGCTTGACGCATTCCCCCACCCAACAGCTTTCTATTCTTTCTTGCTCTGTCGATGAATTCTTGGTTTCCTACAACTATTGAACCAATAGGGCAGCATAATCCTTTGGACAAACTAAACATGAGGTTGTCAACGTGCCGTGTAAAGTTTTTAACGTCGACTCCTAGTCCAACGGCAGCATTGAATATTCTTGCGCCGTCCATGTACAGCTTAATCGAGTGCTTTTCTGCTACTTCGCTTATTGCTTCGAGCTGGTTGGGCGTTATTATTGTTCCGCCGTGACGATTATGGGTGTTCTCCACGCATATCAAGGTTGGTTCTGGAAAATGGATGTTTTTAGGCCTAATGGCGGCTTCCAGTTCAGTTGCGTTGAAGGCTCCACTGGAACTCTTGGCTAGCCACGGCAGCAGCCCTGCAACTGCGGATACCCCTCCAACTTCATACCAGTAAATGTGGCACTCGGATTCAAGAATGACAAGTTCGCCGCGTTTGCAGTTGCTCATCAAAGACACTAGATTCGCTTGAGTGCCGCTTGGAACCAGCAGCGCTGCTTCTTTTCCCATTTTCTCTGCAGCCATCTCCTGCAGCTGATTAACCGTTGAGTCTTCTGCGAAGACATCGTCACCGAGTTTTGCGTGCCTGCTTGCTTCAAGCATTTCTTCAGTTGGCAACGTAACGGTGTCGCTTCTAAGATCGATAAATTCCACGTTTTTCATGTGCTTCCCTGCAGTTTTTTCTGTTATGCGCGCTCTTTCATTTTGGTCCTTGCATAGACAAGACAAATCCTTCTTAATTAAAGACTGATGTTATTTGGAAAAACTCAGTTTCTACTTTGTCAGGCTTGACCGCACGCAACAAAATGACCTTTCTTGACTTCCGCTAGGTCTGGTCTTTTTTCGGTGCATCCCGAATTTGCTCGCGGACATCTGGGGTGGAAACGGCACCCTGAAGGAGGCGTGATGGGGCTCGGAACTTCTCCGAGCAAACCTACCTTAATTTTCTTCACTTTCGGGTCAGGTATAGGTACGGCTTCGATTAATGCTTGAGTGTATGGATGAAGGGGACTATCAAATAACTCATCAGTATCTGCCAACTCAACTATTTCTCCTAGATACATTACGCCTACTCGCTGGCTAATCTGCCGAACCGAGCTTAAGTCATGGGAAATGTAAAGAAAAGATAACCCCATGGTCTTCTGCAGATCAGCCAGCAAATTTAGAATCTGCGCCCTAATTGAAACATCCAGCGATGAAACCGGCTCATCAGCCGCTATAAACTCAGGTTCAACAGCGAGGGCGCGAGCTATGCAGATCCTTTGCCTCTGTCCACCGCTGAATTCATGAGGGTACCTCTCACCGTGATACTCTTCCAACCCAACGAGTTTGAGAAGCTCATAGACTCGTTCACATCGATCGGCTTTAGCAACATGCTTATGGATGACAAATGGCTCACCGACGATGTCACAAACTGTCATTCTTGGATCAAGTGAACCGTAAGGATTCTGGAAGATCATCTGCATTTTTCGTCTGAGCTTCAATTTCTCTTCTTTATCCGCCGACTTGAACTTTTCAAAAACGTTTTCGCCGTCTATAAAAACTTCGCCAGAAGTAGGCTCAATCAAATTAAGAATTACCCTCGCGGTAGTTGTTTTCCCACACCCGCTTTCCCCAACCAACGCAAATGTCTCTTGCCTTCTAATGTCAAAGCTAATGTCGTCAACTGCATGAACTTGCCCCACTTGCTTCTTTGTCAATACTCCTCTCGAGTAAATAGGGAAGTACTTGACCAGATTCCTAACCTGAATGAAGCCTGAATCAGTCACTTTTTTAGCTCTCTCCTTTCAGTGTGATATTCTTCCACTCGTAACAGGCGACAAAATGTTCAGGCTCCACCTCTTCAAGCACCGGTGGTGTTTCCTTGCATTTCTCTGTAGCATATTCACATCGTGGGTGGAAGCGGCACCCAGAGGGCGGCTCAATCAGGTTTGGAATGTTGCCTGGAATTATGCTTAACGTTTTTTTTCGGTCAAGCCGCGGGACTGCCGCCAGCAACAAAGCGGTGTAGGGATGCTTGGGGTGGTCGTACAGGTCCTCAGTTTTTGCGATTTCACAGACGTTCCCCGCGTACAAGACAATAACTCGGGTAGTCATCTTCGCGATTATTCCCATGTCATGAGTGATCATGACGAGCGACATGCCCATTTTCTTCTTCAAGTCTTCAAGCAGGTCCAACACCTGAGCCTGAATCGTCACATCCAGCGCGGTCGTCGGTTCATCCGCGAACAAAAGAGTGGGTTGCAGAGCCAGAGCGCGCGCGATTGCCACCCGTTGTTTCATGCCTCCGCTGAATTGGTGCGGGTACTCACGCATTCTAATTTCAGCCTCTGGAATACCTACCAAGTTCATCAGCTCAAGAATTTTTTTGTGGCATTCCTCTTTGGACAATGATTCGTGGGCTGTCAAGACATCTCTAAGCTGAGTTTCAACATTCAAAACAGGATTTAGAGATGAAGATGGATCTTGAAATATAATTGCTATCTCTCTTCCCCGTATTGATTGGACTTCTTTTTCGCTTTTCTTTAGCAAATCTTCGCTTTTGAACTCGATTTTTCCTTCCACTATCTTTCCCGGTTTAGGAACAATCCGCAATACCGAAAGTGCAGTAACAGTTTTTCCTGAACCAGATTCGCCAACAAGACCCAGAGACTCTCCTTCCCTAACGTCAAAGGATACGCCGTCAACCGCTTTCACGATTCCAGCTTCAGTGAAAAAATAGGTTTTTAGTCCGGTAACCTTAAGCAATGTCGCAGTCATTTCATGTTTCTCCATTTAGTCTCTGAGCCTTGGGTTAAGAGCGTCTGATAGTCCGTCTCCTAAGAGGTTAAAGCCGAAAACTGTTATGAGAATCGCAAGGCCTGGGTACAGTTCAGCCCACCAGACTACTCTCATATCTGCGAAGTTGTTCTCGAGTATCTGTCCCCACGTCATCGTATTTACGTCTCCGAAACCTAAGAAACTCACGGCCGCTTCCATAAGAATCGCATAAGCTACTGTGAGGCTTGCCACAACTATTATTGACGAAAGAATATTTGGCAATATATGTCTGAAAATTATTCTTCTGTTGCTCGCGCCAAGTGCTTTTTCTGCCTCCACGAATTCGAGTTCTCTTACTCTCAGGAATTCTCCTCGTATCATTCTGGCACATCCAGGCCAGTTAAACACGGCTAAGACCACTATTACTATGGTCAAGCCGATTGGAAAACTGATTCCTAGAAAGTTGAAGGCTCCTCCGGCGCCTGCGCCTAGCGTAAAGACTCGGGCAAAAATCAATATGAACAAGAATGCAGGGAATACGAGAAATACTTCAGTTATTCTCATCAGAACGTTGTCAATCCACGACCCGAAATACCCTGCGACGGCACCTACAACTATCGCGATAGCCATAGTGATTGCAGTTACCACCACACCAACATAAAGCGCGTATTTTGTTCCATGGAGAATGCCGCTGAAAACGTCTGTTCCTAAAACGTCTGTGCCGAGAAGATATTTAGAACTTGGAGGCGTTCGAACGTCGCCGTTATAGAAAGGTGTTAATGCCTTTGGATTTGGAAACGCTGGATATGGCGCAAAAAAGTCTCCAAAAATTCCTACAAAAAAGACGGCGAGCACGATAATTAGACCAGCTATGCCTGCTTTGTTTCTTCTAAATCTTCGCCATGCCACTGCCCATTGGCTTGCCGATCTTCGTTTATGTCTCTCGTTTGGCTTATTGTTTTCAGGATTCATGGATTGACATCTACCTAATCCTAACTCGAGGATCGATGTAAACGTAAAGAATGTCCATTATGAGATTCGCTATTAGCGTCATCACGGTGATTATCATGGTTATGCCCATTATTGTTGGAAAATCCAAGCCACGAGTTGCTGATACGTATTGGCGTCCTAGACCAGGCCAACTGAACACGTATTCCGTCATTGGAGCACCCGCAATCATGCCTCCGAGTGCTATTCCAAGAAAAGTAACTGCTGGTGTGATTGCGTTTCTGAGTGCGTACCTGTACACCACTTTTCTTTCGCTTATGCCGCTTGCTCTGGCTGCTAGGATGTAGTCAGACCTCAGAACTTCTAACATGTTTGCTCTGATTAGGCGTATGTTTTGGGCTAGTGCAACGTAAACTAGTACCAATACTGGCAAAATCAGATGCGCAATTTGGTCCAGTACCGAGTTTCCCCACCACAAAAATCCTGCTGCACCTTGCGAGCCTGCAGAAGGTAGCCACCCTAACGTGAATGAAAAGACGATGATGAGGATAAGCCCAAACCAGAAAGTCGGCATCGAAACTCCGAAGAGTGAGAATGAAGTTACGGTAACGTCTTCTTTCGAGTAGGGTTTTTTGGCTGAGTGTACAGCGATCGGTATAGAAATAGCGAACGCGATTAGGAGTGAAACCACTTGGAGTTCTATGGTTGGCCAGATTCTTGGTCCTATTATGAGATTGACCGGTTGTCCGCCATAAAGCGATTTGCCGAAATTCAACTGGATGATGTTTGATAACCAACTCAAGTATTGAATAGGTATTGGCTTGTCTAATCCATAATACGCCTTCATCGCATCGAGCGTTGTCTGATCTATGTTTGGCTTTCCAGATCTTATTAGAGAGATAGGGTCTCCAGCAGCATACATCGTTATGAAGGCTATTATTGAGATTCCCAACACTACAGGGATCATGTAAAGAAGTCTTCTTATGATGTACCTGAACATCGAGCTTCCAACAAACGCCCTTAACCTCTTCATCAAACTCGAAGAAAGCGCTTTTAACCTCTTCATCAAACTCGAAGTCTCACCTTTACACGCTAAGTCTTTATCGATGTTAAGTGTACTTAAGACTTTTTGAATTTTGCCCTTCACAAAAAAGGTCAGGATTTGCATTAGATACCGACATTTTTTGGGGACTATGACAAGTTTAATATACAAATAGCTACGAAAAAGGGTAAGGTGTTTGTAGGAGAAAAGTGAAATGAACAATAGCAAAAAATTTTTGACAACGATTCTTATCTTAGCTTTAGCAGCTTCGATGATTGCACCACTAATGACAGTGAAGGCGCAAAATGGGTCGCTGTTTAGCGTAACCATAATTGCACCCGGCAACGCTAACCTTTTGAGGCGCCAATGGTCCCAAGTCTTCGCCAGCAATCTACAACAGTTGGGGATCGATGCCAAAGTCGTTTATCTAGGCTGGACAAGCGTGTACGATCGTGCGTTGACACCTGCAGCAGAGTTCGTGGGCAAACCCTTTGATCAAAACGGATTCGACATCTTGGCCCTTGGATGGACACCTGGCATGTTGCCTGAACCGCGGCAACTCTTCTATGGCGGTGACCCAGCGTTCTTCGCTCCGACAGGACAAAACTATTACCTCTGGGACAATGCACTATCCAACTCGTTGCTCGATGGGTTTATCACATCCACAAACGATACCGAGAAAGCAGATCTTCTCAAACAATGGCAGACGCTATACTACAATGAGGTGCCCTCGTCACAAATAATGTACCAGCAGGCACCCGTCGTGATTAATCCGGCTGTAGGAAACTTGTACACACCTCCAACGGGAGGAGAAGGCTGGCTTTACTTCAACGCCCAACCCTACCCCCAGTTGCTAACTCGCAGTGATGGCAAAACCTCAATCGTTTACTGCTCCACTGGAGAAATTGTTGCGCTTAACCCGCCTGAATCCAACAGTTGGTACGACGTAATCGTAACTGCACCCATCTTTGACGGCTTAGCGATGGCATGGCCGACATTGTCTGGTCTCAGTGACCTTGAGACTCCAGCTCTGTTGTCTTCTTGGAGTCACAGCGCAGATAGTTTCACATGGACATTCAACTGCAGACAGGGGGTGACATGGCACGACGGTGTGGCTTTCACGGCCGATGACATTGTGTTCTCATTGTGGGCACTGATGAATGGGGAAACGGGTTCTCAATTTACAGGCTACTTCCAAAGCGTCTACGGCGACAAATGCCAGTTCACATACACCAACGGTACAACTGTTACCTTAGGAAACGGTACCCGAACAGGTTCCTTAACCGCCACTGATAATAACACAGTTGTAGCACAGCTTCCAGCTTTGGCTCTGGGAAAGCCCTACGGCTACTTTGAACCTTACCTGCTAGGCTTCGCCAACAACATTATTCCAAAGCATATCTTCGAGAACATCGCTCCAGCAGACTGGGCAGCGTCGCCTTTCAACACAGGTCAGGGATCAATGACCATAAAAGGCGTAACCTATACTGGTCCAGTCGGTACAGGACCCTACAAGTGGGTCAACTACGACGCAGTAGCCCAAGTTGTGCATCTTGAAAGAAACGATAACTACTGGAACGCCACCGGCTTAAAGAACATGGGCTTATTCCAAATGAAAGACTACTATATCAGGTTCATCGCTGACAAAACATCTGCCTTGGCCGCTCTGAAGAACGGCGAAGTTGATATGCTTGACTACAACTATCAGATGCAAACGGACATTCCAACAATTGAATCATCATGGGGCAAAGTCATTAAATTGGACGGCGTTGGCAGACAGGAATTCGGATACAACATGCAACACTCAATATTCGGCACTGGAGTTGATACTCCGCTGGGCAAATCCGATTCATCACGCGCCGCAGAAGCAGCTAGGTACGTTCGCACGGCTTTCGACTATGCAGTTCCAAGAGAACTCATAATCAACAATCTGCTTTCGGGCTATGGAAAAGCAGGCGCCACGCCGATGTTGCCTACACAGCCATTCTACGACAATTTGATAACCGCAAGACCCTATGACCTTGATCTAGCAAGACACTATTTACAGCTAGCGGGCTATTCGCCACCGGGAGGAACCCTTGGGAACGTAGTAAACCTGCAAGGAATCTTGAATAAGCCAGATGGAACGGCAGAAAATGACACGTTAGTACAACTGATGGAAACAACTGACAACTCGACTTTTCCAACCTCATTACAACTGGTGACGCAAACGACAACTGACATAAACGGTTTCTACAGTTTCACAGTGAATCCGACGGCTTCTGGAACTCACTACTATTACCTCTTAGACAACTCATCAGGTACCCCACAATACACATTCCTCCAAAGCGTCACTGTAGCTGGTGCTTCGCCGACGCCCACGCCGACGTCAACCCCAACGACAACAACGACCGACCTCACTCTGGTGTATGCAATAGTAGCAGTCGTAGTGATCATAGTCGTAATTGCCGTTGTGCTGATAGTAGTAAGAAAAAGAAAACACAAATAATCTCTCTTTCTCTTTTTTTGTTTTTTTAAGCTCCAAAAAATGATATTAGTATTGATTCCAAGAAGATAATTATTGCCAAGAGAATGTATTTGTTTGCAGTTCTTTCGCTTTTCCTGAGTTTTTCCATTGACCATTTCTCGTCGGACTTGAGGACGTATTCCTTGGCTTTACTGGGCAACACTGAACCTGAAAAAGCAAACGCACCAGCCACTAAGAAACTAACACCCGTTTCAATCAGTGTTATCTTTGAAAAATAACTTGAAGAGACAAGATTAGTTACAGTGTTACCTGACAAAGCAAATATGGTAAATATTAACCCGTTGATGATCCAAACAATCAAGTTTCCCTTAATAATCCAAATTGTTTGCATGTGCCAAGGTGAGTTTGCCATGTTGTTCAAAGTTATAGGTAACTATTCCCTTTATATTCTTCTCCGTTTCATCTCGCCATTTGTAAGTTGGTTTCAGATTGCTGTCGCACAGTTTTATTTTACTAAAAGCACGGGCAAAGTTGCGTGGTGCAGGACATGGTCGCTGACGCTTCCCAAAAAGAAATCCCTCAGGGTTCCACGTCCACCGCTGCTCATTGCGATAAGATCAACGTCATATTGTTTAGCTGTTTGAATGATTACGTTGGCTGGGTCGCCAGAAAGCAGTTTCTGTTCAAACTCTATCCCTTCCATCTTCGTTGACGCCTGCTTGAGGATTTGAAGACCGACTTCGTAGATTTCGGGTTTAAGCTTTAAGAGCGATTTTTCTTGGACATGAAGCAAAACCACTTTAGATCCAGCTGCTTTAGCAATCATGCTGGCTTTTTGCAAGATTTTGTCTTCTTTAGCTGAACCGTCAACTGGAATGAGAATTTTCCGCAAATCCATTTTTTTCCTGACAACCAAAACGGGAATTTTAACTGCTAACGACACTTTTTTTGCAACGCTACCTAAATGAAAATCAAGCTCATTCTCTTCTCCGCCGCTATTGCCCATAACAACGAGATCGTACATGCCAGCTTCTGCTTCATCGATTATGGCTTCAGCCGGGTCGTTTTTTTCTACAAGTTTTTCTTTGACATCTATGCCTTTTTCGGAAAAAAGCAAAACGCTCTCTGCAAGTATTGTTTGTCCTTTCTCCCTGTACTGCTCAATAACTTCCCTAATTACTTCGTCGGGAAGAACGTAGTCTCTAGTTCTGGGAAGCCTTAATGCTCTTGGAAACTGCCCCGTGGCGGTGCTTATCGGCTCATAATTTTCGATTGGAGTGTAAATTTGCCCCCCCAAAGTTAGCTCGTTAGAAACAACATGCATTAAAGTCACTTGTGACCTGAACAATTTGGATAAGTAGACCGCCATCTCCTGTGCTATTCTGGACTGGACTGAAGCGTCAATTGGCACAAGAATATTCCTAAAAACTTGTTCCATCCTTTTTCTCCATAAATAACTTTAATTTAGCTTTCTAATTAAGAGTTCGCAGTGACTGTGCAGGTCTATAGGTATCTTCGATAAGAGAAGTCTGATCTTGCTCTGAGCGCACTTTGCATTTGATAACTCATCGCTCTATCGAGACCTGAGAATGTGCAGACACAGGAACGCGAAAACTCCAAAACAGACGCCTGTTGCAACAAAGACAGGGGCATAACCCATGGTTTGAGCCACAAACCCTGCAGCTAGAACTGAAGAGAACTCTGCTAACCTCATAGGTACGTGAAGTAGACCTATGTCGACGGAGACGTTTTTGCTGTCTTTAGCCACTTTGACTACCGTGTGTTCAAAGAAGCCTATGCCGTAGCCGCGTACAAATGCCAAAGCCACAAGGAAAACGGGGAAAAAGAACCCTGAACCAGCCAAAAAAGACGAAGCGGTCACGCTCAAAACGGTTAAGGTAGTGGCCCGTCTAAAGCTTAAAGGTTTTTTTAGCGTAAGAAAAGTCGCTGAGGCAGATATAACGTTATACAGCATAAACAGTAAACCTATTGTGATGTAATTGTAGCCTAACTGTTGGTTCATGAACACTGGAAGCAAGAGCGTAATGAGTGGGTAAATCGCGAAGCTATTGAACATTAAGGCGATGGAAACCAACCAAAAGGTCCTAGACCTGCCACGCGGATTGAGTAAAGAAAAAAGGCGCTTAGTCTCAGGCATCCGAACGCTTCCACTACTTCTCCAGAGCAATACAGCTGGAATCCCCACAGCCAAAGAAGAAAGCGCCAAAACCGCCAATGTCAAAGAAAAACCCAAGTAGGCAATGCCTAGGCCTGCGGCGATGCCGCCAACAGCGGTCGCCAACCAGATAATGGCGTTGTTTTTCGTTGCTTCGTCGCCCTCGCGTTTAGGTGAGAGATGAAAAATGGCGGTGCGACTTACTGCCCAGTAAGACGATTCCCTAAGACCCTCCACAATTTTTCCTACGACAATAATCGGTATAGAAAAGGCAAGAGAATAGATAGCCGTTGAGGCGAAGGTCGCAGGCCAATTAATCAACAAGAAAACATGGGACCATCCGACGTAATCTGCGATGACGGCAAACACGAGGCGGGCTATCAGAAACACCAAGGGCAAGACAGACAATACTATGCCTATGTCTGCCAAATCTACGTTTCTGGCCAACAACAACAACGGTATTAAGAGTGTGAGGGCACCCGAAACGAAATAATTTAAGAAAGTTATGGCGTTAACTCGTCTCATATTCCCCTTCACCAATCGCCCTCCGGTAACGCGCCACCCAATACCATGCTATTCGTTTCGCTATAATTTGCTTGCCAACTATTGCTAATAACATTATCGAAACATAACTTGCACTTAACCGTCATAAGCTTTAAGAAAAAAACGCCTACATAAACTTGAGAAGGGCAAAAGATTCATGCTTACCTGCGGCTTTAGGACAAAAAAAGCAAAAGCTGTTTTTCTTACGATCCTAGCCGGTATTTTGTGGGGTACTTCTTTTCCTGCTATAAAAATCGGTTTGAGCTATGTGGATGCATACATGTTTGTTTTTCTAAGGTTTCTTTTAGCTTCAGCCGTGATGCTGTTGATAATGCTTTTCACAAAGAAGGCTGCTTTTCCAGCAAAACAGAAAAAACTAATCCTCTTCCTTGGGGTAACCAATGGGGTTGCATACATTCTGCAGTATATTGGAATGGTCTCCACTTCAGCAGCGAAGGCAGCGCTTTTCATAAATCTAAGCGCCATCTGGGTTGCGCTGTTAAGCCCAAAGTTGCTGGGAGAAAAGCTGGGAAAGAGGAAAATAATTGGGGTTTTCGCTGCTTTGGTCGGGGTCGTGTTTGTGACAACTAACCTGAATTTCTCTATGCTTAGCGAAGGACAATCGATTGGGGATTTATTGCTAATTGCTTCAGGTATAATCTGGGCATTTTTCATGATTTATAACAAAACCCTCGTCATGACTTGCAACGGTGTACTTCAATCTTTAACGTGGATCTTACCGGCAACTTTGCTTCCAATGTTCCCCTTCATATTCTCCTCGGCTGGTCAAATCCTTGTCCTTCCGCTTCAAGCGTGGCTTGCCATAATTTATACAGCTGTCGTATGCTGGATTATTCCATACTATCTTTGGCTGGAGGGCTTGAAACATATTTCAGCATCAACCTCTACGATTCTTCTCCTTTCAGAAATATTGGTAGCCACTGCAATTTCAGTCATTCTGTTAAATGAGATGCTCACCTCAGTCTCGGTCATAGGAGCTGTTTTCATAATTACTGCCATAATACTGGTATCATACCGCTCAGACAGGACGTAAGCATTACATTAAATCAAATGGTTGACAGCATCCGATCTTTGGAAACGCTTATAATTTATCAAACACTAAATAGAAACGATGGAAGGAACAAGAAAAAGATCTGCTGTTAAATCGATTACGTGGAGGATAATTTGCATAGTTGTCAGCGTGTTTACTACCTTCTTTGTGAGCGGAAACTGGGATATTGCGGTAGCCGTAGGAACAGCATACAACGTCATAACGATGATACTTTACTATTTCCACGAAAGAATCTGGAGCAGAATAAAGTGGGCATTAAGAAGCAACACACACTGACCTGAGATAACCAGCAAACCGAGCTTCCAAGTTCGAATATGCCTCCAACACGAGAAACTCAAAAAGCCATAGAGTTTTAGAAGGGGCACTTTCAGGGCAATGTCTTATCTGTTAGTGACAAGAAAAACGCCTCCGAATATTAAAAGACCTCCAACTATAGTAAACAACGTTATCTGTTCTTGGACAAAGACTGCTGCAAAAACCACAGTGATGAGAGGCTCTGCGAACAGAAATGAGCTGGCTACTGCCGTTTTGACTTGGCTCATTACATGGAACCAAATGAAGTAACCGAGGAGAGAACATGTGAGAGCCAAATAGAGAATTGCCGACCATTCATTTAAACTTAAGGTGAAAACTTGGCTAAATGAATTCTCAGCTACAGAGAAGGGAATCAAGCAGATCGCTCCTAGTATGTTGACGTAGGCTACAACCAAGAAAGGATCGTACTTTTCAATCATTTTCTTCCCTGCAAGAGTGTAAGTAGCCCACATCAAAGGGGTAGAAAGCAGAATCAGGCTTCCAACGGCGAAACTCATCGGGTTACCTTGCACGCTCAACGTGCCTCCTGCGATTACCGCAAAGGTTCCGGCAGCAGCTATTCCTATGCCAAGCACATTCTTTTTTGTTAACGTTTCTTTGAATATTCGAGCTGAAAGAAAACCGATGAGAATGGGTGAGAGAAGGCACACCAAAATAGCAGCAACTGAAGCGCCAGCCATTTGAATGCCTGAGTATTGTGCTATAAAAAAGAATGTAATTCCTACTAAACCCAAAAACAATAATCTAAAAAGGTCTTTACGTTCAACAAGAATTTTGTACTTTCGCCTCCTGAATCTGATTAAGGCAAGTGCACCACCGAATAATCCTCCTGCAACCATAAACCTGAAAGTTGCAATTGCAATCGGAGTTATATTGTCTCGAAGAACCAACTTTACAACCACAAACGAGCTGCCCCAAACAAGAATTAAAAACATCATCAAAGCAACGTTAATTGGGCTAATCGCTTTTGTTGCCATGTAACCCAATACTTGAATTCACCTAGAAAAGGATTTTGCCCATTATCGATCATGTCAAAGCCAATGGCTACTTGCTGGTGGAGATTAGAGATGAGAGCGACAGCGATCTTGTAGTATCTATTGCAGCTTTCAGTAAAGTTGAAGCCCTCAAAGAAATCATACGTGCTTGGGGCATGAACCCAGAACACATCCTAGCCAGAGAAGCACTTGCTGAAGTTGCAACCACGCCTAGGATTCAAGCAGACTTTGAAAACCACCAGTTCACCATTCTAAGCGAACAGCTAAAACAGCTAATCCGCCAAGAGATGGCGGTATAAATGCGTGACTGGGATGGCGCCGCCGAAAGGCTGTATACCCCGCGGAGAACATTTATACTGAAGCCTCCTTCTGAATAAGCTGTTTTAGCTGTTGGCTTAGGATTTGCAGTTGGTGGTTTTCGCAGTCGTCTGCTGTCTTGTATGTGATTGCTCCTTCTGATAATGCGTCTCTGGTTAGAACCTGTTCTGGATTCATGCCGTATGCACGTATGATCTCTTTTATCGCTTCAATTTTATTGACCTGAGTTTTTCGTCTTATGGCTAATCCTGAAGATGCGTAGACGTTGCGTAGTTTGTCAATGCCGAGACTTTGTATGTCGTGGTAGGTGTCTATTGTATGCCCCATCATGTAGTCCACATAATCTGGTTGGACGCCTAATGCGAGTAGTTGAGTTTTAAAATATTTTCGTAGGCTGTGGACTCGCAGGTCGTACATTTGTAGGTTGCGTTGTTTTATTAGGCCAGCTTGTACATAGAGGTGATGAACCGCTTTTCGTATCTGTTTGCTTCCTATTGGTCTTGGTTTGTGCCTTGTCTCGTCTCTTATCAACGGTGATTCGTCTGTAAGTTCTTCAGGCGGGTTTCTTCCGTCTGCTGATCCGTGTTGCCTTTGCTCTATGTACAGTTTAAGGTATGTTGCTGCTTCAGCACCTAAGAACGTGTCGTAGTCATGGTATTTACCTTTTGTAATGTCAGCTTCAACGTAGACATGAATCGGTATTCTGTTGTTTTCTACGTCTTCTCGGACGTGTCGGTACTTTAGTTTTGAAAAGGTTTCTTCTCTGAATGCGCCTAAAGCTAAACATGAGACTATGACTTTGTCTCTGAGGTTCGCTATGTCAAGCAGCTTTGCTAGTTCTTCAGGTTTTGGCGCTCTGTCCTTATAGGTTACTCTTCTGCTTAGGGGCTCGGAAAGGTCGATTTTGACGCCATTTGTGCGATAGAACGTTTTTACAGCTTTGATGCAGTTGTTGACAGCTCCTGGTTTGAGTCCGCCGTCTTGAAGCTCTGCCAGGTAATCGTTGAGGTATCCGGAGTGGTTTTGGACTCTTGCGGGGTCAGGAATGTTTCCGACTGGTTTAACGTCTTGGATGATTAAGTCTGGGCTGTAGCCAAGCCAAGTAGCGTATTTTTGGACGTTTACTGTGTAGACGCAGCAACTGCATAACGACCCTGAACAGTGGCGTAGAAAGTGACGTGCCATCTTGAGTAGGCTTTGCTTGTCAAAAACTAAGGGAATTAGTGCTGGTCTTTCACTGAGAAAAGCGCTTACCAGCGAAGAAGACAGGGAGGCTTTCGAGGAGTTGATGGACCTGTGCAGGAGCAACGCTATGGCAAGTGGGGCAGCGTGTAACCCGATTATTTTTTGAGCCGATGGTGTTGTCTATTCTTTTGGTGCAGCAAAAAAGGATATGTGAAATTGAAAACAGACTCAACGAAATTTACTGGCAAGCAAGCAGCACAATGGCAGGTTGCGATTCTTGATTCACAAGAACTCAGCAGTGAATTTCTTAACATTTAGAGGATGTCTGATGTGGAATTTGGGTTTGCTGGGGCTGTGGCGGACGGAAATTTTAGGAGAGAGATTGAAACCTTTTAGCTACCACTTTTAAGTGGAACCGCCAGAGCCCATTCAGCCCACATTTTGCCTGTGCGACTAAAGAAAAAAGGAAAAAGGGTTGTTTTTTTGTTTTTACTTGTGTTTTCTGAGGATAACTGCTACTGCTGCTATGGCGATTATGATGACTACTGCTGCGATGGCAATGTACATTTCAGTTGTTGGAAATCCTTTCGGTTCAGGCACTGGCGAAGGCGTAACAGCTGGAGTTGGGGTCGGTGTTGCTGTAGGTGTCGCGGTTGGAGTCGGGGTTGGAGTTGGAGGGGTAGTTGGAGTCATTATAGGCGAAACTGAGGGTGCTTGAATTACTGTCAAATAGGTTGAGTCAGAAGAGCTGCCATAAGCGTCTGTTCCTGCAAAAGTGGCAGTGATTTTATACAATCCTGGAACTGGCGGAGTCCATGAGCATCCGTAGTGCCCGTTTGAATCACTCGTGACGTTAGCAATGGCATAAGTATTTTCGTTAGGGTCTATGACAGTTAACATCACTCTGACGCCTGTTGCGTTCGTGGGCATTGGCTTCTGCATGTGTATGTACTCCATCCATGCACTCATGCTTTCATCCGAGATAGCAGGGGTGCCGGGTTGACCAGGGGATTGGTCCGTTATTGTGCCCGTTATTGTTAGGCTTTGTCCTTGAGGTATTGCTGTTAATGGTGCTGAAACCGTGATTTCGCTTAAGCCTTTGCCAAAGCAGTATATCTTCCCATCGTAACCATTTGGGGCTAAGACTTTGCCGTCAACTATTGAATGCTGTTGATACCATCCATCTATGCTCCATACTGTCTGTCCTGTATATGCATCGACAACGCACATGTGTTCTCCTCTGTACAAGGGTGAATTTGCGGAGTGCTCGCCATTAGTCACAAAGACTTTTCCATCGGCAACGGCAACGGAACCGTAAAGTGGATAAGAATTATAAGGCGTCTCTAACCCACCGGGGTTAATCGAGTTTTCAGACCAAGTCCACAGAGTCTTCCCCGTTTTTGCATCATACGCATATATCATCCCATCGAAGGCAACGGAATATATATTCCCGTAAGCGAAGGCTACACCTCCATTCCAAGTTCCCCAGAAGTCCTCGCGAGGATCACTCACCCAAAGCTTGTTTCCAGTGTTGATGTCGTAAGCATAAAGTTGTCTAGTCTCTTTTCTGAAAATAGTGTAGATCCCATCTCCAGCCGCTCTGCCAAAAGGATAATTTGGAACATATCTTTCCCAAATTCCTTCATTTCGAGTTTGTTGCCAAATTAAATGCCCGTCAGTTGCACTGTAAGCGATATCGACAAAGGCTCCTGATTCAGCAGGGTCCCCAGCGCTTTGATTGCTACAGACTATAAC
>Ga0315291_10003486_pt1 | contig 20314 bp, 17 predicted proteins | sample YL17G12_20_MG_FD_203070 | JGI IMG/M metagenome (GOLD analysis project Ga0315291, IMG submission 203070) | Sediment microbial communities from Yellowstone Lake, YNP, Wyoming, USA - YL17G12_20 | ecosystem: Environmental > Aquatic > Freshwater > Lake > Sediment | place: USA: Wyoming | collected...
GTTTGGTGCCTTGACGTACGTAGAAAGGGAAGAGGTAGTCAAAGCAGAACCGCAGAAGCGCGGGGAGATGGAGATTGGGTTAAAATCATTGATAAAGAAATACGGACTGAAGAAGGTCAAGGATACCATTGACCGAGTATCAAAGGAATGAAATACGGACAACCCAGGTTAAGGTTTGGGGCCAAGAAAAACCGGAACGCAGCGGTTAGAGGTGGAGATAAATTCTTAGATTGGGACGTGTAAGAATTTAGCGGGAAAGAAGAGGAACGAAGAACAGTGGAGACAGTAGAGTTAGCGCCGTTCAAAGAGGTGATCGAAGGGCTCAAAGAGGCGGGTGGGGAAGCCTTCAAATTATGCTATCAATGCGGAACCTGCAATACGGTTTGTCCGTGGAATCGTGTAAGAGATTTTCTTGTTCGAAAGATTGTCCTTCAGGCCCAATTAGGCGTGGTCCCTTTTGAGTCCGAAGATCTATGGCTATGTGCCACATGCGGTCAGTGCGTTCAACGGTGTCCGAGAGGCGTAGAAATCATCGACGTGATGAGGGCGATGCGCAGGCTGCTGGTGCCGGACGGCGTTGTTCCTGCCAGCATCCCCAACCTTCGGGGGATCATGACAAGCATTGCCAGTGTCGGTAATCCCTGGGGGCAGGAACCGAAGGACCGGGCCAACTGGGCGAAAGACCTGGACGTCAAGGAATTTGGCGAGGACACGGAAGTACTCTATTTTCCCTGCTGCTATCCGAGCTACGACCCGAGATTAAGAAAGGTATCTCAAGCCACAGCCACTCTTCTCAACAAGGCAGGGGTCAATTTCGGGATACTGGGTTCCAAGGAGAATTGCTGTGGTGAGAGCGTCCGCAAGGCGGGCAATGAGGCCTTATTCAAACGCTTAGCGAGAGAGAACATGAAGGCGTTCATTGAACATGGGGTGAAGAAGATCCTCGTTTCCTCTCCTCATTGTTATCATGCCTTCAAAAACGATTACGCCGAATTCAAGTTCAACTTTGAGGTGGTTCATACCTCCCAGTATCTATTCCAACTTATGAACGAGGGGAAACTTAAACCGACCAAGGAATACGGGAAGAAAGTCACGTATCACGACCCATGTTACTTGGGCCGACATAACGATATTTTTGATGAACCCCGAGGGGTCCTGAAGAAGATTTCCGGTTTAGAACTGGTTGAGATGGCTGACGCGCGGGAAGAGAGCCTCTGTTGCGGGATGGGGGGAGGCAGGATTTGGATGGAAACGGCCAAGGAGGAAAGATTCTCCAACCTCAGGCTGGAACAGGCGATCAAGGTTGGGGCCGAGGTCTTGGCCACTTCCTGTCCTTATTGCATCACCCAATTCGAGGATAGCGTATTGAGCTTGAAAGAGAGCGAGGGCATACAGATTAAGGACATTACCGAGATCCTCCAGGAAGTGATGTGAGAGGCTGCTGAAAAATGCCCCTGCCTGCCAGCAGGCAGGCATCTGTGGCGTTGCCCTCAGTAATCTATGAGAGGACATAGGCGGAGAGAAGTGGAAAAAGAACTATTTGAAAAAGAGTGTCTTAACAGTCCCGCAAATCGTCATGTCGGAGACGTCATGGTGGTCGGTGCAGGGATCAGTGGTATTCAGGCCGCTCTTGATCTCGCCGATACGGGTCTTAAGGTTTACCTGGTCGACAAAGCGCCTGCCATTGGCGGCCATATGGCCCAGCTCGATAAGACCTTTCCAACCAATGACTGCTCCATGTGTATTGAATCCCCGAAATTCATCGAATGCAGCAGGCACCCGAACATAGAGATCCTGACCTATACCGAAGTTGACAGGGTCGAAGGGGAAGCAGGTGAATTCAACGTGACCCTGATCAAGAAGCCCAGATACATTGAAGAGGAAAAGTGTACGGGCTGCGGTATATGTGTAGAGTACTGCCCGATCAAGGTCCAGGATGAATATAATCAAAGCCTGTCGATGAATAAAGCCATCCACATCTATTTCTCCCAGGCGGTTCCGCTGGTCACCTATATAGACCCTAAAAATTGTTCATTCCTCAAAAACGAAAGATGTACCATATGTATGGGGGTCTGCAAGAATAACGCCATCGATCTCTTCCAGAAGCCGGAAAAGTTGGAAGTGGAGGTAGGGGCGATTATTCTTTCTCCGGGCTATGAGGTATTCGACCCGACACTGAGGGGCGACTATGGCTATGGAACGATGGAGAATGTGGTTACCAGCCTTGACTTTGAACGAATATTATGCGCCACCGGGCCTTACGAAGGCGAGATCAGGCGGCCTTCCGACAAGAGGCATCCCCATAAGATAGCCTGGATTCAGTGTGTCGGTTCCAGACAGGTGATCCCGGGCGGCAACAGCTATTGCTCAGCCGTATGCTGCGCGTATACTCAGAAGCAGGTGATTTTGACAAAAGACCATGACGCTCAGGCCGAGTGTACCATATTCCATAACGATATACGCTCTTTCGGCAAGGATTTCGAGCGATTTTATCAGAGGGCGGAAAAGCTTCCCGGGGTTCGATTCATAAGAAGCTATGTATCCATAGGAAAAGAGATCCCTGAAAGCAAGAACGTTACTGTGCGATACTCCACGTACGAGAGTGGCGTGAAGGAAGAGGAGTTTGACCTCGTGGTCTTATCCGTTGGATTGAACCCTCCTGATGATGTGAAGGACCTGGCTAAGAAGTTCGACGTTGAGCTCACTCCACAGGGATTCTGTAAAACCAACCCTGTTAATCCCATTGAGACCTCTCGGCCGGGAATTTTCGTAAGCGGGGCCTTCCAGGGTCCCATAGATATCCCCGAGTCGGTTATGAGCGCCAGCGGGGCCGATGCCCTTTGCAGCGAACTGCTTGCCTATCGCCGAGGGGAGCTGGCCACGGAAAGGAAGTATCCACAAGAAAGGGATGCCTCCGGGGAGGAGCCCAGGATTGGGGTCTTTGTGTGTCATTGCGGGGCCAATATCGGGAGGGTGGTAGACGTTCCTTCAGTCGTCGAATATGCTTCCGGCCTGAAAAATGTGGTCCAGGCCCAGGAAGCTCTCTTTGCGTGCTCCACCGATACTGCTAAAAAGATAGCGGAAACGATCCGGGAAAAAGGGCTGAATCGTGTGGTTGTCGCCGCCTGCACTCCCAGGACTCATGAGCCGCTGTTTCGGGACACACTTCGTGAAGGGGGAATCAATCCATACTACTTTGAAATGGCCAATATCAGGGAGCACTGCTCCTGGGTACACTCTCGAGAGAAGGACGTTGCCACCCGGAAGGCAAAGGATATCGTTCGGATGTCGATCGCCCGGTCCGCTCGCCTAAAGCCTTTACAGGAATTCGAGCTTCCGGTCGACAAGAGGGCGTTGGTGGTTGGAGGAGGTGTGGCCGGGATGACCAGTGCCCTGAGCCTGGCCACCCAAGGGTTTGAGGTTTACCTGGTCGAAAAAGAGAAGGACCTGGGGGGAATGGCTCGAAGAATTCACACCACCCTCGAAGGGTTCGATGTTCAGGCATACCTGGGTGATCTTGTACGCAAAGTCTACCAGCACCCCTCGGTTCATGTGTCGACGGATTCTACCCTCACAGAGGTTTCCGGTTACGTGGGGAATTTCACCACCAGGACGAAGGCCGGGGGAATGGTCAAGGAGATACGCCACGGAGTTGCCATCATCGCTACTGGCGCCGAAGAATATAAACCCACCGAGTACCTTTACGGGAAAGACGACAGGGTATTGACCCAGCTGGAGTTGGGGGAGCGAATCGCCAAAAGAGAAGAAAGGGTGATCAACTCCCAGTCTCTGGTGATGATCCAATGTGTGGGCTGCAGAGATGAAGAGAGAAATTACTGCAGCCGGGTATGTTGTAGCCACGCGATCAAGAACGCCTTGAAGCTGAAAGAATTAAATCCCCAGAGGGATATCTATATTCTCTTTCGGGATATGAGAACGTATGGGTTTAGTGAGGATTATTACAGGGAAGCGGCGAACAGGGATGTGAAGTTCATCCGGTATGAGGCGGGTGATAAGCCCCAGGTGGAAGCTGTTGAGGAGGGAGGCCAGCGCATTCTGAGGGTTACCGTGAGCAATCCTGTTTTGGATCAGAGGTTTGTTCTGGATGCCGATTTAATCGCGTTGTCTGCCGCCGTTATTCCTGCAGCGAGCAATAATGAAATATCCAGATTTTTCAAGGTACCTTTAAACTCGGATGGCTTCTTCCAAGAAGCCCATGTCAAATTAAGACCTGTTGATTTTGCCGCGGATGGCGTTTTCCTGTGCGGTATGGCTCACTACCCCAAGCATATCTCGGAGGCGATCAGCCAGGCCTACGGAGCTGCCGGCCGGGCCGCAACGATCCTTTCAAAGGATTCCGTGATCGCCTCGGGTGCGATTTGCGAGGTGAATGAGAACGATTGTGTATCGTGTGGGGCATGTATATCGGTGTGCAAATATGGGGCGATCGAGTTTCATGAAACACCGCAGGGAAGAAAGGCCAAGGTTAATCCAGTTCTCTGTAAAGGAGATGGCCTCTGTACTGCAAAGTGTCCCGCGGGGGCTATTCAATTGAAGCACTTCACCGATGAGGAGCTGGTTGCCCAGATTGACGCGGCGACGGAAGCCGCGTAAATAGATACGAGGGTATTAGGTTAGGGTCAGGAAGCCCGTTTGAACAAAGTGAACAGGTAAAGTAAAGGCCTTAAGACCGATGACCTAAAAGGGCGATTAAACTGGCATCTTCACCCTAACCTTTACCGATAGACTTACTTTCTCATTAAGGAGTGAGAACAAATGAGTGCAAGACTTAAATTTGAACCAAGAATATTAGGTTTTGTATGCCATTGGTGAGGATACGGCGCTGCTGACCTGGCTGGAGTTTCCAGACTGCAATATACGCCTGAGATTACGATTGTCCGCGTCATGTGCACCGGCAGAGTCGACCCGGCATTTATACTCCGAGCTTTCTCAAAAGGAATAGACGGGGTGTTTATCGGTGGGTGTTGGCCTGGCGAATGCCACTATACGACCGAAGGAAATTACCATGCGTTAAGCACGAAGCTTCTCACCAGAAAATTACTGGGGCACATCGGGGTGAACCCGGAAAGGTTAAGGCTCGAATGGATTTCTGCCGCTGAAGGAATCCGTTTTGCCGAGGTGATGAATGACGTTGCCAAGAAGGTTAAGGAGTTAGGACCCCTTGGCAAGAGCGAAGGAATAGACGGAAATGGATTGAAGGTCAAACTCCAGGCACTTATGAATTTACTTCCCTATATTAAGCTGGTGGAAAGAGAAAAGCTGAGGGTCCCTTTTGATAAAGAAGAAGAATATGAGAATTTCTTCGCCAGTGACGAGGCAGACAGGTTATTTAGAGAACTGATTGCGGATCAGTTGGCAATCAGCCAAATGATGTTACTCCTGCAAGAAAAACCCCTTTCGGTTGGAGAAATCTCTGCCATCTTAGGCTTAAAGCCGGCTGACGTATCAAGACACCTTAATCGTTCAATCAGGCAAGGATTAGTCAGGTTCGATGAAAGCCAGCGCGCTTTGCTGTCACCGAAGGTGAAAGGGCAGGCCCGGGGCTAGGGGAAAGGTTAGGACAGGGGCGATGGATAACGATAGAATCGACCGGATTATCGACAAATACCAGGGTAAACCCAGTTCGGTCATCCAGGTACTTATAGAGATTCAGCACGAAAATCATTGGCTTCCCAGGGAGGTATTAGAGAAGGTCAGTAAGAAATTGGAAGTCCCTCTCAGTGAGGTACTCCATATCGTTACCTTTTATAAGACCTTCAGCCTAATTCCGAAAGGACGCCATGAGATTCACGTATGCGCGGGCTCTTCCTGTCATGCCCGTGGCGCCCAGCGTGTCCTTGACAGGGTTCAGGACGTGATTGGAATCAAACCCGGAGAAACGAGCTCGGATTCAAAGTTCAGCTTGGAGGCGGGCAACTGCATCGGCTGTTGTTCGTTAGGACCGGAGATCGTCATCGACGGGAAGCATCACAGCAGGATAGAGCCGGACAAAGTCGAAGATGTCTTGAAAGACTATCATTAAGGGAAGATTATGCCACGGATGAATTCGGCTGGTGAATTGCAAGCACTCAGGAAAGGCCTCTTGTCGAAAAGGGATCCCAACAAGCCTTGTATCGCAATCTGTGCGGGAACAGGCTGCCTCGGTCCCGGCAGCGACGAGGTGATCAGCGCCTTCGAAAGTGAAGTGAAGAAACATTCTTTGAAGGCGAAGGTGGATATTAGAGCCACGGGCTGCCACGGCTTTTGTGAAGAAGGACCGAACGTCGTCATCTATCCCGAAGAAATCTGTTATACCCGGGTCACCGTAGAGGACGTCCCGGAAATTGTCTCTCAGACGGTGATCGGGAAGAAGGTGATCGACCGCCTGGTTTATGTCGACCCCAATACCGGCGAAAAATCAGTCCATCAGTCTGAAATACCTTTTTACAAGAAACAGATGCGGCACCTCATCGGCAATAATAGTAAGATTGATCCCAAGAGCCTCGATGACTATCTGGCGCTCGGGGGTTATTCTGCGTTATCCCGAGCGCTTTTCGAGATGAGCCCTGAGCAGGTCCTCGAGGAAATAAAGAAAGCTAACCTGCGCGGCCGGGGCGGTGGCGGATTCCCTGCCGGCTCGAAGTGGGAGACGGCCCGAAATGCGCCCGGGGACAAAAAGTATGTGATCGTCAACGGCCACGAAGGGGAGCCCGGCGCGTTCATGGATAGAGCCCTCTTTACGGGAAATCCCCACAGCATACTGGAAGGCCTGATCATCGGCGCCTACGCGATCGGCGCCCACCAGGGATTTATCTACACCCGTCACGACTCTCCTCAATTGAGAGACAATATTGCTGTTGCCCTCACTCAGGCGGAGGAGTACGGGTTTTTGGGTGAAAATATCCTTGGCTCGGGCTTCAACTTCGATGTGGAGGTGCATCTTGATGTGGGGATATTCGTTTCCGGCGAGTCCAGCGCATTGATGAGGTCCATAGAAGGGAAGGCACCGGAGCCAAGACCCAAATATATCCGCACTGCGGTCAGTGGTATCTGGGAAAGGCCGAGTAACCTGAACAATGTGGAAACCTGGGCGAACGTCCCTCAGATCATCAGCAAGGGCTATGCCTGGTATACCCGTATCGGGACAGAGGGAAGCAAGGGAACAAAACTGATCTCCTTATCAGGCAATATCGTGAATACAGGGGTCGTGGAAGTTCCTATGGGCACCACGCTCAGGGAGATCGTCTACGACATCGGTGGTGGAATTCCAAACGGAAAGAAGCTCAAGGCGGTTCACTTCGGAGGACCCATGGGAGGTTCTATTCCGGCGAGCCTCCTCGACACCCCGTTGGATTTTGATGCCCTTGCAAAGCTGGGAGCTCCAATAGGAGCAGGCGGCATGTTCGTCATGGATGAAGATACCCATATGGTCGAGGTCGCCAGATTTTTCCTCAACTTTCTCACAAATGAGTCGTGCGGCAAATGTGTTCCATGCCGCGAAGGCATCAGGCAGATGCTCAAGATTTTGACTCAGATCAGCGAAGGAAAGGGAAAAGAGGGCGATATCGAGCTTTTGGAGGAGATATGCGAGGTAACTGGCGCGGCTTCTCTGTGCGCTTTAGGGAAAACGGCCTCCGGCCCGGTTCTGAGCACGCTGGGCTACTTCCGAGATGAGTATGAGGCAAACATCAGGGAGAAGAAGTGCCCGGCATAGACGCTAACCCCCGATGAGTGTTAATTAGAGCCGAAGAGAGTGGGAAAAGATGAGTGACATCCTTTTACAGATTGATGGAAAAGAAGTAGAAGCAAGAGCAGGGATGACCATTTTGCAGGCGGCACAGAGCGCAGGAATCATGATTCCCACGCTCTGCCACCACGAGAAACTGGATTCTTATGGGGCTTGTCGAATTTGCACTGTGGAGGTCGAAACTCGCGGTAGGACTAATCTCGTTGCTGCCTGTCTTTACCCGGTAGAAAGGAATCTGGTCGTTAGAACCAGATCTGAGACGGTAGATAAAGTTCGCAAAATGATTTTGGAGCTATTGCTGGCTCATGCTCCAGAAGCCCCGGCATTGCAGGAGCTGGCCCGACAGTATGGAGCCAAAGGAGCCCGTTTTGAAAAAGAGCCCTCCTTTTGCATTCTTTGTGGTCTGTGTGTCAGATACTGCGCCGAGGTCAAGAAGAAGAACGCTATTGCATTTGTTGATCAAGGAGCAAAACGAGAGATCAGTTTCATTCCGGAGATCGCCTCTCAGGAGTGCTGGAGCTGCAAGGAATGTTTTCCGCTTTGCCCGACATCCTATCTGCAGGCAGCTTACTTCTTAACCCAAGGGCTCGCGTTTCCCTCACCTTCTTCGGAACCCGCGTCAGAGGAATAGGCAACGATTAATACTCTTGCAGGACGGAATCAAAATACTGGTTCGCCTGTTCCTCAGCAGTTCAACCACCAGTTACATTCCTTTCCCATCTCGAAAGCAGTGGGTCCTGGCGAGCGTACATTAAAAAAGGGGCTGGTGAAATTCCAGCCCCGCTGCTATTTCAAAGACTCAGGCGATTCGTCTCAGTGTAATTCAGACTCCAAGGCTGCAGCCTCTCTTCGAGCAGCCGTGATTTTCTCAGCCGCTGCTTTCTTCTTGCTGACAGCGACCCGGTCAGGCTCTATATACTCCACCGCTTTGACTTCGCAGAAACGAACGCACTGGGGATCGCCGTCGCATAGATCGCACTTGAAATTCTTTCGGTCAATGACGTTAAAACCCATTGCGCCAAAGGGACAGACGGCCACACAGGAGCGGCAGCCAATACATTTATTGTGGTCCACCATCACCCGGCTCAGTGTTTCATCCCGGGAAATGGCCTTGACGGGGCAGATGATTATGCAGGGAGCGTCCTGGCACTGCTGGCAGGACATGGGAATGTAAACCCCTTCGGACTCCCACTTCATGATTTTGATCCGGCTTCGGGATGCGTTCGAGACGCCGTCATGGAAGACCGAGCAGACAAGCTCACAGAGCCTGCACCCGGTGCATTTTTCAGGACTGATTGCGAGAACTTTACCCATGGGTTCCATTACATCTCTCTCCTTTCATCATAGCAGGCTGCGCCATGCCCTCTGCGCTATGCGACCTTCATTACACCAGATGAGACGGTTCTTTGTCCACGCCGAGCCTCTTCAGAGTCTCTGGTTTCGGAACGCCGTCTTTGTCAAGGCCCTTGTATTCGTAGAATTCATCAATCATCTTCGTGAATTTTTCCCGATCGATCACCCTGCCGACGACATCGGGTGCACCCCTTCGACAAGGCTCATCAAAATAGCGGTGATTGAGCATATCGCCCTTTTTGAGGTCCTCCCTTGTTAATCCTTCACGGAGGTTAAACAGGCGCTCCATCATGTTACATCGCTCGGCAACGTCCCAGATTTCCCGAGGCGTCAACTCAAGCCCCGTATTGTAGTAAAGTACTTTGGACCAATCTTCAAAATTGGGAAGCGTTGCACCCAGGAAGGTGGTGTGATACTTACAGATACCCAAACAATCCACTCCCATATAGCAGTTCTCATGCCAGAAGACCTGCCAGGGCTTGCCAATGTACTCCGTATGTTCTGAACTCAAAGGTCCATCATAAGGGACCGGACTACTGTAAATTCTCCTCATCACGTCTTGCGGCAGATGATACAGGTCAATCGCCGGCCGGCTTCTCAAATGGTCTGAACCGCGGGAAGCAGTTGCAATATTAAGCGCAAGTGCGGGGGTGGCTCGCTCGTCAGAGTGAAGATTGCTAACTCCTTTTACCTGAATCAAATAGTCGAAGGAATTCTTTCCTATCTTCTCGGAGGCAATGATTCCCCCTTCGGCCAAGGTATCGCCCAACCAACCCTTTCTGAAACAGATGCGTTCGATCATCTCCAGGAGTGCCTCACTGCTGCCGAAACGCAATTCTAAGCCATCGGTCTCCTTGTTCGTGAGAATTCCCAGCTCATAGAGCTCCATCGCCCAGGAGATAATGCTTCCAATCTCCAAATTATCCACACCCCACTGATCGACCAGGTGATTCGCCGATAGCAGAGTTTCCAGGCTTGGGATGTCCGGTTCTGAGCAAAAGCCGCCCTGGGACGTATATTCCGGCCCTTCGTCGTATTTGCCCGCATAAGGCCCGGTTTGAATCTTATACTTGGCCCGGCAGTGGACCTGACAGCCAAAGCAACCGGCCATATGGTAAGGTCCTATGGTTTCGGCGCAATTCTCATCTATGGCTTCCGGCTCAATTTCATCACAATAAAGCATCTGGTTATACTGGAAGTTTCTGGTTCGGACGCCGCCCCAGGAGTTGGTGGCTCCCCAAATAAAAGGAGTTCCCAAGGTTCCCTGGGTTTGGTTGACCTTCGCGCTTGTGATTTGATCGATGAACCGCTTGTTGTAATCGAGAGCTTCCTTTGGGTGGGCGATTTTAATATCCATGGTGCCGCGGACAGCAACGGCCTTTAAATTCTTTGAGCCCATGACTGCTCCCATTCCAGTCCTTCCGCCGGAATTCTTGATGCCTGTCATCACGTTGGCATATCTGACGAGATTCTCACCCGCCGGACCGATCACCAAACTCTTTATATCGTCGTCCCCCAGCTCTTCCCGGATCGCCCACTGGGTGTCTGTGACCGTTTTTCCCCAAATGTTTTTGGCATCGCGGATCTCAATCTTGCCATTGTGGATCCACAGGTAGACGGGTTTTTCCGCCTTCCCCTTAATGACGAGATGATGGAAACCAGCCCAGGCTAACTCAGGAGTAAAGAAACCTCCCATGTTAGCGCTCCCCAGCATCCCTCCCAGCGGGGATTTCGCCATCACATGGCATCTGGCCGTTGCCGAAGCCAAGGTGGCAGTTAAAATTCCGCCGCTCACCATCAAAGTATTGTCAGGCCCCAGAGGGTCGCATCCTTTCTTGGTGTGATTGTAAAGCAGATAGGCATCGAGTCCCCGGCCTCCCAGGAACTTCTTACGCACTTCGAGCGGAATAGGCTTGATTTCTATTTTGCCTGTAGAGAGATCAATGTAGGCTATCTTCCTATTTAGGGCCATCTTTCTTCTCCTCCTTCATTTTTCTTTCAAACGCCTCATCCGCTAATTTCTTGTCCACATCCCACACCGGGCCCCTGATGCGGGGGAAACCCTCTTTGACCCAGGCGACGCGATATTCCATCCCACACTTAAGACATTTCACTGTCTTGTCCCCGGGTTTCGGCTCGAGTCTTCCCATGCAACTGGGATTATGGCACCTTACCTGGCCATAGGTGCGAGTCTTGCGCAGGCTCTCAGCGGTTGAAAGATCTTTCTCGCCAGCCATGACAGTCTCCTTTCTTAATATCACAAAAGGTGAAGGGAATATAGATTTTGATGCAGCGACGTGTGTTCACGATGCTGAACTACTCAAACACATGATTAAGAATTACGCATAGAACATAAATATCTCACATTTACTTGTTTGTCAAGAACAAATTTTTCCTCTAACACGTTGACTTTGTTGAAAGATTCTCCAGTATTTCCGCTGGGCTTCCCATGAGCAGAGTATTCATCGGGAAAAATTGTCTTTCCCAGGGGTGGATCAAGTGGTCCTCGGGCTTTGTTCAGCCTACAGGTCGAGTTCACAATAGTGAACCCATGCAAAGGATCGGAAGACTAACCCCCATGATTCAGCAAATTCCACCATTCGATCCAGGTTCCGTCTCTGCCAAACCTGATGTCCGTGGTCGATTCGATCTGTCGGATCCAATCACCGAGGGTTGATGCGTGGTGGATAATGAGCGGAGTGCTGTGCTCAGGGAGGATGTCCTCATAGAACCGATGGAGAAATATGTTCGTATCACCCTCGCGCATCGTTTCAGGATCATCCCAGGGCGTGGGACGAATAAAGCCGTGATTTGCTCCCTCGTCTCGCCGATAAAGGAAGGTGCTTCCGAAGCGGTCTTTCAGACGGCGGAGCGTTTCGACGCACGTCACGATATTGGCCACGGTGATCCCCTTGCAGAAGTATTCAAGGAGACGATCGTTGAAGGATTCAAAGCCGATCGACGAAAACATGATCTTGACGTTGAGGCTTCGCGCGAGAGACAGGATGTCCGCAAGGTCGGAGGCGTGAGCGTTGATGTCATCGACCCGGCAGACCAGATTGATCTGTGAAAGCGCTATCCCTTGCCTCTTAGTCTCTTCCAGCAACCGTGCCAGGGAACGAAGAGGATATTCATCGATCAGTTCAAAGGGGATCTTTCTCCCCTCAGCCTCGGGCAGCCCTCGAATCTGAGCGATGACCCTGTCGCGTTCGATAAGGCCGTGGTATCCTTTGTCCCGTGAGACATCGCAGAAGATGCATCCTTCGCTCCGAGTGTCCAGGTTCGGTATGTCTCTTTCCCGAAGCATGACCGGTGGGGGGAGGGTGACAGTCTGAGCTTCACTCGCATAAGGGCAGCCTACCGCATTGAGCACTTGTCCGAGTCGGACCTCGAGCTTCGTGAGCGTATTGGAAAACGTATAAAGGTTCGACCAGTTGACCTGCAGGAATATGTCATTAGTCCACGGGTGCTCGAAGAGGTTTCCCCTGGCTCGCAGAGGGTCTGACCTGAAACCATCCATTGGGCCCTGGAAGGCGACATCAATCACTGAATGGAGTCCCTTAAACCGGTGGGGGTACGCGTCCGTGGACGGTTCGCCCTTGTAATCTTGTCTGGTTTGAGGTCCTCCCAGAACAGTCGTAAAGCCTTGCTGTTTCAGTTCGCCAATGAGTGCGATCAGATCTTTTCTGCCGCACAGGTGTGAAAAAGCGACGACCCTGTCTTTGCCTGCGTAGTCTTCGTCGATGAAACGAAGCAGTTGTTCCTTCGAGAACTCTCTCTTGATTCCAACGACGATGGAAGGTATGGAAAGCTTTCGTTCGAAGAAGGTTGCTGCTATCTGAGCTCCTAGGATACCGTAAGGCTCGCCTGTGTGGTGTGTGAAGATGATCATAGGCGTTTCAGACTGCTGGCCGGCAAGTGCCCCGCAAGCCCCGTCCTTGAGGGCGGGGTCGAGGGGCACAATAAAAAATAAGAATACCTTACCGGGAAGCCACACCCTTTGGGGCGTGCAGCTTCACAAAAGAAAGGACTGAGCAATGAGATATGAAGACTGAGTTAAACCTTAACCGAAAAGCATTCAACTTCGCTTACCCGGCCCTCGATCCTCGTTACCTTGTAGAATGTCACATCTAAGAAACGGTTTCAATTGTAGAAGGAGTTGGCTTCGAGATGGTAACTCTTGCCCCTCGAAGGGGAACGGGGAGAATGGGGGAACTGAGTCTTTTGAAAAACAAGACCGATCTGGGATAAAATAACGTATAAGGACCGAGGCAAGGATATGATGACTCCAGCGGAAGAAGCATACGCGTTGGACAAGGCTTATGTCCCGGAGCACATTGTCAGCCTCATGGTGTCCATCTCGGAAGCAGAAGCCTTTCTCATCGAAGACCATCTGAGCTTTGCCAAAGATAATTGGCTGATTGTTGTAGGGTATCCTTTGGACCGAAAGTTCTCACAGGATCGGTGCGAGGAAATCGTGAAGTTCAACCTCGAAAGATTTCGGCCTGAGGTTCTGTGGTTCATTGGGCCACAGGTTCCGACTTCTCTCTTGGAATCCTGCACGGAAAGGGAAAGTGACCAATACTACCAGCTCGACCTTGATCGAATGAGAGTGAAAACGTCTCTCCGAAACGCGGCTGAGAAGGCGGGCCGAACACTGAGTGTCGAACGAGCCAAAGTGTTTTCGAGAGAGAACGAGAAACTCGTTTCAGAACTCTTAGAGAGGGAAAAAATGCCGCCCAGAATCAAGGGACTCTATCAGGCTATGCCTCGGTATATTGCCCATTGTCCCAGTGCATGGGTTCTCAACGCGTGGGATCATCGAAGAAGGTTGTCTGCGTTTTTTGTGGTCGAACTCGCGGCGAAACACTTTGTCACCTATATGCTGGGCTCCCATTCAAAGAAACATTATGTTCCTCATGCCTCCGATCTCCTTTTCCTGGAGATGATCAACCTCGCTCGAGAGTCTGGAAAAAACACAATCCACCTGGGTCTCGGTGTGAACGAAGGCATCAGACGGTTTAAAGAAAAATGGGGAGGGGTTCCTTATCTTAATTACGAGTTTTGTGAGGTCTCTCGGGAGTCTACTCGAGCGGTATCGCTGGTCCGAACGCTTTTGGGGAGGCTTTAATTGAGGCCGGTTTTTGTCGTGACGGGGTGAGCCTATTGATGTGGTGGAAAAGGCAAAAACTCAGAATGGTATGGCAGGTGGAGAAAGAGGGGCGGGTGTCGTTCCTCGTTGGGACAGCCCATTTCTCTCCTTACCGTTTTGAAAGAGCTCTGACCCAGTTGTTTCAAAGAGGTGAAATAGCTTTTTTCGAAGGGCCTCTGGATGACGAGACTCTTAGCCGGGTAGCCCAGTACGGTCGACAGGGGGAGGGAGGGCTTTCCGTTTACGATGCCCTTGTACCAGAAGTCGTCCAGGCCATCAACCGTCACTTCGATGATCGGCTTCCACACCGCTCCGCGGAGTCTTACCTGGAATACTTCCGAGCCCCTTCCTCCGGCTTCATGGAGGTCCACGCACGGGGCGTTCGACCCTGGATGGCTTTGTTCACCCTCTGGTCTGCCTTCTTAGACTGGAAGCACTCTCTCGATCGAGACGCCTTCCTTCTCGCCCAGCGACTGGGAAAGAAGGTCTGTTTCCTCGAGACCATCGAAGAACAGCTTGCGGCACTCGAGGGAATCCCCTTTGAGCGCATCGTTGATTACATCAACCGCTTTGGTCGGTGGGATTCTTACAAGAAGCAATTCATTAATGGCTACCTCCGGGGAGATCTTGAAGGACTCATGTCAAGAACAACGGGGTTTCCGACGCGATGCGAATCCATCCTCGGGGAACGTGACCGAAACTTTTTTGAACGACTGCAGTGCTCGTTTGAGAAAGGAGGTGGCGTGGCCTTCCTGGGTCTCTCTCACATCCTTCCGATAGTAAGACTGTTCTCGGGTTCCGGATATCGGGTGACCCAGATAACGTTATGATCGCGACCGACCAGCTCGACACCATTCTCGAACACGCTTACATCCCGGAACAAATGACTTCTTACGTGATGGCCGTTTCGGCTGCCGAGCCATTCCTTTTTGGAGATTTTCTCGTTTACCGGAAAGAGAAACTTGTCATTTTTGTAGGTTATCCCCTGCGTGAAGTCTTTCAGGAAAAAAGTATGAAGAAGGCGCTGGACGAAGCGGTCAGACGATTCAATCCCAGTTGGGTTGCACTCACGGCACCTTCCATCCCCACCTCGATTCATCCTCAGACTCCTCCGTCTTCCGATCAGTACTACCGTCTCGACCTGACCGCTCTGTCCGTTCCTCAGAAAGTGCGAAACATGATCAACCGGGCAGAGCGTCATCTGAAGGTGGAAAAACGAAAAACCCTCAACGAGAGCCATCATGAACTGGTGCGTGAATTTCTCACGGTTCATGCGGTAGGCGAGCAGACGCGCTTCATTTTCGAGAGGATTCCTGATTATGTTTCGTCTTCCACAACGGCGTGGGTTTATGACGCAAGAGATGAAAAGGGCGAACTCGTGGCCTTCGATGTTGCGGAAATGGGCCCAAAACACTATGCCTTCTACATGTTCAATTTCACTTCCCACAACCGTGATGTTCCGGGGGCCTCGGATCTTCTCCTTTGGGAGATCCTTCTTCAAGCAACGAGGGAAGGCAAACATTATATTAACCTAGGGTTGGGGATCAATCCGGGTGTAACCTTTTTTAAGGAGAAATGGGGAGGAGTGCCCTTCCTTCCATACTCCTCGTGCTCGTACGAACCGCCAAACGTGGAAAGGCTGGAATCATTGCTCCAGAAACTGTGAGCCCATGATTGAGAAGTTCATCGAAAGATTGACTCGAAAAAGAAAGAAGAAAATGTTCTCAGTATGGCAGATTGAACTGACGACCCGATGTTCACTCCAATGTAAGATGTGCATCCGAAGGGAAAGTGATCAATGGCAAGATCGGGACATGCCGTTCGATCAGTTCAAGAAGCTCCTTCCCCATCTGAGAGATGTTGAGAACGTCGTTCTCGAAGGGTGGGGAGAATCTCTGCTTTATGAGGGCCTTGCCGAGTGTATCAGACTCGTTAAGAGGGAAGGCCCTGAGGTGGGGTTTGTCACCAGTGGAAAAGGGTTGACGAAGGACCGGGCTTCCCAGCTTGTCCAGGCGGGAGTTGATTTTATCGGGTTCTCCATCGCTGGCGCCGTTCCGGAAACACACGCAACCGTGCGGGTGAATTCTCATTTATCAGAGGTTCTGGAAGCCATTCATTTTTTGACCGAAGAGAGGAAACTTCGAGGAACGGATCGACCAAAGTTACACCTCGTTTGCCTCATGGTCAAGGACAATATCATGGAGGTCCCGGCCGTTCCTTCCCTGGCAAAAAGGGTGGGAATTGACGAGGTCGTTCTGACCAACATCTGTCATACCATCAATTCATGGCAGGAAGAGCAAAGAGTGTTCTCCTGGGAGAAGACGGAAAATGGGTATACCAACATCTTGGAAGAGGCGGAGTTGAATGCCAAGAGATTGAACATACGGCTCAGGAGGCCATCCTTAAACCCCATCGATGTGCCGGTATGCGAAGAGAACCCACTTCGGAACCTCTATCTATCGGTCGATGGGGAAGTCTCTCCGTGTGTGTATCTCAATCCTCCGTTGCCATCTCCCTTCAAAAGGATCTTCTGCGGGAAAGAATATTGGGTTGACAAGGTGAGTTTCGGGAACCTCTTTCAGGAACCTTTCCCGCTGATCTGGGATCGCAAACCTTATGAGGATTTCAGAAACCGATTTATCCAGCGGAAAAAAGAATCCACGGAACTTTATCTGTCGTTGCTCAGTGGGGGCACATTGAAAGATGTGCAGGGACAGGCTTTTTCGAATCCTCCGGACCCCTGTAAGAGCTGTCATAAAATCCTTGGAGTCTAAGACAGATTGTCGAGTGTATCGAGCCAGGCTTCTTTCAACATGGTTGAGGAGGGTCCGTGACCCGGGAAGATCGACGTTTTGGGCGGGATGACACTGTTCAGTCGCTTCAGGCTTCGAAGCATCAACCCCATGCTGTGGGGTCCCCGTATCTTCCCAAATTCACCTTTGAAGAGCGTATCCCCTGTAAAGAGAGCACCTGCCTCCCGAAGGTGGTAGCAGAGGGATCCCATGGTGTGACCGGGGGTATGGAGGACTTTGATCGTAGTGTCTCCGAGCTTCAGCGACTGGCCGTCGTTAAGCAACAGATCTGCTTCCAGGCCGCTTTCTTGTTGTCGAAGCAGATCCCGGTCGGAGGTGTGCAGACAGATCGTACCGCCTACGTCCTTTTTCATCCGTGAGAGGGAACTGATGTGGGAGGGATGCCCGTGGGTGATGAGGATGTATTTCAGGGTGGCTCCAAGATCCTTGAGGGACTCCTGCACAGCGTCGACGCAATCTCCGGCATCCACCACTGCAGCCTCAGTCTTGTTCACAAGAAGGTAGACATTCGTGTCCTTCGGGGGAGCAAGGATTGTCTTAATGATCAGGTTGTTTTTCATCATGTCCTTTCCCCGTAATGCCTCACAATGTGTGAAAAATCAAATGCTTGGAAAAAACTAGCACTCGCCCGTGAGGGCGAGGCTCTTGGAAAAACTTTAGACCTGCCTGCGCGAAGCCCCGCCTCCAGAAGCCTTGCGGAGGGCAGGCGCTTCGGCGAAGGCAGGGCGGCACCTTTAATACTTAAGCCAAACAAGCATCAATACAAATAACTCCAAAGACTTACTACTGAGAAAGGCTGTCCTACCTATGACACTCCGCGATTCTAAAGTTTTGGATAGAGACTCGACCTGAGAGGGCGAGGAAAAGAACGAACTAATTTTATCACACCTTCTCATTCGTTCGTGGATGGGAAAATGTTTTCCGCCTCGGCCGCCCTTAACCGAGCTGTTGCCTCCTCCATCTTTATTATAATGTCGGGAGCTGACGCCGTCTTGACGGTCTGACTGGCAGCGAGATTGACTTCCTTTTCGATCCCCTCGAGTTGGTTCACGAAGGCTATGTAGCCCTTCCGAGTCAAGTAAGCATTTCTGACCATCGAGCTGTAATCCTTCCCATCTGCATTGAAGAGCCTGTAATAATGGTCGAGAAGCAGCTCTACCTCGCGCATCTGTTTTTGGCGGATCTTGATGGAGTAAATCCCCTTTTTGTCCGAAGTCAGGATCTGACTCGTTTGGTCTCTGATCTGACTTAAGGCATCTTCGCGGTTCTGGCCTTTCTTCACCATGTCGAAGGCCCCTCGAAGCGCCAGCTTCTTGGTAAAAAGGAAATTCAGCGTGAAGATTTCTCTGGCCCGCTTGAATTTCAACACATTGAAAACGAAGACGATGGGGATGAGGACATCCCATACGGTCACGGAGCTTTCCCCGATTACGCTCCTGGCCACGGCCTTGGCCACGGTGTTTTCCTGGGCGAGAATGTTCTCGTATTTAGTATCCAGAATCGTCGGCAGGAGCTTTCCCATGTTTGCCTCTCAAGAGTAGATGCGCTCGATCTCTTTTCTTCTCATCTCTTCCACCTGCACCTGTTCTGCCCGCAGGCGCTGCCAGATTTCAGGGGTTCCGCCATGAATCTCGGCAACAGCCCCATCGACCTCCTGTTCAGCAGCCGCAAGTCTCTGCAAATAACCCACGAACTGGTCCTGCGTTTTGTAGGCGTTTCTGACTAACTCGTGATAACTATTTCCCTCTGCCTGGAAAAGCGCAATGTAATGATCGATCAGCAGATTGATTTGCTCCATGTGCCCATGGAGGAGTTTTTCCGAATAAAGCTTGAGTGAGATCAGCCACTGCCTGATTTCCTCCTCAACCCGAGAAAGCACCTGTTTTCTGTCGTCACCCTTGAGAACTTCGAACGTCCCGTGGAGGGCCGACTTCCTGGGGAAGAGAAAAAGTTCACCATACCTCTTCGTTTCACTGTTTCTCCTGAGAAAATCAAAAATGAACATACCCGGGATAATAAAATGCCACGTCGTCAGTGGCTTCTTCACGACAACTCCGAGGGCAACCGTCCTGGCGAATGATTCCTCGGCTTGCAAAATGATCTGATAGGTATCTTGCATTGTCTTTTCTTGGCCAATAACATACCATTCTCCAACTCTGGGTGTCAATTTGATTGAACCGCAAAACCAGGGCGACGGTTAGGGCAAAGATGCCGGTTTGGCAAACAGGGACTAAACCTTACCCCTCCCTTCGCACCACACCAGAGTTTTTGCGGCCTCAAAGAGGAAAAAAGAAGGGGCCATTTAGGCCCCCTCTCTTTACTCATAGATTCATTAACGATTAATCTGGTGGGATAGGTGGAGCGAAGAGCCATCCGGACCAGAGCACCCACACAACGATCAGTGTCCACACGGCATTGAAGGCCTGAGCAATCCAGTACACGATGGCCGGCTTGCCACCGCCCACGGAAATCAGATCCTTTAGGCGGGTGTCAAGGCCGATGCAGACAAAGCAAAAGGCGAAAAACCAGTTTCGATAGGCTGTGCAGAGACCTTCAATGGCTTTGGAGGAGGCCGCCGAAATAAAGAAGGTGATGACGATGGAGGCGACCACGAACCCGACGATGAACTTGGGAAAGCGATACCAGACCTCTGCAAAGGACGGCTTTTCACCGGTCGCTTTCTTCTCCAGGCTGACGGTTGCCCAAATCGCAAGCAGAAAAGCCGCAAACCCGATCAAGATGTTCTGTGCCATCTTGACCAAGGCAGCGGCGTTCAAAGCAGCCTTCCCGCCATAAACCTCGCCGGCGGCGACAACCGCCCCGGTATTGTCGATGACTCCTCCGAGCCAGGCTCCTGCCATATTGCCCGGGAGGCCCATCCATTTGGCCATAGGAGGCATAATAACGATGCAGATGACCGCACCGATCATCAGCCATGCCAAGACGTAGCTCACCTCTTTGGGGTCTCCCTGAACCGCTCCGCCCGCGGCGATGGAGGCCGAGACGCCGCAGATGGAGACACCGGTCGCAAGGACGCTGGAAAATCGCTGATTGATTCCAAAGCGCCTCGACAGCCAGTACGCAAAGAACCAGACCGCCGAGACGACGAGGATGGCCTGAAGCATGGCGACACCGCCTGCCTTGATGACCACAACAAAGTTGATTGTCGCCCCCATGACGACCAAACCGACTTTAATAAAGAACTCGGTCATGACGGCGGGCTTCAACCACGCGGGAACACCAAAAACG
>Ga0315291_10003487_pt1 | contig 20312 bp, 20 predicted proteins | sample YL17G12_20_MG_FD_203070 | JGI IMG/M metagenome (GOLD analysis project Ga0315291, IMG submission 203070) | Sediment microbial communities from Yellowstone Lake, YNP, Wyoming, USA - YL17G12_20 | ecosystem: Environmental > Aquatic > Freshwater > Lake > Sediment | place: USA: Wyoming | collected...
AGAATCCCCACGCTGATCAATCCTTTTTTCATTACTCGTTCACCCCCTTTCTTTTAATATCTGATTGTCCCTCAACTCTTTAGACCGAAAAAGTCTAACAAATATTCATTTTTTGTCAAGAAAAAAATAGGAGGTTTGGGGATAGAGAACACCAAGCTTGTCATTTATTGTCTCCATTGATAGGCCGCCTGTTGACCCAAGTATCAGACCCCCTTTTTTGAACTCACTTTCTGCGAGGCTGATTTCTTTATTAATATCTTCTTCACTCCAGACCATAAAGTCTATGTGTCCCATAAAGGATACCCTTTCACCAAACTCATTCTTCAATTCATACAGATTAAGCCCTGCCCGGGTGTCGATCGGGTGGATGCAGTCATACCCTGCTTCTATAAGGGGTTCAACAACTTTCCTTGTATCACCGTCTGAATGAAAAAACGTAAAAAGATCATTTTTCTTTATTATCTCTGCAATCTCCTTGTAAACAGGGCAGACCATATCCGCAAAATAATCATATGAAAAAAGGAGTCCCCTGTTACCCGCTATATCGTCAGTGATGGCTATTGCTCTGAAGCCATTGGCGTATGCTAATTTGGCCCTTTTTTCTATATCCCTCAACAGTTTTGCCACTATCCCTGAGAAAAGGGATGGGTTATTTTTTATGCTTAACATGGCATTGAAAAATCCATGCTTCTCTATTGAACTGGAAATGGGTCCGTTTATGCACCCAACTGTGAAGTACTGTTCGAGTTCTTTATACCTCATTTCAGATAAAAGAGAATCGGACCAATCCACATCGAGTGTAACCCCTATTACAGAAAGTCCCAGACATTGAGCTGCTACTTCTAACTGTTTTACATATTGCCCTTTATATTCGCAAAAATAGTTATCCAGAAAGTCTCTGCTGATGAATAGTTCCCCCCGAGGTAATAAGTCTACGTGACTCCTATGGAGGGTATTTGTCACGGTTTCAGTGTGGAGAGACACTTTTCAACTTTCTATAATATGCTGTATAATGCCGTGCCCACTGATCACGACCCAGTAAAAGATCTGCAGCCATGACGTAAGGTTTCATCTTTGCTACATTCACGATCGCGCAGGTCAACCCTGCCTGGATGGCGATCGAAAGGAAGACCGCATTGATAACCATCCTGTTAGGAAGGCCGAAGGACACATTACTCGCTCCCAGAACAAGGTTGACCCCCGGTTCACGTTTAATGATCCCCATTGTTTCCAATGTTACGATTGCGGCCTTATGGTTTACCGCACTGGATTCTGCAATACAATCAACGAGAATGTCCTCGAGGGAAATTCCTATCTTTTCTGCCCGTTCCATAATATGATGAATAATGTCTACCCTTCCAAGAGGTTCTTTCGGTATACCTGAGCTATCAGAAGCCAATGCGATCACTGCAGTATGATATTTTTTCACCAAGGGCAAAATTCCTTCCAGTACCTGGTCTTCTCCTGTCACCGAACTGATGATAGGCTTGCCGCAACTCAACTTTAATGCCCCCTCGAGGGCAACCGGATTTCTGCTCTCCAGACAGAGAGACACATCCACCGTTTTTATTATCTCGGAGACAACTCGAGGTAATATCACGCTTTCATCTATCCCAAAGGCATTTACGCTGACATTCAGAATATCTGCACCTGTCTCTACCTGTTTCAGCGCTTCTTCGCGAATAGGCTCCATCGCTCCTGATATTAAAGCTTGCTTGATCGGGCCCTTTCCAAAAGGGTTGATGCGCTCCCCGATGAGAACCGTTGGAAGGTTGTTTCCAATAATTACTTCTTTCCCGCCAGGGCTCAGTAGTTTTGTTTTCATTTTTCTTTTGGAAAAACTCCTTTCAGAACCACGGGAACCATAACCAAATGCCGAGATGAAGTACGCACATTAGTAAACACCGTATTCCCTCGTAAATTCAAACATGGCTTTTACGTTTTCCGGCTTCGCATCATCGAGACCCGTTGAGGAGTCCATAATATATCCTCCATCTTTCCCGACAGTATCGATCAATTTCTTACAGTATGCCCTTACGCTCTCCGTTGTACCTGTTACAAGTATTGAGAGAGGAACATTGCCCCGAATGCAGACGGTGTCACCGAGAATTTCTTTTGCTTTGACCATGTCTGTCGCCTCAAAGGCGTAGCACGCCTTTCCTTGAGGTATGTCTTTAATGATCTCCAAGCGAGAGGTGCAGTCCCCTTCCCACAACGGACATGGGTTTAATCCTTCATTGATCAAGGCCACCATCAGTTCCCGGAGTGTCGGCCAGTAAAATTTCTTGAACTGCTCCATGGACATAAAGCCGTCGATTCCCTTATGAATAGGAATGAATACCCTGGGATTCCCGGACACCTTCGTGGCATTCACCGCTATTTCAAACATAAAGGGGAGTAATTTCTCGCAAGCCTTAATAAGCTTATCCGGCCTCCTGTACATGTCCAGCATGATACCCTTTGTCCCTCTGAAGAAATCACCCAGCGTGTCAAACGGAGCCTGAGTAAAGGCGCCAAACTGCATCGGGAATCCTGCCTCTTTCGCTTTCTCTGTGAATGCACGGGAATATGTGGCAATTCGCATCGATTCCTGGCCAGCTTTTTTGATTGTATCTAAGGCTTCTATTACTTCTGGAAGACTGAATGGCGCAAAGCCAAAGGGGATGCCCATATAGTACGTGATGATACTGTGTATAGGGGCAAGCTTTTCAAAACCCTTCAGGGAACCACAAATACGTGGCCAGTATTTCCTCATCATGAAGTCAGAGGGGTCTAAGAGAAAGTGGTCATACTCATCCGCCTTCATGTATTCTCCCTCGACAAACTGATAGGTAAGGTTGGCTGGCACACCGTGACCAGGCCATTTCAACTGCTTGAAATCAAGGACTTCCAGTATAGGCCCGAGGAAACGAATGCCGTAAGGGTTTTGCTCCATGTCTAGTTGGAACTCCAAGAGCGTCTTCATTTGAGCCTGCAACAACTTTTCTGGATCGTACATCACTTCTTCTACGGTCATGCCAGAATACTTTGCGGGGAAAAACCCGAAAAGTACCTCAATAGGAACCCTGTCAGGAACCCTAAGTGCGATGGCATCGTTGACCCTCTTTTCCCTTTGCCTGTAAAGTTCTGCGGCATCTTCTTTCATGGTCATCCTCCAATCCATTGCCTGCATAAATTGACGGCCGCTACCGCATCCTTCCCATAAGCATCGGCACGGACGTACTTCCTCACTTCATCATCCATCTGACCACCACCGATCATAATCTTCACCTTATCACGCAAGCCTGCCTGTTCTAAGACTTCAATGGTTTTTTTCATGGAGTCAAAGGCTAACGTGAGGAAGCCGCTTAGGCCTACTACCTGGGGCTTAAATTCCCTGGTCTTCTCCACAAAAGTACTGACTGGTACATCAATACCAAGGTCAAGAATATCATATCCACTCACGTCAAGCATGAATGTCACGATATCCTTCCCGATATCATGTATATCCCCAGCAACGGTGCCGATCAAAACCTTGCCTTTTTTTGTGCTTGTATCCCCCTCTTTAAGAAGCGGCTTCACGATCTCCGAGATTCCCTTCATCATCTCACCTGCCATAAACAAGTCAGGGATAAAGTACTCTCCGCTTTCAAACCGCTTTCCCACTACCTCCATCGCTGACCGGGCATCATTCAAGATCGCCATGGGATCAGCGCCTCCATTAATCAACTCTTTGACCATGGCGATGGTTTCTTCTTCCATCAGATCCGCCATAAGGCTAACCAGTTTGTCGTTCATCACATCCCTCCGTACAAAGTTTATAGCTGATAGTTTATAGCTCATGGCCCATAGCAGTTAATAGCAGTTAAATGAGCGTGCCAGCTTGCCAGATGACAAACTCTTCCCTATCAGCTATCAGCCACGAGCTATCAGCTACTCTTATTTTTCCCTGTAGAGACTCCACTTGCCGTTTTGCACCACAACCGGCACGTAGCACTTCGGCGGAAGCCCGTTATGGTTATCCGGTGAGTAGTTGAAGATCCCGTTCTGTCCCACAAACCCTTTGATATTTTCAAGGTTGTCACGAATATCCGCTCGGATCTTCACGAGGTCCGCATCTTTTGTCGGGTCAAGCCTCGGGTCAACCTTCTTAAGAACCTCAGCCAGGATATACATCTGGTCCCACATATGGCCCGAATATAGGCTAAATTTGCCATGGAGCTTCGTATAGGTATTATAGAGTTCCAGAGCCACCTTTTTCTGCGGATCGTTGTCGGCCAGTTCCGGGGCCACAAGTGCCTTCAGGGAGGTAGTGACGATTCCCTCCACGTACTTGCCCCCAAGTTCGATGAACTCAGGTCCAACGATTGCGTAGTCGCTCACGATCGGACCGGTAAACCCCATGTCTCGCGCGTTCTTGATCACCATGACAGTGTCAGCCAGGTTCCCGGTGATCAGTATCCCGTCGGCGCCGGAAACCTTGACATGGGTAATCTGCGGCCCTACATCGGTGCTTCCCGGGGCATACTTTTCAATGATGGCCGGGGTGAACTTCATCTCTTTGACCGCCCGGTCGAAGATCTCTTTGCCCGTCTGCCCGTACACCGAGTCGATATAAAGGTAGGCGATCTTCTTGGCACCTTTCTGCTGGAGAACCTCGATCAACATCGGGATGGAAGCCTCCCACTGGCGAGGCACCACATTGAATATCCACTTCTTTGTCGGTATCCAGATCCTCTCCGAAGCTGAGGCGCTATACAGGACTATCTTTCCTGCCTCTGCAGTAGGGATGGAAGCCATCGTCGATCCTGACAGGTTGTAACAGGTCAATATGTTCGCCTTGTCCACCTCAATGAGTCTCTTCGTGTGCAAAACGCTTTTTGACGCGTCACTCTCACTGTCGTAGACGATGGCCTTGAACTGTCGCCCATTGATGCCACCCGCAGCGTTGATCGCCTCAATCGCGATATCCATGCCCCGCTTGTTGGCGGTGCCCATTTCTGACATTCTGCCCGTAAGGTCACCTACAAAGCCAATCAGATAAGGAGATAGCTTCTGAGCATGCCCGCTGCCCACCAACGAAAGTACCAGAACAACACACACAAGCATCACCACACATAATCTTTTCATCTTAGTCCTCCTTTTAGTGTCTTGATCCAGCCTTTAACTAGCTTGGACCTGTTAATTGAACTTGATCCCTTTTTTTATCCCCCTAAATACGCCCTCTGGATCGTCGGGCTGGAGATAACATCCTGACACATACCCGAGAGCACTACTTGACCCCTCTCCAGGACATACACATAATCCGCAATTTTCAGCGCCGCCCGCGCATTCTGCTCGACGAGGAGAAGGGAGACGCTTATCCCCGAGCAGATCTGCTTCAGCACCTGCATCATTTCAGAAACAAGGAGGGGAGAGAGACCCAGTGAGGGTTCATCCAGGGCGAGCAGTTTTGGGTTTGCCATAAGGGCCCTTCCCACGGCCAGCATCTGCTGCTGGCCTCCGGATAACGTTTCCGCCCTCTGCTTAAGCCTTTCTTTTAGAATCGGGAAAAGAGCAAAGACCATTTCCAGGCGGCTGGCCTTCACTTTCTTTCGTACCCCCGGGCTCAGGGAATAGGTGCCGATCTCGAGATTTTCGCCCACCGTCATCGTGCCGAAAAGTTCCCTTCCTTCGGGTACGCTGGCGATGCCCTTCTTGATGATCTGATAGGTGGCTTTCCCGTCGATCCGTTCATTCTCAAAGGTTATCCTGCCCGAGCGGGGAACAAGCAAGCCGGTAACAGTACGTAGGAGCGTCGTCTTACCTGCGCCGTTACTTCCCAGGATTGCTACAACCTCCTTATCGCGCACGTCAAGAGAAACCGATTTCAGGGCTTGCGCCTCTCCGTAGAAGGTGCAGACTTCTTCAATCTCCAGGTGCTTCTCGCCGCTCCGTCCTTTGATATCGCCACATATCCCCGCGTCCGCAGCCCTAACCATCAGCAGACCTCTTCGCCGAGGTAAGCCTTGATGACTTCCTCGTTTCCCCTCACCTCTTCGGGTGGGCCTTCCGCAATCTTCATCCCTTCGTCCAACACGATGATCCAACGGGAGAGAGACATCACAAATGGCATGTTATGTTCCACGATGAACAGGGTCAAGCCCCTTTCGACAAGAAGATGGATCAACCGGACAAGCCCCTCCACCTCGTGGGCCGCCAATCCCCCTGCCGGTTCATCGAGCATGAGCAGTTTGGGCTTCATTCCGAGGGCTCGTGCTATTCCGACCAGTTTCCTTTCTCCAAGGGGCAGTCGGGAGATGGGGTCATGGGCTCTACCCTCCAAACCAACCATGGCGAGACTCTCCGTGGCCTCCTCCTTGATCCTCTTTTCCTCTTTGAGTGCGGATAGCAGGGAAAAACCACAGGCAAGCATACCGGAGCGGCTCCTGGTGTGACAGCCTACCATAACATTCTCCAACACAGAGAGGCTGCCGAAGAGTTCCAGCAGCTGAAAGGTCCTGCCGATCCCCTTGGCTGCTATAACGTGTCCCGGCAGTCCGGTGATATCCTCCCCCTGGAAATGGACCTCCCCTGCATCGGGCATATGGGTACCCGAAACGACATTGACGAACGTGGACTTCCCGGCACCGTTCGGGCCGATCATTGAAATAATGCTTCCTTGGGGGATGCTGAAAGTGACCCCGCTCATGGCTCTTATCCCGCCGAAGTGCTTGCTCAGCCCGCGCACATCGAGAAGGACATCATCCGCTGGTTTTCCCAAGGGTTCTCCTCCCTAAGTACAAGAGCCGATCCATCCAGCCGGAAAGGCCGCCCGGCATAAAGATCAGGATAACTATGATAAGGACGCCAAAGAAAAGCGCATCGACCTGGGCGCTCATCCTGGGCAGGACCTCACCGAGATACATATGGATCAGCTCCTTGAGCCATATCACGACGAAGCCTCCGAGCAAGGGTCCGTAGATTGTCTTACCCCCGCCGATGATGACCATGGTCATCAGCTGAACGAGGAGGGGGAAGCCAAAAATACCGGGCTGTGTGAAACGGAGATAGAAGGTGTAGACGCTGCCGGTCAGGCTGGCCATCACAGCTGTCAGTATGAAAACTTTTAGCTTGTACCCCGGCACATTGATGCCCATGCTTTTTGCCGCTACCTCGCTGTCACTGAATGACTTTATGGCACGCCCCATACGGGAACCCATCAGATTGTACAGAAACCAGAGGCAGGCGAGACAGAGGGCCCAGGACAGGTAGTAGTAGTGCACATCCGTTTCAAGGACAAAACCGCCGATGGAGAGAGGCGGGACCCCGATCAGACCTTCGTGGCCGCCGGTGAGCGACCCGAGTTGCGCCAGGCTGATCTCCACGATGAGTAAAAGCCCGAAGGTAGCACAGGCAAGGTAATAGCCCCTCAGCCTCAGGAGCGGAGCGCCGATGGCATAGGATATTAACCCGACGAAAACGACGCCGATGATACTTCCCAGCCACGGAGGCGCAATGCCCCGGATAGCCAGTATCCCTGACACATAACCTCCGAGCCCGAACCAGGTGGGATGGGCCAGGGAAAACATGCCCGCCTGCTCGAGGAGTAGACCCATACTCACCGCAAGGCCGCCAAAAATCGCGATAAAACACATCACTCCGACAACGTAAGATCCTGCTACAAGCGGAATCGCGATGATGACCGCGATGAGAACGAGCCAGATGAGCTTCTGTTTGGGTGCGCTATTCATGGAGAGCCCCTCCCCGCCCCAGAGGCGAAGTTCATCGTCCGGACGATCAGGAATATGATCATAACCAGAAGTGCGAAAACATCCTTCAGCCCTGCCGAGATGAAACCGGCGCCGAACCCCTCGAGGAGCCCCAGTACCAGAGCCGCAACCATGGTTCCGGTCATCGTCCATCCTCCGACAATGGCGGCCACAAGCCCCTTGAGCCCGGTAAGCATGCCTACTTCATAGCCGGTGAACGTGATCGGGGTAATCACGATACCGGTAATCGCCCCCAGGCCCCCGGCGAGACCAAAACAAAAAAGCCTGAACCGGCTGATATCGATCCCCATGAGGCTGGCTCCGGTCAGGTTGACAGCCGAAGCCCTAAGAGCCTTTCCAAATAGGGTCCGGTTCAAGAAGAGCGAAAGCCCTATGGTGACGATGACCAGGAGACCGAAGACGCAGAGAACCTGAGACGTAATCGTCGCGCCGGACAGATGGATCACCTCTGTACCAAAGAAAGCCTCGATAGTCCTGGTTTCTGATCCCCAGGCAAGGAGGACTAAACCCTTGATGACCGAGGCGCCGGCTATGGTAATCATCATATACGTCATCTCGCTCGGATACCTGACCGGGCGGATGGCAATCCGTTCGAGGATCATCGATATGAGGATGGTACAGGCCACAGCGAAGAGAATGGAAGGGACAAGGCCAAACCCGGCAATCCGGAAACCCCACGTAAGCATCCCGCCCAGCATGACAAATTCACCTGTCGTGAAATTGAGAACCTTCGTAATAAGATATACGACACTCCAGCATATTCCAATGACGGCATAGATGCTTCCGCTTGTTATTCCCGAGATAGTATACTGGATAATTTGCGAGAAAAGTGTCATCAAACCCCAACCTCATGGGAGAGCAGGAGTCTTACAGTTTTCCTTAGAAGAACCATCGGTGTCAATATTGGGGGAAATATCTAATCTCCCTCATTATCCTGCCTCTTTTTAAAAAATTTTCAATTCTACTAAAGTAGTATTTTTTGAATTGACTCTTTTTTGTCCCTCCACTATAATTTTGACATGGAAAGGCATAATTTTCGGGATTACGATACCATTCTCCATATCGCAAAAATCGCTAACGTCGACCTTGAAATGAACAATTTAAGGACGAGGGTACTCGGAGAACTCCAAAAGGCCTTTCATGCCAATATCCTAACCTTCTTTTTAGCAGATCCCAAGAAAAGACTATCCCATCCTGTCTTGAGGGATGGAGATCCTGCCATATGCCAGAAATATTTAGACTACTACCATCAATCCGATCCAATGTCGCCAAATAGAAACCCTAATGTCGGAAAGGGTGTCTTACGTTATTGCGACGTTACACGATACTCCAAATTTATAAAAACAGAGTATTATAACGACTTTCTCGCTCCACAACCTATCCATTTTGGAATCTTTCTTTACTTAAAATCTCCTACGAGATTATTAGGCCGGATAAGCATCTTTCGGCCAAAAAGATATACAAACTTTTCTGAAAGAGATGTGATCATTGCCAAACTGATTGCTCCTCATCTATCTTTTGCACTGGAAAATGCAGAGATGTATGAAAAGATGAAGGGGGAGAGAGACTTTTTCAGGATCATCGATCAATGCTCCTTTTACGGCATATTGATTCTGAACAAACGAATCGAACCCATTTTCATCAACCAAAGAGCCAGGGAATTTATCGAATTATTGAGAGATAAGGGAAAGCTTATTGAGGATTTGTTCCCTCCTGAAGTCAAAGAAGATTGCCTCAAATTAGTGGAGGCCCTCAAGCACGGAGAAATCATCCCCCTCCCAAAAAACCGAGTAATCTTTTTTTCTCCTCAACATCATTTTTCGTTTCGTTCGCAGGTCATCCATCAAAATTTCGGGATCAAATTCCAAACTCTCCTCATGGTTTCCATCGCAAAATTGAATTGGATGAAGATCGATGAGAAAGCCCTTCAAGAGACTTATCAACTCACGGGAAGGGAAATAGAAATTGTGACGTGCGTTGGTGAGGGGCTCAAGAATGCCGAGATTGCAGATCGATTATTCATCAGCGAACTGACGGTAAAGAAACATATTCAAAATATCTTTGAAAAGATGGAAGTCAATAATCGAACCAGTCTTATTCGAAAGGTTCTTCCCTTATCAGCAGGATTTATTGGTTCCGCTCTTTAACCCATCAGAATTGAATCCCGTTTTCCAGGAAGCTGAAATAATTTGTCCCTACACGATCACTCAAGTCCGGTCAAGTCACACTTACACTGAGTGTGTTGGCAAAGTAGATATGTCCCCATGGAACAAGAGAAGATAATCATGGGGGAGAAGCAGTTACAGAGGTGGCATCTGATTAAGATAGTGGCGGTAAGGAAGATCACCTTAAAATAACCCTCTTAACTCCCTCCCCACCTCCTTTTGCCTGCCTGCGGCAGTTAGCTGCCAAAAGGAATATCATACCGATTCTCTCGTGTGATTCGGCATCTCCATCGTGCTAAAACCTCTGAGGGCGAATTGATTGTAATGCCTAAATGAGGGAAAGAAAATGAACGGCGGGGACGAGAATCACCCCGGCTGAGGTGAAAACACCCTTAAATCCCTGCGGGTCTCGCACGATCTGCACCGCGTAGTTGGGTTTAAGCCGATCAGCGAAATACCTCAAGTTTGGGTCGGCATCGCGTGCCGTCAACTTGGCTTCCAGCAAAGCATAGGGCTTTTGCCGATCCGTAATCAGGAAATCGACCTCCCTTTTTTCTCTGTCGCGCACATAATACAGAGCAAAATCGCCGAAGCCCCAATCCGTCCAGGTATCGCAGAGTTTACGCAAATGGAGAGCCAATAGGTTTTCGAATCTCGCTCCCGGATTCTCAATGGCTGAAAAGTCGAAGAGGTAGACCTTCTCTTCACGGCGAAGTGTTCGGGTCAGTCGGCCAGCATAGGGGCGAATTTTGAAGATAAAATAGAGACGTTCAAGGGCTTCCAGCCATCCCTGAGCGGTTATGAAATTAACTCCCAAATCTTCTCGGATGGCATTCACGGACAAAGGCGATCCAGCCCGCTCAGGGAGAAGAGTTACCAACGTTTCGATCAGGCCAATTTCGCGAATCCGGGTGAGGTCCCTCAAATCTTCTCGAACCACTAAAGCTTGATGAGAACGACGCCATCGCCGAAGACGAGATTCGCTTCCGGAGAAAAGGGGTTCGGGGAACCCTGTTAAGGTTTCCAAATCACGGAGCCCCTCTACAGCGCCAGCAGGGGTTTCCCCATTCTTGAGGTTCTGCCAGAACTCTTCGGGGGTAAGAACCGTGTTGCGATCCTCCTGAAGCATTTCTCCCAAGGTAAAGGGATGTAAATGGTAGAGATGATACCGTCCCAGGAGAGAATCACCTCCCCGCTGATAGATGTCGAGCCGTCCACTGCCGGTCACGAGTATTTCGATCTCCTTTCCGGTCGCATCATAGAGTCCTTTCAGAAATCGCTTCCACCGTGGATACTTGTGAATCTCGTCCAGGCCGATACGCGGCTTCTGATGAGAGGGAGGAACCGTGGTTCTCTGCCAAAAATCTTCAGGGTTTTTGATAATGAGTTTCCGATGGCTTTCAATGTCCCAGTTGAAATAGAACGCTTCCATTCCGACTTTAGCCAGGAGATGTTTGGCCAGGGTTGTTTTGCCTACTTGCCTCGGGCCTGCAATGAAGGCCATCTTGGTCTCTTCAGCAAAAAATCGGGTGATTTCAGGGGCAAGATAGCGCATAAAGTATTTCCATATGACTATAAAAATGTCATGACAATTTTATAGGATTATATAAAACAGCCGAAGGGTTGTCAAGGAATCAATTGAGGCTTGAAAAAAAAGGCAGGCTGAACTGATTTAGGAATTATCCGTACAGAATTCTTTAATGAAATCCTCAACCATTTCTTTCAAACCATATTGGATTGACCATCCCCATTCGGCTCGTGCTTTCTGGTCATCTAATTGTCTTGGTATTGTCTTAAGAACTTCCATCGCTTTGGGATCAGGCTTGAAGATAATCGAAACATCTGAAAAATGTTTTTTGATCTCTTCTAAAAGATCACCAGCCGTGGGGGAGGGGAGAATTTGACCCACATTATAAACTCGGGTTTTGACTTTACTTTCATTTGCTTCAAAAAGATCTAAAAGACACCTTATGGCATCTTTGATATACATTATGGGAAGGGAGGTTTCTTCTGAAACCCATGCTTCAAAAGGAATTCCTTTTAAGGCAGAATCGATCATCTTAGGGTTGTATTGTCCATAACCCTCTGATTTGATACCAGGTCCTACCAATTGGGGGAACCGAATTCCTCGAAAGTCAATCCCAAACCTTCGGTGATAATAGAGTCCGAGAAGCTCACCAAAAACTTTTGTCACTCCGTATAACGTCTGCGGTCTTTGAATCGTTTCATCATCCACAGTGCCATGGGGGACAATTCCATAAGCCCCCATAGAACTCGTAAAAATGACCTTCTTAACACCAAATAACCTTGAGGCCTCCAGAATATGGTATATTCCTAATCCATTGACCTGCACAGCGGCCCAGGGGTTTGACTCGCATTGGGCTGAAAGCATAGCAGCCAGATGAAAAATATGTTCAACTTTGTAATCCCGGACGGCATTTATGACTTCTGCCCAGTTAGAAATATTCCCTCTGACGAAAGTTTCCTCTTTCTTCTCCTTCTCGGGAGGGATCATGTCAAAAAGGACCACCTGATGTCCTTTCTGTAAAAGATCTTTTGAAAGCTCTGAACCGATGAATCCGCTCCCTCCGGTAATTAAGATCACCATAGAATGCCCCTTATTCAGAAAGTCTTTTTAAGTGATTAAGCAGTTTTTTGTCCCTCTCTTTGCTATGTCTAGATAGGGATAGAGCTTCTTTCTGCTCATATTGAAAGAAGCCTTTCCCTGTCTTTAAACCCAATTCGTTTCGTTCTATCTTTTCCCCTAGTATTTTTTGAACCTCGATAGAACGGTCAATGAATGGATAAAGATATTTCATCCCTTTATACATGAGATCGAGTCCCCCCATATCCATTGTCTGTAAGGGGCCTATTACAGCTAATCGAAACCCAAAGCTTCCCTTAACACCTAAATCGATATCTTCAGGGGTTGCTACACCTAACTCCAAAAGGGAGAGAATTTCCCGAAACATGGCGGTTTGAACCCGATTGATTAAAAAACCCGGGATTTCTTTTAAGATCTTGATGGGCTTTTTCCCGATTTTCTCCAGAAGCTTATAAGTGATTTCGAAAACTCCCTGAGACGTAGCCTCCCCCCGAACAACTTCCACGACGGGGATAATATGTGGTGGATTGAACCAATGGGTGATAATCAATCTCTCTTTCCTTATCACTTTTTTACCGATTTGGGAAATAGGGAGGGTTGAGGTATTACTGGCCAAAATGGCATCTTCATGAGCATACTGATCCATTTCAGCAAAAAGATTCATTTTAAGCATCAAATCCTCTGGGGCAGCCTCGATGACAAAATGAGCTTGTTTTACGGCACTCCGAAGATCTAACGATATTCGAATGTTTGAAAGAACTTCCTTAATACTCTCCTCCGTTTCAAGCCCTGCTTCAATGAACGTATCAAGGTTGCTCCGAACTTGGGAAATGGCCTTCTCGAGTATGGAATGATGGGTATCATACATCGTGACAGAATATCCCTTTTGAGCAAAGGTTTGCGCAATTCCATGTCCCATCAATCCGCATCCGATGACAGCAATCTCCTGAATTTTATCCAATTCCATTTCCATCAGCTCTTCGTCGGAAAAAACTTCTCCCTCAGTTCAAGTAGGATCCCTCTTCGAAAGGTCAATACGGAGACGATAAATAAAAAGCCCATTATTAAATTCCACTGTTCCGTATAACCACTGATTATATTTTTTAAATAAACGAGGAGCATTGCCCCAAAGATGGGGCCATAGAGAGTCCCTATCCCACCGATAATGCTCATAATCACCACATCCCCTGAGGTAATAATCGTCAAGGTCTCCAAAGGAACGAAATTTAGATGCAAGGCATATAAGCCCCCAGCTAAAGCACCAAAGCATGCCGAGATTAAAAAGGAAATGAGCTTAAAGCGGTCGGTATGGAACCCTATGCTCTTTGCCCTATCTTCATTATTCTTGAGTGAATAGAGAACTCTACCGAAAGGAGAATGGACAATCCTTAAAGCCAGTAAAAGGGAAATGATAAAAAAGATCAAAATAAGATAATAGAGGCGGATCTCCGAATCTAAATGGATCGGGCCAATAGAGGGGCGAGGCACCCCGTGTAGACCATTGTCTCCTCCGGTGAGACTTGTCCATTTTAAGGCGACAAAGTAAAACATTTGACAGAAGGCGAGGGTCACCATGACAAAGTAAATTCCCCTATTTCGGACGATCAACAAGCCGATGACCAATGCGATGATTAGACTTAATAAGATCCCCCCCAACAGTCCAACAACAAGAGGGGCCTGAAATTTAATTAAAATGAGACCGGATGTGTAAGCTCCGACTCCAAAGAATATCGCGTGGCCGAAAGAGAGAAGACCGGTATAGCCAAAGAGGATGTCAAAACCCATTGCGAAGATCGCAAAGATCAGCATCTCGCTGGCAAGGGAATGATGAGGTGTAAGAAAGGGTAGGAAAATAAATAAAGGGAGAAGTAAAAAAAAGTAATATCTTCCCTTTATAAAACGTGGTCTCTTTGATTCTTCCATGGTCTACTCAAAAAATTTGGCTCGGCCAAATAAACCGCGAGGCCTTATGAGAAGGATGACAGCCATAAAAATATAAATCAATATATGGGCCAATGGAGGCCAGAATATGACACCCAAAGTAATTAGTTCACCTATAATGATCCCCCCAATGATGGAACCAATGATGCTTCCCATCCCCCCAATAATAACGACGACAAAAGTCTCTGTTAATATACTCATCCCCATATAAGGGTATATATTTTGAAGGGGAGCAGCAAGGGCACCAGCCATTCCAGCTAGCCCTGCCCCCATCCCAAATACTAAGGTGAATATTTTGGAAATATCTATTCCAAGAGCATCAACCATCTGGCTGTCATCAGTCCCGGCTCTTATAATAGATCCGAGTTTTGTCTTTACTATAAATAGCCAAATACCTATCGCAAGAAATGTGGTTATACCTAAAATAAAAAGGCGATATTTAGGAAAAAGCATAAAGCCCAGATCGATCGATCCTAAAAACTCCTTTGGAGTACCAAAGGGCTTGCCAATAGGTGAATAGATGATTCGAATGAGTTCTTCGATGAAGATCATCATACCAAATGTAAGGAGGAGATTATAAAAATGAGGGAGATCGTAGAGTTTTCGGAGAAGGGTGGATTCAATCACCATTCCGATCAGACCCACAATGATTCCCGAGAAGAGAACGGCCATCCAGAAACTTCCGGAATAGACCTCCATCACTGTATATGCGGCATAGGCGCCCAGCATATAAATAGCGCCATGGGCAAAGTTGACGACTCCAAGCATTCCAAAAATAATGGTCAATCCAAGGGATAAGAGGATATAAAAAGCCCCTAAAACAAGACCGTTAAATAACTGGACGAAAATAAATTGGATATCCATAAGTGGACCATGGAGGGGAGGAGGTTTTCCTCCCCTCTCCATTTAGAATTCTCCCACCTTCCTTCCAAAGAAATTTACTGAAGGATGAGCCTCCTCGGCGGATAAGGTGCCAGCGATTTCGAAAAAATCCTCTTTTTCTTTTACGTCAGCCGCTTTCTTAACCCTCAGCAGGTAAGCCTTCCCAATTTGAAGATGATCTTCTGCGCGGATGAATCCCGGATTGGCAAACATATCCCTGAAGGTATGATTGCGCAGGGCTTTAATCACAGCGACCTGTTCCTTACTTCCCGCTCTTTTGACGGCCTCAAGATATTGCCAGGTAGCACTGTAGACCCCAGCCGCCATAAAATGGGGACGATCTCCAAACCTTTTATAAAACCGATCTGCAAATTCCCGAGCCCCTGGATTATCCACCTGCCAGTTCCAGGAAGCAGCCACGTAATTATCTGTGAAGAGATCGATCCCAGCTCCTTTGATGTCCACCTCGAAAAGGAGAGCATGAACAATTTTGGCTTTCTTCTTCAGACCATACTCGACAGCAGCCTTAGTGGAGTTGACCGCATCCTTTCCGACATTTAAAAGTACCAGGACATCTGGATTAGCCTTTGCCGCTTTCAAAATATAAGGGCTATAATCAGCGGTTCCCACTGCAACCATATCGTTGCCCAAATGCTCCCCACCTTTCATTTTCAAAGCGGTTGTAAAATGTTTTAATAAATCATGGCCCCAGGCATAATCAGCCGTAATGGTATACCATCTCTTTCCCAGATGTTCTGCACCCCAAAGGCCTACGGTTGTGGCAAGCATATAATCATTGTAATTCCATTTAATCGTGTAAGGATTACGGGCGACAAGGTCAGTCGTTCCAGCCGAAGTGGAAATAAAGAGTCTTTTATTTTTAAAAGCCTGGTCAGACACGCCTAAGGCAGCAGCACTATTGGGACATGCAATAATGACATCCACTTTCTCTTTTTCATAAAGCTCTTTCGCTCTCTCAACCGCTAATCCTGGGCTGTAGGCATGGTCTTTAATAATTAGCTCAACCTTCTCTCCCAGAACCGATCCATATTCCTCCACTGCCATCTTTGCAGCATCGGCCTCCCCTTTTCCGACGACTGCCAGTGGACCTGAGAGAACAGAGATGACTCCAACCTTAACCGGTTCTTTTGCCATGGCATAGGAGACCCCCAAAATGACCATGAGACATAGGGTGCTTATTGCTAAAATCTTAGTTTTCATCTGTCCTTCCTCCTTTCTGGTATGATTCCTTCAAAAATAAAACAACCTCGCTATCCTCTCCCTTCGTTTAAAAAATTTTCAAATTTAGAGGAGACTCACCTCCTTTTAAATACCAAGATATCTTTTTTTGACCTCATCATTCAGGATAAATTCTTGACGGCTCCCCACATAAACAATCTCCCCATTGGAAATGACGTAATGCCTCTCTCCGACTGCCTGAGCGAATCGGGTGTTTTGCTCTACCAGTAAAAGTGTGATCCCTTCGTTCTTAATTCCTCTCAAAATGGTCTCAATACTTTGTACCAGCATCGGAGCAAGGCCTTCCGTGGGTTCATCTAAAAGAATGAGAGAAGCCTTTGTTCGGAGTATCCTGGCAATAGCCAGCATCTGCTGTTCCCCACCGCTGAGTTCAGAACCCTTATGTGCCTCTCTATCCTTTAACCCTGGAAAGTATTCATATACCTTTTTTAAATCCCAACCCTCTCCTTTTTTTTTGATCACCGGTAGATTTAAATTTTCTAAAACAGTTAGACTTGGAAAAATCCTTCTATCTTCAGGGACAAATCCAATTCCCAAACGAGCAATATCATGGGGTTTGAGTCCTATGATATTTTTCCCATCAAATAATATCGTTCCTTCTCTCGGAAGAATTAAACCCATAATGCTCTTAATCGTGGTCGTTTTCCCGGCTCCATTTCTACCCAGTAATGTGACGAGTTCCCCCTCGTTTACTTGAAGGTCAATTCCCTTCAGGATATGCCCTTCCCCATAATAGGTATGGAGGTTCGTTATATTCAACAAATTAATACCCTCCAAGGTATGCCTCTTGAACTTTCGGATTCTTCTGGATCTGTTCCGGATGGTCATCCGCAATGACGGAGCCCTGATGCAGGACCGTGATTCTATCGGAAATGGATAATACAAGGTCAATGTTATGTTCAATAAGAATGATGGTAATGTGATCCACTAATTCTTTCACCAGCTTGATCACTCTGGATATTTCTTCTTTCGCCAGTCCAGAAGCAGGTTCATCCAAGAGAAGAAGCGAGGGATCCGTCGATAAGCCAATCCCGATATCGAGAATCCTTTTTTCACCATGAGAAAGGTTTCTCGCCAACATATCCCTTTTTTCTTCCAGTCCAATCTTCCGCAATATCTGATTCGCCTTCTCCTCAAGCGATTTTAAGGACCTCAGAGATTTGAGAAAGTGATAGCTCGCCTTTGTCCGCGATTGAGCAGCAATCCGTATGTTCTCAAAAACCGGAAGGTCTGGAAAGATACTTGTAATTTGGAAAGATCGCCCGATACCCTGTTTGGAGATTGCATAAGGAGGTAAATTCGTAATTTCCGCCCCTTTAAAGAAGACTCTTCCTGAAGTGGGCAATAAAAATCCATTGAGGAGATTGAAAAGTGTTGTTTTTCCTGCTCCATTGGGACCGATGATAGAGTGAATCTGGCCAGGTTGCACCCGGAGATCCACATCGTTGACAGCTCTTAGGGCTCCAAAGTTTTTTGAAAGGCTCTTAGTTTCGATAATAGGTTGTTGTCCCATGTGATTTCAACTGCCCGGTTTGGGAGGAAGATGTAAGATTCTTCTGGCTTCGTCAGGAGTTGCAATCTCGCGGTCAAGCTCTCTGGCTAAGCGAACGATTTTCTCTACCAATTCAGCATTACTCTTGGCTCTTATTCCCTTTGATATATAAATATTGTCTTCAAACCCCACTCGGACATGCCCCCCCATTAAAATCGCCATGGTCGCCATCTTAAATTCATCCAATCCGACAGCACACACCGACCAGGGACTTCCCTGCGGAATGCTCCGAACCATGTGGATGAGGTTATCGACCGTTGCAGGAATTTGGCCTAATATTCCCAGGACAAATTGAAAATATAAGGGTTTTTCGATATGGCCTATATCACTTAACACCTTGGCATTATTTATCATTCCTAAGTCGTAACACTCGAGTTCAGGTTTCACACCACATTTTTTCATTGTTTCCGCCATATAGACCATATCCGGGAAGCTATGGACCATCACAAATTTCAGAATAAACTCCTTCTTCTTATGGCTGTAAATATCAATTACAGGGGAGCCGGCATTAAAAGACGCCAAATCAGGCTTCGCAATGGGATTTTTGCATAATTCAGGCACGACGCCTATTCGTCCTTTTACACTTTCCTGGGGTATTTCCTTATACAGCCATTCTCCATCGACTCGCCTGCCTGAACCCCCAGTGGAGACATTAATGATGATGTTGCACTGTTCTCGAATGGGAACAATTGCCTCTTCAAGCCATTCGGCCTTTTGCTCTCCTCTGCCGGTTTCAGGATTTCTTGCATGGATGTGAACAACAGATGCACCAGCTTCATAAGCTTCCAGAGTGGCCTTAATCTGTTCTTTAGGTGTCTTTGGAAGATAGGGGTTGTCTTCCGGCGAAGCACCCCCAGTAATTGCGGCAGTGATGATAAGTTTTTCCATTTTTTTCCTAAAAGTTTATCATTAGTAAACTACCGATAGAAAAAATTATCCCCTTCGATAATTATAGATGACGCAAAGCATCTTTACCTTGCTATCGCTCAAGGCTTTTCCAGAATGTTCAACCCCCGAGTCAAAGTATATGCCATCCCCCTTTTTTACTATGTATTTCTCTTCACCGTAATTGAATTCCAATGCCCCTTCAAGGATGTAGAGGAATTCTTCCCCATCATGCTTGAATGTCCCCCCGCTTTTAGAATCTATGGTAATAATATAAGGTTCCATATTCTTGCCGGCTTTTTTATAGGCTAGGGATTCGTACCCATAGCCCCTGCGAAGACCACCTGGGTCTATCTTCTTTCTCTCTTCCGGTTTGACGACGGTGATTTTGGCATCCACCTGTTCGTTTCCACTATTGACAAAGAAGGAAGTGATATCGACCCCAAAAGCATAGGCAATTTTATCGAGAGTGGAAAAAGGAGGGGTTTTGGTTGAGTTTTCAATCTGAGAAAGATAACCCTTGGTAAGGCCGGTCCTCTTCGCAAGCCCCTCTAAGGTCATCCCCTTGCTCTTTCTCAGACTCTTTATCTTTGTAATGATTTCTTTCTCATCCAGCCGCGCCATAATCTGAAGAGATAGGTATACCATTATTAAACTTTTGTCAAGCAAAAAATGCGGGGTTTAATGTAGGATTTGATGGGTTGTGGATGTCGTCGTCTTGGAGTTGAATTATTTATAGGATCTCGATTTCCCCTAAGATTCTTTCTTTTGTTTTAAGCGGGGTATTATTCTGCTTGGCCTTTTCCACAATTTCTTTTCCCATTAAGGCAGCACCGAGGGCTCCGGTGATCAAAGGCTCCTCGGGTACCAGAATTTCATGGCCCAATTGTTCGGAAAGGGCTTTAAGCAGGCCTCTATTTTTAGCACCTCCACCCGTCACGATCACTGCCTCCTCCACCCTTAGCCGATTAACCATTCTGCATATCCTGTCCGCAAGGGAATGATGGACCCCTGCAAGGAGATCGGAAATGGATATCCCTTGTGCCAAACTGGCTGCTACCTCTTGCTGGGCCCATATGGTACAGATGTTACTTATCTTTGCAGGATTCTTACTTTGCAGAGATAGGTCGCCCACCTTATCCAGTGGGACCCCAAGGGTATCGGCAATCACTTCTATGAATCGACCACTCCCGGCTGCACATTTGTCGTTCATCACAAAATCGACGATCTTTCCGGCAGCATCTATTTTGATTCCTTTAACATCCTGACCA
>Ga0315291_10003488_pt1 | contig 20310 bp, 3 predicted proteins | sample YL17G12_20_MG_FD_203070 | JGI IMG/M metagenome (GOLD analysis project Ga0315291, IMG submission 203070) | Sediment microbial communities from Yellowstone Lake, YNP, Wyoming, USA - YL17G12_20 | ecosystem: Environmental > Aquatic > Freshwater > Lake > Sediment | place: USA: Wyoming | collected...
ATTTTGAATCTATCTATCTTACTAATAAGTTCTGTTATAAGTCTTGGATTAGTTTGTTCTAGAATGGCTGTAGAAACGTGAATGATCTCTTGTGATACAACAACATCTTCCACTCCTTCTGCAACAGCTATCACTCCCTTAATAAGATCAGCAAGTCCAGTTACATTCTTTAAATCTATATCTGGATTAGCTTTAGCATACTCTTCTAATGATACAAAGTCTATGCCCATTTCTTTAGCAGAAGCTTTTAATACATCTAATGTTTGCTTTGATGATACATCTTCTTTAACAACATCTGATAACATAGGAAAGTTATCCAACCCATTAACTTCCTGCCACAAAGAAACCTTTGCAGCAAGAATTATTGGATTGATATTAGATTGTTCAGCTAATGCTGTAAATTCTGGAGAACTTCTATTTACACAATGTGCCATATTAACATTCGTTTATTTTATTTTTTTCTTCTTGAGATAGAGCATCCCATTCTTCTTGTGTTACACTATCAGGTTTTTCACTCATAGATTTTAGTGGTGTAATATCAAATACATACATTTTACCTTGACCATTTGCCCAATTCTTAGACTGTTGATACATAAAATCATTTACACTAGATAACCCTTCTGATTTAAGCATTGATTTTACACCACCAACTTCATCTATTGTAAGCTGTCCTCTATTTGTAACATTAAAATCTCTACCTCCAAAATTAACAATTTTAGTTTTACCTACTGCAATATTTCCACCTTTAGGAATGCTTTCTCTAATTGTTGTAGTCTTAGTACCATTAAGTATTTTTTCTACATTCTGAGGCTGCATTGTTATAGTAGTTCTTTCAAGTGGTTCTTCTACTAATGATTCTTCACCAGCAATTTCATTTTTGAAAATTCTTACTATCTCATCATCACTCACCTCACCTGATTTGATTTGTTTACCTTGAGCATCTGTTACTCTTTCCACCTTATCATATCCATTATCTAATACAGATGGTCTTTCATAATCATAGAACTCCTGAGCTCTATATGAATCTCCCCAAGCATTAATAGTTTTGAATACATGTTTCATATAAACTCTTCCATCTTTCCCTCTAGTTGTTTGAACTAGTGGTATTGGATTACCTTTATCATCTTGTCTATACACTTTCTGTAATAACACTTTATTCAAGTAAGAATAATCACCAGCCTTCTTCATTCTATTCTTATCCTGTATTGGAATATCACTTTCCCAGCTATACGTAATAAAATCATTTCTAGCATCACCATAAGGACTAATTGCTATTATCTTAGGAAGAATTCCAGCTTTCACAGCTACACCTAAGTTCTTGTCTATGAAGTGTTGGTTAGGATCATATATATTATATCTTCCTGTAAAGTCTCTACCTAATAACATCTTAGCTCTCATAAATGGAATGATATTGAAATTGTTCCAGTTATTTTTTTCAAAAACATGAAGCTTTTGGAAGTCAGCTAAGTTAGGCATAATTTCTAACTTAGACAATGTTTCATTGTATAATTCTTTAAAATCATCATAAGGAAGAAGGTTAGTAAATGCAATAGGAGAATTAGTAAGTCCTGATTGTATTATAGCAAGTCTTACAAGTTTTCCATAAAGATCTTTCTCACTACCATTTAAATGTTTTTTCAATTCCTCAAATCCATATATAATAAGATTTTGATCATACACTTTGTTATCTCTTCCTGCAATATATAGATTGTCAGCTTTACCTTCTTTAGCACCAGCTTCCATCTTAATAGAGTTAAGAATGATATTGTTATATAATGGATGATCAGTCTTTGCAGAGATTCCTTTATATCTATTTCCTAATATAGAATCTCTGAAGTCAATGATCTGTTGAGCAGCACTTGCTTTTGTATCACTACCTAATAGTATATTTGATACATTAACATTGATACTTCTATCAGTTTGTACAGCCCAATCAAATAGATCATTTACAGCTTTCTGAGCCACCTTTACAAATTCTCTATCACTAAGTTTAACATAAGGAGTTAGAACGTTCTCCATTACAGATCTTATATTTGGTTTATCAGATATAAGTATCTCAGCAAATGCATTTCTTACATCAAGTGCAGTTTTTAATAACACTCCTTTGAATGAACTATTTAATAGATTGTCTACAGAAGAGATGATAGATTTTCTAGCTTTCTCTAACTGAAGTCTTTTCTTAAATAATAAATATGGATCATTGATTACAGCAGTATCAATATTAGAACCTTGTATTACATCAAACAATTGAGAAGACATTTTAGAATACTTGATAAACTCTTTTAATATATATTGCTGTTGAAGTTTTTGTATATCAGTCATTTGAGTTTTCATTCCTACTTTGTTATACTTAAGCATCTTGAACAATTCATCTCTAGAAGGAATTCCAGAAATAGTAGGTCTTTGATTTACAGGTATACCTGGTTCATACACATCTAATTTATCAGATATTGCAGTATCATTAAACAGCCATGTATACCCTTTGTTCTCTAATGTACGTAAGTAGTCTTTAATAATAGGTTGGTTAATGAAATACGCAACAGTGTCTACAGGTACTCCTAACTTAATTAAGAACAACCACGTAGATGTTACATTTGGTGTAGCACCAAGTCTCATGATCCATGGACCTTTAGAGATATCCACATACCCATCAATGAACTGTCCGATAATATCGGATATATAATTACCAGCTTTATTCTTAATCATTGATAGAGTAGGTCTTTTCACACCATCTATAATAATAGAATTGTATTCTTCAAAATTGATGTTTGGATCTTTAGCAAATATTTCTGATTTAGGATCACCTCCTAATATATCTCTATCTAAAGGATCAGCATCTTTTAATTTATCAACATCAATATATGTTGGTGTACGTTGATTATCTGAATGGTTGGTTTGACCAGTAGCAGCAATACCAATTGCATACTTACCAGATACAAAGTCTTGTCTTAGAGAAGACATAAACACTCTACTCAACATATTACCTGCACTACTATAATCAATCTCTGGTGAGCCCATCTCTTTATTGATCTCTTTAGAAAGATCCTCCATCTCTTTAGCAGAGTTAGGTTTAACTAAGTTCTCAAAGTTTAAAGGATTACTAACAAGATTTTGTAATGATTGAATGTATGCATTCTCAAGAGATTGTTTATACCAAAGCTCAGCTTGTTCTTCTGCCAATAATTCACTTAATGATTCATCAGTAAGCTTTGTTAATTTTAATTGTTTCTCTTCAATGGTTTTTAATAACTGAGCTTGTATTTCATCAGCATTATACATACCATCTTGAACTTGTTCTGGGAACCAATCAGCAATAATAGGTAACCATTTGTTTCTAGTGTAATCATCTGCTGTACCATCTATAATACTTTGGAATAGTTCATAAGTACCTTTAGATGAATTAACAGACTTTGCTTGTTTATATATATCTGCATTGTTATTTTCAATAGCAATTGCTTTGAACTTATCAATAGCTTGTTGACCATATCCTAAGAAAGGAACCATTCTTAATTTCCCTGTAGCATCAGAATATATATTCTTTAAATAGATTGATAACTTATCAATATCAAAATCCGATCCCACCTTCTTAACAAGAGCTGAAGGAACAACAACATTATCACCAAAGTCTTTTGGTAAGAATTGTTTGATAACAAAACTATCAATAGAGTTTTGTTTCTGTGTAGGAATACGATATCCAATACCAGCTAATATAGCCTTACCTTCATCTGTACCATTTAAGTAATCAAGAAGTTCTTTATCTGACATGTTTTTAGTTTGAGCATTGTCAAACCATCTAGATATCATTATCTCACATACACGTTCACCATCTGCATTTCTGTAGAATTTAAGTATGTCAGATGAGTAACGGTATTTAGTAACTCCATATTTATCTTTAAACTGTTTACCTTCTACACGTGTAGATTCAAATAATGTAGAAGATATTTGTACCTTCTGACCTCCAGATATTTTAGGACGTACAACTTGTTTATCAGCAATAGAATACAGAATGTTTCTAATTTGTTGATATGCAGGAGTAGCTTCTAATACAACATCACCAGATTTAAATCCTTCAAGAGCATCAGTGATATTATCATTTACCTCTCTCTTTAAGATTTCATCACGTAATGTTTTGATTAATCTATCCTTATCTAATATAGTGAATGTAGGTTTACCATTTTTATCAACACCTTGAACAATACCAAGTTTTTTCAATAGAGTTTTGTAACCTTGTTCTATCTTAGCCTCAAGAAGCTTTTGATTGTTTGCTATCTCTTTATATAATGGAGAGGCTTTCTCTTTTGCTTCTTCTGTTTTAATCTCATTCCATGCAACAAAACGTTCATTGATATCTTCAATAACCTTTCCTGCTTTATCTTTTAATTCAAAATCAATTGGCACACCAGCTTCCATGTAATCCATTGTAACAAGCTTTGTGATCTGAGACCCTTGAGTTACTATTGGAGTGTCTTTAGAAGGCACCTCAGTTTGTAATCCCATAATAGAGAAAGGAATGTTATTTGTTTCTGCAAAAGAAGCTTCATTAAACTCTCCTGAAGGAAGATAAAGAGGAGTAGCTATACCAGCTCCCACCTTTCTACCTGTTCCATATACAGCATAGTCTGTATTCTCTCTTTGCATTTTATTATACATCTTAAGTGCATTTGAATCAGGATTTAATTCATGCAATACTCTAAATGATAATGGAACCAAAGCGAATTTATCTAATACAATATCATTAAAGTTGTTACCATCTTTTTTATTTCCAGATACAACAGGTTTGATAGCAGTGTAAAGACTTCTTACATTAGGATTTTTTCCAATATATTTTGTCTCTCCATCTTTAAGTGTAGTCTTTTTAATACCAAAAGCTTTCTCTTCTTCTGTAAGAACAAGCCCTTTTTCTTTTTTCTCTGCTTCAGTTAAGCCTTCACCTTTTACTGTCTTCTCATATGCAACATCATATCTGTATTGTCTTTCTTTAGCATCATTCCATTGACCTGTACGAAGAGCAAATACACGATTAGCTTTAGAAATAATATATCCACCACCATCTGTTTCTTCATATGGTTTAGAATATTCAGGAAGATCATCAGTAGAGAATACATCTTCTATCACTGTAGATACAAAATTATCTACATTCATATCTGTATATCCTATATCTCCAGCATCATATCCTCTATTGTATTTATTATTCAATGAAGCATTCACCTTAGGAGATCCATATAACATAGCTTGTCTAGGAGAGTTAAAATTCTTGATACGTTTCAACTCATCATTATATTGATAAGGATCTGAGTAAATAAGTTTGTGCATCTCAATGTTAGCTATCATGTAGTTAACAGATAACACTTTTAATTTATTAGCTAATGCTTCTTTAGACATCACTTGAGTGTCTTCATTAAATGCTAGTCCTTGAGTTTCTATTCCTTCAGCTGTAACATTAATAGCACCAAATTCTCTAAGTGTAGCTTCTACAGTGGATGCATCTTCTTCTATAAATCTTTGAACAGCATCATTTATAACTTTTTTATTTTCTTCATATAATTTCTCTGCAGATTTAGATTTAGATGTAGCCATAATCTTTCTATGCAACCCATCTCCTAGAATAGCTTTAAAGAAACGAAGGTCTTTTGAGTTTTTATCTGAAGCTACTTTTCTATTATCCTTAACAAGATTAACTTCAGCTATGAAATACTTTCTAAATATCTCTAAGTGTTTATCATTATTGAATGCTTCCTCTATAACGAAAGCATCATTATCTTTACCAAACATATCATTATGCATCTTGATAGCATGTTCAATAGCAGCATCCCCAGGTATAAGGTTTTCATATATACCTACTAGATTAAGATTGATTGATTGTAAGAATCTTTGTTTAGCAGATAGCTTAGAAGATTCTTTCTTAGTACCAGTTTGTTCATTAACTGTTCCATCAACAAACACAGGTTTCATAAGATCTTCTGTACCAGAAATACGTCCACCATCACCATCTTCTGCTAGATCAAACATTCTATCTAACATCACACTGCTGTCTTTAGTAAATACATCTGTTAGTAAATAACCATATGAATTGTATTTTGCTTCAGCTAATTGTTTGATGTTAGTCAATTGAGATAGTACATCATGGAAAGTACTAATAGCATTCACTCCAATGAATGATTGTGTACGCTCTCCATTGATATTAAAATATGTACTTTCAAAATCAGGGTTCTCAAGAATAGCTTTCACTGTTCCTAATTGAGTAAGACGTTTGTCAATGTTTAATGTTTTAGGTGTAATACTTTTTATATCTTCTAACTTAGTAAAACTGTCATGAATTCCTTCTACAGCTTTTCTAAATAGTTTAAGTTGATCAGTAGTTAATTTATTTTTATTCTCAATGTCAGATAGTTTAAAATCTATACCCATTCCTTGTAAGAATGCAACATATTGTCCTAACTGACCTGAATTAAATTTAATAGCTTTTAAGAAAGGAGTAGGGTTATATTTCTGACCTTTCTTATCATAGTAGAAATATCTATTCTTCTCTCCTCTAATTGATTCTGAGATGTTATTAATCATCTCACGTTTAGCTTGTCTAGCAGCTCCACTTAATACAGAGTTACCAATTACCACTTCACCTGAAGGAAGTATAAACATTGTAACAACATCTGCATTTTGTTTCTTCATAGAATTCCAGAAGGCAGTCATTAACTGAAGATCATGTTCTTCTAACACATCCCAATTAGTTGGTTTGTTAAGTGGTTGATTATTAGTTAAACGTCTATACAATACATCATAGTTTGGATTAGACTTAGCTATTGTTCTAAGTCTTTCAAACATTTCATCTGGATTAATAGAGCTATGTAAAGTGTTCATCAATGTAATGAATGCTTGATCTGCAGGCATTAATACAACTCCTCCAATTGTAGAGATCTCTGGAGTCATTTCACCATTGATCATACTAGTTTTAGGAAGTGTAGCTAATAAAAGTTTAATTACACTATTAGATTTTCTAAAAGAATCTACCTTTCTAGCATCTGTATAATCTCCTTTACCAGAGTTATCTTCATCAGTTAAGTTAAGCTCATCGTTCTCATCAAACTCAATAGAGTAAGACTTAAGATGCTCTTCATGTTTTGCAACAATAGCAGGCCACTCTTCTTTAATTTTATCAAATAAATCTTTTAGGTTATTATCCTGTGCAGTTCTTTGTTCTTGTGTTTTTGTTGTATCATTTACTAATTGAGCTCTAAGTTCAAGAATACAATCTTTTAGTATTTCTCTTCTAAGTCTAGAATATAGTTCATTCTTCTTTGGTTTACTCACCTCAAATAAACTTTTCTTTCTCTGAGCTAAATCAGAAAGTGTACTGTATGTCATATGTTGAATGATGTCATGCAACTGTGTAGCAGGAATACCTTTCACCTTAGGTCTGAACTCAGATGTTTCATCACCCTCAGCAGATTCTATTTCTTGTATTCCTTTATTAGCATAAGATAGTTTTGTTTCAAATGGATTGTATTGTGAATAGAATCCATTACCTATCTTGTTGAATAATTCTTTTGTGTTTGCTTGAGCATCTCTTCCTACAAAGAAACCTTTTATAAAATCAATTAATTCAGAAAACAATCTACCAAGTAATCCTTTTGATGCTAATGGTTTACCTAACTTATCAGCAAGAACAGCTTCTCTGAATTCTTCAGAAAGTTTTTCTTTAATCTCTTCATTAGTAGCCTCAGCATATTTTATTTCTTTCCCTTGGAATACATCAAAGAAACTTCCTTCTCTATTTTTAAACTCATTAATAATAGCTTGTTTCTCAGCTGGTCCAGCAAACATTTTCCATACAGCTTCAAACACCTCATGGTAAGCTGTACCAATCTCAGCATTCTCATATACATAGATAGCACCATCATGGAACATACCCCAAGCTTCTCTACCATTGGTAGCACCAATGATATTTTTCACTCTGTATATAGGAACATTTGGCATCACCTTTTTAATAAAAGCTTCTACATCTTTCCAGTTCTCTGGAGTGATAAGATCCATCTTACCTGTAATAGCTAATCTATATAGTTTTCTTGATCCTTTTGATCTAGGTTGAATAGGTTCATCCCAATCAACATCATCTTCTATTTGTTCAGTAGCTACTTCTGATATTTCTTCATCACTTACTTCTTCAACTACAGGAGCTGGATCAGCAACTGGAGGAAGATCTGGTATTTGTTGTTGTACTAGTTGTGGAGCTATTTTCTTTTCAATAGATGCTGTCAATATACTAAATGCTTTCTTCTCAGCTAGTTCTTGATTTACAGTATCACTTAATTTAGTTTCAGCTAATGTAGCAATTGCTTCTTCTGATTCTTTTGTATCTATAATAACGTTACCATCCTTATCAGCTGTGAATACAACTTCTCCTAAGTTAGGAAGTTCTACTCTATTAACTTCTCCTTCAAAATTAAATACTTGTTCATTTGCAACTACAGCAGCTGGTGCTGGTGCTTGCTCTTCAGGTTTAGCATTTATCTTTGCTTCAATAGATGCTGCTAAATTACTCCATGCCCAACTTTCAGCTTCTGCTTGACTTATTCCTTTAGCAGTTTTAACTTTTGCTAATTCAAGAATGGGTTCAACAGATTCATCTTTATCTACAGTTACATTACCTTCTCCATCTAATATAAATGTAACTTCACCATATACAGGATGTATAATTGTATTAAGTGTTACACCATCATCATTAAACTCTTTATCTACTGCAGTGGCAGGAACTGGAGCAATCACTGGTGTTTCAGCTACTATAACTGGTTCTGGTTTGGTGTATGTATTACTTGTATCATTTAATGTTAAGTATATACCATCTCTGTTAGTAGGTTGGCTTTCTGTAATAGGTCTGTATTGTGTAGCTAATGGAAGTTCTTTACCAGTTCTACTTACAGTTAATTTACCATCAGCACCTGGAGCTTTATCTGATAATAGATAAGTTTGGTAGTTAGGCCATTCTGTTTTTATAGCATTTCCTTCAGAGTCAATACCTGTGATTTCATAATATGGATTATTCCAACCATCACCATTCACCTTTAAAGAGTCTGTATTGTTATACATTGCTTCAAGTAATCCAATGATAGAAGTTTTATTATTTTGTAATGATGTGGGTGTGAAGTCAAAGTATTCTGTTGAGTCTTTAGCAAGTCCAGACATGAATAACTTTACAACTGGTTCACCTTCATCATCTTTAATTGTTTCAAACCATATGTTGTTATATCCTCCAGGTTTTCTTTTTCCATCTTGATATACAGCAATGCCCCAGTAGGTTACAGATTTTAACCAATCAAATAAATCTTTTGAGTTTTCATTTATATTACCAGGCTTTAAAGCATTCTTAGTAATCTGATGCATTACATCAAATATAACTGTAGCTTCTTTATTATTAAACTTTCTATTGAATAGTTTAGCAAGTCCTCTTCCAGGTACTCTTAAGAACACTCTACCTTTAGGAGTAGCAAAAGTTACAGATCCTTCAGATACAGATTCATTACTAACAGCAACTTCTACTACAGGATTTTTTCTAAGACCTGATTGAGTTACAAGTCCTGAAGCTTGTGCAGATGTTCTTGCACCTTTATCTACTACATCATTTCCTGCTACATCTTTAACTTTGATAAGTTGTGGTTGACCAAATGATGCAGAGAACTGTTGCATATCATCTCCAGTTATCTCAGTTTTAGATAATTGATCAGCAGCCCATTCTTTATATTGTTCTTTTAATGATTCTTGTTCTTCAGTTAATAAACCATCTTCAGTTTCTTTTCTAAACATAGAATAAGTCTCACCATCAAATGTAGCTGTAAGATCTGTGTTTGGAAATACTTGGTAGATAGCATTGTTTATTTTATTATCATCTTCAAGGATAGGTTGGCCATTTTGATCCACTACAGAGAAAGATCCATCTTGGTTATCTTGTACCATCACCATGTAGATAATCTCAGCTTTAGCTCTTTCTTTTTTATCTCCTTCATCCATATCTTGAAGGAAGTCTTCTGTAAGACCAGGCATGATATCATTCTCAGTGGCAGCTGTAACAACCATTCCTCTAAGTTGATTCTTATTAGGGAATGTCTCTAGTTTGTTACCAAAGAAGTTTACTCTTTGTTGATGAGGTACTTGATCATCAGTTGGTTTTGTACTACCAACTACTGAAAGATCATCTTTCTTAGCCATAGGTTCATATGATTCTGAACCAAAGAAGTTTTGTACAGACTTAGTAAGTGTACCAAGAAGATTCTTTCTTAGCTCCTCATTGTTACGCATCTGTTTCTCTTCAGCTTCTCTAGCTTTCTCATCCTCTGCAAACTTTTGGAATGTTTCTAGTATGGTGGCTTTAGCTAATTGTTCTCCAATAAGATTATCAATTTTACTTTTAAGCTCTCCTATTTCCTTAGCAAGACTTTCTGTTTGTTTAGAAAGCTCAGGAATCTTTAACTCATCTGCAAAATCATTTATATCAGACTCTAACTGAATTACCTTCTCAGTGAATCCTTGTTTATTCTCAATAAACATTCTTGCTCCTTCTTCACCTAAAAATCTTTCAATTTGATTTTGTAGATCCTCAAGGAATAATGGAACATCAGGATTTTCTTCCTTTAATCTTTTAACATAGTCATCGAATATAGATAATGCTTTCAATAGCATATCATCTATTTGTTTTAATAAAGAGTCACCTGACTTAATAGAATCACTTGTTGATTCAATAAGATCTTCTAATGTACGGATGTCTTCTTTCAATTGCTTGATCATCGTTACACTATTCTGTGGAAGAGTTTCAAGACTATCTAAGAAATCTTTAAAGAAAGGAAGAGTAGTTTCTAGTTCTGCTCTCTCTTCTCTTAATGTATTGTTTTCTTTATCAACTGTATCACGTAAGTTAGCTAATGTATTAATTAGTTGTTTAAGAACAGTGGTAGGTCTTTTACGAACCTTACCTGCTTTAGTAAGATTTTCTTTAGCTATCTCAGCTTCTAAACGTTCTTGTTCTTTCTGAACAGCATCTTTGCTATTCTCTAACTTTTTGTTTATCTCCTCAATACGTTTAACAGTGTTCTCATATAAATCTGCAATGATTCTATTTCTTGTCTGTAGCTTTTGTGATATAGTAGTTTCACCATTCACAAACTCATCTTCAGCTTTTTGTTGTACAGCAGTTAGATTACCAATAGGTCTAATACTAGCTCCAGAAAATCCTTCTGCAGCCACAAACATTTTATTCCAAACTTCTGTTTTCTGTATTTTACCATTCTCATCTACATATACAAATGTAAGTTTGTCTTTCTTACCATTGTATTCTAATCTTCCTTCAACAGGAGATCCATCTGATTTTCTAACATTTTTATTATAGTTTCTGAATACAGTGTTCTGATGTTTCTCAAAGTAGTTAAACTTCTTATTGGTCAACATTAAGCTAGCTGGTGTTAAGCTGTAGCTTTCAAACTCTTCAGGAGATACATCTTTAATAACACCATTAGATGTTTTAATTTTGATTGTACCATCTTCATTCACACCTAATACAGTTAATCTAGGTTGACGATAAACTTCTTTACCACCTGCAGAATACTCAGTCACTTTACCAAGTACATATTCTGTACCTATCTCAATATCTCTTACACCATTCTTAGTGGCAATTTTAACTTTCTCTTTAGGACCTTCATCAAATGTTTCTTCCTCTACTGGTTCTTCTTTGAAGTTATTAGGATTCTTTTTAATAGCATCATATTCTTGTACGAACATTCCTCTCTTAATAGTCATCAATGATGAGTCATCAAGAGCTTGAATCAAGTCTTCTTTCTGATCACTAGTAAGTTCTTTCTTTGCTTGAATTTTAGCTAAAGCATTTTCGTAAGTTTCTGTCTTTCCTTCAGATATGTCTGAAAGAACTTGATCTAAATTATCAACAGTACCAATAAGTTTTTCAGACACTCTAGAGATTCTCTTATCATAGTCTGCAAGTTTAGTACCAGCATAAATTAATTTATTAATCACTGCAGGTGGATACATTGGTGTACCATCTTCATTAAGTTTACCTTCATAACGTAAGCTAAGAGACTGATACATTGTTTTTACATTAGCAGCTGTTTCTGCAAAGTTGTTTAGTCTTTGTATATATGCTTCTTTTGTATCTGTAGCAAGAGCTTTACCTTCACGTTGTAATTGATCAAAGCCAGCATCTGAACTAGCCAATGCTCTTTGATCAGCAATGTCTGCACTTACAAGATCATATCTACCATACTTAATACGAGGTGTTAAGTAGTTGATGATATAATCAGTTTCTTTATCTTTACTCTCAGTGATGTTTCCTGCTTTCAAAAGTCTTTCTCTTTCTTCTTGAATAGCAGTACCTCTATTTACAGAGTCAATAGTTTCTTTAGTAAAGTCTGAGAATCTATATTGATTGAATTGATCAACAGCTGTAGCTGTATTTGCAGATTTTTGTTTAGCATCTCTATAATTACCTCTAGCCATCATTAGAGATCCAGACAATCCACCAATAAGAACATTCTTAAGTCCTTCATCAGAAGCAAATCCTTCTGTTAAACCAACACCAATAGACTCTATCCAATCAGTAGCTTTACCATCATATTTCTTATTGTAATAATCTTGTGTCCCCATTTGGATTGCAAACTGAGCACCCTCTTCAAATCCTTCAGAAGGAGCAAATAAATATGGTCTCACTTTATTTAAAGTGGATAACACTTTATTCTTAGGTGCTTTCACAGCAAACCTACCAGCTTCTTCTGTAAGTTCTCCAATCTCTCTGGTAAGATTATTCATTATACCTCTCTCAGCAGTGTAAGAACTTCCTAATATCTTAGGGAACTGAATGTAGTTGGTTGCACTTAATAAAGCAACGTTTGCTGCAAATGATGAGTTACCTACAGCATCTGCATCTGAATTTATCTTATCAAGATCAGCACCAACAGGTTCTGCTCCATTGTTGTCATTTTTATATTGTTGTATTTTTGCATTTCTAAATTCATTAAGATTGGTGTATGCTTCAAATCCTGCTTCACCACTTGTAGATAAACCAGCAACAACAACTCTATGTCCTTTTTGAAGAACATTGTATTTTGCTAAGAAGGCATCATTCAATCCTTTTATTTCTTTGTATGCTGTAGAAGATGTTTCAAGACCAATCATAGCTTCTTCTGATAAAGCAACTGCTTCAGCAGTTCTACCCATAGATAATAATCTAGCAGCACCAGGTAAATTAGCAAGTCCTTTTAATCCAGCTGAATAAACTCCTCCAGTTAAATAAGCACCAGCAGCAAACCCCATGTTCTTAACAACACCATCCCATACAAAATTACCTGTCATCCAATAGTCAGGAGAATACCACTTACCATTCTTTTCTTTATCTGTATAAAAGTTTGGCATAGCATCTTCTGCTTTCTTATTCAGTTCATCTAATGCTCTATTGAATTCATTATCATAGAATGAAGCAAATCTTCCATCTTCACCCCATCTAGCTAATCCATTAACTAACCCAACAGTACCTTGTAGAAATGTTGTACCTGTAAGTAAAAGTCCTTTACCTACACCATTAATCATTTTAGAAGGCCATCCTTGCCCTTGAGCATAAGCATCTTCATTATTATAATCACCAGGAACAAAGTTATCGTATCTATTAGAGGACACCTCAGAAAGAGTTCTCATTATACTTCCTCCATCTTTAGTAGGTTTTGGTGTAAGTAAATAATTCTCTAATGATTTTAAATCACCAGTATTATCTTCTCCACGAACAGGTGCTAGAATAGTTGGATCAGCATATACATTATCTGGACTTGCATATGTAGGTAGAGGGCTTGGATCAGCTGGTGCTTTATATCCACCAAACTCACGTTCCATGTCCATTCTATCTAACATAGGTGTTTCCACATTTAATCGTGTAGGAACAGGGTTAACTGCTGCTGCACCATTCTGAGCGATGTCAATCGATTCTAGATTTTTTTCTGACATTATTATAGGTTTTAAATCCTTATTGTTGTAATTTTTTTAATTCTGCAGCAGTAGGTTTTCTGTTATATAACATCTCAAATATCACTTGATCTGTTAATCCTTTCTGTGCATCATTTACCATGTTTTTTTGAATAAGTCCTCCCTTTGGATATCCAAGATTTTCTTGAATTACTTCTCCTGTTTGTGGATCTGATACATTAAGTCTTATTGATGATGTTCCATCTTCAAGAGTTACTAAGTTTCCTGAAACTGAATAGTGACGTACATTTATAAAGTTTAATGAATTACCCATATAAGCATTTCCTATATTTGTTTTACCACCATCAAGTGCAGTGGTTCCTCCACCAACTCTAATCTGTTGTGATTCTAAATCACGTATAGCTAAAATATTTGGATCAGCATCAAACCTACCTTTAGTTACAGATCTATATTGTTCAGGACTCATATTAAATGTTACATTCTTTCCATCTTTATCTGCAGCTGTAATTTTATATCTTGCTGGAGCAAAGTCAGTTGCTTCTACAACTTGTATATTAGCATTTTGAAGACCTGGTGCTATTGATCTTAATTGAGCTGAAGTGACATTTGGAGAAAGTGCTAACGCTCCATTTTGACTATCTGCAAGATCTGCAAATTCTAAAAGAACATTTCCAAATGAAGTTTTTTGAGCTTCAGTACTTAATGGAATACCATATGATACTCCTTGCATAGCTACTGTTCTATCTTGAATTAATTTGTTCTCTTCATTATATCTTGCCTCTATAACTTTTTGATATGGTTGATTTACTTTTTGATTATAATTCTGCATATTAGCAACTAGCATTTTTCTTGTAGGAGTGTTTGGATTTTTATATGCTTCATATAAATAATATTCATCCTTAGTAAGTTCTGCTTTTGCTTTTTTATCATTATATGTAATTGATCCATACCCTCCTCCTGTACTACCTCCACTAACAACAGTAACATAGTCTTTAAGTTTTTCATTAAATTGTACAAAGGTCTTAGGGGTAATAACTGAAGTTGAATTAGGAAATGTAAGTTTAATACTTGGAGAGCCTTCAGGAATGTATTTATCTATTGGTCCATACTTAAGATCCATTGTAGAAGTTATTCCAGCAATCATAGCTTCGTTAGCTGCTACCTCTCTTCTTTTAGTTTCTGTGCCATTGAAATGTTTAGCTAGTAAAGCATCAACAGATCCTGGATTTTTTTGCCACAATGCTAGTTGTTGATTCAACCATTGTTGATCTCCTTGTTTATCAAATGATGCCATTACAGCAGCATCACTTTTAGTAATTGAGTCATTATCTGCTTTTATTTTATCAGCAACCTTAGCTGCTGTAACTTCAGGAAGTTCATTTTGAGGTACAGAGAAACCTAGACCACCCCAATCCCATGCTGCATCATCTGCTGCTTTCTCTTCTCTCCTATCTTTCTTATCAGCAAGATCAGCTGCTCTTTCTTTAAAATATTGATCATCTCTATGAAATCTTTCATTCTGATTAAATGTGTTTAACCATTTCTTGTATTCAATAGCTTTAGTTTCCTTGAACTGTTTAACTTGTTGAAATGGACTACTCTCATAACTTTGAATAGCATCCTTACTAGCAAATGTTTCAGAGAAGTTATTCATCCATTTAGTGCTATAATATTTTGCCTTAGCAGATTCTGTATCCCCTTGAGCAAACGTTTTACTAACACTTGCATATTCATCTTGTGTAGCTTTTAATGATTTATCAAATGAATCAATCTGTTTTTGTAGTTTAGATTTTTCAACTGCAGAGTTATTTGAATCCAAAGCATTAGCTGTCATCTCTCTTAACTGTTTTAATTTATCATAATCTGTTTTATATGATTTATTAAGATCAGCAGCAAACTGTTCTGGAGTAACATTAGCATAATTATATCTACCATCAATTTGCATTGATTGGAAATCATTAGGACTAAGACCAACCATTAATGCTGATCTAATTCTTTCAGGTGTGATACCAGAAATCTTTGTACGTGTCATAGCATCTAACACAATCATGTTACCCTTTGCATCATATTCAAATGCTACATCTTTACCAGTTTCATTTTTAACTAATCCTTTAATTACTTCTTGTGCATTCTTTGCATATGGAGAATATTGTTTATACCCACCACTAAAAGTTTTATTTATGTCTTGATTATTTAACCAGTCGCTAGCATCTGTTTTAAATAGCCAATCATGAGAAGCAGATCCTTTACCTGCTTTATTAGCAGCATCCATATCTTCTAATCCTTTTCTATAAGTCTTGGAAGATGCTATTGCATTTAATACGTTAGGATCTCTAGCTATCTGATTAGTCATGCCATTGACAGAGTTAACCAACTGGAAATTAGAGAAATCACCAGCTGCAACTGTGGAAAGGTTGTTACCAAGTTGATTAAGTTTAGATTGTAGATAGGCTTTATCTACATCTCTAATAACATCAAGTCCAGCAATGTTATCAATGTTAGTCTGTATTTTCTGTATCCCCTCATCATACTTTTGTTGTTTATACATACCAACCTTTACCATCTCATCGACTGGTAAGGTTTGTACATAAGGATTAAAAGTAGGGATGTTGTCTGTGTATGAAGCCATAATTAAGCAAATGTAATATGAATTATTATATTATCCAAAACTAATAATCAATTTTGGTAATTCTTTATAATTAAATTAGTTATAAATTTTTGTATGCTTTAACCACTGAACTGTTTCTAGCATTTTTAAGAATTGATTTTCCATTCTTTCCAGTTGTAACATATCCTTGTCCAGGAATAAATGGTGGTGTAGCATTAGAAGGAATATCAGTGGTATCTTTTTTACTACTATCTATCATCTTGTAACGTATTATTTTACCATTAGCATCATATACAGGAACCTCTTCTATTGTACCCTTACCACCATATATTTGTGGGATGGTAGGATTATATCCCATACCTCTAGTACGTGCATTACCAGCTGCATCAAATCCAAATGTAGGAAATAAGTTACTTTGTATTTTGTATTTCATAACATCAGCATCATACTTCATATTCTTATCAGCAAATGAAGATGCTATTTTTTGATCTATTTCTTTTCCTTTAGAATCTGCAATAGATTGTAGATTTGCTTGGTAACGATCAAATCCTAAGTTTGTATCCATGTCTTGATTTACCAAAGCTCTATTACCACCATATACTTGTTGTTCAATACCTTGGTTAATTTTAAACTCATCATCATATGATGTTTGATCTGAATCAGCTTTTCTACCAAAGATACTTGCAGCAGCTTCTGGATTAAATTGATTCATTCTCATTGCATCTCTAAAACTAGCTGTACTATCATTTCGTGCTTTTTGATTAGTTATACGATAGATAGGAGCTAACTGACTTTGTTTACGTTGCATAGGTACAGGTACAGGTGTGTTCTGAGCAGCTGCAACATATTCTCCAGCAAACTGACGTGGATCAATAGGTGGTACAGCATTATTGTTTCCAATTAATCTTCCAAATAAATTAAATGCATCTCCAATATAATTCTTTTTCAAAGGAACTATATCAATTGGTGGTTTAGTAGTAATGTTAACTGTAGTAGTATTTGGAGGTCCACCAAGTTCATTTAATGTTAAATCTGGTGCAGATGGTACTTTATTGAAGTGACTTTTAACACTAGCATGATATTGTTCTGTTATAGGACCAAAAAATAAATCTTCATTACTCTGTAATATTCTATCTAAATCTTTTCCTGAAGCAATGTCTTCTTTAGTAAGACCCATTTGTTTTGCTTTGTTACTAAGACCTTTTTCTGCAGTAGTTTTTTGAATTGCAGCAAGAGCTTCTTTAGGAAACACTTTATTATAGTGACGTTGAAACTTAAGATTTAATGGACTACTTTTCTTTCCTGTAGCTTTACTTTCTTCATATTCTTTTAGAAACTGATTGTATTCTTCTTCTGTAATATCTCCATCTGTTGCTGGAACAGTTGCACTATTCTGAGCTCTTCTTAAAAATGCTCCAGACTTAGCGTATGGATTTTCTAATGGAGCATCTCTAGTAATAGGATCAAGATCATCTTTTATCTGACCTTTACCTAATGCTTCAGCACTAATGTTTTTTCCTCTCTCGTATGATATCTTTTGTTTAAGATCTTGTAGAGCATTTTGGAAGTCTGCTGATTTCATTTTATCTTTAGCAATTTGTTGAAGTTTCATATCTGTAGCATCTACTATTGTTTGTGCTGTTTGAGCATCTAGTTTTCCCCATTTGTTATTATCATCTACACCATCCATTAAGGTTAAACCTTTTGCTTGTTTTTTAGTTGCTATTATCTCTTCTTTATTAAGTTTACCAATCATTTTTTTCATTGTCAGACCATCATACTTTTCAGCTAACTCCATAAGATCAGGATCTTCTGTAGTGGCTACAACTTTTTTACTGAATGGTATATTACCAAATACTACAGCTGATGTACTAGGTTCTCCAGTGTTAGGATCCATTGATCCACCTTCTTCCATTTCCATAACAGGTTCATTGAACTCAGCTTCTATATCTGGTTCATCTCCACCATATCCATTTTGTGCTTCACCATAACTAATACCTACACCACCATCATTGTGTGAAGCTCCTTTAATCATTGCTGTCTTACCAGAACCTGGTAAGTAAGGATTGTAAGAAACATCTTCAACTTCTCCACCCCAATAACTTTTAAGTTTACCACCTAAAGCATAAGAATTAATTTCTCCACCATTCTCATATGTTTGCATAGCTCTCTCACTAGGAGGAGTGTATTCTTTTAAATGTCCACCAGCTCTAAATTTATGTGCATAGTCAGCAAAGTCATCAGCATTGTGATCACCAAACATTGCAATCACTTGTGGATTGTATTCAGGATTCATATATCCACCTTCTTCATAAGACATAAGGTCTCCTCCATTTTGAACATTTGCACTAAAACGTCTATGTGTATCACCTGCCATAGCCATTCTATTTATAAATGATTGATTTGAGTTTATTTCATTTTGTGCATTTGTTTGTCTACCTGGATTTGGATCAAACATTTGAGCAGCCATTGTAAGACCCATCCCTAATGGTCCTGGAATCATACTAGCAGCATTAGCCCATGAACTATTTCCTCCCATTGCACCAGCAAGCCAATTACCTCCACCAGTGTCACCACCAAATAAACCACCTTTACCAAGTGCACTACCACCAAGGAAAGGTGCATAATCACCACCAAGTCCACCACCAGTTTGATAAGCTTTAACTTCATTAGGATCTTCTAGATCTTTATATACACTACTTCCTATACCATAAGTGTTTTGTATCTCTGTAGGATTACCTCCTATCATAGATCCATTCTGACCATAGACATCTGTACCTCTTCCTTTTGGCATATATAATTCATTAGCATTACGAGCAAATCTTTTATCATCTGCTCTGTAATATTGACGTGGTTGCTTTGGTGCAAATGCATTTGATATAGCAGCATCTTTAGCAACACCACTAACACCTGCCCATGTTTGAAGTTTATTAGTTTGAGCTTCTGCTGCTTTAATTCCTGCAATTGCATCAGAAATACCACCAATAAAATTCAATGCACCTGGCACATCAAATGGTGCACCTTTACTTTTACCTGTATTAACACTTCCTCCTGAAGTAATAGGTTGGTTAGCTGTTTGTTGATTACTCATCATTACATTACCAGCTAGTCCTCCACTTGAAGGTTGTCCTGACATACCAGCAAGATTTGGATTATAATGTTGATTACCACTATTTGCCCATGAATTATTTAGGTTACCAAAGTTTTGAGCTTTATCAATTGCATCAGAAGTTTGAACTTTCTTAAAAGCTTTACCATGCACTTTCATGAATGCTGCTTCAGATGGATATTTCTTGTAGAACTCCTTCTCAGATTTAACTCCTGCAATTTTTAAAATTTGTGCTTTCATATTAGTTGTATTTATTCAACCATCCACCTGGTTGTGGTTTGTTATAGTTTGTAAAGTTAGTCAATTGATCTAAGTTCTGCAAACCTTTTTGTTCTTGTCTTAATCCATTCTTAGCTAACTTACGTTTAGGAATTTCTGTAACATAGCTAGCTCCTTCAAAATTATAGTCTTCTCCTGGATACATCCATTGTTGTTCTCCTGTATCTGCTATCCCTAATAAAGGTTCGGTTAAAGCTTTACCTGTTTTAGGATCTCTTTTCATTGTTATGTTACCACCTTTGATTCTTGTTATCTCTCCTGGATGATCCCATTGTCCTCTATCATCTTTAATGATTCCTCCTTGTTTAAATGCTTTGATTTGTCCTTTACCTTGTTTAAAACTTTC
>Ga0315291_10003489_pt1 | contig 20310 bp, 21 predicted proteins | sample YL17G12_20_MG_FD_203070 | JGI IMG/M metagenome (GOLD analysis project Ga0315291, IMG submission 203070) | Sediment microbial communities from Yellowstone Lake, YNP, Wyoming, USA - YL17G12_20 | ecosystem: Environmental > Aquatic > Freshwater > Lake > Sediment | place: USA: Wyoming | collected...
CATCGGGAGGGCTACAGTTGGAGGTCGATCTTCACATGCATTCGCATCACTCGAACGACTCCCGGTCGAAGCCCGAGCAAATCGTCGAGCGCGCGGTGAGCCTTGGACTGGGTGGGATCGCGGTGACCGACCACAACTCGTGGGCAGGAACAAGGGAGGCGGCCAAGCTCGCCGAGGGGAGGATTCTCATCATACCCGGAGCGGAGATCAAGACCGAGAAGGGTGACGTGCTCGCGCTGTTCGTCTCGGACGAGATAGCATCCAGGGATTTCCGGACGGTCATCGATGAGATCAGGGCAAAGGGAGGCGTCAGCATAGTGCCTCATCCGAGCGACTCCCCGAAGATCACTCTGGATGATCTCAGGCTCGCGGACGGTCTCGAGGCGTTCAACTCTACCTGCACTCCCAGGAGCAACGAGCACGCGGCCAGGGTGGTGACGGAGCTGAAGAAGCCAGGGTTCGCCTCTTCCGACGCTCATCTCGTCATGGAGGTCGGGAACGGCAGAACGAAAGTGCCCGATTGCGCGACCGTCGAGGAGCTCCGGAAGGTCATACTAGACAATCCCGTGCCATCACGGACGGTCCAATCGAACCTCCTGCTCCACAAGACTAACGCCGTCCTCAACTTCGGCCTCAAGGGCATCTGGCACAGATAACTACTTGTCTTTCACGACCCTCTGGCGAACCGTCACATGGACGAGGAACTGCTCGATCTTGATTATCCTCGAATTGACCTTTGCGATGCTATCCCGAAGATCGGCGATCGCAGCCACGAGCTCGGCGGATACGTCCGGCTTGGACAGGAAATGCGTCTCCACCGTGTCCACGACCTGTTCTAGCCTGTTGAGCCTGACCTCCAGGTCTTTTGGGAGGTCGATCACCTCGGGAGGCACTGGTCTCGAGTTGTCCAACTCGAACGCGGCGGCGATCTTGTCCAGGTGCTCGAGACGGACCTCGAGGTCCTTTGGGAGTTCCGAGAACGACACCTCTTTCTTTGCGGCGTTCTTAACCGCGAGGAGCCCTTTGTCAATCTTCTTGTCGGTCGACGACAGGATGACCGCGAGGCCTTTATTGATCCTCTCATCGATTGTCTGGCTGAGCTCCGAGATGGCCTTCTTGGTGGACTCCTCCATCGCGGTCAGCTTCTGGTCGGCAGCCTCGACTCTTCTGATGACGTCCGAGAGGTCCCCGAGCTCCTTTACCATGTCCTCCAGGAGCAGCTTGTCCTGCGCCTCGATCCCGTACGACTGGCGCTCGGGGGTGTAGTTCTTGAGGGCGTCCAGCATGGCCAGCATGTCCAGCTGCGGGCCCGAGGTCATTATGGCTTCCCGAATCGGCCGCAGTTTCGCGAGCTCGAACTCGCCCAGCTTGAGCACATCCTTGTTCTCCACGAGTATCGTCGAGAGGCTGCCCAGTATCTTCTCGAGCTCCACTAGGGCTTTCGCGATGTCGGAGTCTTCGATCCCCCTGATGTCCCTTACGGCGTCCCTCTTTCCCCGGGAGATCGCGTCGGCGACTGAGTTCCCCTCGTGGATGTACACGGCTACGAAGTGCGCCACCCCGGACATCACCCGGCTCTCGATATCTCCCCAGTCTTTCTCGGTCACAGTAACCGTCTGCTTGTCCGCCTTGTCAAAGAGTATGACGAAGCAGTTGTTCGGGAGGACGCACACCTCAATCTCGCAAGGCTGGATGCGGGAGAGCACGGGCAAATGGCCAGGCCTCTCCTTCTGAACGGTGTTGAGATAGGCACCGATATAGGATACGGCGTACGTCTCCAGACTCTTCTTGGAAAGAGGCTGTACCTTCGGGGGGGTGCTTTCCATGAGATCTTGTCGGGATTATCGACTTTGCAGTATTGAGCTTTTGCATCCACGTTCTCAGGCCGCGGCAACGACCAGCCAGTCGCGAACCCAGGCATTTGGAGGATGAACCAGACCCCCTCCTTCCTGCCTCGGAAAGCATTATGTATTATGTGGGCAATCATATTTTTGTCAGCCACGAGTTCTCGCGGCTTACTGACACAACGGAAGGAGCGCGTTCCACGCGGTGATTTGTCTGAGCATTATCCAATCCAAGAGATACATCAAGAAGATCGCGCTCGTCGGTGATTCTGCGGTCGGTAAGACATCCTTGATCCGCAGGTTCGTGGTCGATGTCTTCGATGACAAGTACATTGCGACGATCGGGACCAAGGTCAGCAAGCGCGATGTCGAGTACAAGCTGCCTGACAAGACGATCTATCTCACGCTGATGATGTGGGACATACTCGGCCAGAAGGACTACAAGAAGATGCGCACGCAGGGCCTCAGCGGGTCGCATGGGATCATACTCGTCGGGGACCTCAGCAGGCCCGAGACGGTCAGGTCGATTGAGGAGTTCTGGCTGCCGGAGATATGGGAGACCTTGGGCACGCTCCCGGTGATCTTCGTCGGCAACAAGTGCGACCTCGGCGTCCAGAGCTTGGCCCAGGCGAAGGAGCTCGAGAAGATCGCGGGCAAGAACGAGATGCCGAATGTATTGTGCAGCGCGAAGACCGGGGAGAACGTAGAGACGGTCTTTAGAAAGATGGGGGAGCTGATGCTCTACAGGGACTTCGGGGAAAAGAAGTCCGTCATCGAGATGACAACGGAATCGCTGGCACAGGCCGTCGACGAGATAATCAGCGATTTCTGCGAGCAGTACGGTGACACTCCAAAAGCCATGGAGATCGTGGACCGGGAGTTCGGCAAGGCTAGGGTCAACATACACGCGCCCACGAAAGAGTCGCTCCTGACGGCAATAGAGTTCCTGTCGGATGTGGAGAGGGACGTGCACGGCAGGGATGTCTCCGAGGTAAACAAGCTCAGGCGCTGGAAGATGATCGACGAGGCCCGGTGAGGGAGCTGCGTGAAGAAGCAGCAACTTGAGATGATCCTGCAGCAGCTCATGCCGCTGGAGACAAGGTCGGAGAAGCTGGAGCAATATTCCACGCCCGCGGACATAGCCGCCGACATCATCTGGGACGCGTTCTCGGAAGGGGACATCCAAGGCAAGTCCGTGGCAGACCTAGGGTGCGGCAACGGAGTCCTGTCGGTCGCGGCCAAGATCATGGGGGCCTCCGAGGTGCTCGGCGTGGACCTGGACCCTGGGGCAGTTAGGATCGCGTCCGAGAACGCCAAGATCCTGGATTTGGACATCACCTTCCGTGAAGGTGATGTTTCCTCGGTTTCAGGGAGGTTCGATACTGTGGTTCAGAACCCTCCCTTCGGGGCCCAGAAGAAGCACGCTGACCGTGCTTTCATCAGGAAGTCCCTGGAGCTCGCCCCGAAGGTGTATTCCCTCCACAACGCTGGCACCGAGACCTTCGTGGCCAGGATGGTCGAGTCCCTGGGGGCGGAATGCCGGCCAGTAAAAAGGTTTAAGTTCGAGATACCATTTGCGTTCGAATTCCACAAGAAACCAAAAGAGAGCTTCTCAATGGTATTGCTGAGATTCGAGAGATAGGTGATTTCTCTGGTCAGGACTGGTCGTAGGGTATTGCCGGGAGACGAGGTCGCAATCGCTGAGGAGTACATGTCAGGCGAGGGCACCTATGAGCAGGAAGGGAAGATTTTCGCGAGCGCAGTCGGGGAGCTCGACCTCGACGCTAAGGAGAAGCTCGCTAAGGTCATTTTTGACAACCCGCCCGTAGTGCTGCAGGAAGGAGATGTAGTGCTCGCCGAGGTCACGGACACAAAACCCGCGATGGCGATCTGCAGCGTCATAACGCAGGAAGGGCGCGAGAGGGCCGTGTCTAGCGAGACTCTAGCTTCAGTGCATGTCTCGAAGCTCGCGAGCTCCTATGTCGAAGATGCGGGCGATGTAGTCAAGGCCGGGGATATCATCAGGGCGACCGTCATCCAGGCAGATCCATCGGTCCAGCTGTCCACCGCTGGACCGCACTTCGGGGTCGTGAGGGCGCTCTGCTCTAGGTGCAGAAGCCCACTCGAGAAGAAGGGGAGAGGACTCTATTGCGAGAAGTGTGATCGGACGGAGGACCGGAAGATCGCGGACGACTACCGGAGCTTCGTCAAGTGAGGAGCAAAACCTTAACTCGGTGGATGCGGATAAGTAGGATGCAGAAGGGGGGCGTATTTGACAGAAGATGACAAAGAACTCCTCGCCGAGATCGCTCGACTCAGGGAGGATGTCAGGCAGCTGCGAGAGATCGTGAACGTGCTTGTGAATGTCGTCATGGAAGAGGATGTAGAAGAGGATGAGCCGGAGTTCCCTTCCTACCCCGGAAACGAGAGCAGGTTCAACATATACAACTGAGCACCGCCGTCCTTTGACTGTCCTTTCGTGAGGGAGCGCGATGAAGAACACCTATTTTCTAGACATGATGAGGGCACAGGAGAAGTGGAGGCTCGAGGACTCCGTCAACCTCCTGCCCTCGGAGAACATGTCGAGCCCGCAGGTCAGGGCGTTGCTATCGTCCGATTTCGGGCACCGCTACACCCTGCCAGTCAACACGGAGTACATGGGCGAGTATCTTGAGAACTCGTACCGTGGAACGAAGCTCACGACCGAGGTGGAGCTGAAGGCCGAAGATGTCGCCAAGGAGGTCTTCAAGGCAAAGCACGCATGCGTCCAACCGCTCGGGGGACACATCGCTGCGCTCATAACGATCATCTCCACGACCAAAAGGGGCGACGCGCTCTGTGCCCTACCACCGGAGAACGGAGGGTACGATGGCTACGGCCAGGCGTACATCCCGGACATCCTGGGGCTCAGGTCGCTCAAGCTGCCGTTCGACACGGACTCGTTCAATCTCGACACTGAAGCCGCGACCAAGATGATCAGGTCGAAGAAGCCCAGGCTCGTCATACTCGGTGCATCGGCCATCCTGTTTCCGTACGACATGCGCCCTGTTAAGGAGGCCTGCAGGGATGCGGGTACGACGCTGGTCTATGACGGCTCGCATGTTCTGGGACTCATAGCAGGCGGGGAATTCCAGAAACCTCTCAAGGAAGGAGCGGACATGCTGTATGGGTCAACTCACAAGAGCTTTTTCGGACCCCAGGGAGGGCTCATCGTCACAAACAGCGACGCTTCGAACGCAGATATCAGGAAGAACCTCACCTGGAGGATAGTGGACAACGTCCACTGGAACCGAGTGGCCGCCTTGGGCCAAGCCCTGCTTGAATCCAAGAGTTTCGGCCCTTCCTACGCGAAGCAGGTCATCAAGAACTCGAAGAGGTTAGGCAAGGAGCTGAAGGGGAGGGGCATCCCGATAATGTTTGAGGAGTCCGGATTCAGTCAGTCCCATCAGCTGTTGATGGACCCGAAGGAGATCAGGGCGATCTACGGATTGTCGATGAACGACTTCTCCGTGAGACTGGAGAAATCGAACTTGATGATTGATTCGGTCGCCCGGCTGGGGACCGCTGAGATCACGAGACTGGGTGTGAAGGAAGGACACCTGCCCGAGCTAGCCGAGTTGTTTGCCGAGGCAGCCAAGGGCAGGAATGTCAAGAAGAAGGTCCGGGAGTTCAGGGACCAGTTCGAGATGGATTTCAGGTTCAGATAGAGCCGTGTTTGAGCCCGGGAGTCCGGCTGTCTTTCGACCTGTGGTCTGATGCGCGGAGCCGCGTACCTTCCGTGGAGGCTGACCCGCCTGAAATCAATTAATATTGCCAGTTCCCATTCTACCCTTGTTGAAAGAGAACAGATACTCTAGACAGGCGCTGCTGCCAGAGATTGGCCCTGAGGGACAAAAGGCGCTCGGAAAGAGCCGCGCGGTGGTCATCGGCTGCGGCGCGCTCGGCACCCACGTGCTTTCGTTCTTGGTCAGAGCAGGCGTGGGCAAGGTGAAGGTAATCGACAGGGACATCGTCGAGGAGTCGAATCTCCAAAGGCAGACGCTGTTCAGCGAAGAGGACCTAGGCCGGGCAAAGGCGAAGGTCGCAGAGGATCACCTGCGCTCAGTCAACTCGACGATTCTTGTTGAAGGCGAGATTGTCGACCTCAGTTATGCGAACATACAGAACGTCATCAAGGAAGCAACGATCGTGCTCGACGCGACCGACAACATGGACACCAGGTTCCTGGTGAACGACGCGTGCGTCAAGCTGGGGATCCCGTGGATTTACGCCGGCGCAGTGGGCGTCACTGGCATGGTCATGCCTATCATTCCCGGAGGCCCTTGCCTCAGATGCGTCTTCCCATCTCCCCCCGGGCCCGGGGATCTCCCGACCTGTGACACGGTTGGAATAGTGAACACGCTCCCAGCCATGGTGGCGTCTCTGGAGACGACCGAGGCGTTCAAGATCATGCAGGGGAAAGAGCCGACAAAGGAGCTGATGTTCATCGACATCTGGCTCGGGGATCTTCAGAGAATCAAGGTGAAGAAGAACCCTGATTGCGAGTGTTGCGGAAAAAGCAACTTCGAGTTCCTGCAGGCAAGAAAGAGGAAGTATGCAGTCTCTCTGTGCGGCCGGAATGCCGTGCAGATAGTTCCCACAAAGCCATTGAAAGGAGACCTGGATCATCTGAGGAAGAAGCTGTCCAAATTAGGCACCACAGAGATGATAGACGGACTGTTGAGATTCAAGACCAAAGCTGCTGAGATCACGGTATTCCCAGATGGCAGGACAATCGTCGGTGGCACGACCGACCTCGCCAAGGCCAAAACGATATACTCCAAGTACGTCGGTGATTGATTGCGCGGAATCGTGCTTCTGTCCGGAGGGATCGATTCTCCGGTCGCCGCGTATCTCATGAGCCGCCAGGGCGCGGAACTGATTTTTGTCCACTTCGACAACCGCCCGTTCACGAGCGACCAGGAGATCGAGAAGGCCATCGCGCTCATGAAGAGGCTCGACGACGCACTCGGCAAGAAGAGTCTGAAGCTGCTCGTCCCTCACGGAGGTTCTCAGACTGAGTTCGCGAGGTCGTGCAGGAGGAACATGGAATGCGTGCTCTGCAGGCGGATGATGTTCAGGGTAGCTGAGCGGCTCGCAGAAAAGCACGGGGCCGATTGCATCATCACAGGGGAATCACTCGGTCAGGTCGCATCTCAGACTCTGACCAACATCAATGTCGAGGAGAGGGCGACGAAGCTGCCGATCCTCAGGCCGCTCATAGGTTTCGACAAAGTCGAGATAGAGAGGATCGCCAAGAGCATCGGGACTTACGACATTTCTATTATGCCTGGCCTGTGCTGCACAATAGCTCCGAAGAAGCCGTCCACCTACAGCAGGCTCGAGGTCGCGCTCGGGGAGGAGTGCAAGGTGGACGTCGAGCAACTAGCCGACCGGGAGTTCAGAGGGGCGGTCGAGATCAGATGAAGGGATTCGTCCTCGACACTTCCGTCCTCTACTACGGCAAGGATCTGCCGGATGGATACGAGTGCTTCATCACGCCCGGGGTGGTGCGAGAACTAAACAGGGAGGATATGGGCGAGCGGCTTGAGATGCTGTTGGCGACCAAGGTTCGCATCTCATCTCCCAGTGATAGGTCCCTTCAGAGGGTGAAAAAGGAGGCGGAGCGCACCGGAGATTCGAGGAGGCTTTCCGAGACGGACAAGGAGCTCCTGGCCCTCGCGCTAGACCTAGGGTATGAGCTACTGTCAGACGACTACTCGATCCAGAACCTTGCGAGAGTCCTAGGTGTGCCCTGCAAGGGCATGGACCAGAAGGGCATCACTGAGGTCTTCGAGTGGCAGGCTAGATGCAAGGGCTGCGGAAAGATATTCCCCGCGAACGTCAGGGTCTGCGACGTGTGCGGTTCGGAAACGAAAACTAGACGCAAGCGGAAGACTCAATAGACCACGGAGCATTCGAGACCTGGGGTGATTTCCGTGAAACGCAAGTTGACAGCGATAGTCGTGGTCATTGTGATTGCTGTCTCGGCGATTTCTGCAATTGCCGCCTATTGGCTGGTCACGAAACCCGACGCGAATGCGCACTCTCCAATCGACATATGGAGCGACGCCGGTTTCACGAAAGAGAATGGAGTGATCTCGGGAACGGGCTCTGCTCCGGACCCCTACATCATCGAAGGATGGAAAATCAAGGCACCGAACAACGGTGGCGGGATTTCAGTAAAAGCCACGAGGGCGCACTTTGTCATAAGGAACACAACTATCACAGGCAACTTCAACAGCTATGGGGTAGGCGTGTTCGATGCGTGGAATTGGATAATTGAGGGGTGTGACATCACGCGCCATTTCACAGGAATACACGTGTTCAACTCCGCGTTCTGCGCCATTATCAACAACAGTCTGTTGGAGGGGGGAGCAATCGAGTTAATCCAATCCCGCGACTGCACAATCAGCCAAAACGTGATGTCAAACGTGACGCACTGGCCAGGGGTGATCTGCGCTCTCACCATCTCGGAGTGCAGGAACACGACGGTCACTAGCAACGAATTCATCAACTGTGGGATCTCCATCAATACCGATGTACGTGATTCCGAGTCCATCACCGTGACTCCTGACAATCTGGTCAATGGAAGGCCAGTAATCTATCGTGCTGGCGAGGAGAACATTACCCTCTCAGACACGGAACTGGGCCAGCTGATGTTTGTCAATTGCACGAACGTCAAAATGTCTCACTTGATTCTATCTGGAGGCGCGCAGGGCATTGCCATTATGAACGTGACGAACTGCCAAATCACGGCCTGCGAGATCGGCGAAGTGGCATCGGCGGGTTTCAGCGCCAGTGGTTCAAGGAATTTCACGGTCGAAGATTGCGTCTTCACCTCGAGAGTCTGGATATTCAGTTGCTCTCAGTTCATTCTTGGAAACAACACGAGCACAAACCCTGGAGGTTTCTGGGGTAATGCCTGGGACCTGGTTGATTCTGACAACTTCACAGCTTCTGGCAATCAGCTCTCAGACTCAACAAAGGCCGTCGAGATGAATGGATGCGAAAATGCCACCGTGTGTGAGAACAACATCTCAGACAACGATGAAGGCATTCGATTCTTCGCATGCGATCACCTGATTGTGTACCACAACAACTTCTTTGAGAACAACGTCTCGATATACGCCGAGTTAAGCAGCTCGTTGGAGCTAGACAACGGATATCCGTCTGGAGGCAACTTCTGGTCAGATTACGTGGGGGTGGATGCATACCAGGGTGCGGATCAGCTCACGCTCGGAGCAGATGGGATTGGCGACACGAGCTATGAGGTGACTGGAGCTATTGAGGACCGATATCCCCTGATGGAGCCGTACACTAGCTAGGGAGATTCTGGATGAGTTGGCTGCCGAAGCACGATGACCCTCCCGCTGCCTCGAGGCTGTTCCGGTCGCGGTCAGAGCTCGATCTTGCCGTAGTCGACCTCTGATATCCGCTTGAAGTATCCCACAGGATGCAGGCAGTTCGGACACGTCTTCGGCGCCTCTTTGCCCTTGTGCACATAGCCGCAGTTCGTGCAGAACCAGAATTCTTCCGTGTCGGACTTGTACAGCGCACCAGACTTCAGCCTGTCGAGCAACAGCTTGAACCGCTTCCCGTGATGCTTCTCGATCCTGATCACGTTCTCGAAGTACCTCGCGGCCGCCTCGTTCCCCTCCTCTCTGGCTTCCTTTGCGAACTGTGGGTACATCTTGGTCCATTCGTGCACTTCGCCCTCGGCTGCCTTCGCCAGATTCTGCTCGGTGGTGCCCGCGACCTTCAGCAGGTTCATGATCGTGGCCGAGTGCTCGTACTCGTTCTCCGCGGTCTCCTGAAATATCTTGCCGATCGCCTGGTGGCCTTCCTTGTTGGCGGCCCCCGCCCATTTCATGTACTTCGCGCGGGCCTCGCTCTCTCCGGCCAGTGCGTGCTTAAGGTTCTCCTCAGTCTTGCTCATGATTCCTCTCCGCGAGACGGAGAACAGCCTCAGACCATAATGATTTTGCAGAGGCAGTGCGGGACTCAGATGAAGTAGAAGACCTTGCGGCACCTGATCGCCCGCGCCAGCCCCCGCGTTCTCAGCACGGACATAGCGAATTCAATCCTCCGATCAGTCGGGAAGAAATGGCCCCCAAACTTCTTGGTCCAGAGCGAATCTGAGAGCGGTTTGCCCAGGACGGCCCTCCATCTCCGCTCGTACTCGGTCAGAGGCACACCGCTCCTGAGATGGTCCCTGACGGTCTGTCCGGCGATCCTGCCCGCGATCATCGCGATCGGTATGCCACCTCCGTTCGTGGCCATCACATGTCCTGCGGCGTCCCCGACGAGGATCGTATTCCCTTTGACGGTCTCCAGAGTCGGCCCCGACAGTGGCACGAAGCCCATCGTGACATCGCGATAGGTCACTCCGAGCTTCGAAACGAACCTTTCGAACAGCTCGCTGGGCCTGCTTTTCAACAGCAGAGGGTCGAACCCGACCCCTACGTTGGCGCCTATCCGCTTAGGGATCACCCACGCATATCCACCGGGCGCGACCGAGCCGAAGTGCATCTTGATGGCGGGCTCAAAGGCACCCTCTGCCTGGCAGGAAATCGCAGGATATCTTACGTCCGGATTCTTCAACCCGGATTCCTTCGCGGTCTTCGAGTTCGGCCCGTCGGCCCCGACAACGACCTTCGCCTTCACTTCTCCGAGCGAAGTTTTCGCCACCCCGTCCTTCATCGACAGGAACGACGCTCTCGTCTCGAGACGAGCCCCTGTCTCGACGGCTAGCTTGGCAAGGTGTTTGTCAAAGGCCCTTCTGTCGAGGGTGCAGCCAGTGAACTCGCACCTGTAGACCCTGTTCTTCGGAGACACGAAATCGACATGCTCAACCTCGCCAGCCACGACGGAGCCCGGGACGTCGAACAGCTCCTCGAGTCCCATGCTCTTGGGGAACATCGAGTACATCTCTTTGGTCGATGGCAGGAACTCGCCGCACTGCACAGGATAACCAATCTCCGCCCTCCTATCGACCATCAGGACGTCGAGGCCTTTGCCCGCACAGTACCTTGCGGTCGTGCTGCCAGCTGGTCCCGCGCCAACGATCAGGACGTCGATTTCCAAGGCTTCGTCCCCCTGGTCATCGCCGCACCCTTGAGCTCCAAGTACTCCGTCGAAACATCTACGAAGCCGGTCTTCATGAAAAGGGCCTCGTAGTCCGAGGGACTGCCGTAGGCGTTCCAAGTCTGAACAAGTCTGTAGTAGGGATCCCTGGCCCATACATCGCGAGACGACGGGCCGATGGCCACGCGCGCGAGTACCGGTATCAGGCGCTTGAAGTGCACTTCGATCATCTTCGCCAGAGGTGCCGAATCCGGTTTCGCAACATCGGCGACGACAATCTCGCCTCCTTCTCTGAGCACACGGTTGATCTCGCCCAGCGCGGCGGGCTTGTCGAAGAAATCCCTGAATGAGAACATGCAGAAGACCTTGTCAACGGATCCCTGGACTAGCGGAATCTTCTCGGCCACGCCTTTCACGAGGCAGATCTTGCCCATGTCCAGCATGCCCTTGGTGGAGTAGGCGAAATCGAGTGACGGCTCGAGACAGTAGATCGTATCGGCCTTCAGGTGTCGGGTGAAGTACCCTGGTCCCGGGCCGATCTCTAGGACGGTCTCGTCGGGTTTTGCCAGGGCGGCCACACGCCGCCTCCACCTATCGACGAGCCCGAAGGTCATCAGCATGTTGACCTTCTCGTAGTACGGGCCGATATCCTCGAGAGAGCCAACTACCTCGCGCCACTCGGTCTCGGACATGCCGTTCCTGTCCATCTGGCCCACCTAGGAATCCCGCTCCAGGACCTTCTTGACGAGGTCTCTGAGACTCTGCGTTTCAGGGCCCTTAGGCATGCATCCCAGATGCCCGAGCGCCTCGATGCCGTAGTACTCCGCCATGCCCTTCGACTTGCCTATCGCTCCGCTTGCCAGCACGAGCTCCACGCACTTCTTGACCCTTTCCGGCTTCGGATCATCCGAGGATATGACCTCGAGGATCGTGTCCTTCGAGCCCACGGAATCTTTCATCGCGAGCAACGAAGGCAACGTGAGATGGCCTTCCTTCAGGTCCATCCCTCCGAACTTGCCTGTCTTCTTCTGGTCTCCCGTGAAATCGAGCACATCGTCTATGATCTGGAACGCGATGCCGAGATCGAGCCCGTAGCTGCCCACGCTCTGCATGACCTCCTCGGAGGCGTGCGCGAGGTAGGCTCCCACCATCGCCCCTGCCTTGATCGGGTAGGCGGTCTTGCGCTCCATTATCTTGAGATAGGTATCGATGGAGAGGTCCTTCTTGTGCCTGTACCTGTTCTGCATGACCTCTCCTTCCGCGAGTTTTGCGCACGCATCGGCGGTCAGCTCGACCACGCTCTTGTCGAACCTACCGCCGAGCTGGAAAGCCTTGACGAACAGGAAGTCCCCCGTCACGACTGCATCGTGGAGGCCGTACTTCTTGTACACCGTCTCACGGCCTCTCCGGGTCACCCCTCCGTCGTTGATGTCGTCATGCACGAGCGTGGCGGAGTGTATGAGCTCGAACCCGGTCGCGATGTCTACGATCTTCTCGGTGTCGTTCCCGCCGAGCGCCTTGTAGGTCAGAATCGTCACCGTCGGCCTGAGGCGCTTCCCACCCGCCTCAATCACATGAAGCGACGCATCGGTCAGGATCGACTCCTGGGAATTGACCATGTCCCTGAGCTTCCGCTCGACCAACTCGAGCTCCTTCTGAATCCCAGAATCCCAAGGGTTTGTGGTCATGCGCTGCGCATATTAGCCATATCGTACTTAATGATAATGGTTTCTGGACGACGCTGGAAAACACACGCTGGCCTTGTGCTCGGGAGCCTTCTTCAAGCCAGCGGGAAGATGAACTCGGCAGCGTCCCTGCAGACGTCTATCACGGGGTCCGGGTAGACACCTATCACCACGACCATTATCGCGGCGACCGCAACTGCAATCTTCAGCATGGGCGTGAGCCTGATGGGCTCTGGCGGGCCCTTCTCCATGTACATGTACTTGATGACCCGCGCATAATAGTACAACGAGAGAGCGCTGTTCAACAAGCCCGCGATGGCCAGCCACACCAGCCAGTCGGGCCCGGGCGAAGACGCGTACACGGCCGATGAGAAGAGCACGAACTTGCTCGCGAAGCCCGCGAGCGGCGGGATGCCCGCAAGAGACAACAGGAACAGGGTCATCGCAAGCGCGAGCCACGGGGCGCGCCTTCCGAGGCCTTTGAAATCATCCAGCTTCTCGCCGATCGCGACCGCGCCCATAGCGGCGACGACCATGAACGCCCCCGACTTCATGAAGGCGTGCGTAAGTATGTGGAACATCCCGCCCGTGACTGCGTACTGCGTCCCCACGGGCAGCACGATGAGGATGTACCCTGCCTGCGCGATTGAAGAATACGCTAGCATCCTCTTGATGTTCGTCTGGGAGACCGCGATGACATTGCCGACCGTCATAGTGATGATCGCGAGCGCGGCCGCGGCCGCCTCCCACTGCGTTATCGAGAATATCAGGCCGATAAGGAACACCTTGAAGAACGCGGCGAAACCCATCTTCTTCGAAGCGGCTGCAAGGAATCCCGAGATCGGCGTCGGAGCCCCCTCGTACACGTCGGGAGCCCACATGTGGAACGGCACAGCGGCGATTTTGAACCCGAAGCCCGCCATAAGCAGGACAGTCCCCAGCAACAGGATCGGATCAGCGTTCGAGACCCAGTCCTCCGGGGACGGGGACAAGTAGGCGTCCCTGATGCCCTCGATGCTGGTCGTGCCAGCGTACCCGTAGAGCAACGAGATGGCGAACAGCGTGAGCGCGGACGAGAAGCCGCCGACTATGAAGTATTTGGTCGCGGCCTCGGCCGAGCGCTTCTCCGATTTCCTGAACCCTGACAGCGCAAATGACGATATGCCCGATATCTCAAGGCCCACGAACAGCGCGATCAGGTCCGTCGACTCGGCCACGATGGTCATACCAGTTATGGCCAGGAGTATCAGGGAGTAGTACTCGCCCTGGTTCCTGTCCTTCCTGATGAACTCAGGCGAGCCGAGCACGACGACGATACCGACAGAGACGAACACCAGCATGAACAGGCCGGAGTAGGCGTTGACCTCAAGCAGGCTGATATTGCTCCGAGCAGGCTCCCACACGCCCAGGAACAGCCACGAGAGGACCGCGGCCGCGAGAGCGACCAAGGGCGTCAGAGCCAAGATCGAAAGCAGCCTCTTGTCCTTGAAGAGGTAGTCGAAGGCCGGCATCATCAGCGCGAAGATCACGAGTATGAGTTGCGGCAGGAGGGACTCGAGGTAGTTCCAGACGGTCAAATCATCCACCTCCAAGGATCCGCGTGACTATCTCTACTGCCGGCGTGATGTACTGGAACATGAGGTACGGGAACACGCCGAATATCCCGATGAGCGCGATCAGGGTTCCCACGGGCACCCCCTCGTACCAGTCGACATCGTGAACGTGTGAGGTATCTATCTTGTCCGTGAGCGGCCCGAACATGGACCTCTGCAGGGCCCACAGGTAGTAACCGGCGGTTATGGCTACACTGATTATCGGCAGGAACAGCCAGAGCGCCCACTCGTTGAACATGCTTACGAATACCATGAACTCCGCCGCGAAGCTTACCAGGCCCGGGAGGCCGAGGGACGCGAGGAATCCGATGGTCATCATCGTCGCCGCGATGGGCATCTTCTTGGAGAGGCCGCCCAGGCTCGGGATCATCCTCGTCCCGGTCTTGTGCTGCACGACACCGCACATCATGAACAGGACCGCGGTCACGAGGCCGTGAGCGAACATCTGGAACACGCCGGCGACGATGCCCAGGGTGGAGAACGTGGCGAACCCGAGCAGCACGAAGCCCATGTGGCTAATGGACGAGTACGCGACCATCTTCTTGAGGTCCTTCTGGGCGAGGCATAACATCGCGCCGTACAGGATACTCGCGATGGCGATGATCGCAATTACATAGACGAGCTCGTGCGCTCCGTCCGGCAGGGTCGGGATCGCCACCCTTATGATACCGTAGCCGCCCATCTTCAGCAGCAGGCCCGCCAGGAGCACGCTCCCCGCGGTGGGCGCCTCGACATGCGCGTCAGGCAGCCAAGTGTGGAACGGCACCATCGGGACCTTCACGCCAAACCCGAAGAACATCGCAGCGAATATCGCCACCTGGAAGGTCTTGTTGAACTCGGTCGTACCTGCGATCGCGATCGATTCCATGCTGAACGAGTGGACGTCCGCCTGAAAGTAGAGCGCCATGATGGAGATCAGTATCGCGAGGCTCGCGATGTGCGTGTATATGAAGAACTTGATGGCAGCGTAGTCCTTGTTCGGCCCGCCCCACACGCCGATCATGAAGTACATCGGTATGAGGACGACCTCCCAGAATACGTAGAACACGAAGTAGTCGAGCGCCACGAACACTCCGAGGACGCCCACCTCGAGAATCTGCATCAGCCCGAAGTACTCCTTCGGCCGGTTCGATGTGTCCCACGAGAATACTATTGCCAGGAAGGAGAGCAGGGTCGTGAGGATGAACAGCGGAAGGCTGATGCCATCAAGGCCCACCGTGTAGTTGATCCCGAGTGACTCGATCCATGTGTAGTCCTCGTAGAACTGGTAGCTGAAGAACCTCTCCTCGCCTCCCGCCACCGGCCCCTGGTGGTAGCCTGTGGCGGAGCCGTCAGGATGCACCATGAAGACGAGCGCGACCAATATCGAGAGCACGAGCGCCGCTCCGGAGAAACCAGCAGCGACCCACTTGGCGTATTTGTCGTGCTTTCCCAGGAGCAATGTGACGATTGCGCCGACTAGAGGCAGCATGATGATGATGGACAGTATCGGCACGCCCTCGAGCATCTAGGACCACCCCCCGAACCAATCGCCCTGACCTCTGATCCATGGCATGATGTAGACAAGGAAGAGTATGAGCAAGACGATCCCGACCACAACAAGGCTCGTATATCTCCTGACATCGCCGCTCTGGCCCTTTCTGATCACGTTCCCGGTGTTGGCCCCGAGGTACGCGAACCCGTTGACGACTCCGTCGATGACGTATCTGTCGAACATGTCAGCAACGATGGAGAACCCGTACCAGACCTTGTACGCGAAGTCGTCGTAGAACTTGCTGATGTACCACCTGTTCTCGAGCGCCCTCTGGAACGCCCCGGGCACGCCTCTCGCGAAGACCGCCCTATCGAATCCTGGCAGGTAGTAGATTCTATAGGCAATCAGTATGCCGACGATCGCCAGGCCCAATGACAGATAGGTCAGCGGATCGGAGAATATCTCCGACGCTACCTCGCCTGGTTCCCCCGGCGCCAAGAGAGGTATGTCCGAAAGCCTAAGTGAGGTCTCGAGGAACTTTTTGAAACCCTCACCGATGAACAGAGCGAACCCAGAGACCAGCGCAAGCCCCGCCAGAATCATCAATGGGACCGTCATGATCTTGGGCGATTCATGGGCATGGGCTTCGGACCTAGGTGTGCCCGAGAATGCCATGAACCACATCCTGAACATGTAGAACGCAGTGAGGAACGCGGTCGCTACGCCGAACGCCCAGAGGACGAAGAATGTGAAGTCGAACTCACCAGAATGGTAGACCGCTGAAAGCACCTCGTCCTTGCTCCAGAAGCCGGAGAGCGGCGGGATCCCGCCAATAGCTATCGCTCCGATCAGCATCGTAATGGATGTGATGGGCATCCTCTTCCTGAGTCCGCCCATCAGTCGCATGTCATTCGTGCCGACAGCATGGATGACGCTGCCAGCGCACAAGAACAAGAGCGCCTTAAAGAAACCGTGGTTCATCAAATGCAACATCGCCGCAGTGTATCCGCCAGAGGACTGTGAATGGATGACCAAGTACCCGCCCGCGCCAAGGCCGAGGATCATGTACCCGAGCTGGCTGATGGTACTGTACGCGAGCACGCGCTTGATGTCGTTGGCAGCCAAAGCAACGGTCGCTGCGAGAAGCGCGGTGAACCCGCCGATGATCGCAACGAACAGGAGAGTGTCGGGGGTAAGAACCAGCAACGGGTACGTCCTCGCCGTGAGGTAGACGCCCGCCTTCACCATGGTCGCCGCGTGGATGAGTGCAGAAACAGTTGTCGGACCTTCCATCGCGTCAGGTAGCCATTCGTGGAGCGGGAACTGAGCGCTCTTCCCTATTGCGCCACCGAATATCAGAAGAGTCGACAGGGTGAGCATATCTTTGGGGATCAATCCTCGCGACACGATGCTCTGGCCACCTTGCCCGAAGAGCGCCGAGAAGTCGAGGTTACCGACGTACTTGAACAGGATGATCAGGCCGGCCATGAACATGATGTCGCCGACCCTAGTGACGATGAACGCTCTCTTGGCAGCGCTCGCGGCCGAGGGCTTCTCGTACCAGAAGCCGATAAGCAAGTAGGAGCACAGGCCAACTAGCTCCCAGAAGATGAACATCTCGAGGTAGTTGTTCGCGATCACGAGCCCGTACATGACGGAGATGAACAGCATGATCTCGGCGTAGTAGCGCCTCCGTCCGACGCCTTCTTCGTGCATGTACCCGCCCGAGTAGATCACGACGAGTGTTCCAACAATCGAGATGACGAGAAGCATCACTGCGGTCAGCTGGTCCACGTAGATGCCGAACGTGATCCTGACACTGTCGCCTATGACCAGCCATGTCGTCTTGACCGAATTGTCGGTAAGCGTCTTGCCGTTCAGCACGTCCCAGATGACGAGCATCGAGAGGACGAACGCCCCAACGGCCCCGCCAATCGCGTACCCGCCGCCGTTCTCCCAGCCGAGGGTGCGTTTGGGCAAGAGCCCGATAAGTATGAACGCGAGGAACGGGAAGACCGGGATGAGCCACGCGTACTCGAGCATCTTACCACCTCAGGATGTTGATCTTGTCAACATCGATAGTCTGGTACCTTCTGTATACCGACAATATGATCGCAAGACCGACCGCAACTTCCGCAGCCGCGATTGCTATCGAGAACAGCGCGAACGCCTGGCCAGATGCGTCGCTGAACCCGTGGAGAGTAGTGTGATACGAGCTGAACGCGACTAGGTTGATGTTCGCGGCGTTGAGCATCACCTCAATCGACATGAGCACGACGATGGCGTTCCTCCTGGTCAGCACGCCATACGCACCTATCGCGAACAGGAGTGAGCTGAATATGACCCAGTACTCTACGGGTATCATTCCCTCTCCTCCTTCGCAAGGAACACGCCGCCCAGCAGGGCGACCAGGAGCAGCAGGCCGATCAAGAAGACTATGAGCGCGTACCCAGAGTCACTCGTGACGCCGAACAGCGTCCACGCGACGTCCTTGTTGTCGAGATCATCCGTCCCGCCATCCGGCCAGTCGACCATCATGACAGCCCCGATGAACATCAGCGCCATCGCGGCAACGGCGCCTGCGCGGACCAGGGTCGCGTTCATTTCTTCTCACTCTCCATGATCTCGCGCTTGGTGAGCATGATGCCGAAGAGGATGACGACCACGACCGCGCCGACGTACACTAGTATCTGAATGATCGCGACGAACTCGGCGCTCAGCATGACGAACAGGCACGCGATCGAAATGAAGCAGGTCGCGAGCCAGATAACGCTGTGCACTATCTCCCTCGACTCGACTACTAGGAGTGCGGAGATGAGCGCGGTGGCGCAAAGGAACAGGAATATGAAAAGCTCCCAAGTGAGAATCATTTCTTCACCCCTGGCATCTCGATCGCCTGGAACTTGCACGCCCTGAGGCACTTTCCGCATCCGACACACTTCTCGAGCACGAAGACCGCTCGCTTCTTCGGCTTGCTCTTCTTGCCGTCCTTCAGGACCTTCTCCGTGCCCGGCATCTCCATCATGTATATCACATCGGCCGGGCACGCTCTCGCGCACGCGCCGCAACCGGTGCAGTTCTTCAGCATGAATCTTGGTTCGGGCATCTCGAAGTAGGACTCGTACACCTCGGTCATCGCGAGTGCCTTCTCTGAGCACACGATGGCGCACTTGCCGCACGAGCTGCACTTGGACAAGTTGATCTCGGGCTTCTTGTTGCCGACATTCTCGATGGGCATCATGGCGATGCACATCTCGGGGCACTCGCCCGCGCATTTCTCGCAGCCAGTGCACTTCCCCAGGTCCAGCACTGGCAACGAGCGTTTCTGCCGCTCCTCCAAGACCTTGTCTGCGTACTTGTCATCCCTGAGGTCCTTCGGGCCGAACTTGATCTTGGACCGATCGCTGTCCGCGAGCTCGAACTCGACGGTCTCGTGCAGCGCGACGGTCGGACATACTTCGACGCAGAATCCGCAGAACAGGCATCTGCCTAGGTCGACCCCCGGGCGCTCGATCTTGCCTAGCTCAGGATCTTCGAGCTTCTCCATCCACATGCAGTCGTTCGGACATATCTGGACGCAGTTGGAGCAGCCGATGCAGCGCTTGAAGTCGAGCGTGTGCTTCCCCCTGTAGGTCGGGGGCAGGTTGAGCTTCTGGTACGGATACAGGACCGTGTTTGGCTTACCGGCGATGAGGGACCGATAGACCTGCGTTCCCGAGCGCTTCATGGGCTTGAGCACGAGCCCGAGAGAGGTGGTCTTCTTCTTCGCCGGCATCAGAACCACCCCATGGTCTTGAGAGCAACAGCAATCAGTAGGTTGAGCACGGCCAGGGGCATGAGCCGCTTCCAGCCGATGTTCAGTATCTGGTCCACGCGCACCCTCGGCGTGGACCATCTCATCCATTCGATGATGATGAAGACAAGATACGCCTTCATGAGGAACCAGAACTCGTCAGGGATGAAGGCCGGACCCTGCCATCCGCCTAGGAACAGCGCGGTCGCGAGAGCTCCCCCGATGTACCCCCTGAGGTAGGAGGTCATCATGAATAGGCCGAACCTGAAGCCACAGTATTCGGTCGTCCAGCCCTCGACGAGCTCCGCCTCCGCCTCGGGAAGGTCGAAGGGCTGTATCTCGACCTCGGCGACCAGGCACGTGATGAAAGTGATGAACCCTATGAACAGCGGGATTGCGAACCAGATATCGTGCTGAGCGTCGACGATGCCCATGAACCCGAAGCTTCCCGCGAGGAGGAACACGCTCGCGACGCACAGCAGCATCGGGATCTCGTAGCTCATCATCTGCGCCGCGGACCTCATCCCGCCTATGAGCGTGTACTTGTTGTTGGACGACCAGCCGGCCATAAGGATCGAGAACGGCGCGATTGCGAAGAACGCGAATGCGATCAGCGCTCCCCCGGGGACGCCAGTGTCGGTCGGACTCGTGAACACTCCGAACCGGGGACTTAGCTGAATAGTCGAGAGAGCGAGGAACGAGGAGGACACGAATATGACGGGGGCGAGCATGAACCCCATCCGGTCCGCCTTAGCGGGCGTGATGATCTCCTTGA